>Ga0247825_10000051_pt1 | contig 63896 bp, 53 predicted proteins | sample 13C_Vanillin_Day_FD_194413 | JGI IMG/M metagenome (GOLD analysis project Ga0247825, IMG submission 194413) | Soil microbial communities from agricultural site in Penn Yan, New York, United States - 13C_Vanillin_Day48 | ecosystem: Environmental > Terrestrial > Soil > Agricultural land | place...
ATGTAAGCCTGCATGGCAGCGCCCGCCGGAGGAGGCGCTGCAGCAGCGCCACCGCCGCCCCGGCCGCCGCCACGACCACCACCGCCGCCGCCACCGAAGAACGTGTTCTCGTCCTTGTTCGAGCCGGCGATGAGATCGACGTCATTCTGCTTGCCCGCCGCGAACGTGTAGGAGAGATCCTCAGGGAACAGATAGCCGTCGATCACCATCCCGTTGCCCGGCAGGTTCGGCAGCTCGTTGAACGGCTTCGCGCGCAGCTCGGCGATCGAATTGATGCCCGCCGTCTGCAGCGCCTTCGCGCCGTTGCCCTGCGCCTGCTCGGCCGTCGTCATGCGGCCCATCTGCAATCCCATCCACGCGCCGCTCTCGACCACCGCGCGGTTGAAGAGCCCCTTCGCCTGCGGCGAACCAACGAGCGCGCCGACCATGATCGCGCCGGCCGATTCACCGGCGATGGTGACGTTGTTCGGGTCGCCACCGAAGGCGCGGATGTTGCGCTTGATCCACTGCAGCGCGGCGATGGCGTCCATCACACCGTAGTTGCCGGATCCGCTGCGGCCCGCTTCCTTCGCCAGCTCGGGGTGCGCGAAGAAACCGAATCCGCCGAGCCGGTAGTTCATCGTGACGATGACCGCGCCCTTCGCCGCGAGATCTTCGCCGTCGTACCAGGCCTGGCCGCCGGAACCGCCGGTGAATCCGCCGCCGTAGATCCACATCATCACGGGGCGCCGGGCGTTGCCGTCGTTCGCATTCGTCCAGACGTTGACCGTCAGACAGTCTTCATTGGCCGGTGGCTGCCGAGGGGGAGCCGGAGGCGCCGCCGTCGCCTGAGGTGCTGCTGCGGCCGGCGCTGCGGCTCCGGGCGCTCCGCCGGGTGCGGCGCCACGTCCGGGTGCACCGCCGGGTGCGCCACCGCCGCGACCACCGCGACCAGCACCACCGTTCGCGACGCATGACGGGCCGAACGCATCCGCCTTACGGACGCCGGTCCACTTCGCGGCCGGCTGCGGGGCCTTCCAGCGGTTCTCGCCGAGCGGCGGCGCCGCGAACGGAATGCCCTTGAAGATGCGCACCGTCGGGTGCACGGTGCCGGTGACGCCTTCGAGCGCCCCGGTATCGATAGTGACCGACGCCGGAATCATGGCCGAAGGCCAGGCCACCGCCAGCATGACGGCAGCGAACACGGCAAACAACGACAGTCGTTTCATGAATGCCTCTCTATTTATTTCCGTTTTTTTCCATTGCGCGTGAGATGTTCAGGATGTTGAACATCGCGTAGTTTCCTTCGTGGCATGCGTACTCGAACATGCCGTACACCTTCTCGCGCTTCCACGGGAAGGTCAGCGTCCATGGCTGCGTCCACGTGCCCGGATCGTCGATCGTCGCCGTGTACTGCAGCGTGTTGGCGTCCATCATCGTGAAGCGCTCGGTGATCGTGATGCGGTCGCTCGTGCGGCCGCCCCCATTTCCGCCGGCGGCCGTCATGCCGTTGAGATTCTTCGTCACGACTACCAACGTGTTGCCGTCCCAGTGTCCGCGCGAGTCACCCATGTAGCTCTTGATGTTGCTCGAGACATGTGCCCTTCCGTCCAACGGCACGACCCGCGCTTCATGGATCATCTCGTTGCGAATCACCACGTAGCCTGGCGCCTGTACGATTTCATTGCCGTTGCTGTAGATGACCGGCAGAATCGATCCGATCACGCCGCGCGTGACACAGCGATCGTAGAGACTGCGATCGAGATAGGTGTCCGCTTCGCGGCCCTGCAGGCGGGCGCGGCGCGCGGTCTGCTCCGCCTGCTGGGCAGCCTGCCGCTTGCGTCCTTCATCCGAAAGCGGCGGCTGGCGGCCATCGGGCGGATCGATGATGAGCGATGCCTGACGCGATGGCTTCCCTGTCTCCTGCCAGTGCGGCTGCGGCGACGTGGGACAGCGGATGGCGCAGTTCGGGTTGATCTCGGCGGTGAACACGTCGATCTCCGCCACGAGCGACTCTTCCTCTTCCTTAAGGTCCTTCGCCCGTTGAGCGAACTCTTCGTCGGTGAGTACGTTTCGCGTCCCGAACCGAGCGGGCCGCTGCAGAGGGATGCCGCCCGATTCGACGCCGGGCCAGTACCCCTGAATATCGGGATCACCCCACGGCGTCCTCGGCTGAACGAATCCCGCCGGCTGCTGCGGAAGCGGAGGTGCAGGTCCGAGCACGCGCGGCGCTTCAGGAGCGGCAGCCCCACCTCCACGGCCGCCGCCTCGACCCTGCGCGGATGCCGTAGCAGCAATCAAGAAAAAGGCGACGACGAGGACGACAAGGCCTCTGTACATGGACGTCTCCTGGCGGCGTCAATAATACGCCTGAAGGCGTCAGGAATCAGGCCCAAGGCCTAAGGGCTGGTTCAGGAAACAGGGATTTAGGCTTCAGAGGATGAGGCCGTTGTAACAGTTGGTCCTTGGTCCTCGGTGCTTCGTGCTTAGTCCGTCCCTGGTCCCATGGTCCGTGGTCCGTGCGGGACCAAGGACCAAGGACCAAGGACGGACCAGGAACCAGGGACCAAGTACTAGGGACTAGTTCGTCCTTCCAATCGACTCCCCTGAGACGATGATCTCGACGCGGCGGTTCTGCTGACGTCCGGCCGCCGTGCCGTTCGTGGCCACGGGACGCGTTTCGCCGAACCCGACGGCTGCGACGACCGGCCTGGTCACACCCTGCTGGCTGAAGTAGGCGCGCACCGACTCGGCGCGCCGCTCGGACAGCTGCTGGTTGTGTTCCTCGGAACCGGTGCTGTCGGCGTGCCCTTCGATCTCGATCTTCAGATCGGGATACGAACTGAGGATGCCGGCGATGCGCGCCAGCTTCTCGCGCGCGCCTGGCTTCAGCGTCGCCCGGTCCACGTCGAACAGCACGTCGGAGAGATTGACGATCAGGCCGCGAGCGGTCTCGCGCGTCTCGAGGATCACGTTCAACTGCTGACGGAGCTGCTCACGCGCCGCATCGCGGTCGCGTTCGGCCTGCTCGCGCGCCAGCCGTGCCGCCGACGCTTCAGCCGCGCTCCGGTCCGCGAGGCGCTTCGCCTCGTCTGCCTGGGCCTGCGCCGCGGCGCGCGCGGCATCGGCCTCAGACTTCGCCCGTTCGAGATCGGCCCGCGCACGTTCCGCCGCCAGGCGTTCCCGCTCCGCTGACGCTCGCGCGGCTTCGTCGCGCTCGCGTTCGACGCGCAGGCGCTCGTCCTCGGCCAGGCGCCGCCGATCCTCTTCAGCGCGGCGGAGACTCTCCTCCGCGCGCAGGCGCGCCGCAGCCTCCTCCTCACGCTGCAGCACGAGACGCCGCTGCGTGGCCTGGAACTCCTCCTCCCGCCGCTGCAGCGCGATCAGCCGCGCGTCTTCCGCGGTCTGCGCCGCCTGTCGCGCCGGCTGCTGAGCCTCGTTTCCCTTCTGATTGCGCTTGAACGCAGCTTCCGCTTCCTCGAAGAGGCTGACGGCCTTCGCAAAAGTGTCTGACGCGTAGCGATCGGCGCCGGCAAGACGCGCGAGCTCAATGGCATTACGCGCCTGTGCGACATCCAGCGGCGCGCCCGGCAGGAACGGACCCATCTTGAGGTACCTGGCATCCGTGTTCATCAGATACGACCCGCGCTTGAGCAGCTCGTACCTCGCCTGCACCGCCTCCACCCGCCCCTTCGTCTTCTCGAAGCCGGACTCACGGACGGCATTCTCCATGACAACGACATCGCTGGGTTGAGAGACGGCGAAGTACGGTTCAGCCGTGACGACGAGCGCAAACGCCTGAAGCTCAGTCGTGACGTCGAGCCTGCCCTTCTTGTCTCTGACCTGCAGCTCCCCAAGGTTGGTCGCGCGGCCTTCGGGAGTAATCGCCCACAGGACGTAAGTCAGGTACTCACGCCCGAAGCTCCCGGTTTCTTCGAGACCTTCGAAACGTGCCTCAATCGAGATGACCCCCTTGTCGCCTTCGACCGAGGCCCAGCCTTTGGACTTCGGCATCAGCGCCGTACCGGCGAAGTCGATGCGCGTGTCCCCGGACCGCGGTCGATAGTTGATCGCCGGTACGGTTCGTCCCACCACCGTGACGCGGAAGATCGGGACCTCGCCCTGCGGCGCCGCGATCGTCTGCTGTGTGGGGTTCGGCGCCGACTGCGCCGATGCGAATTTTTCCGTGGCCGCGACGACCACAGCTGTGAGCAGAAGAGCCGTTGCGACTCGCTGAAACATTGGTTGGTGCCCTCCGCCCCACCAGCGCAGCAAACCGGCCGCCAAACAGTCGCTCAGCAAGACAACAGACGAGCGTCATCTGAACGTTTCGTCAGGAAAACGTAACGTTGCCTTCGCGAAAACGCTGCGATAGACTCGCGGCCGAGTTGCCCCAATATTTCCGGCCCGTGAGTCACGTGTTTCCGCTGAAATTCCAGTCTTATGTTCCCGACAGCTCGAGCTCGAGGAGATCGCGTATGAAACGGTTGTGTGGACTGATGATTGTCGCGGCGTTTGTCGCCGTCGGTTGCAACAGGGCGGAGGCGCCGGCCTTTACACCTACACCGCACGGCACGTTGTTGCAGGTCATGCGGGGCCTCCCGTTCCCGGCGTCGAACATCGTCTTCGACGCACAGACCAACGACCCCGGAGCGCCGGCCAAGCCCACCGACCCGTCCAACCAGAGCGCCAGCGCGCAGTACGGCGGGATCGCCGAATACGCAGGATGGAACGGCATCGTGACGGCCGGTGTTTCGCTGCAGGAAACGGCCAACCTGATCCTGATTCCCGGCCGAAAGTGCGGCAACGGCCAGCCGGTGCCGGTCGATCAGGAGGACTTCAAGAAGTGGGCAGCAGACCTGGGGGCCGTCGGTGCAGAGATCCAGAAGTGGGGGGAGGCCAAGACCTTCAACCAGGAAAAGATCGACGAGCTCACAGGCAAGTTGTCTGACGCGTGCGCGGCGTGCCACGACAAGTACCGCAACACGCCGAAGGAGCCTGCAGACCGCTGCATGGTGACGGCAGCACCGGCGGCCGCCAAGTAATGGCCGAGTGGTTCGCCCCGCTGCGGGGGCTGTTCGAGTACGTCGCGGAGTTCCCGTCGAGCATCGCACTGCGTGAATCGCTGTACGTCATGCCGTGGATCTTCGTCTTCCACGTCATCAGCATGTGCATGTTCGCGGGGACGATTCTGATGATGGACCTGCGGCTGCTCGGCGTCGGCTACATGAAGACGCCGTTCTCACAGGTCCAGCGGAAGCTGTTCCCCTGGCAGATGGCCGCCATGCTCTTCTCCACCGCCACCGGACTGGCGCTGGTGTGGGGCAACCCGTTGAACTACGTCACCAACATCATCTTCTGGGTGAAGATGCTGGCCATGGGGATCGCGGGCGTCAATGCCCTCGCCTTCCATTTCATCACTGAGTACACGTTGATCGACTGGGACGCCGGACAGACACCGCCCGTTGGCGCCAAGCTGGCTGGCGCGATCAGCATCGTCCTCTGGGGAAATGTCGTCATCGCCGGCCGGCTGATGCCGTACGCCCTGACGTGGTTCCGGGAGTAGTCGCGCACATGGAACAACTCGCAGTCGACATCGCGGCATGGCCGGTAAGCCGCGCCATCAACGAGTCCTCCTGGATCTTTGCCCTGGTACAGGCGTTTCATCTCCTCTCTCTCGCGTTCCTGGCGGGTGCGGTCCTGATGGTCGATCTCAGGCTTCTCGGAAAAGGATTCTCCAATCAGCCGACGGCAATTGTGGCGCGCGATGCGCGCCCGTGGCTGATCGGCAGCATCGTCGCCATGGTTCTGACGGGTATCCCGCAGTTCATCTCGCTGGCGCCGAAGGAATATGAGAGCACGTACTTCCGCTGGAAGATGCTGCTGCTGCTCGTCGTGCTGATCTACACCTTTACGATCAAGAGACTGGTCGCGTACGCCCCCGAAGGGCGATTTGGCGGCGGGGTCAGCGCGGTCGTGGCGCTCGTCTCCATTGGACTGTGGGCGAGCATCGCCATCAACGGGCGGCTCATCGGCTTCTTCGGAGTCTAGGAGTCATGAACCGCACAGCTATCGTGCTCGCAGCCATTCTCGTATTCGGGATCGGCGTCGCCACCGTGATGCTCGGCTGGAACCTGATCCTGCCGTTGCCGGCGATGATCAAGCGTGGCGGGGGCGGCGCGTGGTACATCACCTGGGCCATGGTGTGGATCACCATGCTCTGCGCCGTCCTGCTCGGCGGCTTCCTGCTCGCGTCCACCGCCAGGAAGAAATGAATCGATGATTTGAGGATTGATGAATGATGATTTGATCGGATCATCGATGATGACGTCATCGATTCATTAACATCGATCTAATCAATTCATCAGTCATCAATCATCAATGAAAGATCTCACCACCGGCTCGCTCACCCGCCATCTGCTGCAGACCACCAGCTACATGCTGGTGACGATGCTGTTCCAGACGCTGTACGTGCTGGTGGACCTGTACTGGGTGGGCCGGCTGGGCACGGAAGCTGTCGCCGCCGTCGGCATCAGCGGCAACCTGCTATTCATCGTGCTGGCCGCCACGCAGATGCTCGGCGTCGGCACGACGACGTTCGTCGCCCATGCGGTTGGCCGCCGTGACCACGAGCGCGCGCACCTCGTGTTCAACCAGGCCCTGGTGCTCTCGACTCTCGTCGGCGCGATCTTCCTTGTCATCGCGCTTGCGACGATGAATCTGTATGCAGAGGCGCTGAGCGCGAACCAGCTGACACGCGATCTGACAGAACAGTACCTGGCGTGGTTCATCCCCTCGCAGGCACTGACGTTCCCGTTCGTGGCAATGGGCGCGGCGCTGCGCGGCACCGGAAACTTCAAGCCCGGGATGATCGTTCAGACCGCGACGGTCATCATCAACATCGTGCTCGCGCCCGTGCTCATCTTCGGCTGGGGCATCGGCCAGCCGATGGGGGTCGCCGGTGCGGCCGTCGCCACTTTCGTGGCGATCCTGATCGGCGTCGTCTGGATGGCGGTGTACTTCACGCCGGCCGGCGCGTATCTCAAGTTCCACCGGCACGAGTGGCGGCCTCGGCTCGACCTGTGGTCAGGGATGCTGAAGATCGGCCTCCCGGCCGGCGCTGAGTTCGCGATGATGGCCGTGTATCTCGTCCTCGTCTATTCGGTGTCGCGGCCGTTTGGCGCGGCGGCGCAGGCGGGGTTCGGCATCGGTCTTCGCATCGTGCAGGCGTGTTTCCTGCCTGTGGTCGCGCTCGGTTTCGCGGTGAGCCCGGTGGCCGGGCAGAACTTCGGAGCGCGGCTGGCGGGGCGTGTCCGCGAGACCTTCCGGGTAGGCGCCGGAATCGCGGCCGCAGGGATGTTCCTGGCCGCCCTTATGGTCGGACTGACTGCCGATCGCCTGGTGCAGGTCTTCTCGCCGGACCCTGCCGTCATCGACGTCGGCGAACAGTACCTTCACGTGATCGCCTGGAACTTCGTTGCCTCAGGCGTGATCTTCGTCACGTCGAGCATGTTCCAGGCAATGGGCAACACGATTCCGTCTCTGATTACCTCCGGGCTCAGGATTGTCCTCATTGCGATACCGATTCTCCTGCTGAGGAACACGCCGGGTTTCTCGCTGCTTTGGATCTGGTACATCTCAGTCGGCGGCATTTTTCTGCAACTTTTGATGAACCTGCTGCTCCTCCGGCGCGAATTCCGCCTGCGGCTGGCATTCGATGGGGGGCCAGCTATCCCTAAGAGCGAATCCACCGTCATCCGCGCCTGAGCCTATCAGTCCGAATCCCTTCTGTATTGGCCACGGCACTCCACTTGCCTTCATTTAATCCGGGAGGCACGACCAATGGGGGCTGAACGGCGGGACATCAAGGGACGCGCAGCCGTGGTGCAGCGGGTTATCGACGGCGTCGTGCAGAACCCGAGCGTCACGCTGACCGTGAACACTCTGCAGCAGTGGCTGGGGGTCCCCGGGGATGCCGCGGAGCGAATCCTCGAACGGCTCTCCTCCTCCGGCCTCGTCCGCGAGGTACACAAGGGCGTCTGGGCGCGCGGCAGCTGGCCCGGGGCTCAGCGGGACTGGTACTAGAAGCTTTCTGGACCGTCCACCGATTCAGAGATCTCCGGGGCGCGGCCCTCGGTTGAGCCGATAGAATGAGTGGCTTGACCCCGTCTTCCGATACGAAAGCCTGGCTGTTCGTGCGCGGCGATGAGTCCGTCCGCATTGTCATGGACGGGACGTCGGTCGGCGTTTACGGACCCGGCGATCGATTCAGCCAGCTGCGTTTCGGCGAGTCTGTGGATGCCACGCTCCATCAGGCTGCAGTCGAACAGACGCTCGTGCACGACGGCTGGTCGCTTGAACACTTCACCACCGAGCGCCGTTCACACACGGATGCCCTCGTGAACGTCGAACGTCGTCACTCGCGGCTTCGCCTCGTTCATCCGCGACGCTAGTCGTTCACAGAAACTACGAACCATCCAACTATTCATCTACCAACTCGCTTGACTGCGTCGTCAATTCGTAGACAATTCTGAACACTGCGTTTCGCCACCGAAGCTCAGCGGCAGCGACAAACGCGCGCTCTTTTTTTCTTCGACACACACGACTGCAGAATGACCTGCGGTTCGCAAATGCGCACCTGCTGCGTGCATGGTGTATCCGGTGACTGACTCAAGCCTGTCGTGATTCACCATCAGGGCTCCAGAGCGGCGGCGACGGCGACGCAAGATGGCGTAGCCAGCTGGTACACCCCCGGCCTCGTCGATGGTTTCGGCGATCGGCTGCTGATGTTCGACAACACCGAAACCGACTCGCTGGAGCTGCTTCGGTTCTACCCTTCGCTGTCAGCCATCGCCGGATTCGAAGAAGCCCTGCACGAGCGCGTCCGTCAGGTTGGCCGGATTCCCGATCACGCATTTCCGCTTATCGTCGCCGTCGAGCGACTCGATGGCGACGGTGCGCTGGCGCTCGTGTCCACGCACATTCCGGGAAAGCGCCTGTCGGTTTTCTTCGACCGTCCCGGACCGCGGCGAGGGCTCAATCCCGCTTTTGTCACGGGAATCGTCACGCAGATCATTCAAGCACTGACGGTCCTCCAGTCGAAGGGCGACGACATCAGCCTTAGCACGCTCACGCCCGATCGGGTGATCATCACGACCGGCGGCCGTGTCTGCGTGGTCGAACACGTGCTCGGCTCCGCGTTGCGCCAGCTCAACCTTTCCGCCTCGCAGTTGTGGCGGGAGTTCGGCCTGGTGACACCGCCTGATTCGTCGGGCAGGGTGAGGCTCGACGCACGAACCGATGTCTTTCAGCTCGGCGTGATCGCGCTCGAGATGTTGATGGGCCGTCGCCTGACGCCGCAGGACTTGAAAGATCGGTTGCCCGACCTTCTCGACCAGTGGAGCGACGCCGTCGCTCGCGCCGGTCTCGCAAGCGACCGGCTTCGCCTGTGGCTCGAGCGGGCGCTACAGATCGGAGACCGAGGGTACGCCACGGCCGTGGAAGCGTACGCGGACCTGCGCGACGTGCCTTCGGAGTCAACCGCGTCAGCGTTCGAGTCGCTGATGGGTGACGTGGATGACATCTCGACCCGGCGGCCTGTTCTGAGCGAGCGCAGCGACGTTCGCCGAGTCGAAGCGCCTGCCCTGAGCGAGCGCAGCGAGGCCCGGCGAGTCGAAGGGCCGCTGCAACCCCTAAGACAGCTGGCCGCACAGGAGCCTGTCATGGCCAACGCCCCTGCGCCCAGCGACCTGCCGCTCAACACCCCGGCTCCCGCTCGACCGGCGTGGTTGCCTCCGGACAACCGCTGGCAGGACACGTTCGCGGCAGCGGACGCCCGCACGCCATCCGCGCCATCGCGAGTGGCGAAGGCAGAGCCAGCTCCGCCGCCGGCGCCACCCACACTGGCGGTGTCGACACCGGCCCCCGAACCTCCAGTGGCAACGAGGGTCCCGGTTGCGCCTGCCCGGGCGGTCCAGACGAGAGCCGCCGAACGTCGAACCGCGCTCAAGATCCCACCGCTGTCGCCCTGGGTCGCAGCGGCGCTTGGCCTGGTTGCGTTCGTCGAGGGAGGCGTAATCGCGTTGCTGCTCACAAGACAGCCCGCCGCGGCGGCGCCGCCAGTAGAGACCACCCCCGTGGCGGAGGCGTCCGTAGCTAGCGTTCGCACGCCGATTCCGGAAGACGCAGTGCGGCCTGCGTCACCGGCGACCGACCAGAAGCTGGCGTCCACTCCGCGCCCTGCTGACCCGATCGCAGCAGCGGCTGCCAATCAACGCTCCGGTGGCGTGATCGTGCAGACGCCAATCGAGTTGAAGGTGCTGCAGGGCGATAAGGTGCTCGGCTCGACCGCTGATGGGCCGATCGTCCTGACGGCAGGCTCCCACCAGTTGGACCTGCTCAACACGGCGCTCGGTGTTCGACTGCGTCAGCAGGTGCTCTTCCGCGCCGGTCAGATTACGAAACTGAGCATCACACTGCCGATGGGGCGCGTCAGCGTGAACGCGCAGCCCTGGGCCGAGGTCTCAATTGACAGCCGGTCGTACGGAGAGACCCCGCTTGCCAACCTGTCCGTGCCGATCGGCGAGCACGAATTCGTCTTCCGTCATCCGGATCTCGGGGAACGGCGGCAGACGGTCACGGTGCGCGCAGATCAGTTGACGCGCGTCAGCACGACCTTCGAACGATAGATCTACTGTTGAGTTTCCGCGGGCGCCGACGCCTGCGAAACGACGCTGCTGAGGACCGCGGTGCCTGAAGGCGAGTCTCCGTTGGTCACCGCTTCGCGAGTGACCATCACGCCGACGACGCGGCGTGGGATGCCTGGTAGCTGCGCGACGAGCGTGAAGGTGCCGTCAGAGTTCTCCTCGAGACTGCCCGCCTTCACGGGCGTTGTCGAAGTCAGCAACCAGACCTCATGCACGGCGTTGGCGGACGGCGAGAGGCGCGAACCGCTGACAACAAGGCCGCGGGATCGGCTGAAGAGCGCCTGACCTGACACGCCGCCGGCACCGGCCATGTTGAAGCGAATCAGATCCGGCGCTGTCATCACGTCAGCAATCCGCTGCGCACGGTTGGCCATCTCCCGCGCCGTTGCCCTGTCCCTCTCGGCCGACTGCCGAATCTCCTCGGACTGGCGCGCGGCGTCGTCCATCACGGTCTGAACCTTGAGGTCGTTGAGGCGCTGTCGTTCCTCGGCCGCCTTGATCTGGCCCTGCATCTTCCACCCGAACACTGACGCCAGCACCACGACGATTCCCAGGACGAGAACGGTGGCGGCCCACTTGACCGGAATGCCGGCCACCTGCGAATGAGCAGGAGCCGCAGGGCTGACCTTGTCCTTGAGCAACCGCCAGGCATCCTCTGAATCGACAACGGCAGACAGGAGCTGCCGCGACTCGGGCGACGGATGGTCGATGGTGCGCGGGAACTCTCCGGCACCGCGCGTCCCCTCCCGGAGCTGCCCATGCAGCCGGGTCACATCGTCAAGCGACCACGCAGAAGAGGTATCACGCGAGGGAGCCTGACGATCGAGCCGAGATCTGATATCTGCCAGCGCGGACTGCAGCTCCACGGTCAGCTCGTTGAGCCGCAGATGCACTTCGCGTTCAAAGGAGGCGAAACGCGCTTCGGCCCGTTCAAGACCCTGCTGGGAGGCGGTGGACATCGCGACGGATACCTGAGTCAGGCTCTCTGCCTGCTCGCGAAGCTCGCGAATCGGCTCCTCCTGCATCCGTTTCAGCGTGTCCCACTCGCGCTCGATGGTCGACTCGAGCTCCTGCAGCCGCTCGGAGGTCTCCTGCCGCATCTGGCTGCTGGCGTCCCGCCATTCGGTGGCATAGGCCTCGAGCTGCGTGACTGCGTTGGTATGACGTTCGACGGTCGCGGCCCAACGCTTGAGGTACTCGGCGTACTGGTCGGCCATCGAGGCCAGGCGCTGCTCGACCGGCGGGATGCTCGTTTCGGCCTTTCGCCAGAGACGTTCAACCTGCGATTGAAGGTTGGAGAGGCGCTGTTCCAGTTCAGGGAGTTCCAACACGAGTGCCCTTCGCGAATAATACCCCCATTTCTCTTGCGTCCGCCGCGATGTCACGCTACGATTCTTCCGCTCACGACAAGACCGTCGCTCTCTCACGCGCGAGGTGCAACCATGATCGCCGTGCGCTGCATCGCTCTACTCGCAACCTTCACCATCCTGACTGTGAGCTCTGCTGGCGCCGCGAGTGACGAACTCGCTCGAGCCAAAGATCTATATCGAACGGCTGCCTACGACGAGGCGCTCCTCGCCCTCGAGGAAATCGCCGGAGAATCGTCAGGCACGATCCGCACCGAAGCCAACGAATACCGTCTCTTCTGCCTGATCGCGCTCGATCGAAAGCTGGACGCCCGCGTCATCATCGAGGCGATGGTGAATGCGGACCCGTTCTACCAGATGACAACCGCTCAGGCCTCTCCGCGCGTCCGCGTGATGTTCAAGGACATCCGCCAGACATTGCTGCCGGGCCTCGTGCAGCGCGAATACGCGGCGGCCAAGTCTGCGTTCGACAAGCAGGAGGCGGAAGCCACCATTCAGTTCGACCGCGTCCTGAAGCTGCTCGAGGATCCGCAGCTCACTCCCAACCCGTCCTTTGCTGATCTCAAGACTGTCGCTATCGGATTCAGGGACCTGAGCCGCGCGCGAATGAAGAAGGTCGAACCGCCAGCGCCGGCTGAAACACCAGTTGCAACGCAGTCAGCGTCGATCAACAACACGCCTTTGACGGCCTCTCCCGCCATCGGCCCCGCGGCTCCGCCGGCGCAATCTGCTTCCACGCCTGCGGTCTATCGGGAGGGCGACCCTGACGTGGTTCCTCCAGTGGCGTTGAGGCAGACGGTTCCCCAGTGGATGGTGCCGCAAGGCACACGGCCCGGGGCCTGGCAGCCGGAAGCGGCGCTCGAGCTGACGATCGACGAATCGGGTAACGTCGCGAGCGTGCAGCTCCGGAAGTCGTTTCATCCCAGCTACGACCCGTTGCTCCTCAAGGCGGCGGAGAGCTGGAAGTATCAGCCGGCGCGTCGAGCGGGAGTGCCGGTCCGCTACGTCAAGCACGTCATCGTCCGGCTTGGGGGCACGAACTAGGACGCCCGGTTCGCGTTCGTCGTAATCGCGAGTTCGTCATCCATGCCCCCACTCAAGTCGCCCAGGAGCGCCAGCAGGCGAGCCGGGCTGCCGAAACAACCTGCTTCCGAATCGCAGCCTCCGGCACACGAGAACGGAGCGCTCACCGAGCTGCCGTCCGACCTCTCGGCACTGGCGGTGATCCTGGAATCGGCTATGGCCTCGGGTACGCCCGCCACTCCGGTCGCGCGGAATGAGCCCGGCGAGGTCGACAGGCAGCCCCCGACGTCCACACCGGATGTCGAGGCCGACGACCTGCTGCTTGACGCGCCGGACGAGGAAGAAGAGCGGCCTCGCGTCGCGCTGCATGCCACAGTTGCCGAGCCTGCTCTCCGCCCCCAGGAAACGACCGACCGCGAAGCGGCGGCGTTCGACGAAGTTGCGCGTTCGCTGGCAGCCGCGGAGGCGTGCGTGCCGCTGCTCGCTCAGTCAACAGGCCTCATGCGGATCGCGGCGCTCGACGTGGTCAAAGCCGAAACCGCGCGCGCGGGCGGACTCCTGCAGCTTCTCCGCTTCCTCCGTGGCGACATCTCGCTGCCGATGACCGCGGTCTCGACGGCTGCGGTCATCCAGCGCGTGGCACAGGCGGCCGAGGCGGAACGCCGGCTCCGCGGGATCGCGCTCACGAGCCGGTCGAACATTGCGGACGCCACGTGCGTCGGCGACGAGACGCTGCTCACCAACACGCTGCTGGCTCTCCTGCTGATTACGTTTGGCCTTATTGAAGGCGTCCAGAACGCGCGGGTCACGCTCTCGGTGACGGTGAATGAGGCAGGCGAGCTCGGCCTGGCCGTCAGCCAGGATCATGTCCCCGCGCCGGCTGCCTGGACGATGAGGACGCCATCGGAGGAACTCCCGCCGAACGCCGGCCTCGTCGTCGCGGCGATCTCGATCAGTGCCGCGCATCGCCTGGCAAAGGAATGGCGGGGCCGATTCGCCGTGGCCTCCGGCGAACATTCGAGCATTCTGACGCTCTGGCTGCCGACGACGCTCCGATCGGACGATCTCGAGCCGCTGGCGCACTAGCCCGATCGCACCCTCCCAACTCCCGCATCCGTATTGCGTCTAACGGCAGTGACTTCACGTCACAGGGAGTTCAACGCATGAATAGGGTTGCCGGATCGCTGACAGTCGTTCTCACGTTCTGGGCATCGCTGGCGGCGGCGCAGTCAACGGCTCGCGATGCGGTGGCGTGCTCTGCGCTACAGAAGCTGCAGCTGCCAGGGACCGCATTGAGCGAGATCTCGGCGGAGTGGATTCCGGCCGGGCCCGTGAAAACCGCGCCCTCCATTGCGTTACCTGCGCACTGCCGCTTGAAGGCGGTGATCGATCGCCGGACGGGCGCGGATGGCCAGCCGTACGGAATCGGCTTCGCCCTCGCCCTCCCGGCAACCTGGAATGGACGCTTTCTGTTTCAGGGCGGCGGCGCATTCAATGGCGTGTTGAACGACCCCATTGGGCTGGGCTTGGCCGCCGACAGGCCTGCGCTTTCGCGAGGCTTCGCGGTCGTCAGCACTGACAGCGGACATCGCGGCGACAATCCGTTCGATACGACGTTCCTCCGCGACCAGCAGGCAACGCTCGACTACGCTTATCGATCGATTGAGCGCGTCACAGCTGTCGCCAAGGCGATCCTCGCCAGGCATTACTCGCAGCCGGTCTCGTGGTCGTACTACGTCGGCTGCTCGACAGGCGGGCGCGAGGCGATGCAGGCGGCGCAGCGCTTCCCCACTGACTTCGACGGCGTCATCTCCGGCGCGCCGGCCATGCGGACCAACTACGCCGTGCTGGGCACCGACTGGGTCAACGTGCAGTTGAACCAGGTGGCTCCGCGCGGCGGCGACGGCAAGCCGGTGACACGCGACGCACTGTCGAGCACACAGAAGCAGGCCGTCATCGAGGGCATTCGCAACGCGTGCGATGCGAACGACGGTGTGACAGACGGCCTCGTGTTCAACGTGAACGCGTGCAGGTTCGATCCGAAAGTGCTCGCATGTGGTGGTTCGAACAACGGCCCTGGCTGCCTCACATCCGCACAGGCAACCGCACTCGAGCGCGCGTTTGCCGGACCGATCGCGAGCGGCGGCCGCCAGCTGTATTCGCCGTTTGCCTTCGATACGGGGATCGCGGACACGCAGGGGATTGCCGGGCTGCTCAACGGCGGGTTGAATCTCTCGCCAGCGTCGACCGTGAACGTCGACGAGGGAGCCCGCTGGTCGGACAACGACGGGCCGTCAACGCTGGTCAACACGTCCGGCTGGACGAACCTGACGACATTCGCGAGCCGCGGCGGGAAGATGATCTTCTACCACGGCATGAGTGACCCGGTGTTCTCGGCGCTCGACACCGTTGACTACTACAAGCGTCTGGCCGAGCCGAACGGCGGTGCCGATGCCGTGCAGCGCTGGAGCCGGTTGTTCCTCGTACCGGGTATGGCTCACTGCGGAGGCGGCTCGCTGACGACCGATTCATTCGACCTGCTCACTGCGCTGGTGGACTGGGTCGAGAAAGGCACCGCACCGGATGCCGTCGTCGCATCGCGAAGCGGTGAACCGCTGCGCAGCGGGGAGCCGCGCCTGAGCCGGCCGCTCTGCGCCTACCCGCGATACGCCCACTACTCCGGGAAGGGCGACCAGTCCAGCGCGTCGAGCTTCGAGTGTCGGGCGCCGTAGCGCGATGCCTGCAGTGCGTTAACGCGCGCGCGATCGCTTCGCGAGCTCTGCCTCAGCCTTGGCCTTCATCTCGCGCTCTTCCGGTTCGAAGTCTGGATCGCTTGGGGCTGCGATCGCCTTCTTGAGCTCGTTGGCGCCGTCGGAAGCCTTGTCGCGCTCGAAGAGCGTCTGGGCGAGGTAGTAATGCGCGAGCACGCTGTCGGCGTTGTACGACAGCGCCTTCCGCAGATACTCCTCTGACCTGGCTTCGCTGCCGCCGAAGAGTCCGGGAACCATGTGGTACCAGCGACCCAGGGCGCTGTACGCCGACCCTCTCTGAAAAGAGCGGTCGATCTTCACGACGCCCTCGAGTGCGTCCTTGATCGCCCCGCGATACTTGAGTCCCTGACGCAGACCGTACGACTCGGCGAGCGCACCCATGTTGGCCGCGGTCCAGAAATAGCCCTCGGCCCGATCAGGAGCAATCACGGTCGCCTGCTTCCCCGCCGCCACGCCTCGTTCAAGCGTCCTGCGCCCGGCCTCCTTCTCTTCGTGAGGGCCGATCCAGTACGTCGCTCTGGCAATCTTCCAGGCTGATTCGTAGTCGCGGGGGTTGGCCTTCAGGCGGGTTTCCCAGATGCCGATTGCCTCGCGGGCGCGCGCGAGATCAGTACGCTGGCGGTACAACGCGTCGGGATCTGAATCAGCGGCGAGACCAGTTCCCGCGACGAGCAACAGAGCGAGGAACGCATGCATCGACCTTACGCCGTCACTACGGCAAAGGCTCCATGCGCAGCAGCGCTCCCTGCGCTTCTTCGGTGAGCAGATAGATGGTGCCATCGGGCGCCTGCTTCACCGCCCTGATCCGTTGACGCAAGTCGACGAGCATCATCTCGCGCCGGACTTCGTCACCGTTGGCGTTGAAGACGATGCGCTGCATGTGGCCGGTGTTGGGGATCTCGCCGTAGCGCATCGATCCGACGAGCGCATTGCCCTTCCATTGCGGAAACCTGTCGCCCGTATAGAACAGCAGATCAGACACGGCAATCGATGGCATCCAGTAGACGATCGGCCGCTCGATGCCGGCTTTCTCGAACGCCCCCTGCCACGGGCCGTCGTAATCACGCCCAAGGCTCACGTCCGGCCAACCGTAGTTGCGTCCCGGCAGGATGATGTTCAGCTCGTCGCCGCCGTTCGGGCCATGTTCCGCAGACCAGAGCACGCCGGTCGAGGGATGAATTGTCAGCCCGAGCTGATTGCGGTGACCCATTGAGTAGATCTCGGACCGGTAGCCCGGCTTGCCCGCGAACGGATTGCCTGGCGCCGGCTTGCCCTCGTCGGTGAGACGCATCACCTTGCCACGGAGGCTGTTCGTCTCCTGGGACTCGCGCGTGTCGGGCGTGGACCCGGTCGCCCAGAAGACCATTCCGTCGCGATCGAACACGAGGCGCGACGCTGCGCCGCCAGCCCCGTTCCACCACGGTTCGGCGGCAACCAACTCCTGTACGTTCGTCAGCGCGGCGCCGTCGAAGCGCCCCCGTCCGAGCGCGCTCATGATCATCCCCTTGCCGTCGGTCTTGCTGTAGGTGAAGTAGAGCAGCCGGTTCTCCGCAAACTTCGGATGGAGCGCGATGTCCTGCAGACCGCCGAGCCGCTGCGCGCCGATCGGCGGCAGACCGGTGACGGCATTCGGCTCGAGCACGCCGTTGCGGATCACCCGCAGCCGGCCGGGCCGCTCCGTCACGAGCATGCTGCCATCGGGGAGGAACTCGAGATCCCACGGGTTCTGCAGCCCTTTCGTGACGACGCTCAGCCGGAACTTCACCCCCTCGGCAACGGCGTAATTCCATGGGCCGTTTCCGAGCGGCTCACGCGGGATACCGGCCGGCGGAGGCGGTGTGCCGCCCGCCCTGGCCCCTTGCGGCGCTGCTCCCCTGCCTGCAGGCTGCCCCGCAGGCGGCTGCTGTGCGACGACAGCGGCGGCAAACGCGCATATCCCTACAACCGCAGATGCAAGGCTTAGAGGCGTCTTCATGGCCGCAGAGACTAGCACGTACGCACAAGATTTCTTCGTGCCTTCGTGTTAAAGCGTTACGCGAGTTCAGCGAGGAGCGGAAAATGATCGGACGCTTCGCAGACCTCGTTCGCTGAGAAGACCTGGCACCGCGAGACTCGCTCGATGCACGGTTTCGGGACGAACAGATAGTCGAGCCTGACGTGCGGATCCCAGGTCGGGAACGTGTGGCCGACGAGATCGGGCTGCAGCGAGCGGAAGGCATCGACGTACCCCGCGTCGAGCACACCCTGAATCGTCTTCCACCGGATGCGCCCGCCGCTCAGCCAGACGAGAGTCTGTAAACGCATCGGCAGCCTGGTGAAGTCGAACAGCTCACCCGGCGCGAGCGTGTTGAAGTCGCCAACGAGCACGTGCGGACCGTGTTCATGCTGCTGAATTCCCAGGAGCAGTGCGCGTAGCTCGTAGTGCCGCCGGTGTTCCGTCCACGCAGCGTGCACGGCGCTCAGATGCACGCCGACAATCCGCCACGCCCCGCCCGCCGGCACGATCTCGATGAAGGCGTGACGCGACACCCGCGGTTTGCGCCATTCGACATGATCGAGCGGCGCCCGCGAGAGATAGCCGAGAGACTGGCCGCGGCGCGAGCCCCAATACGCCATCCCGGTCTCACGTGCCAGCTGCTCGATCACGTGCGGCTTCGTCGCCTCCTGAAGCACGACGACATCTGGCCGGGCCGCCCGGATGACACGTGCCAGCGCGTGTTCGCGGCCGGAACCGCCATGGCGGATGTTGTAGGACAGGATGCGCGTCACGAGTCCTCGCTGCCAGCGATGATCGTCACGTAGGGCTGGCCGAGCGTGTCGCCGCGAAACGTCATGGCCAGCTTGCGCGTCGCCTGAATGTTGACCGGCCGCCCGGTCAACGCGATCAGCGTCTCGCGCAGCGGCACCAGATCCGGCGCGATGCCCGGGTCGTCATCGGAGAGCGGGCGCGAGTGCACACCGGGAATGAAGAAGCCGGTCACGGTGAACAATCCGATCGCGGCGTCGCCGACGAGCGTCACGTCCAGGTCGCTCGTGCCGGGACCGTCGGAGTCGAACGGGGCACCGTCCTTCCACCGCTGTCCCGTTACGGCGCTGCCGCGCAGCACCACTCCGGTGCCCGGAGGAATCTCCTCGCGCAGCACGCGGAGGAACTCGTCGAACCGTTCTTCGTCGCCGCCGAACACGAGCCGTACGACGTTGGCACGGCGCTCCCGCTGCGTCAGACCAGCGTCGTCCATGTGCTAAGCTCAACCCAATGCCGTTCGTGATCACCGACCCGTGCATCGGGACGAAAGACAGCGCCTGCGTAGACGTCTGCCCTGTTGACTGCATCCATCCGCGGAAGGACGAGCCTGAGTTCACCACCGCGGCGATGCTCTACATCCACCCCGAGGAGTGCATCGACTGCGGCGCGTGCGTGCCGGCGTGCCCGGTGGCTGCCATCTACGACGGCCTCGACTCGACGCCCGCCAGCCAGAAGGCTCTCATCGAGGCGAACGCGATTTACCGCGCCGGCGATGCGGACGCAGTGGCCAGGGCCGAAGCGATCGTCAAGAGTCATGAGGCGGCACACCCGGATCTGATGGCGATTGACCCCAAGGAGCGGGCGACGAAGCACGGCAAGTAAACTCCCAACCTCCGTGTTGGGAGGTGTCACGTCTTTCTCCTGGTCCTGACGTCGCCTGCCAGGATCGTCCACGCCATCCAGAAGCCGCCGCCGGCCGCGGCAAGGAACAGCAGCATCGCCAGCCCTGGATAGCCGAGGATCGTGAACGGCGTCTGCACGCGCATCAGCATGGCCGCGCCGACGATGAGCGCGGCCAGCACCAGGCCGAGCGCGATCCGGTTGGCCACCTTCTGAAACCCGTCGATGATCGACCCGTGGTCGATGACCTCGATCTTGAGACGGAGATCGTTGGCCGACAGCGCGTCGAGAATCCGGTTCATGCGCCCCGGCAGCCGCTCGGCGAAGTCGCGCACCTCGAGCGCAGTTGAGAACACATTGGCCGGCGTCACGCTCTTCAGCATGCGCCGCTGCATCACCCGCGTCGCGTTGCGGCGCATCGACGCGTTCACGTCGAACTCGGGATCCAGCCTGCGGCCGATCTCGTCCAGGTTGAGCAGCGTCTTCCCCAGCAGCGCCAGTTCGGGCGGCATGCGCAGTCCGTGCAGCGTTGCGGCGCGTGCCACCTCGAGCATCACGCGGCCGACGTTCAGCTCTTTCACCGCCGCGTTCCGATAGCGCCCGACCATGTCGACGATCAGGCGGCGCATCTGCATCTCGTCGAAGTCCTCACGCCGCTCCCCGATCGCGATCACGACCGTGGCGGCATCGTCGCCGCGCGCTTCGGAGATGGCCAGCATCAGCCGGAACAGCCGCTCCTGCAGCGTCGTGGACAGCCGCCCCACCATTCCAAGATCGATCAATGCCAGCCGGTGGTCCGGGGTCAGGAACACATTGCCGGGATGCGGATCGGCGTGGAACACGCCGTCGACCAGAATCTGCTGCAGGTAGGCGCGGAATAGATCGTCGCCGAGCGCGACGCCATCGACTTCGGTCCACTCTACGCGGCTGACCGCGGTGATCTTCGTCCCCTCTACGTAGTCCATCGTCAGCACGCGAGCGGTGGTGAAGTCGTCGATCGGGAGCGGGACGATGATGCGCTCGAAGTCACGAAGCTGGTCCGCGAGTGCGAGCAGGTTTCGCGCCTCTTCGCGGTAGTCGAGCTCGGCCAGGATCGTGCGCCGGAATTCCTCGAGCACACCGGACGCGTCGATCGATCGCGTGGCGGCGCTGAATCGCTGCATGAGCGCCGCGACTTCGTCCAGCGCGTCGAGATCCTTCAGCACCCGGTCGCGGACGCCGGGCCGCTGCACCTTGACCGCCACGGCGCGGCCATCGCGCATGATCGCGCGGTGCACCTGCCCGAGGGATGCGGCGGCCAGCGGCTGCGGGTCGAACGACTCGAAGGCCTTCGACAGCCGCACGCCAAGCTCGTCCTGCACGATCGCCTCGACGTCGGCGAAGGGAAATGAATCGACATTGTCCTGGAGCCGCGACAGGGCATCGAGGTAGGCCTGGGGCAGGAGATCAGCGCGTGTGGACAGCAGCTGGCCCAGCTTGATGAACGTCGGACCCAGCTGCTCCAGATCGGCGGCGAATACCTGAGCCTCGGCGGCGTTTCCCTGCTGGGCGTTCGTCGAGCTGTCGCCAACGCGAGCGACGAAATCCGCCCGCCTGTACTTGGCCACGAACCGGGCGAAGTCGCGGTATCGGCTCAGCCGGGCTCGGAGTGCCATCGCTCGCGGTAGAGCAACCGGTGTACCGGGTCAGGTACACCGTTCGTAGCTCAACTGCGATCTACTGCCAACTACCCAACCCTGATACGAGGCGATATTCTGAACTCCATGGATCGGCGCGTGAACGAGTTGTCCGGGCGCGGCCGACGCGCCGTGTCGCGCGGAGGGCGGCGCAACGGAGAGGGCGGGAGGCCGTGGTACATCCGGCAGCCGTTCCTCCTCACCATCGCGTCGTTCGTATTCGCCGGCTGGCAGCGCGTGCGGGGACGTGGAACTGCCCGACCGACCGCTAACCGCTAAACTAGTCAGCATTCATGGCACGCGGCTGGGAAAGCAAATCGATCGAGGCACAGCAGGAAGCCGCCAGCGCGGCACGGCCAGCGGCACCGAAACTGGCGCCTGCCGAGGCCGAGCGGAAAGCGGCGCGCGCAACAATCATGCTGGCGCGGGCGCGTGCGCTTGCGGATCTTCAGACTGCATGTGTCGCCGCACATCGGGCGATGCTCGAACAAGCCATCGCCGAGCTCGACCTGCGTCTCGCCGCCCTCGAATAAACCAGTGACCTACACACGCATGAGCACCGCGCGCGCGGGCTTGCCCGTCGCCTGGGCGATGGCATCGGCATACAGCTGAATCTGGCGGCTGTACGCCGCCTGCTGCTCACCCTCCGCCCGATCTGTCTTGAAGTCCACCACGGTGAAGCCGTCTGCTGTCTCGAACGCGAGATCGACGGTGCCCTCGAGCAGCTGGCCGTCCCGTATGAGGGTCGCCGGAGTCTCGCGGAAGAGCCGGCCGCCGGCGTCGGCCAGGCGCGCCGCCTCGAGCAACGGATGGCTCAGGACCGCACGAACGACTTCCCGCGCGGATGCGATTTCCTCGACCGTGGCTCCGACGATGCGGCCTTGGGTAGCGACAAGCTGCTGCACGAGGTCGTCCGCAGCATCAAGAGGCACCGCCGCCAGTGCGGCGTGGATGAGCGTGCCGTAGCGCGGACCAGACGGCCTGCCTTCACTGACTGGCAACTCCACCAGCTCCGTTTGGGAGTTGGGAGTTGGGACTTGGGCCTTGGAAGTCTTGTCCGACTTCGCCCACTCGGTGACCGTTCGCACGTCGACGGACGGCGCAGCGGCGTGGGTCACGGTTTCGTCGCGAGTGTTCCGCCATCCGATGTAGCGTGCGGTGCCCTCCGCAATGACTTCGAGCGACACGTCCTTCGAAATCAACTCCTGGCGCCGAAGCCCGAAGGGCGGCTCCGCGCCCAGCTCCAGCGCAACCGGATCCCACCAGACAACAGTGAATGCCGAGTCCGCCTCGACGGCGCCAGACTCGGCGGGACCCGGCCCGCCTGTGATCGCGATGGTGTGGGAGCCCGGCGCGACCGTGTGCGATGTCGCCACGCCCTCGTCAGGCCGCCTCAAGACGGAGTCTTTCTTGAACGGCGGGCAGCCGGGCGCAGGGCCCGGCTGCCTCCGCCTATCGAGTGACGGGTAGATGGCCCGGTCGAGGGGGCTCAACCAGCCGCCGTCGTACGGCTGGTCGCCAATGCCAGGCACCACGAGGAGATCTCTGGCCCGCGTCGCGGCGACGTACGCAATCCGGACGCCCTCGGCCTCCTCGCGGATCTTCTCGAGGTCATGCCAGCGGAGCAGATCAACCGGTGACCAGCCGCCAATTCGCAGCGCGCACAGGCCGCTGTCAACGTCGATGTAACGCGACGCCTCGAACGGCGCGATCTTCGCGGTCATATCGGCCAGGATGACCACGGGAAACTCGAGTCCCTTCGCCTTGTGAACCGTCATCAAGCGAACGCCGTCGCTACCCTCCTCGACGATCGGCGCTTCGCCGGCCTGACCCTCGCTGGCCGCCTCCTGGAGCGCGTCGATGAAGCCGCGGAAAGAAATGCCACCCGACAGTTCGTATTGCCGAGCCAGCTCCGCCACGTGCAGCGCGTTTGCCAGCACCTGCTCGCCGGCGCGACGCAGCGCAAACCCGACGTGTGCCCGCGTCGCCGCGAACAGATCGGAAATCGTGTCAGCCACCGGCCGACCGTTCCGGCGGACGTGCAACGAGGCGAGGATCCGGAGAGCGTCGGCAATCGGCTGCAGATGCGCCGGCAGCACCGCAGGTACGCGGAACGGATGAAACGCCCTGGCATACCGGAAGCGGTACTCGAGCAGTTCCTCTTCGCCGATCGCGAAGAGCGCTCCGCGAAGCGTCGCGAACACGGACAACTGATCGTCGGGCCACTCGACCGCCGCCAGGGCGGCGCGCAGCGTCTCGATTTCCTCGCGGCCATGAAAGGCGCGCCCGCCCACCAGCAGGTGGTTGATCCCGCGGGCCTCGAGCGCGTCCACGTAGCCGCGCGTGACATCGGTACCGAAGCTGACGAAGCGGCGGAAGAGCAGGCAGACATGGCGCGGCTGGACAGGCACCGGCTCGGCGCCATGATGCTCGGTCACTCGCCAGCCGCTCTTGTGCACCAGCCAGTCGACGAACGCGCCAACCGCATCGGGCAACGACTGATCGATCTTCACGCCCGAAATATTGCGGATGCCGTAGGGCTCAGGCACCCCGAGCGCCACCAGCGACGGCTGCCCCTGCGGGTCGCTGCGCGATTGCGCCAGCGGGACGTACGACGCCTGCATCGTGTCGCGGTCCCCGGTCATCAGCGGTGCAAATGCTGCGTTGACGGCGCGCTGCACGTTGGGCACGCCACGAAAGCTCGTGGTCAGCTGCACACGCCTCGCGCCATGCGCTTCGAGCTGCCTGCAGACGCGTGAATAGATGCCCACGTCCGCACGCCGGAACCGGTAGATCGACTGTTTCGGATCGCCGACGACGAAGAGCTTTCCCGGCACCGGGCAGGAGCTCCAGGCGTCGCGTGCCGCGGGGTCGTCGGCTGCCAGCAGGAGGAGCAGCTCTGCCTGCAGCGGATCGGTGTCCTGGAACTCGTCGACGAACAGGCAGGTGAACCGGTGCTGAAAATGGCTCCGCACGTCTTGCCGTTCGCGCACCAGATCGCGCGCACGCAACAGGAGATCGAGGAAGTCGAGCGCGCCGTGCGCCGCCTTCAGCTCCTCGTAGCCGGAGATGCTGCCCTGCAGCTCGTCGCGAACGAGGGCCGCCAGGTCCGCGTCGGCGTCAGCCTTGAAGAGATCGAGGTCCTGCAGCAGCGCCTGATGTGCGGCCTGCACGTCGGCACGCGCGAGCCCGCGGCTGAACGACGAACCCATGCCCTTGCGCGCACGCCTGAAGTCGCGATCGCGGCACAGATCCACCAGCACCGCTTCGGCGGCATCGTCATCCCCCAGGGCCATGATCAGGCGGAGCTCGTCGCTCGTCCGTCGAGCCGCCATCGTGTCCACGAACAGCGGATCGCGCTGGCTCGCCGGCTGCGCCGTCAGGGCCGCAAACGCATGGACGTTGGCGACCAGCGCGGCAATCGCCGCGTGCCGGTCGTAATCGGGACGCGTCCAGCTCGCCCGGAAGTCGCGCCACTCGACCAGATCCCAGCCGGCGGCGCGGAGACGCTCGATCGGCCCGGCGTCGTTCGCATCACCGCCGGGAATCGCGGCCCGTGTCGATCGCCGCAGCGAGCGGCGGACCCCCTCACCCGGATCTTCAAGAGTGTCCTGCAGCCAGGCGTCGAACGCCTCGGCATACAGACGCCGCGCCTCACCTTCAGTGAGCACGCGGAACAGCGGATCGATGCGGGCCTCCACAGGCCGCTCGCGGAGCAGGTCTGCACAGAAGCCATGAATCGTGCTGATGTGCGCCTCTTCCAGATTCATCAACGCTTTGTGCAGCCGTGATTGCGAGACGCCGTCGAGCTTCTCGTCGCCTTTGCCCCGTTCGAGCTCCTGCCGCAGCCGCAGCTTCAGCTCGCCCGCGGCCTTCTCCGTGAAGGTGACCGCGACGAGATCGCCAACGCCCGCTTTCCCCGTCGCCAGCACTCGGACAATCCTCCGCACCAGCTCCGTCGTCTTCCCAGTTCCGGCAGCGGCTTCGACAACCAGCGTCGAATCGAGATCGCTGGCGATGGCATCGCGATCAGCCTGATCGTCGAGCACCATCATGGCCGGCTCCTTAACGCGATCAGGTCGCGCAGCGGGTCTTCCTGCTTCCGCTTGATCCGCTGTTCTTCATGCGGCCCGCACACCGGCCGGAAGTCGCACCAGCCGCACGCACGCTCGTTCGGCGCTGCGGCCAGAAACCCGAGCTCGATTGCACGGTCGATGATCTCGAGCGCCTCTACGCCGGACCGCCGGCTCTGCGGAAGGAGCGGAACCGGCCTGACCTTGTAACCGCCAGCGGACGTGCAGAAGAACAGACGCGTTTCCGCGACGGGGACGCCGGTCACCTCCTCGATGGCCGCCGAATAGAGAACCGGCTGCAACGTCTGGCCGCCGCCGATGACCAGGGTGTCTTTCGTGCGGTCCTTCCCGGTCTTGTGGTCGGTCACGCGCAGCACGCCGGTCTGTAGATGCTGCTCGACGAGGTCAACGGCACCGCGCAGCCGGAACCGGCCGTCGATTGCCACCTCATCGCGGCGGCTTCGGGGATCCCGGTCGGAGGTGAGCGGCAATCCGAACGACAGTTCGAAGTAGCGTGGAATCCACTCGCCGCCCTCGTCGGCCGTCCGTCGCAGCCAGCCGCGCAGATCGCGCGCGATGACGGCAATCTCCTCGCGCCAGACACGATCGATCGCGGGTGCGAGCTGCTCCCGATACTCCTCCCCAACCGAGACGATCGTTTCTTCGAGGACCGGCAGTGCCGCGTCGAGCGTTACCGTCGTCACCGGCAGCGCGTTTCGCCGTTCGAGCTCGCGGTAGGTCAACGCCTGGATGCGATGAACGATGTTTCCGCGAGTCAGCGGATCGAGACGCTGCAGCGGTTCCGGGCGATCGGCCGGCTCCAGCCGGTACACGGCGCTCAGGAAGAACTGATACGGGCACGCCGCAAACTTCTGAAGGGCGGATACCGAATAGGCACGCGACTGCAGCCGCTGGGCCTGAAGGGCCTCGCGCGTGGCGTCGGTGACCCTCGTCAGGCCATCGAGTTGCGACCAGCGCGGCTGGCCACGCCCCCACCGCTCGGTGACTGAGCGGCGCAGCGAGTCGTTCAATCGAAGCAGATACTGTGCGTGACCCCGGACCGATGACGAGTCGCCAGCCGCGAGAAGCGCGCGAAGCACCGACAGGTCGTGTTCCTGGTCGTCGATTGCATCGTCCGGATTCGGCGGTGCCGGCCACGCGAGCGTCGCCTCACCTGTGTCAGCGGCTTCGCGTTCGAGCCGCGGGAGTTCGGGAATGTCGCCCGTCGCACCCCGCAGCACGTCCAGGGCGTAGAACGACGGCACGCGCGCACGCCCTTCCGCCACGTCGATCCGGGGATAGGAGACGTACAGCCGATCGGTTGCGGCGCCCGCCACCAGATGCAGCAGCACACGTTCTCGCCGCGAGCGTTCGGCCCGCGTGACCAGCCCGTTGTAGTGTCCGGCTTCCCTGTCCGCCGCAGCGCCTGGCGCGAAGGCGGAAACCAGCCCCTCCCGGGCTTCGTCCAGAAGCAGCGGATCCTGTTCCGGCTTACGCGGAAACATCCGCTCCGCCAGTCCCGGCACAAACACCACACGGAACGAGCGGGCGCGTGCCTGTGCCGGGCTGCCGACGAACACGCGCCCATAGCGTCGTGACGGCGGCTCACGGTCCACGCTCCGCAACCGGTCCATCAGCACCATCCGCACTTCGGTGAGGGAGACCGGACCGACCGACGCCATCGGGCGCAGATCCGCGAGCACGCGTCGCACGTAGGCGGGCGCGCGGAGCGTGCGCGGTGCGAGGCGATCCAGGTGATCGAGCCACTCGCCCCAGTCCGCCTGAGCCGGCCATGCCGCCATCTCGGTGATGATGGGCAACGCAAACGCGCCCAGATACGTCAGCCGGCGGCAGTCTTCATCTATCGCCGCGAGGCGTGGGGACGAGGGGTCGTCGCGTTCGATCTCGATGCGGCGGGCGCGCAGCTCCACCTCGAATCCGTCGAGACGCCGCTTCCAGCGCGTCGGATCGCCGCCCACAACCGCTGCCTCGACGAGCATGCGCTCCCAGCGGCGCGGGGTCCTGAGGCTGCCCGCGACGATCGCGCGCTCTTCGTCGTCCATCTGGCCGGCGTCGAGAACTTCTCCATCAGCATCACGCGACTCCCGTTCCCGGTCCCCCGCTTCCTGGTCCCCGATTCCCGCGAACACTTCGTCGTCCGACGCGATCCACGCCTCGTTCGACTGATCCGGATCCGGCAGCTGCCCCAGTGAGAGGTACTCAGCGAATCGCGACGCCGACAGCCCTTCAGCGGCACACGCCAGCAGAGCGAGAAACGCGCGGCCCGCGGGATGCGGACGGCGGATGCCCTGATCGAACCACGCACGAATGCGTGCACGCTCGAGCGCATGTTCCAGCAGTCCCTGATAGTGCTCCGGCGAGCGCACAAAGATGGCCATGGCGTCGAACGGCACGCCGCGCCGCGCCTCACGCAGAATGCGGCGGGCGATTTCAACGCACTCGCGGCCCTCGCCCGGGGCCGAGAAGAACTGTAGTGATCCATCCGGTGCGCGCTTCGCGGGCGCGTCGTCTGAAAAGAGACAGGCGCGCAGATGGTCGAGGTCCGATCGCCGCTCACCATCATCGGTTTCCACTGCGCCTCCGGCGCGGACCAGCGCGTCGCGCGCGGAGACATCGTGGGCCGGAACCGTTGCCAGCACGTCGGTGGCAACCGCTGTCAATGCATGGACGAATCGTTCGTCCATCGCGGTCTCGATCGGCACGTCGACAAGCACGAGCGGGGCACGAAGAAACGATTGACCGTCAACGGCTTGCGCGGCGGTCTCGAGGAGGGTCGCTCGATCGGCGGTTGACGCGTCCGTCAGCTCTGCTTCAGCCTGACGCATCAGACCGGACAAGTCGTGCCCCGCACGACCTGCGCCGGAGAGGTCACCCGGCTGAACACCGGCCAGTCGCACGTCGGTCAGCGTTCGCGCGAGCGCGCGCGGGAACCCGGGTGTTCTCGCCACCGCGGCGAAGTAATCGAGCGCGCCGCCTTCGGCGGCGTCGAAGACCACGCGGCTGGCAACAGCCTCCACGCCAAGCGCCGTGCTCGGGGCGATCCCCGCGCCGGCCAGGCGCGCGGCAGCAACGCGCGCCGCCAGCTGCGTGAGGCTGAAACGCGACATCCCCAGCGTGGCGCCACGCTGGAGAGCGACACGGCGTGCGAGATCGTCAGCCGCGCCCCGGGTGGCGGCAACAATTGTGACCGGCTGGTGTGGAGGAAAACGCCGCAGGAAATCCTCGGCACGGCCGAGGCGGCGAGCGGCAGTCGCGGATGCGACGATTGCAAACGATCGAGTGCGTGTCATCTGAGCCTCCCCGGACGCTGTGCCGGGTATCCGTAAAACGGCAGCCTCTGCCGTGCATCCGAACAGTAACACGGAGGAGTTACCATCGGGACTCGAATGAAACGGGCCCTGATCTTCGTTCACCGCTGGCTCGGCGTGGCGCTCTGCCTTGTCTTTCTTCTGTGGTTCCCGTCGGCCATCGGCATCATGTACTGGGACTTCCCCGACGTGGGACCGGCGGACGTCCTCACCCATGCAGCACCGATCGACGCCTCGAAGATCCGGCTGTCGCCGGCAGAAGCGTACGCAAAGCTTGGCGTCGCCGACGAGCCGGACGACGTGGTGATGACGACGTTCGACGGCCGGCCAGCGTATCGATTTGCCAGCGGGTTCAGCCAGGCGATCGTGTACGCGGACACCGGCGAGGAGCAGCTCGAGATCCCGGACGCGATGGTCCGCCGCATCGCTGAATCGTGGACTCGCCAGCCGGCGGCGAACGCACGTGTTGAGCGTGTCACCGAGGTGGATCAATGGACGGTGCAGATGCGCATCGCCGACGTGAGCCCGCTTTGGAAGTTCTCCTGGCCCGACGGCGAACAGGTCTATGTGACGCAGACAACCGGTGACGTGGTGCAACATACGACCACCGGCTCGCGGCTCGGAGCCTATGCCGGCGCCATCCCGCACTGGCTGTACTTCACGCCGCTCCGCAAGAACGGGCCCACCTGGAGCCGCGTCGTCATCTGGTCATCCGGCATCGGAACCATTGCGGCGATTCTCGGCGTCGTCATCGGTGCGTGGATGTACTCGCCGTCGAAGCGCTACCGCTACGCCGGAATGCCAAGCAGCATTCCCTATCGTGGACAGAAGCGCTGGCACACCGTCCTGGGATTGATCTTCGGTGCCGCAACCATCACCTGGGCGTTCAGCGGGATGCTGTCGATGGATCCGTTCCCGTCGCGTGAAACCGGTGGCGGTCTGCTCGAGCGCGGAATCGATCAGCAGGTGCTGACGGACGCTCTTCGCGGACACGCACGTCTTGCGGCGTTCGCCGCGAGGGATCCGCGCGAGGTGCTCACGCGGCTCCGCGCGCCGGTCAAGCAGCTCGAGCTGACCGCCTTTGCCGGAGAGCCGATCTATCTGGCAACGTTGGCACCCGGCGACACGCGCATCGTGCCCGTGAACGGCGACCCGGCAGCTGCCTTCGACTACCAGCGAATCATCGACATCGTGAAATCAGCGGCCGGCCCCGGGACGGTCGAGACGAGTCTGCTGACCCAGTACGATCGCTACTACCTCGATCGGCGGCGCCAGCGGCCGCTGCCGGTGATCCTCGCGCGGTTCAACGATGCGGCCGCCTCCAGGTTCTACATCGACCCGAAGACCGCACGAGTGGTCGGCAGCTACGACTCGAACGCGTGGGTCAACCGCTGGTTGTACAACGGCCTGCACTCGCTCAATTTTCCGTGGTTGTACAACTATCGCCCGCTGTGGGACATCGTCGTGATCACATTCATGGTGGGCGGCACGGCGCTGTGCGTGACGTCGCTCATCCTCGCCTGGCGTGTCGTCGGGCGGAAGCTCGGCGGGCTGGCTCCTGGCAGGTCGGGCGAGGCGCTCCCGGATGATCTTGCGGTCGCAGATTAGACGCGCTTACTGAGAATCAGCTCGCGCAGGATGTGGCGGTGGCACGTGGTGGCGTCCTCATCGCAGTGGCACATCAGCGTGACGTTGCCTTCGCGCGCCATCGCCTTGATGAGGCGCAGCGTGGACTTCTGACCGTGGTTCTTGATCGTCCGGTTGCGCGCGTCGATCGGGCCGTCGAGAAACAATTCCTTCTTGAAGTCCCGCGTGAACGCCGCCCACGTGATCGTGCCGGCCTGAACGGCCTTGAGCAGCCGCTCGCTCGGGCCGAGCGACGGCATCCAGACGTCGTACAGCGTTGATGACATTCCGCGACCGCGAAATCGCGAGGCGAGGATACGCATGCCGTCGTTTTCCGCGACTGCCGAATATACGGACTTCGTTTTGAGCATCCGGTCTCATTATCGTCCGCCGCCGTTCTTCCGACAGCATCGAACGACGACGGGAGCAGCGAGCCCTGGGCTACGATACCCAGCGCATGCGACACGCCGCCCTGCTCACAATGTTGCTGGTCATAGTCGTCGGGAATAGTGCCGAGGCCCAAACGTGCATGGGAGCGCCGTCGTTCGTCGATCGGCCGATGCAGGTGGGCCTGGCGGCCTCGTTCATCGGAGACCGCCATGAAGTCGGCGGGACATTCGCGCTTGGGCGTCAATCGTTGTTCGGCGGGGGCGGTGCGACGGCCACGCACCTCCGCTTCATCGGAACATCTCCAACGGTGAGCGGAATCGTGGGCGCTGAGTTCCCTTCGTCGGATCACCCCGTGTTCACATGCCCGATCTTCCAGGCCGCCTTCGAGTCCGGCCCGGTCGCTGAACCGTTCGACCTGTCGACCGTCGGCCTTCGCGGGGGCGTCAGCGTGGGCGCCATCGTTGCCGAAACACATCAGGCCGTGAAGATCATCCCGACGTTCGGGCTGGCGGTACTCTACGACCGCACGAAGCTGACGTTGATGACGTTCGAGAACACGATCACCACCTGGTCCGGCGTGGCCACGTTCGGCGTCGGGTTCCTGTTCAACGACAGGCTGTCCGTGATCCCCGCGCTCGAGGTGCCGTTTTCAGCCGGTGCCGCGGAAACCGGTTTCTCGTTTCGGTGGGTGTACGGCTTCACCCGCTGATTCCTGAGGCCTTCTAGGGAGGTTTCGCGTCCTCTGAGCACGGCCAGGCACGCATCGGCGCAGTCGGGTTCGTGCTCGACGTATTTCTCGAGCCAGTCCAAGCGGGCCGAGGTCACTCAGGCGTGGCGGTCGCCAGGCCGATCGTCGCCCAGGCGGTGGCGGCGTGCGAGATCCACTGGTCGTGGCCGTAGGGGAAGCCGCTTTCGAAATACGGCTGGATCTTCATGGCCCGGCTCTTCACATGCCAGGATCCGTCCTCGCGCTGAGTTCGCACAAGGAAGGCGCTGCCCCGTTGCAGGGCTGAGGCGGGCACGGGCGCGCCGAGTTCGTGCACGGTGTAGAGCACCTGGCCGGTGGCGTAGGCGTCGCTCGTGAGGTGAGGCGTCTGCGACCAGCCCCCGTCAGGACGCTGGAGCCGCAGGAGTTCCCGCATCCGCGCCTGACGCGTGCCGGCGTGCGCGTTCGCCCAGTGCAGCCCGAGGAGCTGCATGACCCGATCCTCGGTGGACAGCGGTGTCTGTGCGGAGAGCCAGTCGGCGGCGCGGGCAACGCGCTCGTGGTACTCGCGCCGGCGGGCCGGAGTGGCGAAGTACGAGAGCGTGCGGATGCTCATCGCCGTCCGGCTGAAGTCGCCATCCTGTATTGGCGCGCGAGTCGCGCCAATGCCGCGCCAGTTGCCAGCCGCGCGCTGCTTGGCCGCGAGGTAGCGGACGAGGACATCGGTTGCGCGCGTCGATGGCGCCTGCTGCGCGGCCATGACCACCGCGGGGTACACCATCGTGTCTGGCGTTCCGCCGGGCTCGAACAGCTGCAGGAGTTGCGGCAACTGGGTATTGACCGCGGTCGGAACCTGCGCTCGTTCAATGTCCGACGAGAGCGTCGTCCAGCCACGCGCGCGAGCGCTATCGATCGCGAGGGCCGTCAGCGGCTGGGCGTGACACGCGGAGCAGCCGCCATCCGTCATCACGCTGCTGCTTGCCACGCGCTGAAGCGGCAGGCTGCGAACCACGGCGGCGCGGGCTGATCCGGCCGAGTCGGACGACTGAGGGTGCGACGACATCGACGGGGCGGCACCGGCAGCATCGACTGTCGGCGATATCCCAAGCGCGGTCAGCACGATCGGGTTGTTGAACTTGCGCGCCCATTCGATCGCGCTCTCACCGTCCGGCGAATGCACCAACAGGTCAGCGCCGTGCGCCAGCAGGAGCCGGACGATCGGCGCGTTGGGACGATCGCTGGCCACCGCAAATACCAGCGGTGTCATGCCTCTCGTATCGCCGGCGTTGACCGGGGCGCCCGCCTTCAGCAATGCCTCGACGACTTCCGTACTCCCGGCGGTGATCGCGAGGTGGAGCGCAGTGACCGTGCCGAAGCGGAGCGATCCCTTCTTGACGGGAAGGCCGGTCGCGGCCGACACCGCGGCAACGTCCACCTTCCGAGCGAGCAGCGAGCGCACCAACGCCGCGTTGCCGTTGACTGCCGCACCCATCAGCGCAGTAGCCGCCTGGGGAATCCGCGCCTTCGGGTGTGGATCGGCTCCCTGCGCGAGGAGCAGCGCCGCCGCTGCGCGGTTATCCACGCTGGCGGCCGCTATAAGCGGCGTCAACCCCGAGGCATCAGACGCGTTCACCTTGGCGCCGCGCGACACCAGCAGCCGGACGACCGCCGCGGACTCACTGGCAGCAGCCGCGACGATCAGCGGCGTGCGGCCCAGTTGCGAGACGGCGTTGACGTCTGCGCCGGCGTCGAGGAGCATCCGCGCCTTCGTCAAATCGTCGGCAGCCAGATGAAGCGCGGTGACACCAGTGCTGCTGGCTGCACGAACGTCGGCGCCGCTCGCAAGTAATGTCCGGACCGCGTCCACGCTTCCAAACGCCGCCGCGAGCATCAGCGGGGTCTGGCCCTGTGTATCCGTCGCGTTCACTCCCTCGCCGCGAACGAGCGCGCGGAGCGCTGACAGATCATTCTGACGGACCGCCTGATAGAACCGATCAGCGGCGGGAGGCGCCTGGGCGGCGAGGCCGCCGGCGAGCAGAACGACGACGATGGCGAACTTCACGCGCATGGGACCTCCACACGATACAGCGCGTCTCGGGCGATTGCGATCGGTATCGCGGTTCCGTTGGGCGTTCGTGACGTCCCCTTGGTCAGTCATTCGGTGTCGCGATCACGGCCCTGCTTGCCGGGATCGGGTCCTCCGTATGTACAACGCGCAAAACCACGAAACCGAACACCTGTTCGGTTCCCCCCTTGCCCTCGTTGATTCAGGTGAGGAGGACAGAACAATGAAGAGAACCAAGTCGCTGATCATCGCGGGCCTGGTGCTCGGGTCGTTTGTGATTGCCGCGAACGGCAGGGCTGCCAATATCGGGCGCACGGAATATCTGACCCTGAACAGCGCGACCGCGCTTCCAGGAGTCGTGCTGCCGCCTGGAACCTACACGTTCGAGGTCGTCGAGGGCCATGCCGATCTCGTACGCGTCACGAATCGGCTGACCAAGCGCGTGCTCTACACAGGGTTCACCGATGTCGTCAAGCGGCAGAACCGAGACGGGTCGTTGATGTTCGGCGAGGCATCGAGGGGCGAGCCCCTGCCGATCAAGGCGTGGTTTCCCGATGGATCGCGGCGCGGGAACGAGTTCAGGCACCGGTAATGCGGCGCCTGAGCGGCCGAGGGGGGCGGTCGGCGCGGCGCCCCGCCGTCCCTCTCGGGCCTCCCTACGGCAGGACCAGCAAAAGAAGCTCATGGAACAGTCAGGAACTCCTGACCTCAGATGGCACCGGATATTCGCAACGTCCGGCAGGCGGGGGCCCGAGCGCAGCCCAGGCTACGAGGGTTGGCTGGAGTCGGCGCGCAACATGCCGAAGCCGCCGTCCCTCTTCCGATCTCCTTAGGCCTTGGGCCTTAGGCCTTAGGCCTCGCTACGGGGCCAGTCTATCCCTCGACCACCCCTCCACCTCGCGCCGGTATCGCAGGCGATCGTGAAGCCGGCTCGGCCGGCCCTGCCAGAACTCGAACTCCAACGGGATGACGCGGTACCCGCCCCACCACGCCGGACGCGGGATCTTGTCGCCGTAGGTTTCGCGTGCGACGGAATAGCGCGACTCGAGCGCCGCGCGGCTCTCGATCACTTCGCTCTGCCTGGACGCGTAGACGCTCCACCGGCTCTCGACCGGCCGCGTCGCGAAGTACGCATCCGACTCAACGTCATCGACCTTTTCCACCAGGCCTTCGACGCGCACCTGCCGCACCAGCGACGGCCAGTAGAACAGCAGCGCCGCGCGGCCGGTTTCATCGACCTCGGCCGCCTTGCGGCTCTTGTAGTTCGTGTAGAAGACGAAGCCCCGATGGTCCACGCCCTTGAGGAGGACGGTGCGAACGGACGGACGTCCATCACGGGTTGTCGTGGCGAGCGAGAACGCGGTGGGATCGGCCTCGAGGTCGCGCACCTGATCGAACCAGCGCGCGAACTGCGCGAATGGATCGGGATCGGACTCGGTTTCGCTCAGCGGATCGCCGCTGTAGTCGCGTCGGATGTCAGCGATGGACATCGAATCAGGTCCGGCTGAAGCCGGACACTACGTTACCAGCCGGATGTTGCCGTCTTCGACCACGACGCGGACGACTCCACCCTCGGCAAGCGTTCCGAACAGCAGCGCCTCGGACAGCGGCTTCTTGACGACGCGCTCGATGAGCCGGGCCATGGGCCGCGCGCCGAATGCCCGGTCGAAGCCCTTCTCCGCCAGCCACGCTCGCGCGTCGGGGGTCAGCTCGATGGTGATGCCCTTCGCCGTCACCATCGTCCGCAGCTCGTCGATCTGCTTGTCGACGACGCGTTCGATCTCGGCGGTGCCGAGGGCATGGAAGGTGACGGTCGCGTCGAGGCGGTTACGGAACTCCGGCGTGAACGTGCGCTCGAGCGCGCCACGCGACGAGACGCCGACCGCGCTGTCGGCGAACCCGACACGCCGGTCGGACAAGTCACGTGCGCCGGCATTGGTCGTCATGATCAGGATGACGTGGCGGAAGTCCGCCTTGCGACCGTGCGAATCGGTCAACGTGGCGTGATCCATGACCTGCAGCAGGATGCTGAACATGTCCGGATGCGCCTTTTCGATCTCGTCCAGCAGGAGCACCGCGTGCGGCGTCTTGCGGATGGCGTCGATGAGCAGGCCACCCTCTTCGTAGCCCACGTATCCAGGCGGTGCGCCGATCAGCCGTGAGACGGCGTGCTTCTCCATGTACTCGGACATGTCGAAGCGGATGAACTCGATGCCGAGAATCCGCGCGAGCTGACGCGCCAGCTCCGTCTTGCCGACGCCGGTCGGCCCGGCGAAAAGGAAGTTGGCAATCGGCTTCTCCGGGCTGCGCAGCCCCGAGCGCGACATCTTGATCGCCGACGACACCTCGTCTATCGCGTCGTCCTGGCCGAAGATCACGTGCTTCAGCGCGATGTCGAGCTCTCGAAGCGCCCGCTTGTCGTCGCTCGAGACGGCCTGCACCGGCACGCGCGCCATCTTCGCGACGATCTGCTCGATCTGATCAGGGCCGATCTCGGACGGCCGCCGGTCGACGGGCAACAGCTTCTGCGCGGCCCCCGCCTCGTCCAGCACGTCAATCGCCTTGTCCGGAAGGTGCAGATCCTGAAGATGCCGTGCCGAGAGCGACACCGCGGCTTCCAGCGCCTCGTCGGTGTAGCGCACGCCGTGATGCATCTCGTAGTGCGGACGCAGCCCCTTGAGGATCTCGAGCGTCTCAGCCTCGGACGGCTCGAGCACGTCGATCTTCTGGAACCGGCGCGACAGTGCCCGATCGCGGTCGAACGACTGCTTGACGTCGGCGAATGTGGTGGAGCCGATGCAGCGGAGCGTGCCGCTTGCGAGCGCCGGCTTGAGCAGGTTGCCGGCGTCCATCGCACCGCCAGACGCCGCGCCCGCGCCAACGAGCGAGTGAATCTCGTCGATGAACAGGATCGCGTTCTCTTCCCGCGACAGGCGATCGAGCACCTGCTTCACCCGTTCCTCGAAGTCGCCGCGATACCGGGTGCCGGCGATGAGCGCGCCGAGGTCGAGCGCGAAGACGTTCGCGTTGCTCAACACCTCCGGCACGTTCCCTTCGTGGATGCGCAAGGCAAGGCCTTCAGCCAGCGCGGTCTTTCCGACACCAGGCTCGCCGACCAGCAGCGGGTTGTTCTTGCGGCGCCGGCAGAGCACCTGAATCATCCGCTCGAGCTCGAGCGCCCGTCCGATGAGCGGATCGATCCTGCCCTCGGCGGCGCGCGCCACCAGGTTGGTCGCGTACGCCTCGAGCGGGTCGGTGCTGGGAGGGCCGGGCTCGCCCGTTGCCGGCACCACCGGCGCCTCGCCCTTCGACCCGTGCGAGATCACGCGCAGCAGCGTCAGGCGATCGACACCCTGCGACCTGAGGAAATATGCCGCGTGGCTCTCTTCATCGCGGAGGATGAAGACGAGCAGGCTGCCGCTGTCCACGTGCTTCGCGCTGGACATCGCGGCGTGCATCGTCGCCTGCTGCATCACCCGGTCGAAACCGACCGACGGCTCGGGCTCGACGGCGATCGAGGACGGCACGGGCGTAAACGCCTTGGCCAGCACCTCTTCGAGCTGGCGCTTCAGCGCGGACACGTCGGCGCCGCAGGCGACGAGAATCCGCCGCGCCTGCGGCTCGTCGGCGATGGCCAGCAGCAGATGCTCGAGGCCGACCGTATCGTGGCGCAGATCGGTCGCCAGGCGCACCGCGCGATGCAGCGTTTCCAGCGTCTCCGGCGCAAACGGAACAGGGCTCTGGCTCATTCCATTTCCATGGTAACCAACAGCGGAAACTCGTGCTCCTCGGCCAGCTGCCGGGTGGTCTTCACTTTCGTCTCCGCGACGTCATGGGTATAGACGCCGGCGATCCCCATTCCGGTCCGGTGGACGCACATCATGATGTCGAACGCCTCAACGCGCTCCTTGCGGAAGATCGACTCCAGCACCCAGACAACGAACTCCTGCGTGGTGTAGTCATCATTGTGCAGCAGCACCCGCCACATCCGTGGTGGCGCGACCCGCTGGTCGCTCTTCGGGTCGATGAGGATGGACTCGTCCGGACGTGCTGGCACTGCCCTCTATCTTACAAGTCGAACCGCCACGGACCGGGCACCGCCGGCTGCCGCACGAGAGTTCGAATTTCACGGACAAAATCGGCCCGTGGAATATCCTGCGCGCCGAGGGAGGCCAGGTGGGGCGTGGACATCTGGCAGTCGATCATCGGCATCCCCCAGGCTTCGAGCTGCCGGGCCAGGCGCACAAGCGCAACCTTTGACGCGTCGCTGACCAGGGAGAACATCGACTCGCCGAAGAACATCCGGCCGATCGCCACGCCGTACAGTCCGCCGACCAGCCGTTCTCCTTTCCACACTTCCACCGAGTGTCCGTGTCCAATCCGGGCGAGCTCGTTGTACGCCTCTTCCATCTCCGCCGTAATCCAGGTGCCTTCGTGATCGCGCCGGGCCTCGGCGCAGGCGCGCACCACGGCGGCGAACGCGGTGTCGGCCGTCACGCGAAACCTGTCCGACCTGAGCACCTTGCCGAGCGACCGCGACACGTGAACCTCGCTGGCGTAGAGGACCATGCGCGGATCGGGGCTCCACCACAGAATCGGATCGTCGTCTCCGAACCACGGGAAGATGCCCTCGGCGTATGCGGCAAGGATCCGCTCGGTGGAGAGATCGGCCCCGGCCGCGAGCAGGCCGTTTGGTACCTGCAACGCCAGGTTGACCGGAGGAAACGGGTCATCGCTGGAGAGGAACGGGATCACGGAATCGATGATCGATGATCGATGATTTGAGGATTGGATTGTCTCAACGATGATTGACCCATCGATTCATTTCCTTTGACAAATGAACCGATCACCATTTCGAAATTCAATTCATCATTCATCAATCATCCCTCATCGATGATCTGTACTCGTTTCGCCCCCTCACCTACCGGCTATCTTCACCTCGGACATGTGGTCAACGCGATCTACGTCTGGGGGCTCGCACGGGCCTTGCAGGGACGCGTGCTGCTTCGGATCGAGGATCACGACCGCATCCGCAGCCGGCGGCCGTTCGAGGACGCCATCCTCGAGGACCTTGCGTGGCTCGGGTTCGTACCGGATGATGGCCTGCGTCCACTCCGGCGCCAGAGCGACAACGACGCGGCGCACCTCCGCGCGCTCGCATCGTTGCAGGCCACGCACCATGTATTCGCGTGCGATTGCTCGCGCAAGGAGATCGGCGGGGAGCGGTATCCCGGCAACTGCCGTCATCGGCGATTGCAGCCTGGTGACGTGCTTCCCCCAGGAATGGGGATCCGCGTGGTGCTGGACGACGAGCCGGAGCGCTTCGACGACCTGGCGCTGGGCGAGATAATGCAGAGGCCGTCGGAGCAATGCGGTGATCTGCTCCTCCGGGATCGCGATGGGCACTGGACGTATCAGTTCGCGGTCACGGTGGACGACATGAACGATGGCATCGACCTGGTGATCCGCGGCCAGGACCTTCTCTCGTCAACCGGCCGCCAGATCAAGCTCGCCCGAATGCTCGGTCGTGCGTCGGTGCCACAGTTTTTTCACCACCCGTTGATTCTCAAGGCTGATGGCGAAAAGCTGAGTAAGGCGAGCGGCGATTCCGGCGTCAGGGAATTACGCGCGGCGGGCGCACGTCCATCTGCAGTCATCGGCCTCGCGGCAGCTGCCCTGGGCCTGATCGAACGGGGGGAAGCGATGGACGCCGTGAGCGCGGGCGAGGTCGCTGCCGGCTCCATCAGAGGACGCCTCTGACGAAGGTCGTAAGGAATTACGCGAAAACTCAGCGGTGTTTCTTTGTTCCGCCGTGGCCTTGTTCGTGCTTAACTCAAGGGGTTCATGCGCGGTAGTCCTGAAGTGAGGCACGAATGACTTTCCGATCCATCGGTATCCTCCTCGCCCTGACCATTCTCGGAAGCGCCACGACCGCCCAGGCGCAGTACTTCGGCCAGAACAAAGTTCAGTACGAACAGTTCAAGTTCAAGGTCAAGGCGACCGAACACTTCGACATCTATTACTACCCGGAGGAAGAAGCGGCGGTGGACCTTGCGGCGCGCATGGCTGAACGATGGTACGCGCGCCTCTCGAGGCTGCTGCGCCATGAGCTCAGCCTCCGGCAGCCGATCATCCTCTACGCAGCGCATCCCCACTTCCAGCAGACCAACGCGATTCAGGGCGAGATCGGCGAGGGCACCGGCGGCGTCACCGAGATGTTCAAGCGCCGCGTCATCCTGCCGTTCGCCGGCGGGCTCGCCGAGACGGATCACGTGCTCGGCCATGAGCTCGTACACGCCTTTCAGTACGACATCTCGGCGTCCGAGGATGTCGAAGGCCGTCCCACCGGTCCGGGGATCCTGAGCCTCCCCCTCTGGTTCGTCGAAGGCATGGCGGAGTACCTGTCGCTCGGTCCCGTTGATGCAAACACGGCGATGTGGGTTCGCGACGCGACGTCACGCGAAAGCATGCCCTCGATCAAGAAGCTGAGCGATCCGGACTTCTTCCCGTATCGGTACGGCCACGCGTTCTGGGCGTACGTGGCGGGGCGCTGGGGCGATTCCGCGGTCGGCGACATGCTGCGGGCGACCGGCCCTGGCGGAAACATCGCGGAGGCAATCGAAACAGTCCTCGGCACCGACGAAGAAACGTTGACCAAGGACTGGCACGCCGACACGCGCAAGACCTATGCGGCGCTCTTCGAGACAACCCGGAAGCCGGAGTCGTTCTCGCGGCCGCTGATGAACGAGAAGACGAGCGGCGGCGATCTCAACCTGGCGCCGTCGATCAGTCCCGACGGCAAGCGGATGGTGTTCCTGTCCGAACGATCGCGGCTTTCGGTGGACATGTTCCTCGTCGATGTCGCGAGCGGCAAGGTGATCCGCCAGCTCACCAAGACGGCCGGCGATCCGCATTTCGACAGCCTCGAGTTCCTCGGCTCCGCCGGTGACTGGGCGCCGGATAACAAGCGGTTCGTCTTCTCCGCTCTCAGCAAGGGCCAGCCGGTGCTGACGATCATCGACGTGGACAGCGGCAGCCGACTGATGGAGCAGGAGTTCCCGGAGATCGGCGAGATCTTCAACCCCGCCTGGTCGCCGGGCGGACAGCAGATCGTCTTCTCCGGTCTCAAGGGCGGCGTGCTCGATCTGTTCCTGTTCGACGTCAACACGCGCATGCTCACGCAGCTGACCAACGATCCGTTTGCCGACAGCGATCCCGAGTGGTCGCCTGATGGCAAGCAGCTGGCGTGGGTGACCGATCGCTTCTCGTCGGACCTCCCGCAGCTCTCCTTCGGCAACTACCGCATCGGGCTGATGGACGTGGGCACGCGGCAGATTCGCCAGCTGGCCGGCTTCAACGTCGGGCGCAACACCAATCCCGAGTTCACGGCCGACGGCCGCGGCATGTTCTTCATCGCCACGCCGGACGGGATTCCAAACGTCTACCGCACGGATCTCGCAACGGGCAACACGGTCCGCATCACCAACGTGCTGTCGGGAGTGAGCGGCATCACACCGCTGACGCCAGCGCTTTCGGTCGCCGCGGCGGCACCCAACGTGGTGTTCTCAGTGTTCGAGGCGGACAAGTACAACATCTACGCCACGACCGACAAGGAACTCAGCGCCGCCACGAGCACGGCGACCGCGTTGAATCCGCAGAACGCGGCCATCCTTCCCCCGCTCACCCGGAAAGCGAACGACGTGGACATCGCGGTCCTGTTGCAGACTCCGTCAGCGGGCCTCCCGGAGACGCAGAAGTACCCGGACAAGGATTACGAAGCGAAGCTCGGGCTCGACACGGTGATTCAGCCGACCGTCGGTATCGGCGTCGATCGCTGGGGCGCGTACGCCGGGGGTGGCGTCACCTTCATCTTCAGCGACATGCTCGGCAACCACGAGCTCGGGGCGACCGTGCAGTTGACGAATCGCTTCGAGGACATCGGCGGGGCCGTGCAGTACATCAACCGGACGCACCGCTGGAACTGGGGCGTCATCCTCGAGAACACGCCGTACACCCTGGGACAGTTCGGTCAGACGCTGACCATCGACCCTCAGTTCGGGCCGGCGCTGGTGCAGCAGGAGCTTCGGCTGCGGCAGATCAATCGCGCGATCACCGGGATCACGCAGTACCCGCTCAGCAAGGTGCAGCGGGTCGAGTTCTCGGGTGGAGTCCGGCGGGTCAGCTTCGATGCCGAAGTAGAGAACTTCTTCTACTCGTTCCAGACCGGACAGTTCCTCGGACGCACGAAGGAGGAGCTGGATCGTCCGGATTCGCTGAACCTCGGCGAAGGGAGCGCTGCCCTGGTGTACGACTCCTCGGTGTTCGGGGCAACCAGCCCGATCGTCGGCCAGCGCTATCGGTTGGAGTACTCACAGTCCGGCGGTTCATTGATGTACTCCGGTGCCCTCCTGGACTACCGGAAGTACTTGATGGCCCGGCCGTTCACACTGGCCATGCGCGGCATGCATTACGGCCGCTACGGCCGTGACAGCGAGGACACCCGTCTCTCACAGCTCTACGTCGGATTTCCGAACCTGATCCGTGGATACGATCAGGGGTCGTTCACGGCCGAGGAGTGCGGCGAGGCCCTTGTCGTGGACGGAACCTGCCCGGTCTTCGATCAGCTCGTCGGCTCGAGGCTGGTTGTCGCCAACCTCGAATTTCGTGCCCCGCTCCTCGGGCTCTTCAACCCGAGGAACATGTACGGCGGCGTGCCGGTTGAAGTCGGCGTCTTCGCCGATGCGGGCGTGGCCTGGACCAGCACCACGAAGCCGTCATTCGCGGGGGGTAATCGCGAGTTCGTCAAGAGCGTCGGCGCGACGCTCCGGTTCAATGCGTTCGGATTCGCCGTCGGAGAGCTCGACTACGTCCGCCCGATCGATCGGCCAGACCGCGGCTGGATGTGGCAGTTCAATCTGATACCTGGGTTCTAATCGTGAAGGTCTAAGGCCCAGGGCCTAAGGCCTAAGGGCTGGTCTAGGGATAAGGCTTCTGCCTGGACCTGCCCTTGGGCCTTGGGCCATAGGCCTTAGGCCTACTGTATCGCCGCATCCACCGTCAGGTAATCCTCCACTCTGATCACACCCGGAGCAGACCGCGCGAGCAGGAGCGCCTGCGCGCGCTCGGATTCGCTGGCCACCTGTCCCTTCAGCGTGACGACGCCGCGCGCAGCCTGCACCTCGATATGGCGCGTCTTGATCGTGGGGTCGAGGAAGTATTTCGCCTGGACAAAGCTGACGACCGTTGCGTCATCGGTCGCGGGTGCGGCCGGTGTCACACCGGTAGTGGCCACCGGAGCCCCGGCCGGAATCGACACGGTCTCGAACGACTCGCTGGCTGGACGTCCGACGAGGAGCCTGCGGTCGTCGATCTGCTTCACGCCATCGGTGTTCCGCGTGATCTCCAGCACCTGCCGCCGCGCGTCGTCGCTCTCGACGAAACCCTTCAGCGTGACCGTACCGTCCCGGCTCGCGACATTGATGAACCGCGACTTGATGTCTTCGTCGGCAAAGAACTGCGCCTGGATCTTCGTCGTGAGCCAGCTGTCGGCCAGCTTCTCCCCTGCCTGCTCGGCGGCGGCTTTGACCTGTTCGGCCGCACGTTCCGTCTCGCGATTGGCCTGCCCGCGATTGCACCCAACCGCGCCAACCAGGACCAGCGCGACCATGGCGGTGAACACTCGAGGTTTGATCATGTCTCTACCTTCCCTGCCGGTCGGCCGTGCAAGACCTGTACGAGGGGCCTACCGCCGGGGTTTGCTGGTTCTGGGATAGAATCTGAGCCGCCCACGCTAACGAGGAAACCTTGGCTGTCCGTCTGTTCATCGGGAACCTTCCCTACGGGGCCAGCGAAGCGGACCTTCGCGCCCACTTTGCGGCTGTCGCCGAACCCTCCCATGTAGTGATGCCGGTCGATCGCGAAACCGGGCGTCCGCGTGGGTTTGCCTTCGTGGAGTTCCCTGATCGCGCTCAGGCCGAGGAGGTCATCAAGCGCTTCGACGCGCAGCCCTTCCAGGGCCGCAACCTCGCGGTCAGCGAAGCGCGAGCACGTGAAGATCGGCCGCCGCGCCCGCCCGGCCAGGGGTTCAGTCCGCGGCCCGGCGGCGGAGGCGGTGGTTTCGGCGGCCCGCGGCCCGGCGGTTTCGGTGGTCCTCGTCCCGGCGGCGGCGGTGGCGGTTTCGGAGGTCCACGGCCCGGCGGCGGCCCGATGGGTCCAGGCGGCCGCGACCGCAGCGCGAACTTCGGTCCTCCCGCCCCGCCCAAGCGCCTGCGCGGCAAGAAGGGTGGAGCGAATCAGGAACACAAGCCGCGCGGTCCAATCAAGGAACGCAGTGGCGGCCGCATTTACGCCGTCGACGACCTCGACGACGACAGCTCGGTCGACATCGACGATGTCGCGACAACCGCGAAGGACGATGTCGAAGTCGAAGTCGACGTCGAGGTCGATGTCGAGGGCGATGACAACAACGACGAATCGTAACGTCCGCCTGACGTAGGGGCCGACCGTCAGGTCGGCCCTTCAACAGTGGCACGCTCCGTTCCCCAGATCATTTCGATCGCCGCGATCGTCGTCGGCCTCGGCCTGTTCGCCGTCACGCTTTTCCACATCGACCTCGACGAGACTGTGGCCAGCGCGAAGCGGCTTGGTCTCGCGCTGCCGCTGGTCCTCCTGCCGAGTGCGGCTTGGCAGCTGCTCCGCACATGGGGGTGGCAGATCTCATTTCCGGATGACGCACGGCCCGGGTTCACCCACCTGTTCCGGGTGCGCCTGGCCGCCGAGGCGATCGGCTTCTTCACCGTGCGCGGCGTCGCGGGCGAGCCGTTGAAGGTGCTCCTGCTCCTGGATCGATGCCCGCCACAGATCGCGACGGCGTCGATCGCACTCGAGCGGCTCGCCTTTGCGATCATGAGCATCGGCGTCGCCGGACTGATCTCGTTTTTCGCGGTGACGCGGCTCGCGCTTCCTCGGGCGTGGGACACCGTCTTCGGCGCGATGACGGCGGTGGCCATCATCCTGGTTCCAGTGCTCGGCTTCATCGCGAGACGCCGCACGGGCGACTACCTCGGACGGATGGTGGCTACCTTCGACAGACGCCGGGGCCGCCGCCTCGGGACGCGGCGGGTTGTGAAGTTCATCCTCGACGTCGAGGATGTGCTGCTGGAGCTGCTTCGCGGCGATCGCCGCCGGCTGGTCAGGCTAATCTGGCTGCCCGTGCTCTGCTACTTCGTGATGACGATGGAGATCTGGATCGTCTTCTGGGCCATCGGCGCGCCGGTCGGTCTCATGGAAGGGCTGACGATTGAAACCTTCGCGCGGCTTGGGAGCGTCGCATCGGCAGCCATCCCCGCGAACCTGGGGGCGCTCGAAGCCTCGAACGCTGCGGTGGTGAGCATGCTGGGGCTGACGGGCGGCGGAACGCTCGCACTGGCGCGGAGAATTCGCGCCTTGCTCTGGGCGGCCGTTGGATTCGCGCTCTACCCGAAACCTACCCGTTCGAGTCGTTCGAGTCGTTCGAGTCGTTCGAATCGTTCGGAGCGTTCGGTTTATTGACCTCGTGCGACAGACCCCGACGGAGAACTGATCAACCGCCGGTAGTCGAACCAGTCCACGGCGAAATCGATATTCAGCTTGCGCAGCGCGAACAGCGCCCGCCCGTCGGCCTTGAAACGGATCGACGTCGGCAGCCAGAGGTGCTCGTCGATGCGCTGGCGGGTCAGCGTGACGGTGCTTCCCTTGTTGACGCGTGCCATCAGACCGAGACCGTAGGAGATGTCATCAAGCGCCGTCGCCTCGACCTTCATGACTTCGTGCGCGGCTTCGTCCACCCAGATCAAACCTTTGAAGGCCTTCGCCATCCTGCCTTCGCGCGTCTGGGGCCTCGAGTCGGCCCGCGGGCCAAAGCGCACGACGATCGTCTTGCGGCCGGAGACAACTTCGCGCCGGTCGAGATCGAACGTCAACGCCGCGACGGTGTCGTCGACCGACGATGGTCCCTGCGTGACCTTGCGCTCCAGGCGCTCGGGCGTGCTGCCAGTGACGGGCTTACCGTCTTTCTCCAGAAGCTTCCGGAACGTCACGGTTGGCTGAGAGCCAGGGGTCACGTCGTAGACCACGACGTCGCCGGTGCCGAGGCGCCCGAACGGATTGGTGTGAATTTCGGTGCGCCGTTCCTTGTAGGCGTAACGGTACTGTTCGCGGTTGGCGCGAGCCATGTTCTCGCGAACGAGCGTGAGAAACCGCTCTTCGTCGGGAAGGCCCGGGAGCTGAGCCATTGACCCGGCCTTCACCGGGCCAATGGCTGACGTGAGGATGAAGAGGAAAACGGCGAGCGGTTCCCTCCCCAGGCCCATTACTGTGCGAAGCAGTAGAAGTAGCCGTTTCCGCCGGTGCCGATCAGATTCTGCTGCGAGCATCCGCGCGACAGGTGCGCCGCGTTCCACGAGGTCGGCGCCGCGCCGCCTCCCATTTTGTTGTGGTGCCCGACCATCGCGCCGCCCGTCGACTCCGCGCTCGTCCAGTTGCCGCATGGCGAATCGCCTGATTGCAAAGTTCCGTCCGCCTGCGAGCCGGTGAGGATGTCGTGCTGGTTTCCGGCCACCTGGCCGCCCTTTTCGGTGAGTGAATTCTCGCCACCGAGCAGATTCGCATCGGAGTGCAGGTCGGCAACCGACTTGGCGACCACCACACCCTTCACGTTCGTCCACGGCCCCTTGCCGATGCGATCGCGTGCGTTCACCGCCGGCTGTCCGGCCGCTGCGGCGGAGCTCAGATACGCACGCCAGGTCCGGTTGCCCGCTCCAGCTGCGGCGGCGAGCGTCTGACAGTGCTTGTCGGCGCCGGCAAGACCGCCGAGGTTCGCGCCGTTGCCCGGGCCCGCACTGGTGATGAAGAACGTCATCTGATTTCCCTGCGCGGACACGCCCAGGGAGGCTGCGGCGGCGAACACCGCCACGCCAAGGACACCTGAAATCAACTTCGTCATCTGGAGATTCTCCTGATTGCTGGTTTCTGATTCCTGATTCCTGAGGCCTGATAATTCCGGCCATCATAGCGCGCCGACTATAATCCAGCCTCGTGCGACCGCCTGTCTCGTTTACCGTCGTTTTACTGACGGCTCTGCTGTTTGCCACGCTGACCTCAACTGGCCCTTCGACGTTGCTCCGGGCAAGCCCGCAGGCTGCGCAGCCGACCCCATCCGCCGCGGTTACCGTTGCCGGCGAGCTGGTGATCGAGCCGCCAACGCTGATCAATCTTGGATTCGAGTGGTTCATCCAGGGCGACGCCAACCGCAATGCCAGCGTCGCGGTGTCCTTCCGCAAACAAGGTCAGACGGCGTGGCAGGACGCGCTGCCGTTACTGAGGCTCCAGGGCGAACGGATCTACGCCGAGTCGCGCGTGGACGTGATCGCCCCCAACATGTTTGCCGGGAGCGTCCTCGATCTCGAGCCGGACACCGCCTACGAGGTTCAGCTCGTCCTGGCGGACCCGGACGGCGTTACCGGCCAATCGCGTCGCGTCATCACCGTGCGCACGCGGCGTGAGCCGGCGCCCTATCGCGGCGGCCGCACGTTTCACGTGTACCCGCACGGCTTCAAGGGACAGAAGATCGAGCCCGCGTTCGAAGGGCTGATGTGCGCCTACAACGAATGGTGCGCAGGTACCGACTGGGCCACCTCCGGCAGGCCGCGCGTCCGGCCGGGCGACACGATCCTCGTCCACGCAGGCATCTACAAGTACAACCGCTACGAATACACGAACGACGCGAGCGTGAATCGGACCGTGCCGCTCGACGGCACGTACTACCTGACCGCCGACGGCACTCCAGAGATGCCGATCGCCATCGTCGCCGCAGGCGACGGCGAGGTCGTGTTCGACGGCAACGGCAACTTCGCGCTGTTCGACGTGCGAGCCGCCGACTACACCTACTTCGAGGGAATCACATTCCGCAACGCGGAGATCGCCATCAACGCCGGCACCCAGTTCCTCATCGGGTCGAAGGGGCTGTCCGTCAAGCGGAGCCGGTTCGAGAACGTCGGAGCCGGAGTCTTCACCAACTATTCAGGCTCGAGCGGGTTCTACGTGGCGGACAGCACGTTCATCGGACGGAACGATCCGAAGCACCTGATCGGGTGGGCCGGCGAGATGTGGACGAAGTTCCGCGGCGTCGAGGGGCAGATCGTCCCTCCCGCGATGGCGTCGTATGTCGCCGTCAAGCTGTACGGCCCCGGCCACATCGTCGCGCACAACTACATCGCCGACTTCCATGACGGGATCAACGTCGAGACCTACGGGAATCCTGACGGGTCCGTGGCGTCAGGCCCCGGCATCGTGGAGGGCCCGAAGTATCCGACGCGCGACGCATGGGACCGGCGGCCGGTCGCGATCGATTTCTACGGTAACTACATCACGAACAGCCACGACAACCCCATCGAGGCGGACGGCAGCATGCACAACATCCGCATCATGCGGAACATGTTCATCAATCACGCCTCGCACGCCTTCTGCAATCAGCCGACGCTCGGCGGGCCGGTCTACTGGATCCGGAACATCGCCTATCACCTGCCGGCGGGATCGACGCGGCTGACCAACGGCGCGGCGGGTGTGCTCTTCTACAACAACACGATCCTCGCCGAGACGGCGGCTGGAGCGACCTCGAACACGCACTGGCGAAACAACCTGATGCTCGGCGAGAACGCGCTGCCGGCCATCTTCTCCGTCACGACCTTCACCAACTACACCTCATCGGACTACAACGGGTTCCGTCCAAACGCCGGCGCCGCAACGTCGTTCGAATGGAGCTCGCCGCCCGCGGGGACGTCAGCCGACTTCACCGCGCCCGGCCGCACGGCACGCCTTGAAACGCGCCGCTTTCCGACGCTGGCGGAATACTCGAAGGCCACCGGCCAGGACGTGCACAGCGTGCTCCTCGACTACGACGTCTTCGTGAAAGTCCCTCAGCTCGACGCGCAGGACGCAGCCACGGTGCAACGGCTGTACGATGCGCGGGATCTCGACTTCCGGCTGCGCAGCGGCTCGGCGGCCGTCGATCGCGGAATCGCACTGCCGACCGTGACCAACGGCTTCTCGGGGCGGGCACCCGATCTGGGCGCGCTGGAATCCGGAGCACCGCTCCCCGTCTACGGCGTACGCCGCTGAACGGTCCAAACGGCCCGAACGATTCGAACGATATAATCGCTTCCTCGTATGGAAATCCGTCAACGCGTCCTGGGTGACATCGCCGTGCTCGACGTGGTCGGGCGCATGGTGCTCGGCGAGCGCACCAACGAGACGCTCTTCAGAAACGCCGTCGCCGAGCAGCTGTCCGCCGGGAGACGGCAGCTGGTCGTCAACCTGGCGGAGGTGACGCAGGTCGACACGTCAGGGCTCACCGCTCTGGTGAATGCGCACCTCACCGCAACCAAGCGCGGCGGCGGACTCAAGCTGGCGAACCCCACCAGACGCATCCGCGAGCTGCTCGAGATCACGCGGCTGAACACGCTGTTCGAGGTCTTCGACACCGAAGACCTCGCGGTGGCGAGCTTCGGAGCGTAAGGCCCACTCCGTCTTCAGACGCGGACAAGGCGCTCGGCCGCGCGCTGCAGCGTCTCGTCCTTCTTCGCAAAGCAGAACCGCACGACTGGCCCGGGCTCTTCGTTCTCGTTGAGAAACGGCGAGATGGGAATAGCCGCGACGCCATGCTCGCGCGTGAGCCGCTTGGCGAAGTCGATGTCCCGCTCGTCCGTGATCGCTGAATAGTCGACCAGCTGGAAGAAGGTGCCCCGGCACGCCAGAGGCTTGAAGCGGGACTCAGCGATCAGCGACAGGAAGAGGTCGCGCCGGCCCTGATAGAACGCGGTCACGTCGGCGGCCGAGGGATCGCGGTTCACCATGTCGGCGTACGCCATCTGCACGGCGCCATTGACGGCAAACGTGACCCACTGGTGGATCCCCTGGATGGCCTGCGTGAGCGCCGGCGGCGCGGCGCAGTAGCCGACCTTCCACCCGGTCGTGTGATACGTCTTGCCGAACGAGCTGATCACGATCGCGCGCTCGGCGATGTCTGCATCGCGCGCCAGGCTCTCGTGGCGCACGCCGTCGAACGTGATGTGTTCGTAGACCTCGTCGCTGATCACGACGGCATCGGTTCCCTCCAGTACCCGCCGGAGCTCCGCGATGTCGTCGGCGGTCCAGACCATGCCTGTCGGGTTGTGCGGTGTGTTGACGACGATCGCCCGGGTCTTGCCCGTCACCTTCCGGCGCACGTCATCCCAGTCGATGCTGTAGTCCGGATAGCGAAGCGTGACGTAACGCGGAACGCCGCCGCTGAGGAGAACCGACGGCGTGTAGGAATCGTAGGCCGGCTGAAACAGCAGCACCTCGTCGCCCGGGTGCACGAGCGCGGTGAGGGCGTTGAAGATGCCTTCGGTCGCTCCGGTCGTGACCGTCAGCTCGGTCGCCGGGTCGTAGCGGCGCCCGTACAACCGCTCGATCTTCATCGACAGCGCTTCCCGCAGCGCGAGCACGCCTGGCATCGGCGCGTACTGGTTGTGTCCCTCGCGCATGCAGCGCGCGACGGTGTCAATCAGCTCCGGCGCGCAGTCGTAGTCGGGAAACCCCTGCGACAGGTTGATGGCGCCGTGCTCGTTGGCAAGGCGCGTCATCACCGCGAAGATGCTCACGTCGCCCGCCGGGAGCTTCGGTGGGACGCGTACTGACCCTACTCCACCCATAAATGAGGCTTGAACGATACCAGCGGATACTTCCGCCGCAGTTCGACTACGCGATCGTAATACCCCGCCTTTGGAATCGCACCGGTGACCAGGGCGTGCCGCAGCCGGCGCAGCTCGTAGCGGTACAGGTCGTTCAGGAACTCGAAGACCAGCTCCGGCCGCGTCTCGGGCGTAGGGCGGATCCCGTGCTGGAGGAGCTGCTCCAGCACTTCGGGCCGATACCGGTAGGCCATCAGCGGCGGACCGGAGGCGGGGACGGCGCTGCGCACGACGGCTGCTTGATGAAGGTGCGAGCCTCTGAGATCTCCGGCGGCGATCCCGGACGGTCCTTCCACCAGGTCACCAGACGACGGTATTGCTCGCAGGCGGCCGGCAGCTGCTTGAGGCCGGCAGCGGCGCGAGCCGCGCCGAGCATCACATGAGGCGTCGGGCCAATGCGCTGGGCCGCGCGCTCGAAGGCACGCCGGGCCTCTTCGTACAGGTGCAGCTGGAGCCAGAACTGGCCGGCCGCTTCATGCGCCGAGAGCACCGGCAGTGGCGGTTGCTGCGCCTCGAGCTGTATCGACTCCATTCGCAGCATCTCTTCGATGAAGAGGCCCATCTCGGCACGTTCGTGCTGCGCCGCCGGCAGCGCCGCCCGCAGCACTGTCTGCATCGCGCGGACAGCGGGATATGCGGCGGCATCCTTCTCGAGTTCCGTGATGGCCTGCTTCACCGGCGCCACCGACGCCGCAGAACCGAACTGCTCGTTCGCCGCTCGCGCCGCAAGCAGCCCGCGCAGGTAGATCAGCGGCGATCGCGCGGCTGCGCATCCTGCCTGCACCGCGGCTGCGTACGAGGTGGCGGCTCCCGCCAGATCGAACGCCTGGCCTCTCCGGACCGCTTCCGCTACATGCCGCGCCGCCTCACCGTTGCACAGCGGGTCCTGAAGCAGAGCGATCGCCATGAGGAAAGACACGATGGGGACGATGGTACCTTACGGTCCTCGGTGCTTGGTCCTTAGTTCCTGGTCCGTCCCTGTTCCTTGGTCCGCCTAGCCACCAACCCTCACTCGAACCCGCGCCTCGCCGAGTACGACTTCGTCCCCGGATTCCAGCCGAATCCCGCGCGAGCCGGCGGGCACCGTGAGCGTCTGCCCGTTTCGAACGATGCTGGTGCCGTGCGCGCTGCGGTCGTCGCGAATGCGGTAGTGACGCGCGGATTGGACGTACTCGATGTGCGCGTGCTGCCGCGAGACCGAGTGGTTTGACGTGCCTGTGAGATCGGCGAACGCGACGTGGTTCGTGCGAACGAGGCGGCTGAGGCTGTCGCGGACCTCCGCGCATCGTCCGAGATTGACCCGCGGCAGCGAGAACACGTACGCCGGCTGTTCTGCGGTGCCGTTCACGATGGTGATGTGCAGGTCGAATGCTTGCTGCGGCGCAGGTGCTGGTGCTGGTGCAGATTCGGCTGCCGGGCTGGATGCGACGCGCGCGAAGTCCACGTGATACTCGAGCGACTGCCACGTGGGCGACGGGCGCGAGACGTACGCCACCGCGATCTGCAGGCCGCCCGGATCGCAGCCGGCCTCGCGCAAACGCAAGTCGACGCGGTCACGAAGGGTCGGCTCGCTCTCGAGCACGGCTGCGAGGCGTGCCCGATCGTCCTTGGACACAGCCACGATCGAGACCTGCAGCCTGTTGTACGGGAACACGTAGCGTCCGCGGGCAGCCGGCTCCAGGCGCTCGGCGACGGCATCGACGATCGCCTGAGCGATCTCGAGCGGCTCGCGCGCGCCGGACCTCGACCACTCCCTGGCCTTTTGCTCGACGGCGCGGGTGATATCCGCCTCGAAGCGACGCACTTTGTGAAGGAGGCTCATTCAGAACTCCCAACTCCCAAATCCCAATTCCCAATCACCAGTCCAACATCACCAGTCATTCATTGAACCAGCCCGCTCAACGCAGCGGCGCTGACGATCTCGCCGGCCGCCGGCGCCGCGATGGCCCCGCCGTATCCCGCATGCTCAATCAGCACGGCAAACGCGATCCTCTTTTCGGCGCGGCCGTGGGGAGCGAATCCGACAAACCAGGCGTGCGACGGCGCATTGTGGTTCTCGGCAGTGCCCGTCTTGCCGGCGATCCGCCACGGGTGCGCGCCGAGCGCCCGTCCGGTTCCCTTCTCAACTGCATCGCGGAGGGAGTCGCCAAGCAGCCGGGCGGCGTTCGCCGAGAGAAACCGCTGCGGCTCCCGCGCCTTGTCAGGACTCGCAATCAGCGGCTCGCGCAGCAGGCCACCATTCGCAACGGCGGCCGCGATCCTTGCCATCCTCAGCGGTGTAGTGACCACGTCGCCCTGTCCGTATCCGGCCTGCGGCAGCGTCGCACTGAGCCTTGCGGCCGAGTCGTCCCGCGCAACCGAAATGCCCGCCAGCGCGGCGGTGTCGAGCAGCGGGCGCGGGCCGAGCCTGACCGCGAGCTGCGCGAAGTAGGCGTTGCACGACTGGACGATGGCGTCGTGCATGGCAATCGCACCGTGGGGATGCAGGTCGAGCAGGTCGTCCCGCACAATGCCGTAGCCCTGAACCCGGGCCCCCACACGCCCGTCATCCTGTCGCTGGCACATGTAGCGACTGTTCCAGCTGGCGGGATCGAGACGCAACGCAGCGGCAGCCGTCACGAGCTTGAACGTCGATCCGGGCGCATAGAGCCCGTACCGTGCCCGATCGAACATCGCTTCCACGTGGCTGCCCTCATCGTCTGGCCTTCCCGGAGAGCGGCCTGCGGCCGGTGCACCGTTGTCCACGTCTTCCGAGGGAAGCGGATAGCTGACGGACGCGAGCACGCCGCCGGTCTCCGGATCGATCACCACGGCAGCCGCGCGGCCGCCTGGCGTGCGCGCCGCGTACTTCGCGAGGATGCGCGCCACGCGAGCCTGCAACGGCGCATCGATCGTCAACCTGACATCGCGAGTGCGCGTGCGAAACGAGGTGAAGGAAGAGTGATCGGGTTGATGACGATGGCGGAGCAGGGGAAGCAGCTCGCTGTAGTCGCGGCGGATGGTGGCCGCGGTACGGCCAGCCCGATCGACCACTGGCACCGCGGCCGCGTGGTCATCGAACCCGCGCAGCCGATCCTGAAGATCGCGTTCGACGTACGAGGAGTTGCCCGCGCCCCAGTTTCGCCGATTGGACACGTCGCCGAGCACGTGAAACGCAGCGGCGCGAAGCGGATAGCATCGTTCTCCGCCCTTCTCGCACGGCCAGGCGTCGATTCCGCGCTTCCTGTAATCGGCTTCGGCGCGCCCGGCGATGGCGACGTCGCTCGTGGCGAGCGGCAGCCCGCTTCTGTCGAAGACCGAGCCGCGAGGAATCTTCGCGATGACGTCCATCACGCGCGGGTTGTACTGATAGCGGCGGACGCCGTCGGCCTGCATGCCAAGATGCGGCTTGATGGCATAGGTGTTCGCGCGCACGACCTGAACATTGACCAGCACGCCGATCAACACGAGAGCGGCGACCGCGAGGGTGCCAACCAGCGATCTGATACCGCGCTGAAATGGCGCTCCCGAAGACGCCAGCGCAGCAGCAGTCTGGCCGGGCGACCTGCCGATAGCCGCGAGGATCCCGATTGCGACGAAATTGGCCACCATCGCCGAGCCGCCGTAGCTGACAAACGGCGTCACGACTCCCGTGAGAGGGGCCACGCCCAGCATGCCCGCTGCCATCAGGAGCGCCGGGAAGATGAGAAACAGCGTAAGGATCGTCGCCAGAAAGAACGCGTAGTCGCTCGTCGCGTGGAGCGCCGTCTTGAAGCCGCGCCAGCCGATGAGCGCGAATGCCGCGCCCACGCACAGCAGGCCGACGAACCCCAGTTCCTCGCCGATGGCGGCGAGCGGAAGGTCCGTATGCCCGGCGGGCACGTAGCGGGTGTCGCCAAGTCCGAGGCCTGCGCCAAATGCTCCGCCCGTGGACAGTGCCCAGATGGCCTGGGCGATCTGATCCCCGCCGCGCGCGACGTTGTCCCAGGCCGACTGCCACATGTTCACGCGCGCCGACAACGTTGACGAGATGTTCAGCGCATACCCCGCGTAGAAGCCGGCCGCGAGAACACCGAAGCCAGCCGCGGTCAGCCCGATGCCGTTACGCGCGATCGCATAGATCGCCAGAAAGACGCACGAGACGAACAGGGCCGGCCCTAGGTCCTTCTGCAGGAAGAAGAACAGCAAGGAGGCACCGACGCCTACCGACACGGGCAGCAGGTAATCGAATCTGGGCAGACGCAGCCACGACGGCAGCGGCCGCTCGCGGAAGGTGCGGCCTCGTGTCTGCCGCAGCAGTTCCCACCGCCGGGCGAAATATCCGGCGAGGAACAGACCGAGCAACAGCCTGATGCCCTCAACCGGCTGGATTGGCCCGAGGTTCACCTTGGCGTTGCTGCCGCCAGGCCCGCTGCCGAACAGGAGCAGCAGGACAGACAGGAACAGTGCGCCTGCGAGCGGAACATACGTGAAGGACGCCAGTGCCGTCCTGCGGAAGTCCATCAGCGAGACCAGGGACAACCCGACACAGCCAGCGAGGACACCCTGGGCATAGCGGACAAACAGCACCGTATCGCGAAGCGGATCGGCACGCGCCAGGACAACGGCAAAGCCGATCGCCGTCAGGAGATGGACGGCGCCGAGAAGCGCGTAGTCGCCATTCTCACTGCGAAACCGCCACAGGATGGCCACGATCCACATCGCGCCGAGGTAGATCGCGCTCCACCGCATCACCTGCGTGCGAAACGCCTGCGGCGTGCGAACGACCAGACCTGGCTTGATCGCCGACAGCTCGTCGGCCGTCAGCAGCGCAACCCGCGTGGGCGGGTTCGCCTGCTGCGCGACGGCGCGATCAAGCGCGCGCTGCAGGCGGTCCCTGAATACCTGTGAGCCACTTCGCGTGACGGCATCGGCGGGCGCCGTGGCGGCCATGATGGCGCCGACGTTCGGCACCGTATCGCCCTCCTGGCGAAGCGACATCACGTAGCTGAGCAGATGGATCGCCGCGAAGCGGCGATCGGCGGCGTCCACGAACACCGGCGCGAGCGCAGGCTCGAGTGCTCGCGCGTCAGTGACCGTATTGAGATTCACGACGGACGTTCCCGCCGCCGGCGCCGACAGCCCCGTGCGACCGGCGTACGCCAGGCCGATCGCCATCACCGCAAGGAACGACGTGAGCACCAGAAGGAACTGCGGAGTGCTCGGCGGACCCGCGCGGCGGACGACGTCCCGGCGATCGCGAACCGCGGCGGCGGTGAACGTCGCGCTCACTGCTCCTCCTCCGCGACCGACGTCAATCCCTCGCCCAGGCTTTCCTCGACCTGCTGCAGCGCGCGCTGCGTCCGGGCAATGCTTTGCGGCACATTTCCAAATCCGTTGGCCTTGGCGTACTCACTGAGAGCCATGCGATACGCCTCCGCGGCCCGACTGAGATAGTCGCGTTCCTGCGGCAGATCCTTCAGCTGGCCCGCGCTCTTGATCAGCGAGTTGCCGCGCGCGCGGTAGCCGTCGCCGAGCAGCGCCCATTCCCGGTCGGTCATCTCCCAATGGCCGTTCCCGTCCTGTCCGGCGAGCTCCTGTGCCCGGTTCAGCGCGTCTACTCCCAATTCCATCTCTTCGAGGTCGAGGATGAAGGTGCGCGCGAGCCCGAGAAACGGGTCGAGCCATCGGGGGCGGAGCTCGGCGGCCTCTCGGAAGGCGACCACGGCCTCCGTCAGCTCGTTCTCACCGCTGTCGCCGTCTCCTCGCTGCTTCTGCGCCTCGCCGTTGATTCTGTGGAGGTGCCCTTCGCAGTAGCGAAGCGCCGCGCGAATGCGACGGTCGCCGCCGGCAAACGACTCCGCAAGCGCGAGGGCATCGCGTGCCGCGCTCCACTGCGCTTCGCGCACGGTCGGCGCGGGCGTCCGGTAGTTCGCCATCACGCGATCGGCAAGCGTCATGGTCCGGTCGGTCAGCGCCCCTTCCAGCACATGGATGCCCCAATGGAGCTGACTTCGCTCACGAAGCTCTCGATACTGCTCCCACGCGGCCGGAAGCTGCTCGAACCCATGCGTCGCGGCAGCGTTCGCCAGCCGGTTTGCCTCGGAGGACACAGAGCACTCGCTGACGAGCAGACCGAGGAGCGTCACGAAGATCGCCGCCCTGACGAGCCTGTACGTCCGGCTGCGAGGCAGGCGGGTCTTCGGTTCTGCCGGCTGTTTGGCACCAGCCACCGGCGCGAGCGGCTTTTCAAGTGCTGCGCCGCCGGATGCCGGCAGGGGCGGCGGCACGGACGCGTCGGTTCGCTGGGGCTGAGTCCGCCGAGTCTTCTCGTCGTCCAGTTCGGTCCGGCTGAAGCCGGACACTGCACTCGAACGTTCGCCAGACGCATCTGACGTCCGGCGTGTCGCGTCATCGCTGACAGCTCTCGCGGGCCAGCCCTGCTCTTCCGCGAGCGTCCGCTGACCAGCGCCAAAACGCTCGAGATCGTCACGAATCTCGCGCGCGGTCTGGTAGCGCTCGGCTTGCCGCGGATCGAGAAGTTTCGCGACGATGGCGGCGAGACCGGCTGGACAGCCCTCGAGGGGAGGCGGCGGCCGCCGCGAGAGGATCAGACGTTCGAGCCGCCGGGTATCCGTCGCCTGAAACGGCGGGATGCCCCGAATCATTTCGTAGAGCACGACGCCGAGCGCCCAGAGATCCGCGCGTGCGTCCACCTCGCCGGTCTCCAGCCGCTCCGGCGAGAGATAGGCGACGCTGCCGAAGTCGTTGCGCGTCACCTTCCGGCTCAGCGACAACGCCTTCGCCGTGCCGAAGTCGAGGACCTTGACCTTGTTCTTCGACGTGATCCGAACGTTTCGCGGCTTCAGATCGAGGTGCAGCAGCGACTGAAGGTTGCGGCCGTTGACCACCGCCTCGAAATCGTGCGCGTCCTCGAGGAAGCGAGCCAGGTCTCTGGCGATCGCAGTCGCGCGAACCGGCGGCAAGGGGCCGTGCGAGACGAGATCGGACAGGTTCTCGCCGTCGAGGTACTCCATGGCGACGTAGAAATAGCCGGAGTCCTCGTCCACGCCGTAGTCGTAGACGGCCGGGACGTGCGAACCACGTTCGCTGAACCGCTTCTGGAGCTCGGCGCCGAAACGCTCAGCGTCGACGATCTCCATCGCCTCGCGGTCGGTACCGTGCTGAACGAGCTTGAGGGCGACCTGCTGATTGACACGGGTGTCCACGGCCAGGAACACGACCGCCATCCCGCCGTGACCGATCTGACGCAGGATGTGATAGTGCCCGACCTGTTTGAACACGGTTGTCATCGCGACCCGAACCAGTTGTCTCGAATCAATGCCGTTAGCGCGGCGCCGTCCAGTCCTGAGATCGAGGCCGGCGTCATCCCCACGAACTGATTCCCGGTGAAGACCGGGGCGCTGTGCTCGACGACAACGGTGGCCGCCCGGTCCGGTCTTCCGTTGCGGGCAAAGACGTTGTGCGAGACGCGCGGTGCGTGGCCGTTGCGGACGATGAGCGGTGAGCCGTAGTTGTCGCGGATGTCGCTCGCCATCAGCGACGACGCACCTTCGCCGGCAAATTCAACCGCCGCGAGGGCGGCCCCTGTAATTTCGACGTCGCGGACGGCGAGACTCGAGTTCTCGACAAGGATCCCAACCTGTAATGACGTCGCCGAGTCGCCGCTGACTCTAAACCCTACGAACGCCGACCCGGTGACGTTCCGGGCAACCACGGCTGGCATGTCGGCCGCATCCCGTACGGCAGCAGGGAGACGAATCGTGGCCCCGCGGGGCACACGGCTCTCCAGGCGGACGCCTGCCGGGATCGTCACCTGCTCCCGATACTCTCCCGGCTCCACCGTGACCACCGACCCTGGCGTTGCCTTGAGGAGCGCGGCCGCAATGGATTCGTTCGCCTGAACGGTCAACTGGACCGGCGCTGAGCTGAACGGGACCCGGGTCGTCAACGCTTTCACGTCTTCAAACGTCCACCCGAGCGATCGAAGCGTGAACGCTCCGACGGCGCCGACGAGCAATACAAGCGTCGCGATCTTCGTGAGCCGCCGAAGGGGTTGGTTTCCCGAGGACTCGCCAGCAGCCGCACGCGGAGAACCTGCCGCCGATCGCGACTGAATCGTCGCGCGTCCGTACTGGCTGGAGGCAAACTCGTCGCCCTCCACGTACACCACCGTCACGTTGTCCTTGCCACCGGCGGCGTTGGCGGCGGCAATCAGCTCCCGGACCACGGCGTCGGGATCGCCGGCCCACTGGCTGACCGTGCTGGCAATCGAAATCGAGTCCACGAGATCGGTGAGCCCATCGCTGCAGAGCAGGAGCGCCGCGTCCGGCTCGAATGGCACCTCGTCCACGTCGATGAAATCGCGATCGCGTCGATCGTGGAGCTCCGAGCCGACGTCACGGTAGACCTCGTTGCGCCGCGGATGGCGCATCGCCTGCCGCTCGGTGATCTCGCTCGCGTCCTCGCGCTCCCCGACCGGCGAATGGTCCCGCGTCAGCTTCTCGATGCCGTCGGCGCGCAGCTTGTACAGCCGCGTGTCGCCGACGTGGCCGAACGTCACCTTTCCACCCTTGACGACGGCGACTGTCAGGACGCAAGCCATGCCGTCCCACTCCGCACGTGTCCCGGCCAGGCGATAAATGTCGTTGTTCGCTGCGGTGATGCCGTCGCGAATGCGATCGGCAATGGTTCCCGCCCCCTCCGCGAAACGCTCACGGAGCAGCGCGTGGGCGATGTCCGCGGCCTTGCCACCGGCGGCCTGGCCGCCGACGCCGTCGATCACGGCAAAGACGCCGCGCTCCGCATCGCAGAAGTAGCGGTCCTCATTGACCTCGCGCTGGCGGCCGGCATCCGTCGCGCCCGCGGCGTGCAACGGCTCCGCCGCGCGATTCTGCGCCGCGGCGAGGCCCACACTAGTCACGGCGCGGCAGCTCCGCCCAGATGTAGAGCGCGACGACCGTCACCAGCGCCAGGAGGAACGCAAATCGCCCGAGCAGCAGGAGTCTCATGGGATCACCGTGAACTCGAGAAAAACCGTCTCGGCCAATCCGATGCGCGCGCCGTCAGGGAGCGGTGTTTCGACGCCGGTCTCCTTGCGGATCCCGTCCACTTCGTCGTACCCGCGCGGCACGTGGCGGTTGTTGAGCGTCGTTCCGAGCGTACTGAGATCGATGAGGAAGAACTGTCCGGTCAGCGGATCGCGCCTGATTCTCGCGTGCTCGCGCGAAACGTCGACCGACGACTCAATCCTGATGTCGACCGGAGCCGTCGTGCTGCCCCGGCCGATGACAACGGAGTCCTTGGCAACGTCGTAGCTGTGGCGCCCGGCCTTGTCCTCGTAAACGATCCTTGCGAGCAGCCGCGGAGCGGATACCCGCGTCCGCACCGTGCGTTCATCCGCTTGCCCGCCGGGGCCCTCGCGGAGGTGGGTACGCTCTTCCACAAGTGCACCTGAGCCTCCGCGGACCTGGGCCTGCTCGACGACATGCGCTGTCGAGATCTTCCGAGTGCGTTCGCCCACGCCGAGTTCCGGCTGCGCCGGGAGAAGCAGCTCCGAATCGATCAGGATGTCGCCTTCAGCCAGCTCGCCGTCCGGATCCATCACGAACTCGATCTGCCATTCTCCGGTCGGCGTCTGGACGCGCGGCGCGGCCTCGCCAAAGAGCCGGCCGCCATAACGTCGCAGGCCGGACGGGCTGTTGAGCCGGGCGAGTTCCTCCGTCAGCGCACGAATCGTCTCCTCCCGAAGAATCGGGATGATCGCCTCGAGCCGCGCGTATTCGGCCGCATGCACGTAGACCACGTAGCGGCTCGGCGCCAGCGTCGAGTACTTGAGCGTCTCCAGGTTGCTCCGCATGTTCTCGACGACGGCAGCAATGAGATCGCGAGCAGGCCGGCGTCGATTAGCGGCCGCGGCGGGGCTGTCGTTGGTTACCATGTCGGTTTCATGTAGTGTCCGGCCTGAGCCGGGCCAACAGAGAATTGCACCGATCGGCATCGCGAGTCTTAAGGAATTGCCAAAGGATTTCCAAACATCCGACGCCATGACGCTCCGGTTCGGGGAGTTCCAGCTCGAGTCGAGGACGCGCCGGTTGTCGCGGGGGCAGGCGGACATCCGCTTGTCCCCGAAAGCGTTCGACTTGCTGCGCCTGCTGCTGGCCCGCCGGCCGGATGTCCTCTCGAAGGACGAGCTGTTGACCGCGATCTGGCCGGACACGCACGTGATCGAGGCCAACCTCAACGTCGTCGTCGCCGAAATCCGGCGGGCGCTGGGTGACGACCGCCAGGCTCCACGGTTCATCAGGACCGTTCACGGAGTCGGCTATTCCTTCTGCGGACAAGCCGCTGAAGTGAAGAACGAAGCCGCTTCGACTCCTCTCGGGGCAGCCCCCCCGGCTGCGCTCGGGGCAAGCTGCTGGCTGACGCTTAAAGGCCGCTCCTTTCCTCTTGCCACCGGGAAGAACGTCATCGGCCGAGACCCGCGCAGCACGGTCTGGCTGGACGACGAAAGCGTGTCACGCCGTCACGCGCTGATCAGCGTGGAGAGCGAAGCGGCTCGCCTGGAAGACCTCGAGAGCACGAACGGGACGCTGCTGAATCGTGAGCCGGTAGACGCAGCGCTCCTGCACGACGGCGACGTCGTGCAAATCGGGTCGCTGCGGCTGACCTTCCGGACGCTGTCCGACTCGGGCGCTCGCACACGGCGCCTGAAGCGCGACAAGGCAGAGAGAACCTGACGATCAGTTCGTCACGACGAACGTGACATCGCCGGTCGTGGCGAGCCCGCCGTCGTGCGCCTGGCAGCGCAGCACGTAGGTGCCCGGCTCGCGGAACGTCGCACGCGCCACCCACTTCCCTTCTGGCGGGACGGGTGGTGTCCTCCACCCGTACGACCACGGAGAGTTGGCGTTGTCTCGCGTGTCTTCCCAGACCTTGGTCTGCACAGGGTCGAAGACGACCGTCCCCTTGCCGCGATAGACGAACCAGGACAACCGGAGCCCCGTCGCGCTGTCCACCGTGAACCGCGTCGCGGTTCCAGGGTTCAGCGGAGGCATCGATCGTGGGCGCGGAATCCTGTCGTCCGTCGTCACGGCATTCAGCGTCACCGGCTCCCCGACCTTGACGGTGCGGGTCGTCGGCCCGTCAATCGTCAGCACCGGCGCCTTGTTGCCCTTGATCGAGGGCTCGGTGCCGCCCATCCCGGCGGCGCCGTTGTTCGCCATGATGACGTCATCGTCGATGAAGTAATCCGGCTTGAGCGTGCCGTACGCACGCTCGGTCTTCCCGTTCGTGGTGAGCGTCCACACGACCTCACGTGTGCCGAAGTCGGCAGGCACCCGAATCCTGAAGATGAACCGGTTTCGCCGTGGAAGGAAATGCGTGGGCTGCCCACGATCCGGACCGCCCGGCTCAATGGCGTTGGCGGCGCCAACGGGCGCGTCGATCTCCTCCTCCCAGTTCCGGTTGAAGTAGCCGAACACCAGGTTGAACGAGCCGTCCGCGTTCTTCTCCCAGCCCTCGTAGGCGGGCGCAATGTTCTGGCCCGTGGAAAACGATTCCTGGGCAGCGACTGAGAGCGCGGCCGCAACAGCGAGCGCGACCGTCAGCATGAGAACGGCCCGGCGCGCGGCGGACCTCATTGGTTCGTCCGCGCGGGAGCGGGCGGAGCCACTGTGGCCCGCGGGGGCGCACTGCACGTCGGACAGCCGATCACCGTCTGCCCTGGTTTCAGGCCAAGCGTCTCGCGCCGTTTGGCGACCTCCGTCTCGAACTGCTCGTCGGTCAGGAATATCGCCTGCATGAGATTGATCATCATGTTGTCGACGGACCGGTGACCTGATCCCGACCAGTTTCTCGGGTCCGGAACGTTTCTATTCGCCGGCGACGTATCGAAGTAGCCGACGACGTGGAGGATGGTGCCCTTCGGCAGGAGCGGCGCTGCATCGTCTTCGTACCAGTAGGCCCTGACCCAGTTGTGGTCGTACTTGGAGCAATTCAGCGTCTGCACCGTCACGCCCCAGATGGCCTCGAGACACATGCGAACGCCTGGCGCGTGCATGTGCGGCTCGTAGGTGCTGATCTTCACGGGCTGAGGCAGCGTGAAGTACGCATCGATGCGCTGGTTCGACTCATTCCCTCTGATGTCGATGTCGGGACCGTTGCCGACGAACAGCTGCCGGAACTGCAAAGCCGGCTTGTAACCGCGTGGATGGAACTTGAAGGCCACTTCGAGGTGCGCCTTGGTGTCCAGACCATTCGCGTGCAGATGCACGGACTCGAAGGCGAGCTGCGAGCCTGCCGCGAGCAGCCGGCCGGCCTTCTCGTCGAAGTAGTCGGCGTTGCGTCCGACTTCATGGACCGGGAACAGACCGACTCCCCGTGATCCGACGACCGCGTACGCCGCGTGGTGGAAGAGATAGAGGCCTCCAACCGTGTTGCTGCGGCCGGCCTTGCCCTGCGAGTCATTGACCTCTTTGACTTCGACGGCAGCGACATACCGATCCTCGGTGAGGCCGGTCGGCGACTGGCCGATCGAGCCAAACCAGTCGGGCGCCTGAGCCTTCATCTGCACCGGCGGCGACACGACGATCAGATCCGGCGTTCCAATGCGCCAGGCCTTGTTGTCGGGAAACGTGAGCGGAGCCGGCATATCCGCAGGGTTGCCTTGCGGCGCACCGCCGTCGGCCCACGCCGCGATCTTTGCAATCTCCTCCTCGCTCAGCGAGAAGTCGTCCTTGAAGTGCTGGATGCCGACGTTCTTCTCGATGTACCACGGAGGCATCGCACCGCGCTTGTCGCGCAGCGCGGTTCTCGCTTTCATGGCACGGGCATAAGGCCGCGTCTCTTCATAGGTCAGCAGCGACATCGGGGCCACCGAGTTCGGACGATGGCACTGCTGGCAGCTGCGCTGCAGGATCGGCGCGATGTCTTTCGAGAACGTGATCGGCCCAGTGGCCTGCGCAGCGGCCGGCACCGGAATCAGGGCCACCACGGCTGCGGCCAGGAACGGTTTGAAACCTCTCATCGCCCAACTCCTCGGGCTGAGTGTCTCACCCTTCAGTTCCGGGGAAAAGTCCCTACTGCATCGACGTGCTCAGCGTGAACGGCACCGGTCCCGCGCTGCCGACGACCGCAATCCGATAGGTTTGGCCGCCAGTCACACGCACACTCCGGACGGCTGACGACTGTCCCGCCGTAGCGCCGGTCGTGACGTCAGTCGCAAACACAGCGCTCAGAAACGTGAAATCGATGTCGCCCTCGCGTGAGTCCCAGCTCAGACTGATGAACAGGACGCCGCTTGCCCGAGGTCTGACGTCGAAGAGGACCTCCGGCACGATGAACGTACCGTGAACGACGTCGCCAACGACGATTGGGGTCGGCGGCGGTGGCGAGGTGGGCGATTGTCTCTGGTTGGGAATCGGGCCCGTGGAGACAAAGAGCGTGAAGCCTTCACACCCGGACACGATGGCGCCAAGAATCAACAGGCAAGGCAACGGCCCGAGACGTCGCATCCATCAGTCCTTCAATGCAGGCAGGACGAATGATGTGAGACACGGACGGCAGAGATCAAGGTCAGCTACATCAACAACTAGTTGGTAGTTCGTAGTCGGTAGTTGGTAGTCCCAGAGCCCAGGGCCCAGAGCCAAACAAAAAGGGCGGGCCGTTTCCGGCCCGCCCAAACTACCAACTACGAACTACTGACTACCAACTAGTACCGGTAGTGCTCCGGCTTGTACGGCCCCTCAACCGGCACGCCGAGGTACTCGGCCTGCTCCGGCGTGCCGGTTG
>Ga0247825_10000052_pt1 | contig 63374 bp, 66 predicted proteins | sample 13C_Vanillin_Day_FD_194413 | JGI IMG/M metagenome (GOLD analysis project Ga0247825, IMG submission 194413) | Soil microbial communities from agricultural site in Penn Yan, New York, United States - 13C_Vanillin_Day48 | ecosystem: Environmental > Terrestrial > Soil > Agricultural land | place...
GCCTGAGGCGACGGCAGCCGCGGCCACGGCGACTCCGGCCGAGCCCGAAGTCATCAAGAAGGGCAAGAAGGAAGAGGAAGGGGAAGAGAAAGAGAAAGAGGAGAAGAAGAAGTAGCCGAGCTCCCGACTGGCGATTGCGGTGTGCGTGCCGAGGGGGCAAAAGACGCGATGAAGGCGATAGTTGGACTGGGCAATCCCGGCGCGAAGTATCGGGGCACCCGGCACAACATCGGGTTTGCCGTCATCGACGAGTTGGCACGGCGGGCCGGAATCGAGTTCGAGTCTGCGCCCGTTGACGCGCTGATCGCCAGATGGCGGCGCGGACCGGGCCGCGGAGACGCGGTCTCGGATGCGACACGGACCGGGGACGTCCTGCTGGCCAAGCCGATGACGTTCATGAACGAGAGCGGTCAGGCCGTCGGCGCCTTGACGAGGTACTTCAAGGTCGGGCCTGACAACCTGCTGGTCGTCGTCGATGACGCGCAACTGCCGCTCGGCCGGCTGCGCGTTCGGACGCGCGGGTCGGCAGGCGGGCACAACGGGCTCAAGTCGGTGATTGCCCATCTCGGCGAGGATTTTGCGCGGCTGCGAATCGGCGTGGGCCGGGGCGACAGTCGCCGCGATCTTGCCGACCACGTGCTGGCGCGGTTCGAGAGCGACGAAGCGGACGAGGCCGGGCGCATGACGACGCGCGCGGCTGATGCCGTGGAGATGTACACCACGGCCGGGATCACCGCCGTGATGAACGCATACAACGGTGGTGATCCAGCAACAACTGAATAGCCCGGCGGGTGTCGTCGGGCGCAACCTTGCCACCGATAGGTGGCCGCCGGCGAATGTTCGTTGGCGTCCTGAAGGAGCACTATGGCAGATCGACAGTACGAACTCGTCTACATCCTTCCCGCGGAAACCACCGAGCAGCAGGCTACCGACATCCACGGGCAGGTCGAAAGCATCGTCTCGCGCATGAACGGCCAGGTCGAGAAGAGCGAGAACTGGGGCCGCCGGCGCCTCGCGTACGAGATTGCCCATCAGAAGGAAGGCGTCTACGTCCTCGAGGTGATCAACGGGTCGGGCGATCTGATGAAGGAACTGGATCGCCGGCTGCGCGTGATGGATCAGATCATCCGCCACATGATCGTGCGGGTCGACGAAGAAAAGAACGTGGTCGAGCGCACGAGGACCAAACGACAGACCGAGTCGGAACGACGTCGCGTCAAGCGTGGTCTGCCGCCTCAGCGGCAGCCAGGCGAAGGCCGGCCCTCGGCCGATCTCGATGACGTCGACGATGACCGGTTCGACATGGTGGAGGGTTAAATGGCATTCGGACAAGGACGTTCGGGCGGCGGGCGGGGCCGGGGAGGCGACAAGAAAGCTGGCGACAAGGCGCAGGGCCAGCGCCGCACGTTGTTCCGTCGGCGCAAGGTTTGCAAGTTCTGCGCGGACAAGATCGATGACATCAACTACAAGGATGTGAAGCTGCTGGGACCGTTCGTGCCCGAGCGCGGCAAGATTCTGCCGCGCCGGATTTCCGGTACCTGCGCGATGCACCAGCGGAAACTGCAGACCGCCATCAAGCGTGCCCGGCAGATCGCGCTCATCCCTTATGTGACGGACTGAGCACACACAGAATTGCAGGATTGCAGAATTGCAGGATTGCAGGAAGTGGAAGTCCTTCCTGCAATCCTGCAATTGATTGAGGTTGAAATGGAAGTGATTCTGAGAGAGCACGTGGACAACCTCGGCCGGCGCGGCGAGATTGTGAAAGTCGCCGACGGCTACGCGCGGAACTACCTCCTGCCGCGAAAATTGGCGCTGCTGGCGACGGAGGGCAACAAGCAGCAGATCGAGCGCGAGCGCGCCAAGTTCGACGCGCGCGAGGCCGAGGAAAGGAAGGTCGCCGACGCGCTGGCTGCCCGGTTCGAGAGCGTGGAAATCCAGATCGTGCGGAAAGTCGGCGAAACCGACGTCCTCTACGGGTCGGTCACGAGCGCCGACGTGGCCGAGGCGCTGGCGGCGAAAGGCTTCGACGTCGACAGGCGGAAGCTGCACCTGCCGGAGCCGATCAAGAAGCTCGGCGACTACCAGGTGCCGCTGCGTCTGCACCGCGATGTCACGGTTCCGGTCAAGGTCAAGGTTGCATCAGAGGGCGAACAGCCGAAGAAGTGATCGCGCACGCGGCAAGGCTTGGGGCTTCGAGGACGCCGCGGAATATTCTCGAGCCCTGAGCCGTGTCTTAGGTCTTAGGTCTTAAGTCTTAAGTCTTAAGTCTTAAGTCTTGAGCGCCTCTCTGCTACACTGTCGCCTTCCCGCCCTGACAACCGATGCCGGATCTCGCCGTCGCCGAACGCACGCTTCCGCATAACCTCGAAGCCGAACGTTCCGTTCTCGGCGCCATTCTGTTGCACAACAGCGCGTTCAACCTCGCGGCCGAGGTCATCGACGCCGACGACTTCTTCCGCGACGCGCATCGCCGGATCTTCGACAAGATGGTCAAGCTCTCCGAGCGGGGAGACGCCATCGATCTGGTGACGCTCAAGGAGGAGCTGGGTCGGGCAGGGGAGCTCGACGAGGTCGGAGGCCCCGCCTATATCACCGCGCTCGTCGACGGCGTGCCGCGTTCGACCAACGTCGAGCACTACGCGCGCATCATCAAGGAAAAGGCGACCCTCAGGCATTTGATCTTTTCGGCCAACAAGATCCTGACGACAGCGTACGAGGGCGGCGAGGAGGCCGACGTCATCCTCGATCAGGCCGAGCACGCGATTTTCGCCATCGCTGACGACAAAGTGCGCGACGGGTTCGTCTCGCTGCGGGAGCTCGCGCAGTCGAGCCTCGAGACCATCGAGAAGCTGCACGCCCGAAAAGAACTGATCACCGGCGTGCCGACGGGGTTTGCCGATCTCGACGAGATGACGTCGGGGCTGCAGCCCTCCGATCTGATCATCATCGCGGCGAGGCCGTCGATGGGGAAGACGAGCCTCGTCCTCAACATGGCGCAGCACGTCGGAACCAAGACCGACCTGTCGGTGGGGGTGTTCAGCCTCGAGATGTCCAAGGAGCAGCTGTTCCTCCGCCTGCTGACGTCGGAAGCCCGCATCGATGCGCACCGGCTTCGCGGCGGGTTCCTGGGCGAGCGCGACTGGGGTCGGCTGTCTCAGGCGATCGGGACGCTGAGCGAAGCCAAGATTTTCATCGACGATACGCCCTCGATCGGCGTGCTCGAGATGCGTGCAAAATGCCGCCGGCTCGCCTCCGAGCACGGTCTTCACCTGGTCGTCGTCGACTACATTCAGCTGATGCAGGGTCGCGGGCGGTTCGAAAACCGGACGCTCGAACTGGCCTCGATCTCGCGATCGCTCAAGGGGCTGGCGAAGGAGCTGAACGTGCCGGTCGTGGTGCTGTCCCAGCTCTCACGAGCCCCCGAATCCCGGTCGGACCATCGGCCTCAGCTGTCCGACCTCCGAGAATCTGGAGCGCTCGAGCAGGACGCCGACGTCGTCGTCTTCATCTACCGTGAAGATCTGTACGGCGACAAGAATCAGCCGCCGTCCGACAACCAGGGCGTCGCGGAGCTGATTATCGGCAAACAGCGCAACGGCCCGACCGGCGTCGTCAAGCTGGCGTTCATCCGCGAGTTCACCCGGTTCGAGAATCTCGCGCTCGGATGATCCGCCCGACTGTCGCTCGCGTCGATCTTGGCGCGATCGCGCGCAATTTCCGCCACATCGCCGAACACCTTCGGGCGGAGCGGTCCGCCGCGCCGCCGGGTGTGATCGCCGTGGTCAAAGCGAATGCGTACGGCCACGGCGGCGGCCAGGTGGGTCGAGCGCTCGAGGAGGCGGGCGCGGACCTGCTGGCGTGTGCCGACATCGAAGAGGGCGCGGAGCTGCGTGCCGCGGGCGTGCGCGCGGAGGTCCTGATCTTCGGAGCGTTGAGCGTGAGCAATCTCGACGGGTTGTTCGACTGCTCACTGATCCCGACGATTTCCACCCCGGGCGCCGCGCGGGCCGTGCAGGCGGCCGCGGCCAGGTACAAGCGGGAGATCCGCTATCACTTGAAAATAGACACCGGAATGAATCGTCTTGGGTTCCGGTGCGACAACCTGCGGCGGACCTTACCGGAGCTGTTTGCGAGCCCGAACCTGCAGCTGGACGCCGTCTACACGCACTTTGCGACCGCCGACGAACCAGATTCGCAGCTGTTCGACGAGCAGCGGACGCGATTCGAGCGGGCGCTGGCCGATGTTGACGACATGCACCGCCGCACGCGCGGCACGTCGCTTTTCTCGGGACATGCGGGCGACTCGCAGCCGCGGCATCCGTTCGTGCACGCCTGCAACAGCGCCGCGCTGCTCCGAGATGCTCGTGTGTGGTACGACCGCGTCCGGCCGGGTCTGCTCCTGTACGGGATTGTCCCCCCGCCGCTGGCCTCGACGATGACCCTCGAGGCGGCAATGGCGCTGTCCAGCCGCGTGGTGGCGGTGAAGGGGATCCGTCCCGGCGAAGGGGTCGGGTACGGCGTGCGGTTCAGGGCCGACCAGCCGCGGAGCATCGCCGTCGTGCCGGCGGGCTATGCCGACGGTCTCGATCTCCGGCTCGCCGGTCGTGGCCATGTCCTGGTTCGTGGCCGCCGCGCGCCTATCGTCGGCGCGGTGTCGATGGACATGATGTCCATCGACGTCACGGGCCTCGACGTCGAACCAGGCGACGAAGTGGTGATTCTCGGATCGCAGGGGGACCAGCGCATCGACGGTCGCGAAATGGCGGCCACGATCGGCACGATTCCCTGGGAGATCATCTGTCGTATCGGAACGCGGATACAACGGGTGTACGGATGACGCGATGACCAAATTCCCCAAATCAGTCTTCGTGTGTCAGGAATGCGGCGCGCAGTCGCCCAAGTGGATGGGACGGTGCACCGAGTGCGGGGCCTGGAACTCGTTCGTCGAGGAACGGGCGTCAGGCGAATCGCCATCGGCGGCGCACCGGTACTCCAGCGCGGGAACGCGGTCCGAGGCCCGGCTGTACTCCGCGATCGAGATGACGGAGCATTCCCGCGTGTCGACCTCCATCGGCGAGCTGGACCGCGTGCTCGGCGGAGGCGTCGTGCCCGGCTCGCTCGTGCTGCTCGGCGGCGAACCCGGCATCGGGAAATCGACGCTCCTGCTGCAGGCGGCGGCCAACATGGCGCGGACGGTCGGTCCGGTGTTGTACAGCTCAGGCGAGGAATCCGAGCATCAGATCAAGTCACGGGGCGAGAGGCTCGGCGTCGGCACGGCGCCGCTCTATCTCCTCGCAGAAACCTGCCTCGAGCGCATCCTTGAAGAGATCTCGCGAATCAAACCGGCGCTCGTCATCGTCGATTCGATACAAACGGTGTACTCGCTGAAGTTCCAGTCGGCGCCAGGCAGCATCAGCCAGGTGCGCGAGGCCGCCACGCAGCTGCTGTTTCGCGCCAAAGCGCAGAACATCCCGACGTTTCTGGTGGGCCATGTCACCAAGGACGGCAGCCTGGCTGGCCCCAAGGCGCTCGAGCACGTCGTCGATACCGTGTTGTACTTCGAAGGAGAGCGCCACCACTCGCATCGAGTCGTTCGAGCGGTGAAGAACCGGTTCGGGGCGGTGAGCGAGTTGGGGGTGTTCGAGATGACATCCGGTGGGCTGCGGCCCGTGCCCAACCCGTCGCGGCTCTTCCTGGCGGAGAAACCAGCCCATGCTCCCGGGTCCGCCGTGCTGTGCACCATCGAGGGCTCGCGGCCGATTCTCGTGGAGGTCCAGGCGCTCGTCAGCACCAGCAGCTATGGGACCGCGCGGCGCATGGCCAGCGGCATCGATCAGCAGCGGCTGGCGCTGCTGCTGGCGGTGCTGGAGAAGCGCGCCGGTCTGAATCTGATGGGCGAAGACGTGTTCGTCAACGTGGCGGGAGGGCTCGCGGTCGATGAGCCGGCGTCCGACCTCGGCGTGCTTGCCGCGATCGCCTCGAGCGTGAGAAACCGGGCGATTCCATCGACCACGGCCATGTTCGGTGAGGTCGGGTTGGCCGGAGAGGTCCGCGGCATCCCGCAATCGGCGCTTCGCGTCCGCGAGGCGGCCCAGATGGGATTCCGCCGCTGCATCCTGCCCGAGGCCAACATCGACCCCGCCGAGGGATCCGCGGTCGGGGACTGCGAGCTCGTCGGCGTCCGCACTGTCGCCGACGCGTTGGAGCAGATGCTCACGTGAATCCCGCAATCAGATGACCCGATGACCAGATTCCTCGTCCCTCCTTTTCATTGGTGGCGGACGGTCTTCTATCTGATTCCAGCCATCAGTGTCTATACGGTGGTGCTCGGGGCGGCCTCCCTCGTCTCCAGCCTCTTCGATCGGAGAGGATATTTCGCGCACGGCTGCGCGCGAGCCTGGTCCTGGCTGATCCTGAGGACGACGGGTGTGCGCGTCGCCGTCGAGGGATTGGAGCGGGTCACGGCAGGGACGACCTACGTCTTCGTCTCCAATCACCAGAGCATTTACGACACGCCGGTGATCTTCGCGTCGCTGCCGTTCCAGCTTCGGATCATCGCCAAGACCTCCCTCGCCCGTTTTCCCGTGCTCGGCTGGCACCTGAGACGCGGGGGACACCTGTTCGTCGATCGCCGGCATCCGGACCGGGCCGGCATTCTCAGGCGCTGGCGCGCGCTCGTCTCGGAGGGTCTCTCGCTGCTGATTTTCGCCGAAGGCACACGCAACGCGGACGGGCATGTCGCCAGGTTCAAAGCAGGAAGCTTTCTGCTCGCGATAGAGGCGGGTCTGCCGATCGTCCCTCTCGCGGTCATCAACACACGTCAGGTCATGCCGAAGGGACGGCTTCGCACCGAGCCGGCCGATGTGCGTCTGATCGTCCACGATCCCATGCAGCCGCCAGCGATCGAGGCACCCACGACGCAGGACGCCAAGGCGCTGGCCGATCGTGTCCACGCCATCGTTGCGGACACGGTCGGGAAATTGCAGAATTGCAGGATTGCAGGATTGCAGGAAGGGCGAAGGACAACGGAGTAAATAATTCATCCTTTTTCCTTTCTGCAATCCTGCAATCCTGCAATTTCGTGATCTCTGTGTATGTATGTGACCGCGATTATCGCCGCCGGCGGCCGCGGCGTACGATTTGGCGCCGAACGGCCTAAGCAACTGCTGACGATCGGCCGTGGCACGCTGCTCGAGCGGAGCGTCGAGGCATTTCTCGCTCATCGCTCGATTGATGCCGTGGTAGTCGCGCTGCCTCCAGAACTGCTGGCGGCTCCGCCGCCGTACCTCCGGAGCGCGACCAAGCCGCTGCGACTGGTCGCTGGCGGCACCCGTCGGCAGGATTCGGTTTACAACGCCTTTCAGGCGACGGACCAGGGAAGCGACGTCATTCTCGTGCACGACGCCGCACGTCCCTTCGTGTCACCCGATCTGATTGGACGGACCATCGGTGCGGCCGTGGCCCATGGGGCCGCCATCGCCGCGCTCGAGGTGAACGATACGGTCAAGCGCGTGAACGAGGTGAACGGCGAGCGTGTCATCGCCGAGACGATTCCGCGCAACACGATCGTCCTCGCCCAGACGCCTCAGGCCTTCAGGCGTGAGGTGCTGGCCGCCGCCGTCGCGCTGGGGCAAACGGGGTCCGAAGCGACCGACGAGGCCGCCCTGGCCGAGCGGGCTGGCTACCCAGTGCACGTCGTGGCCGGCGAATCGGGCAACGTCAAAATTACGACGGCGCAGGATCTCGAGGAGGCCCGTCGGCGGGCGGGGCCCGTGACGACGGGTCGTGCAGGCGTCGGATACGACCTGCATCGGCTCGTGGCCGGACGCCAGCTGATTCTCGGCGGCGTGGCCGTTCCCGCCGAGCGTGGTGCGCTCGGCCACTCGGACGCCGACGTGATCTGTCATGCCGTGACCGATGCCATTCTGGGAGCCGGCTCGCTCGGTGACATCGGGCTTCACTTTCCCGATTCCGATCCGCGATGGAAGGATGCGAGCAGCGTCGGCATGCTTCGCCATGCCGTTCGGTTGGCCGCAGACGGCGGCTTCGACGTCGAGAACATCGACGTGACCGTGGTGCTCGAATCGCCCAGGCTTCGCGCGTATATCGAGGCGATTCGTGCGTCATTGGCGGCCGCCGTGGAAATCGACCTGGGGCGGATTAGCGTCAAGGCGAAAACCAATGAAGGGGTCGACGCGGTAGGACGCGGCGAGGCCATTGCCGCGCACGCGATCGCGATGCTGCGGCCGAGGACGAGCGTTTGAGATGAGAGTCAGATTCGCGCCGAGCCCTACCGGCCAGCTTCATGTCGGCAACGCCCGCACGGCGTTGTTCAACTGGCTGCTCGCCCGCGGCGGGTCGGGTGGTGTCTTCATCCTGCGCATCGAGGATACCGACGCCGAGCGCTCGACCCGGGAGTCCGAGGCCGCGATGGCGGAGGATCTCCGCTGGTTGGGCCTCGACTGGGACGAAGGCCCTGATATCGGCGGCCCCCACGGCCCATATAGGCAGTCCGAGCGGCTGCACCTGTATCAATCCTACGCTCAGGAGCTCCTGAGTGCCGGGAACGCGTACTACTGCTTCTGCTCTCCAGGACAGCTCGAAGCCGATCGTCAGGCTGCGCTTTCGGAAGGCCGTCCCGTGAAGTACGCCGGGACTTGTCGTCAGCTGTCGGCGGTTCAGGTCGCCGGGCGGTTGACGGCCGGCGAACATGCGGCCATTCGCTTTCGCGTGCCTGAACGGGACGCTGTGGTGTTCACCGATCTCGTCCGCGGCGAGGTGCGATTCGCCATCGACGTCATCGGCGATCCCGTCGTTCTTCGCGCGGATGGCACGCCCGCCTACAACTTTGCCGTCGTGGTGGACGACGCGTTGATGGAGGTGACGCACGCCATTCGAGGGGAAGATCACCTCTCGAACACGCCGAGGCAGATTCTGCTCTACGACGCGCTCGGCTTCACACCGCCGCAGTTCGCGCATCTGGCGCTGGTCATGGGGCCCGATCACAGCCCCCTGTCGAAGCGTCACGGCGCGACATCGGTGGCCGAGTTCAGGACGCGAGGCTATCTGCCTGAAGCGATGGTCAACTACCTCGCGTTGATCGGGTGGTCGCCTCGCGGAGACGCCGCCGATAGTTCGTCCGGAGACGACTCCGAGCTGGTTCCCATCGACCAGCTCGCGCGCCGCTTCTCGCTCGACCGCGTCGGTCACAGTCCCGGCGTGTTCGACGAAGAAAAGCTCGCATGGGTGAACCGCCATTATCTGAAGACGGCCGATCCGGCGAGAATCGCCGAACTGTCGGTGCCGTTCTTCGTCGAGGCTGGCATCCCGATGGCGCCCGACGATGTGGGGATCAGGTTCTTGACGGCAGCGATGGCGATGGTGACCTCCTCCGTCGATCGACTGTCACAGGTGCCCGCGCGGCTGGCCTTTCTGTTCGACTACGATGCCGAACGCACCCTGACCGACGAACAGCTGCGTCGCGAGATGAGCAGCGAAGGGGCGCGGGCCGTGGCGGTCGCGTTGGCCGAAGAGCTTGCTGGCGCTCCACGGCTCGATCGGGAACGCTTTCGCGCCGTCGCGAGCCAGGTAAAAGCCCGGACGGGACAGAAGGCGCGGGCGCTGTTTCATCCGATCCGCCTCGCCCTCACGGGCCGCCCGGAAGGTCCGGAGCTCGATCTCGCGGTCCCGGCGCTCGATCTCGGAGCCGATCTGCCGACGCACGCAGGAATTCCACCGATTGCCGGCTCACGCGAGCGCGCGGCGGCGTTTGCCGCGGCTCTCTGAGGATGGTGATCTACGGCATCAATCCGGTGCTCGAGGCGGTGCGCGCCGGCCGAGTCACCGCCATCCGGATCGCCGCCCGCCATGACGACCGGCTGGCGGCGCTGCTTCGGCTCGCCGACGAAAAGCACGTCGCCGTGACGCGCGTAGCGACGCCCGCGCTCGACCGCCTGGCTCGCGGCGGAGCTCACCAGGGCGTGGTTGCCGAAGCCCGGGAGCTCGAGCACGCTGGCGTCGCGGATCTGATAGCGCGCGCGTCGGGTTCACCGCTCATCGTGGTGCTCGACGGCATCGAGGATCCCCACAATGTCGGGGCGATCTTGCGAACCGTTGATGCGGCCGGGGCCCACGGCGTGGTCCGCCAGTCGCGCCGGGCGGCGCCACTGGGTGGCGCGGCGGCCAAAGCCTCGGCAGGTGCGGTGGCGCACGTCGCTGTCGCCGACGTCGTGAATATCGCTCGTGCGCTCGAGGAGTTGAAGCGGGCGGGTGTCTGGACGGTCGGGCTGGCCGGGGATGCGGCCAAGCGCTACGACGAAATCGACTTCACGCTGCCGACAGCCGTGGTGCTCGGGGCGGAGGGCGGTGGGCTCCGCCGGCTGGTCCGGGAGCGGTGTGACTGGCTGGTCTCGATTCCGATGGCGGGGCATGTGGACAGCCTGAACGTCTCGGTAGCCACCGGCATCGCGCTGTTCGAGGCGGTCCGACAACGGCGCCATGCCGGTGGGCAGTCCTCGCCGCCCGGCGGGTCGTCTGAAGGAAGGTTAGATGCCCGGATCGGTCGGACTTCGGCTTTTCGGGTATAGTAAAGGGTTACCGGCGAGACCGAGGCCGGCCAGGAGCTGGGCGCACAACAGGTTGCACGTATGGCACAGGATGTGCTAAAGTTTGCGTTTTGTGCTGGCGTAGCTCAGGCCGGTAGAGCAGCTGATTTGTAATCAGCAGGTCGGGGGTTCAAATCCCTTCGCCAGCTCCATCGAACTGAAAGCGTTCAGGAAAACATCACGTTTCCACAACACAGCAGCTGGCGAGGTAGCGAAGCGGTCAAACGCAGCAGACTGTAAATCTGTCGCCCTAGCGGCTTCGAAGGTTCGAGTCCTTCCCTCGCCACCAATACGGGCGAAGCGAGCGTGCGGGAGAGGCGGGAGTAACTCAGTGGTAGAGTCACAGCCTTCCAAGCTGTTGGTCGCGGGTTCGATCCCCGTCTCCCGCTCCAACCTTCGCTCGCGTGAATGCGGAGCGAACTCCGGTTGGCAAACCAGTACGAAGGCAGGGGTCGGCAACAGGGCACCGAGGACGGCGGGGCCGACGTGTCGGCCGGAGCGCGAGGCGCGAAGGCCGATGTAGCTCAGTTGGCAGAGCGCGTCCTTGGTAAGGACGAGGTCACCAGTTCAATCCTGGTCATCGGCTCCAACCTAGCGGCATACGAGCAGCGATCCCCGGCGCCCGGTTGCGGCGGGGTGCGACAGAATCTGAGACGAGACAGCAAAACGCGCGAGGTTCGTTGACATGGCCAAAGAAAAATTCGACCGAAGCAAACCGCACGTGAACGTCGGCACGATCGGGCACATCGACCACGGCAAGACCACCCTGACGGCGGCGCTCACCAAGGTTGCCGCCGACAAGGGTTGGGCCAAGTTCATCCCCTACGACGAGGTCGCCAAGGCGTCCGAATCGCAGGGGCGTCGCGACGAGACGAAGATTCTGACGATCGCGACGAGCCACGTCGAGTATTCGACGGCCAAGCGGCACTACGCGCATGTGGACTGTCCCGGCCATGCCGACTACATCAAGAACATGATCACGGGCGCGGCGCAGATGGACGGCGCGATTCTCGTGGTCAGCGCTGTCGACGGCCCGATGCCGCAGACACGCGAGCACGTGCTCCTCGCGTACCAGGTCAACGTTCCCTATCTCGTCGTCGCCCTCAACAAAGTGGACGCGATCGACGATCCCGAGCTGCTCGACCTCGTCGAGCTCGAGGTCCGCGAGCTGCTGAAGACCTACAAGTTCCCTGGCGACGACGTGCCGGTCGTGCGCGTGTCGGCGCTGAAAGCGCTGCAGGGCGATCCCGAAGGCGTCGAAGGCGTGATCAAGCTGATGGACGCCCTCGACAACTACGTGCCGGTTCCGCAGCGCGAGGTCGACAAGCCGTTCCTGATGCCGATCGAGGACGTGTTCTCGATCTCGGGGCGCGGCACGGTCGTGACCGGCCGCGTTGAACGCGGACAGGTGAAGGTGGGCGAGGAAGTCGAGATCGTCGGCTTCAGGCCGACCGAGAAGAAAGTGGTGACCGGCGTCGAGATGTTCCGCAAGCTGCTCGATGCGGGCGTCGCGGGCGACAACATCGGCGTGCTGCTGCGCGGTGTGGAAAAAGACGACGTCGAGCGCGGGCAGGTGCTGGCCAAACCCGGGAGCATCAAGCCACACACGAAGTTCAAGGGCGAGGTCTACATCCTGTCGAAGGAAGAGGGCGGTCGTCATACGCCGTTCTTCAACGGTTACCGTCCGCAGTTCTACATTCGGACGACCGACGTCACCGGCACGCTGCATCTGCCGGAAGGCGTCGAGATGGTGATGCCCGGCGACAACACGACGATCACCGGCGAGCTGATGACGCCCGTGGCTCTCGAGAAAGGGGCGCGCTTTGCGATTCGCGAGGGCGGCCGCACCGTGGGCGCCGGAACGATTACCGACATCATCGAGTAATCACGTAGAGGTTGGAGGTTCGAGGCTGGAGGCTCGTGGGATCGGAGGAGTTCTTCTAACCTCCAGCCCTGACCTCTAACCTCTCACACGAAAACAATGAGAGACATCGTCACCCTCGCGTGCACCGAGTGCAAACGACGGAACTACAGCACGACGAAGAACAAGAAGAAGACGACCGAACGGCTGGAGATGAGCAAGTACTGTCGTTTCTGCCGGAAGCACACGGGACACAGGGAGTCGAAATAACTGGGTCATCTGGTCATTGAGTTCGTCAATCCAATGACGCAACGACCAGATGTCCCGATTCATTGGTCACCCGTGAAGGCCAGTAGCTCAATTGGCAGAGCACCGGTCTCCAAAACCGGGGGTTGGGGGTTCGATTCCCTCCTGGCCTGCCAGCCTTCGCGTCCGGGTGCGGAGGCCTGCCGTGAGCTTCGGCTGGCAGACCCGGCCGACGGCGGACCCCAACGGGCAGTTAGAAGTTTGAAGTTGTGAGAGCAAATGTGGCCGTAAATCTTGAGCCGGTGAAGGAGGCCGCGGGAAGCCGCGTCGAGCGCGTGCGGCTCTTCCTGAGCGAGGTCCGCAACGAACTGAAGCGCGTGACGTGGCCGAGCCAGGCCGAAGTCTACGCCACGACGGTCGTGGTCATCCTCGTTTCGATCTTCTTCGGCATGTACCTGTTTCTGCTCGACATCACGTTCGGGCGCATCGTGCAGTGGATTCTGAACCGATTTGGTGCCGTATGACCGAGGTCGCCACCAAGAACTGGTACATCGTCCATACCTACTCGGGATTCGAGAAGAAGGTGGCCGAATCGCTGGCCGAGCGGGTGAAGGCGTACGGGCTGCAGAACGACATCGGTGAGGTGCTGATTCCCACCGAGGACGTCGTCGAAATGCGGGGCGGCAAGAAAGTCGTGACGGCCAAACGCTTCTTTCCCGGCTACATCCTGGTCGAGATGCACATGTCCGACCATGCGTGGCACGTGGTGAAGAACACGCCGAAAGTCACCGGCTTCGTGGGAGCCGGGGCCAAGCCGACGCCGCTCAGCAAAGACGAAGTCGATCAGATTCTGCAGCAGGTCAGGACCGCGGCTGAGAAGCCGAAGCCGAAGTACATGTTCGAAAAGGGCGAACAGGTCCGGATCAACGAGGGCCCCTTCACCAGCTTCAACGGCGTCGTGGACGAGGTCAACCTCGACAGGAACACGCTGAAGGTGATGGTGACGATCTTCGGGAGGTCGACGCCCGTGGAGCTCGATTTCCTGCAGGTGGAGAAGATTTGAACGGTCCGCGCGGGGGTAGAGCCCCACGCGCCGCGCAGAAAAGTACACACGGACAATGGCCAAAAAAATTCAGGCTCTCGTGAAGCTCCAGATTGCCGCCGGCAAGGCGACCCCGGCCCCCCCGGTGGGCACGGCGCTCGGCCCGCAGGGCGTCAACATCATGGACTTCTGCAAGAACTTCAATGCCAAGACGGCGAAGGACGAAGGGTTGATCATTCCGGTCGTCGTCACCGTCTACGCGGATCGTTCGTACAGCTTCATCACGAAAACACCGCCGGCCGCCGTGCTGCTCAAACGCGCGGCGAACATTGCCAAGGGTTCGGCCGAGCCGAACAAGACCAAGGTCGGCACCGTGACCGCGAAGCAGGTGGAAGACATCGCGAAGCTGAAGATGCCGGATTTGAACGCCGAGTCGCTCGAGGCGGCCGTGAAGACCGTGGCCGGAACGGCGCGTTCGATGGGACTGGACGTGATTTCGTAGCGGCGCCCTGAGCCTGACGCCCGAGCCTTCAACAGGTGAGCCTATGAGAAAACGCGGAAAGAAGTTTGCGGCCGCCCGCGCTGCCGTGCCCGCCGATCGGACCTACTCGATCGAAGAAGCGATCCCGCTGGTGCAGAAGGCGAAGTTCGCGAAGTTCGACGAGACGGTCGACATGTCGCTCCGGCTCGGCGTCGATCCCAAGCACGCCGATCAGATGGTCCGCGGCACGGTCGTTCTGCCGCACGGCCTGGGCAAGAGCAAGCGCGTGCTCGCCATTGCGGGCGGCGAAAAGCAGAAGGAAGCGCAGGAGGCCGGCGCCGACGTGGTCGGTGGCGAGGAGATGGTCGAGAAGATCCAGGGCGGCTTCATGGATTTCGACGCGGTCGTCGCCACCCCCGACATGATGCGGGCGGTCGGCAAGCTCGGGAAGGTGCTGGGTCCGCGCGGCCTGATGCCGAACCCGAAGACCGGCACCGTCACCGTGGACATCGGCAAGGCGATCAAGGAAATCAAGGCCGGCAAGGTTGAGTTCCGCGTGGACAAGACCGGCATCATTCACGCCCCGGTGGGCAAGACCTCGTTCGCCACCGATTCGCTCGTCGCCAACGCGCACGCCCTCGTGGACAGCATCGTGAAGGCGAAGCCGTCCGCCGCGAAGGGCAAATATCTCAAGAGCGTCACGCTGTCGTCGACGATGGGTCCGGGGATTCGGATCGATACGACGCACATCGACGCCGTGGTGAAGCACTAATGGCCGTCACAAGGGCAGACAAGGAAACCGAGCTTCAGCGCCTCGAGACCGCGTTCAGGGGATGCGACAGCGCCGTCCTCGTCGACTACAAGGGACTGAACGTCCCTCAGGTCACCGAGCTGCGGCGTCAGCTGCGCACCGCCAAGGCCAGCTACACGGTCGTCAAGAACACGCTCGCGAGGCGCGCGCTCAAGGGCACGTCGTTCGAGGTGCTCGAAAAGTACTTCGAGGGCACGACGGCGGTCGCCTACACCACCAAAGACCCGGTCGCCCTGGCCAAGACGTTGACGACGTTCGTCAAGACGGCGCCGACGCTGACCATCAAGGCCGCCGTGGTGCAGGGCCGCGCGATCAAGCCGGCGGAGGTCACCGATCTGGCCGCCCTCCCCGGCAAACCCGAGCTCTACGCGAAGCTACTCGGCACGCTCAACGCGCCGATGGTGCAACTCGTCACGGTGTTGAACGCCGTGCCGCGGGATCTGATGAATCTGTTGGCGGCGGCGGAGAAGAAACGACAAGAAGCATAGTGGGCTTATGGCTCACGGCTTAAGGCTCATGGACTTAAGCCCGCCTGAGCCTTGAGTCCTGAGCCATGTGCCGTAAGTAGCCGAAGGAGAAACAGAAATGGCCGAAGTGACGCAGCAGCAGGTGGTCGACTACATCAAGGGAATCAGCGTACTGGAGCTCTCGCAGCTCGTGAAGACGCTCGAAGCAGAGCTCGGCGTCTCGGCTGCGGCAGCGATGCCGATGATGGCGATGCCCGGGGCCGCCGGCGGCGGCGGTGCGGCTGCACCGGTCGAGGAGAAGACCGAGTTCACGGTGACCTTGACCGAGATCGGCACCAACAAGATCAACGTCATCAAGGTCGTTCGCGAGATCACCAGCCTGGGTCTCAAGGAAGCCAAGGATCTCGTCGAGGGCGCGCCGAAGGCTGTGAAGGAAGGCGTGAACAAGGACGAGGCCGCCGCGATCAAGAAGAAGTTCGAAGAGGTCGGCGCGAAGGTCGAAGTCAAGTAGCTCGGCGCCTTCGGCTGCCGCGCACTTGTCTCGACAGGAGGCTGGAGGTTCGAGGTGAGAGGTTGGGAGGGTCGAGCGAACGTCCATCGGATCCCCCTGACCTCTAACCTCTAGCCTCCGATCTCAGAAATTCAGCGCTTGTTTTCCTCTTCGAGGTTTAAGAATGTACAGCCTTCCCAAGAACGTCTACCGCGAGCGCATCGACTTTTCGAAAATCAAAACGACCGTTCCGATTCCGAACCTGATCGAGATCCAGAAGAAGTCCTACGAACGCTTCCTGCAGATGAACCGTCTGCCGAGCGAGCGCGAGGACGCGGGTCTGCAATCGGTGTTCAAATCGGTCTTCCCAATCAGCGATTTCCGCGAGAACTCGTCGCTCGAGTTCATCGAGTACTCGATCGGCAACTGGGAGTGCAAGTGCGGCAAGCTGCAGGGACTGCACCACCTGCGGAAGCCGTGCAGCGCCTGCGGCGCGACGCTCGTCGCCGATCCCTACGGCGACCGCGACGTGCTGTGCCCCCGCTGCGGCAAGGCCAATCAGGCTCGCGGCGACGTCTGCGACATCTGCGGCAACACTGTCTCGCTGAAGCTGAAGTACGACGTCGACGAGTGCCAGGAGCGCGGCATGACCTACGCCGTGCCGCTGAAGGTCACGATCCGGCTCGTCGTCTGGAACAAGGACCCCGACACCGGCGTGAAGACCATCCGTGACATCAAGGAGCAGGAGGTCTACTTCGGCGACATCCCGTTGATGACGGAGAACGGGACCTTCATCATCAACGGCACCGAGCGCGTCATCGTCAGCCAGCTGCACCGGTCGCCCGGCGCCTTCTTCCATTCGGAAGACAAGACGCTGTACGTCGCCCAGATCATTCCGTATCGCGGCTCGTGGGTCGAGTTCGAGTACGACACGAAGAACCTGCTCTACGTGCGCATTGATCGCAAGCGGAAGTTCCTGGCGAGCGTCTTCCTCCGTGCGCTCGGCCTGCGCGGCGCGGATGAGATCATCCGGGCCTTTCACAGCGTCGACAAGCTGCACCTCAAAGACGGCACGATTTTCTGGGGCGTCAGCGACAGCCTCGTCGGCCTGCGCGCGGCGAAGGACATCGTCGTGCCCGGCGAAAACTTCACCGTGCAGCAGGGCAAGAAGATTACCAAGAACGCGGTCGAAGCCCTGAAAAAGGCCAACGTCGAGGGCGTCGAGATTTCGGATGCCGAGCTCGAGGGGGCGTACGCCGCCGCCGACGTCGTCGATCCCTCGACGGGCGAGGTGATTCTCGAGGCCAATGAGCCGCTCGAGCCGCGCGTGATCTCGATGGCGCAGGAAAAGAACGTCGACCGCATCGACGTGTTCTTCCCGGAGCGCGACGAGGTGGGGTCGATTATCGGCCAGACGTTGAAGAAGGATCCGATCCACACCCACGAGGAGGCGCTGATCGAGATTTACCGGCGGCTGCGCCCCGGCGATCCGCCGACCCTCGACAGCAGCCGGTCGCTCTTCGAGAACATGTTCTTCAACCCGCAGAAGTACGACTTTTCGCGTGTCGGCCGCCTCAAGCTGAACACCAAGCTCGGGCTGAACACGCCGCTCGACGAGAAGATCCTGCACCCTCAGGACTTCTACGAAGTCATCAAGTACCTGCTCAAGCTGCGCAAGAATCCGGCCAACGTGGACGACATCGATCACCTCGGCAACCGCCGCGTCCGGTCGGTCGGGGAGCTGCTCGAAAACCAGTTCCGCATCGGCCTGGTCCGCATGGAGCGCGCGATCAAGGAAAAGATGTCCGTCTACCAGGAAATGGCGACGGCGATGCCGCACGACCTGATCAACGCGAAGCCGGTCATGGCCGCGATTCGCGAGTTCTTCGGGTCGTCGCAGCTCAGCCAGTTCATGGACCAGACGAACCCGCTTTCCGAGATCACCCACAAGCGACGGCTGTCGGCGCTCGGGCCCGGGGGACTTTCCCGCGAGCGCGCCGGGTTCGAGGTGCGCGACGTCCACCCGACGCACTACGGGCGCATCTGTCCGATTGAGACGCCGGAAGGCCCGAACATCGGGCTCATCTCGTCGCTGTCGTGCTACGCGCGCATCAACGAGTTCGGCTTCATCGAGTCGCCGTACCGGAAAGTCAAGGACGGACGCGTCACCGACTACGTCGTCGTGATCAACGCCGCAGGCTCGAAGTTCAAGGCCGGCGACATCGTCGAGGCCGACGAGCTGGTGTCCGAGGATGGCCGCCCGAAGCGGAAGGGGGTCGAGTTCGAGCCGTACTCCTTCTACCTGTCGGCGTGGGAGGAAGACCAGTACATCATCGCGCAGGCCAACGCGGCCGTCGACAGCGACGGGAAGCTGACGCAGGAGCGCGTCGATGCCAGGCAGGCGGGCAACTTCATCCTGTCGCCGCGCGCCAACGTGCAGTTCATCGACGTCTCGCCCAAGCAGCTCGTCTCGGTTGCCGCGTCGCTCATCCCGTTCCTGGAGAACGACGATGCGAACCGCGCGTTGATGGGATCGAACATGCAGCGCCAGGCCGTGCCGCTGCTCCGGGCGCGGGCGCCGTTCGTCGGGACCGGCATGGAGTACATCACGGCGCGCGATTCGGGCGCCGTCATCGTCGCGCGGCGCTCCGGCACCATCGACTACGTCGACAGCCAGCGCATCGTCGTCCGCGTCGAGAGCGAGACCGAGGACGGCAAGGAGATGGGCGCTGACATCTACCCGATGACCAAGTTCAAGCGGTCGAATCAGAACACCTGCATCACCCAGAAGCCCATCGTCCGGGTGGGCCAGAGGGTGCACAAGGGGCAGGTGCTGGGCGACGGGCCGTGCACCGAGCTGGGCGAGCTGGCTCTCGGCCGGAACGTGCTGGTCGCGTTCATGCCGTGGCGCGGGTACAACTTCGAGGACGCGATCCTCGTGTCCGAGCGGATGGTGAAGGACGATTACTACACGTCAATCCACATCGAGGAGTTCGAGATCGAGTCCCGGGACACCAAGCTCGGGCCGGAAGAGATCACGCGCGACATCCCGAACGTCTCGGAGAGCTTCCTGAAGGATCTCGACGAGAGCGGGATCATCCGGATCGGCGCGAACGTCAAGCCCGGGGACATCCTGGTCGGAAAAGTGACGCCCAAGGGCGAGACGCAGCTGACGCCCGAGGAAAAGCTGCTCCGCGCGATCTTCGGCGAGAAGGCCGGCGACGTGCGAGACGCCTCGCTCATCTGTCCGCCTGGCATCGAAGGCATCATCGTCGGCGTGAAGATCTTCTCCCGCAAGGGCATCGAGAAGGACGACCGGGCGAAGGCCATCGAGCAGGAAGAGCTCGACATGATGGAGAAGAACCTTCAGGACGAGATCCGCATTCTGCACGACGAGGTGAAGAAGCGCGTGATCATGATGCTGAAGGGCCAGGAGCTCCGGTCGGATCTGTTCGACGACTACGGCCGCGAGCGGCTGCACCGGAAGGGGACCGTGCTCACCGAGGAGCTCCTGCAGGAGATGCCCTACGAGACGATGGTGCGGCTGAAGATCGCGACCGACGACACGCGTCTTGAGGACGATCTGCGGGATCTCGAAGAGCGGACCGAGCGCCAGGTCGAGGTGATCAAGAACCTCTTCGAGGAGAAGAAAGAGAAGATCCGGCGCGGCGACGAGCTGCCTCCCGGCGTGATCAAGCTGGTCAAGGTCTACGTCGCGATGAAGCGCAAGCTGTCGGTCGGCGACAAGATGGCCGGACGACACGGCAACAAGGGGGTCATTGCGCGCATTCTTCCCGAGGAGGACATGCCGTATCTGCCGGACGGCACGCCGGTGGAGATCGTGCTGAACCCGCTCGGTGTGCCGTCGCGTATGAACGTCGGCCAGATCCTCGAGACGCACCTCGGGTGGGCCGCGCACGCGCTCGGCCTCTATTTCGCCACGCCCGTCTTCGACGGCGCCACGGAGAGCGAGATCAAGAACTGGCTCGATCGCGCCGGCCTGCCGAAGGGCGGCAAGACGCGGCTCTTCGACGGCATGTCGGGCGACTCCTTCGAACAGGACGTGACCGTCGGCTTCATCTACATGCTGAAGCTGTCGCACCTGGTCGATGACAAGATCCACGCGCGATCGATCGGGCCGTACTCGCTCATCACCCAGCAGCCGCTCGGCGGCAAGGCCCAGTTCGGCGGGCAGCGGTTCGGCGAAATGGAGGTCTGGGCGCTCGAAGCGTACGGGTCGGCGCACATCCTCCAGGAGCTGCTCACCGCGAAGTCGGACGATGTGATTGGACGCGCGAAGATCTACGAAGCGATCGTCAAGGGCGACGCCTCGTTCACGGCGGGTCTGCCCGAATCGTTCAACGTGCTCATCCGCGAGCTGCAGTCGCTGTGTCTGGACGTGGAACTGATGAAGACGAAGAAGAAGCTGCCTGATGTGATACCGCAGCCAGTGCTCGAAGAAGTCTGAGCGCCGGGGGCGTCAGCGTGAGTTTGCGCCGGGGGTGGGCCCCCGGCGCCAGTAAAGAACGGACACGAGCGGAACGGGGCCGTGGGGACCCGGCGTCGCGTGTCCGGGGGGGCAGGGGCCCCCGGAGTGAAAAATGAGACCAAGCTTTCACGAACGCTCGGCTCTTACCAGCGACTTCGACGCGATCCGGATCAGCCTCGCCTCGCCCGACAAGATCATGTCGTGGTCGCACGGCGAAGTGACCAAGCCGGAAACGATCAATTACCGCACGTTCAAGCCGGAGCGCGACGGGCTGTTCTGCGCCAAGATCTTCGGGCCGATCACCGACTGGGAGTGCCTCTGCGGCAAGTACAAGCGCATGAAGCATCGCGGTGTGATCTGCGACAAATGCGGCGTCGAGGTGACGCAGGCGAAAGTCAGGCGTGAACGGCTCGGCCACATCACCCTCGCGACGCCGGTCAGCCACGTGTGGTTCTTCAAGGGGTTGCCGAGCCGCATCGGCCACCTGCTCGACATCTCGCTGCGGGACCTCGAGCGCGTCCTGTACTTCGAGGCGTACGTCGTGGTCGACCCGGGCGAGACGGAGCTGAAGCAGAACCAGCTGCTCAACGAAGAGGGGTACCGCAAGGCCCGCGAGGAGCATCAGCATCGGTTCCGCGCGCAGATGGGCGCCGAAGCCATCAAGGAGCTCCTCAAGCGCGTCAACGTCGAGCGGCTCGCCATCGAGCTGCGCGAGAAGATGCGATCGGAGAACTCCGCGCAGAAGAAGCTGAAGTACGCCAAGCGGCTGAAGGTCGTCGACTCGTTCCGGAAGTCGAGCAACCGCCCGGAATGGATGATTCTCGACGTGATTCCGGTGATCCCGCCTGAGCTGCGTCCGCTCGTGCCGCTCGACGGAGGCCGCTTCGCGACCTCCGATCTCAACGACCTCTATCGCCGCGTCATCAACCGCAACAACCGGTTGAAGAAGCTGATGGAGCTGAAGGCGCCCGACGTCATCATCCGCAACGAGAAGCGCATGCTCCAGGAGGCCGTCGATGCGCTGTTCGACAACGGGCGCCGCGGTCGAGTGCTGCGTGGCGCCAACAACCGGCCGCTGAAGTCGCTGTCCGACACGCTCAAGGGCAAACAGGGTCGCTTCCGTCAGAATCTGCTCGGCAAGCGCGTCGACTACTCGGGCCGCTCGGTCATCGTCGTCGGCCCCGAGCTGAAGCTGCACCAGTGCGGGCTGCCGAAGAAGATGGCGCTCGAGCTGTTCAAGCCGTTCATCTACAACAAGCTCGAGGAGCGCGGCCTGGTTGCGACCATCAAACAGGCCAAGGAGATGGTGGAGCTGCAGCGTCCCGAGGTGTGGGACGTGCTCGAGGAGGTCATCCGCGAGCACCCGGTGCTGCTCAACCGCGCGCCGACGCTGCATCGGCTGGGCATCCAGGCCTTCGAACCGGTGCTGGTCGAGGGCAAGGCCATCCGTATCCATCCGCTCGTCTGCACGGCGTTCAACGCCGACTTCGACGGCGACCAGATGGCGGTCCACATCCCGCTGTCGCCCGAAGCGCAGATCGAAGCGTCGGTGCTGATGCTGTCGAGCAACAACATCCTGTCGCCCGCGCATGGCGCGCCGATCGCGATTCCGTCGCAGGACATCGTGCTCGGTTGCTATTACCTGACCAAGGCCAAATCCGGTGCGAAGGGCGAGGGGCGGGCTTTCGGCAACGCCGAGGACGTCATGCTGGCGCTCGAAGCCGGGGAGCTCGAAACCCTTTCGCCGATCCGGCTGCGCTACTCGGGCGAAATCCAGGATCTGACCGCGGCGCGCGACGACCAGGACGTGCTGCACACCGAAGTGCAGGAGGTGACCAACAAGATCATCAACACGACCGTCGGCCGCGTCATCCTCAACGAGCAGCTGCCGAAGGAGATGCCGTTCGTCAACGGCCTGCTGAAGAAGAAGGGCCTTCAGCAGCTGGTCCAGAGCTGCTACCTGAAGTTCGGGCTCGAGAAGACGGTCGAGATGCTCGATTCGCTGAAGAACCTCGGCTTCATGTATGCGACGCGTTCCGGGCTGTCGATTGGTATCGACGACCTGATTATCCCGAAGGAGAAGGTCCAGCTGGTCGCCTCCGCGAGGGAAGAGGTCATCAAGGTCGAATCGCAGTATCTCGAAGGGGCCATCACCAACGGCGAGCGCTACAACAAGGTGATTGCCATCTGGTCCGAGGCGACCGAGGACATTGCCAACGCGATGTTCAGCGAGATGGAGGAGCTCGACAAGGAAGGCCGGACCTTCAACCCGGTCTACATCATGGCCGACTCCGGCGCCCGCGGATCCAAACAGCAGATCCGGCAGCTGGCCGGCATGCGCGGCCTGATGGCGAAGCCGTCGGGCGAGATCATCGAAGCGCCCATCACGACGAACTTCCGCGAAGGGCTGACCGTGCAGCAGTACTTCATCTCGACGCACGGCGCGCGCAAGGGCCTTGCGGACACGGCGCTCAAGACGGCCGACTCGGGGTACCTGACGCGTCGTCTCGTGGACGTCGCCCAGGACGTCATCATTCACGAGCCGGACTGCGGCACGCTCGACGGCATCGAAGCGAGGGCGATCGTCGAAAGCGGCGAGGTCATCGAGCCGCTCCGCGACCGCATCATCGGTCGCGTGACGCTCGAGAAGATCACCGATCCCTTCACCGGCGAGACCATCATCGAGGTGAACGACGAGATCACCGAGGACCTCGCGTCGGCCATTCAGGATGCGGGCATCGAGAAGGTCAAGATCCGGTCGGTGTTGACCTGCACGTCCCGCCGCGGGGTGTGCGCCCGATGCTACGGCCGCGATCTCGCGACTGGGAGGATGGTGGAGCTGGGCCAGGCGGTCGGTGTCATCGCGGCGCAGTCGATCGGCGAACCGGGCACGCAGCTGACGATGCGGACGTTCCATATCGGCGGCACCGCGTCGCGGATTTCCGAGCAGTCGACGCTCGAGGCGCGCAACGCCGGGACCATCAGATTCCAGGGGCTGCAGGTCGTCGAAGCGAAGGACGGCAATCTGGTCGTGATGAACCGCGCCGGATCGCTGGTCGTGCAGGACGCCAAGGGACGCGACCGCGAACGCTATCCGATCGTCTACGGCGCGCGGCTCAAGGTGAAGGAAGGGCAGCAGATCGAGCAGGGCCAGGCGCTGGTCGAGTGGGATCCGTACACCTTCTCGATCCTGACCGAGGAGCCCGGCCAGATTCGCTTCAAGGACATTCTCGAAGGCATCACGGTGCACGAGGAAGTGGACGAGGTCACGGGCCTCTCGCGCCTCATCATCGTCGATTCGCCGGACGAGAAGAAGCAGCCGACCGTCGAGATCAAGGCGAAGGACGGAAAGGTCAACCGGAAGTACCACATGCCGTCGCACGCGCACCTCATGGTGCAGGACGGCGAGATGGTGTCGGCCGGCGACATCCTGGCGAAGATCCCGCGCGAGACGACCAAGACCAAGGACATCACGGGCGGTCTGCCGCGCGTGGTCGAGCTGTTCGAGGCGCGCAAGCCACGCGAGACGGCGGTCATCTCGGAGATCGACGGCCTGGTGCGGCACGGCGGCATCGTCAAGGGACAGCGGAAGATCATCATCGTCCCGGACGAGCCGGGCGCCGAGCCGCGCGAGTACGCGCTGCCGCGGGGCGTCCACGTCAACGTCCAGGAAGGCGAGCGCGTCCGGGCGGGCGAGCCGCTGATGGACGGCCCGTCGAATCCGCACGACATCCTGAACGTGCTCGGCGAGAAGGCGCTGCAGGCGTACCTCGTTAACGAGATTCAGGAGGTCTACCGGCTGCAGGGCGTCAACATCAACGACAAGCACATCGAGACGATCGCCAGGCAGATGATGCGCTGGGTCAAGATCGAGGACGTCGGCGACACCGAGTTCCTCGTCGACGAGCAGGTCGACAAGTTCCGCTTCCTCGAGGAAAACGAGCGCGTCATCACCAAGGGCGAACGTCCGGCACAGGGCCGGCCGCTGCTGCTCGGCATCACGAAGGCGTCGCTCTCGACCGACTCGTTCATCTCGGCGGCGTCGTTCCAGGAGACGACCCGTGTGCTGACCGAAGCGTCCATTTCCGGCAAGGTCGATCACCTGCGCGGCCTCAAGGAGAACGTCACCATGGGCCGTCTCATCCCGGCCGGCACCGGGTTCGAGTACTACCGCAACGTGCGGATCCCGCCGGACGAACCGCCGCCGCCGCCGGCGCTGCCGCAGCCGAGCGACGAGGAGATGGATCTCGAGCGCGACATGGAATACTTCGTCGAGCCCGAGGAGGCGCTCGGGACCAGGGGAGAGTCGATGGAGTAGGGGATTTGGTAATTGGGTAATCGGGTAATTGGGTAATTGATTGGGGGATTGGGCGGCGGTCGAGGGATCGCCGCCCTTTCTTTTTGTCGGCCCGCAGTCGGCTCGCGAGCCGGGAAGCTCGGCTTCGTGAAAGACTGGGACGAGGGTGGTAGGTCAGTGTTTGGAGGGAGCGGGACAGGCCAGTGAGTGGCTGCGTGGAGGAGACTTGTATGAAGAAGTCCTTGCTTCTCATCGTCGGATTCGTTCTTTCGACCATTGGCCTATCTTCCCAGGGCAAACCGGTCATCGTCGTCCAGTCCCTTACTGCGGCGACTGGTGTTGAACTGCCTTACGACTTGAAACTACTGCAGCCACAACTCGTCGCCGATCTGAAGGTCCAGTTGGGAAAGGAGTTCGACATCGTAGCGGAAGCCCCCGCAACTCCACCGGGCACGATGTATACCCTCGACACAGAAATCACAGCGTGGCGGCCGGGCAATGCGGCCAAACGCTTAGTCATCGGCTTGGGCTCTGGTCGCGAGGCCAGCGATATTCAGTACCGAGTCACTGACGGCTCGGGCAAGAAGGTCGTCGAAGGCAAGGACACTGTGCGTACGAACTTTTTTTCCCAGGGCGCGGGGTCGATCGGAACGCTTGCTCATCCCATTGCCCAAAAACTCGCAGAGCGGATCAAGAACGCCAGGCTGAAATAACGGCGCCGCCCCGTCGGCGTCAATGGCTGGTAGCCATTGGCTTACTCTTAGGTGGGATTCACGAACGCCGATCGCTCGAGCATGAGAGCTGCCATATATCGTCGTTACGGCCCGCCCGACGTGGTCCAGATCGCGGATGTGCCCACGCCCGACATCAAGACCACGGAGATGCTCGTCAAAGTTCGGGCGACCACGGTCACCGCGGGCGACTCCCGCTTGCGGAGCGCCCGCGTGCCGCGGGGATTTGGGGTCCTGCTGCGCCTTGGGTTCGGCATCCTCGGCCCACGCAAACCCATCCTCGGATGGGAGCTCGCGGGCGAGGTGGTAGCGGTGGGTCAATCCGTCAGTCGTTTTGCGCCAGGCGATAAGGTGTTCGCGGCACGGATGGGGTGCCATGCGGAGTACGTGGCCGTCCCAGAGGACAGCGCAGCTCCGATGCCACGCAACCTGCCGTTTGAGGTTGCCGCTGCGCTTCCGTTCGGCGGCTTGACGAGCCTCTTCTATCTACGAGACAAAGCACGGATTCAGCCGGGGGACCGGGTGTTGATCAATGGAGCGTCCGGTGCAGTGGGTTCGGCGGCGGTGCAGCTGGCGAAGCACTTCGGGGCGGCGGTGACAGGGGTCTGCAGTGCGGCCAATGCGCAGATGGTGAGGTCGCTGGGGGCCGACCGTGTGGTCGACTACACCAGGGAGGACTTCACCCACGCCCGCGAGACCTACGACATCATTCTCGACGCGGTCGGCAACTGCTCGTTCGCTGGCTGCAAGCCCGTGCTCGCGCCCGGTGGCCGGCTGCTGCTCGTCGTCGCCAGTTTGGGCCAAATGGTCGGAGCCCTACTGTGGTCGTCGCGAGGCGGCCGCAAGGTTCTCAGTGGGGTCGGCTCCGTACGCCCTGCTGACTTACTCCTCCTGCGGGCACTCGCTGAGTCAGGGGCGCTCAAGCCCGTCATTGACCGGACCTACGCATTCGCGCGCATCGTGGAGGCTTACGGCTATGTCGACACGGGGCGCAAAAAGGGCAACGTAGTCATAACCCTTGAGTAGCGACGCGCCATCAAGGACGAATCAGGGGTACTCCCCGGGAGGAGGAACACGTGGCGAGAGGACGAACGCCGCGAGCCGCGACCGTTGGCGTCGCCGAGCACGGTAACTCGGCGGTGCTCGTCACCGTCGCGCCAGGCGGCGAACTCCTCGATCGCCGGCGCATCGACCTCACCGATCGCGGTCTGCCGACGCACCCGCATCACCACGAAGGGTCCTGGGCGGTGGGCCGTTACCTGCACAGCCCGGGAGCGCGGGCGCTTTCGCTCGCTGACGCCGTGGCGCTCGTCGAGCGCGTGCGAGCGTCCGCCGCGCGCGGCGCACGCGAGAGCCTCGAGGCGCTGGCCGCGGCGGTGCCCGTGCCGATTGCGAGCATCGCGATCCGCGCGTGCCCCGAGCTTCCGCCGACGATCGAGGAGCGGATCGCCGACAATCGCGCGCAGACCTTTGCCGACTCCGTCATGTATCGCGAGGCCCTCGCGACCGCGGCCGAGGCGCGCGGTTGGTCCGTGCATTGGTACGACCGCGAGCGCGTGTTTCACGACGCGGCAGCGATGCTCGGGCGCGAGGACGTCAACGCTTTCCTGTACGCGATGGGTCGATCGATCGGGCCACCGTGGCAGGCTAAACACAAGCTTGCGGCCGCCGCGGCGTTTGCGGCCACAGCGCATCCTGCGCCGCGGCCAACCGCCGGATAGCATGCGGTTGCAGCGGACGGTGATGCGGAGTCGCTTGCCAACCGGCGCGTCACCATTGATCCGAAATTCATACGTGTGAAATAAAGATGGGAAAGCTCTTCGACGAAATCGACTCAGCCCTCGAGGCATTTATCCGGGCTCAGCAAATGTTCTTCGTCGCGACGGGGCCATTGAGTGCGAATGGGCACATCAACCTGTCGCCAAAAGGCCTGGATACTCTGCGCATACTCGGTCCGCGCACGCTCTCGTACCTTGACCACGTCGGCAGCGGCGCAGAGACGATCGCTCATTTGAGAGAGAACGGCCGCATTGCCGTCATGCTCTGTGCGTTTCAGGGGCCTCCTCGCATTGTTCGGTTGTATGGGCGGGGAGAAGTGTTGGAACCTCAAGATCCTGAATTCAATCAGCTGCGAGCCCTATTTCCAGCGCAGCCTGCTGGCCGGGCCATTATTCGCATCTTCGTCACGCGCATCGCCGATTCGTGTGGGTATGGGGTCCCTCTCTATTCATTTGAAGGGCACCGCTCTCAGCTTCCAGACTGGGCGTCCCGGAAGGGCCCGACCGGGCTCTCCGAGTACCAGAACGAAAAGAATCGCTTCAGCATCGACGATCTGCCGGCTTTACGCTGGCCAGAAAGGACCGAGGCAAAATCCGATCTGTGAGGTCTGACAAAACGAATGGAGCCGGCGCGCCCGGCGGCAATCCGTCGCTGTTCCCAAGTCGAGCCAGTCTCTACGAGTCGAGCGCCTGTCGTTTGCGAAGGAGATGCAATATGGCCAGCGTGGTCCCCACGTCCTCAGTCGAATCGTTTCGCAGCCAGCTTCGCGGCGAAGTCATCACGCCCACCGACGCCGCATACGAGACCGGACGCCGGGTGTGGAACGCCATGATCGACAAACGCCCCCGCCTCATAGTCGTGTGTGCGGGGGTCGCTGACGTGATCCTCACAGTCAACTTTGCCCGCGACCACCATCTGCCCCTGGCCGTGCGTGGGGGTGGTCACAGCATCGCGGGCCACGGGACGTGCGATGGGGGAGTCGTGCTCGACTTTTCACGGATGAAGAGCGTGCGCGTCGATCCAGCCAAACGCATTGCGCGCGCGGAGGCGGGCGTCCTCTGGCAGGAGTTGGACCATGAAACCCAGGCGTTCGGGCTGGCGACCACTGGCGGCACCGTCGGCGACACCGGCATCGCCGGCCTGACCCTTGGTGGCGGATTTGGCTGGCTGGGCGGCAAGTACGGCTTCACCATCGACAACCTGTTATCGGTCGACCTTGTGCTGGCTTCTGGCGATCTGGTCACGGTCAGCGCAGAGGATCACCCGGATCTCTTCTGGGCCATCCGTGGAGGCAGCGGGAATTTCGGAGCGGTGACTTCGTTCGAGTACAAGCTTCACCCGGTCGGTCCGGTCATTACCGGGGGTCTTGTCCTCCACCCGCTCGATCAAGGCGTAGAGGTGCTCAGGTTCTATCGCGAATTCGCCAAGAGCGTCCCCGACGAGATGTCGACGGCCGCGGCTCTGCTGACGTCACCGCAGGGGCAAAAGATGGCCGCAATGGCCGTCGCCCACTGCGGAACTCTCGAAGAAGGCGCGCGCGCCGTGGGCCCCTTGAAGGAATTCGGTGCTCCGGCTCTGGACGCAATCGGTCCGCTTCCCTACATTGCGCAGCAGTCGCTCTTTAAGGACGGGTTTGTGCCTGGCCTGCTCAACTACTGGAAGGCCGACTTCATCCGAGAGTTGAGCGACGGCTACATCGATGCTGCGGTCGACCACTACCGCGTCGCTCCCTCGCCGCGGGCGGTGATGTTGTGGTTTCCGTTGTCAGGCGCCGTCAGCCGGGTGGCGCCCGACGCAACGGCCTATCCGCACCGCACGGGCATTCACGCGGGCGTCTACTCGATTTGGAACAATCCAGCGGACGACCAGCAGAACATCGCCTGGGCCCGCGACGGTTGGAAGATAATGCAGCCGGTCTCTACCGGCGGGGTGTATGTCAACGAACTCGGCCTCGACGAGAGCGATGACCGTGTGCGAGGGGCCTATGGCGTCAACTACCCGCGGCTGGCTCGGCTCAAGGCCCAGTACGATCCCGGTAATCTGTTCAGGCTCAACGCCAATATCCCGCCGGCTTCCTGATACGTCGCGCGGCTCGATTGACGCTTCAGGCCGATCAGAACGAAACATGGGCACGCTGCTACTGACCAAATCCGAAGTAGAGAAGCTTCTTGAGCCGGCGGAGCTGCTGCCAGCGCTTCGTCGGGCCTTCGTAGCCTATTCCGCCAATCCGAACGAGAGGGCGCGCCGCGTCCGCTCGCGGCTTCCGGGGCCGGGCACGGCGACGGTCCTATTCCCCGGGGTCACTCCTGGCGTGCCTGCCTATACGGTGAAGGTTCACGCAAAGTTTCCTGACCAGAGCCCGGCGATTCGCGGAGTGCTCTGTCTCCATGCCACGGACACTGGTGATCTTCTGGCGGTTATGGACTCGACGCACCTGACGGCGGTGCGAACAGGGCTTGCCGGCGCCTTGGCCGCGGACGTACTCGCTCGCAGGGACACGAATACGGCAGCGGTCGTCGGCGCCGGCGTTCAGGGTCGGTATCAGCTTCGTTTCCTCGCTGCACTTCGGCAGCTCAAACAGGCATGGGTCTCCGATGTCGTGCCTGAGCGAGCAGTCGCGTTTGCCCGAGACATGGCATTTGAGCTCGGATGTGTGGTCGAGCCGACGCGGTCTGTCGCAGCGGCCGTTCGCGAAGCCGGTATCGTGCTCACCGCGACGTGGGCCCGTGAGCCCTTCATCACGCCCGGTATGCTTGCTCCCGGCGCCCACGTCACCACACTGGGCCCTGACGAACCAGGAAAGGCCGAAGTGGCTGCCGACGTCATTCGCAGCGCCCTTTTCGTCTGCGACGATCGAGCGCTCGCGGTCGAGATGGGAGCGCTCGGCGGAGTCGGCCTTGGTCCCGACGCCGTCGCGGCCGAGTTGGGCGAGGTGCTCGGCGGGGCGCATCCTGGCCGCACGTCGCCCGAGCAGGTGACGGTCTACGGTGGCGTCGGCCTGGCGTTCCAGGACGTCGTGGCGGCGTGGGGGGTCTACGAAGCCGCGCTCCTCCACGGAGTGGGGCGCGAGATAGACTTTGTCGCCTGAGCCGCCTAACCAGCCGACCAAGCTGTGGTCCCGCGCCGCAGCTTATCGGTAAGGCGTGAGCCGGACCCGAGTCATGAAACGTCGATGATGTCAGCGCGAGACGCACTCGAACGCCTCCAGGCGGGGAATCGTCGTTTCGCAGCAGACGACGTTCGAAGCCGTCAGACACTCACCAGCCAGGGGAGGCGCACGGCGGTGGCGGCGGGTCAGGAGCCGTTCGCCATCATTCTGGGCTGTTCCGACTCTCGCGTGCCCGCAGAGCTTGTCTTCGACCAAGGCCTGGGCGATTTGTTTGTGATCCGCGTGGCCGGAAATATCGTCGCGTCGTCTCAAGTGGGCAGCGTCGAGTTCGCCGCCGCGCGGTTTGGGACACGGCTCGTGGTGGTGCTGGGGCATTCCCGGTGCGGCGCAGTTCTCGCCACGCTGGAAGAACTTCAGCGGCCGACGGATAGTCAGTCGCGACATCTGCGTTCGATCGTCGACCGTGTTCGGCCGTCCGTAGAAGCGCTGCTGACAACAGAGCTCAGGCACGACCCGGACGCTTTGGTGCGGCAGGCCGTTCGCGCGAACATTCGCGTCTCAGCCAATCATCTGCGCCACGGGTCGGAGGTCCTGGAGCACCTGATCCAGAACGACGGGCTCCTCGTCGTCGGTGCCGAGTATTCCCTGGAGACTGGGGTGGTTGAGTTCTTCGATGGAATGCCTTGATGGAGGCCCTGAGAGCGCACGACGCGTCACAAACGCTCAGCCACCACGCCGATCGCCCCGAGTGCGGCAGGATTGGGGGAAATCACGATGTCGAAGAAGAGCTTACGCGTGTCGGTCGCGATACTGACCTCCGGCTTGTTATGTACTGCGGCCGGCGCGCAGGACGACACGCGGGCGGGGCAGGCAACCCTCGTCAAAGAAGTGAAGGAGCATATCGACAAAGCCAGGGCGGCGGCCGGCAAGGAATGGCCGTGGTTTCAGCAGCTGCTCTGCAGCAATGCCCAGCTGGGCGGCGACGTCATCGGCATGTTCTTCGCCGGAGCGCGGCTGGGTGCCGCAGACGCCGACTTCGAGCCGGTGCGCGCCTTCGACAATCTCTACTACGTCGGTCTGACGGAAATCGGCGCCTGGGCCGTCACCACTTCCGCAGGGATCATCCTCATCGACACACTCGGTCCCGAAGGCACCGAGCAGCGTCTGCTCGGCAACATGCGCAAGATCGGCCTCGATCCTGCTCAGATCAAGATCGTGATTGTCACGCACGCGCACGCGGATCATGGCGGCGCCGCCAGATACCTGCAGGACAAGTTCGGCGCCAGGATCGCCATGTCCGCCCAGGATTGGGAGGGAGCGGCCAAAGGCGGGTTGGGTGGTCCGAACAACGTACCCAAGCGCGACATCGTGGTGGCGGACGGCGACAAGGTCACCTTGGGCGATACGAGTGTGAGTACCGTGTTCACACCAGGACACACGCCTGGATCGATCTCGGTGATCGTTCCCGTGAAAGACGGCGCGAACACACACACGGCCATGATGTGGGGTGGCCCTCAGTGGGGCTTCAGGAACGCCGACGTGCCGCAGCGCGAACTCTATGAGAAATCGCTGGTGACGTTCCACCAGGCGGTCAAGCAGGCCCGAGCCGACGTCGTCTTGGAGAGCCATCCGTTCCTGAGCAACCTGGTGGAGAAACTGGCCGGCATGCGCAACCGCAAAGCCGGCGAGCCGAACCCGCTCATAGTCGGGACCGACGGTGTCGATCGGTACATGACGATTTGGACGGAGTGCGGAAGAGCCAGTATGGCCCGCTACCGTCAGTACGTCCTGAAGCATGGCCCGAACGCGAGCGAATGGCCGCAGCCGCCTTTCATGGATGAAGAACTGCTGAAGCAATAGCCAAGCGGGCCGAGGAAAGAAGCAGCGCCGGACTCACGTCGGCGTGGCTCCGCGTACACCCAGGGTCAGTCCCGTCCGCGATCCGGACGAATCGTCGAACAGCCGAATCAGCGTCAGAGTTCGCGTGGCCGCCTGGCGATATCGGGGAAGGCGCGCAGCACAGCCTCATCAAATGTCACGAGCGGGCAAACGGCACGAGCGGCGAGTTCGACGAACAGCGTGTCGTACACAGGTACACCGGACGTGACGGCGCGAAGCAGGGCTCCTTGGCGGAGAGTAGAAGTCGCGACGGACTCGATTCCGAGTCGTCGGGCCAGGCCGAGGCGCATCGGGCCTTCCTCGGCGGTCAGCACACCCGTCCGAATCGCCATCCAGACAACGTTGGTCAATTCGGCTTCCCAGTGGGCCGGGGCGACGGGGGTGGAAATGGCCTGGAAGCAGATCCGGGCTTCGTCTGCAAAGGCCTTGGTGCCGAGCAGGAAATAGGCGACAACGTTGGTATCGACTTCCATGGGTGAGATCCTGGCTCTCGGTCACGTTCAATTGGCCATGCCCGCTGGAGAGGAAGCCCGGGCACGAGCTCGGCCATGATTCGCGGAGCAAGATACGTCCATACGAATCTGATCGCTCGGGATTGGCGCGCGCTCGCGGCTTTCTATCGTTCGGTGTTCGGCTGCGTCGATGTGCCGCCGGAACGCGACTATTCGGGGCCTGGACTCGAGGCTGGAACGGGCATTCCCGGAGCGGCGCTGCGAGGCATCCACCTTCGCCTGCCGGGAAATGGCGCAGACGGTCCCACGCTTGAGATCTTCAATTACACGCAGCTGGCCGACGGTCCGGCTCCCGCGGTTAATCGGCCTGGACTCGGTCACATTGCCTTTGCGGTCCCATCGGTGCCGGACGCCCGCGCGGAAGTCCTGGCCGCCGGTGGAAGGGCGATCGGGGAAATCGTGACCCTTGCCACATCCGTCGGTCGCGTGACGTGGTGCTACGTGACCGATCCCGAAGGCAACATTGTTGAGCTGCAGACGTGGTCGTGAGAGGACTCTCTTCAGGCAAAGGCGTGCGGCGCTTCTTCCTCCTCACCTATGTGGCGACGTGGACCACGTTCTATTGGGCGACAACCTGGCCGATCCAGTCATGGCCGGAAGCGGCGCTGTTGTTGGCAGGAACAATCGCGCCATCGCTCGTTGCGCTTGTCCTGATCGCGCGCGAGAGCGGACGATCGGGCCTCCGGTCACTGCTCGAGCGCGTGTTCGATCTGCGGGCGCGATGGCAGTGGTACTCATTCGCGGTCGGCTACATCGCCGTTCTCAAGCCGGCAGCGGCGGCGACGCATCGGCTGATTGCGGGCGCATGGCCGGCTTTTGGCACGACGCCGTGGGTGCTCATACCGTTCGCGATCCTCATCTCGGCACCCGTTCAGGCCGGCGAAGAGATCGGGTGGCGCGGATACGCCCTTCCGCGCCTGGCCGAGCGTGTCGGGTTTGCCCGGGCGAGCGTCCTGCTTGGCGTCCTTTGGGGAGTGTGGCACCTTCCGCTGTTTTTCGTGCGCGGTCACGGGAACTACGGCCAGTCTTTCTGGCTTCTGGCAACCCGTTCACGGTGTTCGACGCTTCGTTGATGACGTGGCTGTTCACCGGCCTCTTGTGGGTGACGGCGGCGTATTTCCTGTGGCGGATGCGACCTGCGGGCGGAGGGCTCCCACGCCAAACAATCTCTTAGTCGATGAAATCCGTGATCCTTCCACACCTGCCAGACCGCGTTGCCGAACTAATTCGAGAGTGGGGCGTTGTCGCCGAGCACACTCGTGAGACTCCGGACTCCATCCTGGTGTTCGGTACACGCGAGGATCAGGCTGTCGTTGTGAAGGTGATCAAACGGCTGGGTGATGAGTGGCAGTGCGGGCCGGTCTTGGAGGCATTCAACGGGACAGGTGTCGTTCGAATGCACAGCTTCGTCGATGGGGCCGTTGTCATGGAGAGGCTGCGTCCAGGCCATTCCCTTGCCGATCTGGCGTTACAAGGTCGCGATGAGCAGGCCACAGAAATCCTGGCCCAACTCATTCGGCAGATGGTCCCGCACCAAGCACCAAGGAATATTCCGACCGTCCAGCACCTGGCAGGAGGATTTCGGCGCTATCTAGTAAGTGGTGACGAGCAGATTCCCAAGGCCCTTGTCGAACACGCGCAGCAGAGGTACCTTGAACTCGACGCGTCGCAGACTCGCATACGGCTTCTCCATGGCGACCTGCATCATTACAACGTGCTCTTTGACACCGCACGCGGCTGGCTGGCCATCGACCCCAAGGGGGTTGTCGGCGAACTCGAGTACGAGATCGGGGCCGCTCTTCGAAATCCGTGCGAGCGGCCGGATTTGTTCGCGGTGGCACAGACAATCGATAAGAGGCTCCGGGTCTTCGAGACCGTTCTCGGGCTGGACTCCTCGCGAGCGTTGGCCTGGGGCTTTTCGCAGGCGGTTCTGGCCGCTATTTGGTGCGTTGAAGATGGGTGTCCGGTTGAAGCCGGAGAGCCTTTTCTGGCTCTCGCGCGTGCGATCCAGCCGATGCTCGCGTGAGGCGGGCTAATCCACCTGATGTGCAGTTCTCTGATTCGGACGGTATTTCTCGCTGCCGGAGTTGTGCTGTCGGTCGCCGCCGTCGCCACCCAGTCGCGCCCCGGTTTCAAGCCGGAGCGTCCGATCGACGAACTCGTCATGTCCGCGCTCACCTCGAACAACATTCCCGGAGTGTCCCTTGCGATCGTCCAGGATGGCCGTGTCGTGTACGCCAAGGGGTTCGGCACGACCTCGCTTACTCAGACCCTTCGGCCATCCGCCGACACACAGTACCGCGTGGCGTCGGTGTCGAAACCGTTGACGGCTGCGGGAGTGTTCCAGTTGGTTCAGGACGGACGGGTGAAGCTGGACGACCCGGCGCGCCAGTACTGTCCCGAGCTGGGGGCCCTCGACGGTGCGCCCACGGTTCGACAGTTTCTTATGCACCGGAGCGGGATGCGCCATACGACCGATCGGGAAGACGTAACGATCGAGGGGGCGCCTCTGCGGCTCGGGGCGGCGCTCGTCAACGTCACTCGCGAACCGCTCCGATTCCAACCGGGCGCCAAAACGCTGTACACGTCATGGGGCTATGCGGCGCTCGGCTGCGTCATCGAGGGCGCCTCCGGCCAGTCGTACGCCGATTTCATGAAGAACCGTGTTTTCGCGGTCGCGGGGATGACCGCGACGACGTCTGATCATCCTGCCTACGGTTCGCCCACATTCAGTCCCGGATATCGCCGCGGACTGATCTATGGTCTCCGGCCTTCGCTGGTCGTCGACACCCGCTTCAAGATGCCTGCAAGCGGAATCATTTCGACCGTCAACGACCTGGCGTCGTTTGTCATCGGGATCTTCGAACGCAAGCTGGTCACCGAGACGACCGCCCAGGAGATGTTCAGCATTCGGCCTGATGGTGAAGGTCGAGCTGTCTTCACGGCCGGATGGTCGGTCGATTCGACTGGCGTGTCAAACGGAGGCAGGACGCCCTACGGCCAGGTATTTGACTTCAATGGATCGATGGAAGGTGCGACAGCCTACCTCGAGCTTGCACCTGCACGGCGATATGCCGCCGCGCTGCTGGCGAATCGCGAACGGAGCGTCCTGCAGGTCCAGGCCATCGTTTCGGAAGTCCGACGGATGGTGCTGGAGGCACAGCAGTGATGTGGAGGCCACATTGCCCTATGCATAGCAGGGCTGACCGACCACCACATCGGCCGGGCCCCCCGCCGAGGCAGCCCGCCAGAGTGGTCTCGGCCCCCACCATCGAAACCGTTGCGTTACCCCAACCAGAGGTGCAGTATGTGGGGAACCCACTGGAGGTCCGACGATGAGAATGCGTGTTCCTCTTTCAATCGTCCCTTCAATCGTCGTGGCGGCTGCGGCCGTGGCCGCGTTCATCGCGGCGCCCACGCCGGCTGCGGGACAGACCGCGACGGCGAAGAGCATCCCGCGCCTTGCGGACGGCAAACCGGACTTCAACGGAGTCTGGGACCGCCCGCGGGTTTCTGACATTACCGAGGATGTCAATGGATGCGGCAGCGGGGCGGCGACTACAGGGTGCAAGCAGAAGGGCGCTGGCGAGCTTTCCTATACAGCCTGGGGGAAGGAACAAATGTCGGGCCCGAGATTCGATTATGCGGCGCGCTGCCTGCCGTGGGGCTATACCCGGGCCATGGGTACCGCATACCCACTCGAGATCCTTCAGACGCCCAAACGCCTCGCCTATCTCTTCGAGTCGAATAACGTGTTCCATGTCATTCCCACCGATGGCCGCAGACTGCCCGAAGGCGCCGATCCGCTGTGGCTGGGACGGTCGGTTGGTCGTTACGAAGGCGACACGCTGATTATTGAAACCACCGGTTTCAACGGTCAGACCTGGCTGGACACGGCGGAGCATCCGTCGAGCGACCAGTTGCGCGTCACCGAGCGCCTCCGCCACATCGACGCCGATCATCTCGAGTACGAGGTGACGTTCAACGACCCCAAGGCTTACTCGAAGCCGTTCAAGAACACTCGCGTCTGGTCGCGTATGAAAGAGGGCGACGAGCTGATGGAGTGGTGGTGCATGGAAAACAACAAGGACCTCACAGAGGGACTCCTTTCGCCCACGCACATCAACCAACCGTAGGTCCGACCGGGAGAGTTACGTGAGACATTCGGTGGCTGGATTCTGTCTTGCACTGAGCCTGTTACTGCCGGCTGCCTCGCGCGGCTTCGGACAGACTCCTTTTCCAGCGCCGCCGCAAACGCCCTACGGGATGCCGATCGTGCTCGATGCGGCCAAGAAGGCAGCCGCCGCAGCCTCCGCCGAGGCACACAAGAACAGCTGGAACATGGCCATCGCCATCGTCGACACCGGTGGGCACCTCGTCTATTTCGAGAAGATGGACAACACACAGACCGGCAGCGTCGACGTCGCCGTTGAAAAAGCGCGGTCGGCAGCGCTGTTCAGGCGTCCGACGAAGGTCTTTCAGGATGGCGTGGCGGCGGGAGGAGAGGGGCTCCGCCTCCTTCGGCTCGAAGGCGCGGTCCCGATCGACGGCGGCGTTCCGATTATCGTCGGCGGAAGAATTCTTGGCGGCATTGGCGTCTCCGGCGGCAGCGGCGAGCAGGACGGGCAGGTCGCCAGAGCCGGAGCGGATTCCGTGAAGTGAGAGATGCCTCTGGTGTCACGCTGGATTGGAGAACTCCGATGAAACACATGCTGGCTCTGTCGATTGCAGGCGTGCTGGCAGCGCCGATGGCGGCGCTCGCCCATCATTCGTTCGCAGCGGAATTCGATGCTGAGAAGCCGGTTACGGTCCAGGGGGCCGTGCAGAAGGTGGAGTGGACGAATCCCCACATCTGGGTCTATGTGGACGTGAAGACCGCTGGCGGCGAGGTCGAACGATGGCAGTGCGAGGGCGGAAGCCCGAACACCCTTTCACGACAAGGGTGGAGCAGGGACACGCTCAAGCCGGGAGATCAGGTGGTCATCGAGGGATTTCGAGCCAAGAACGGCAGCAACACCTGCAACTCGCGGGTCGTGAAGACAGCCGACGGCAAACGGTTGTTCGCGGGGTCGTCGCTCGGGCAGTAGAGCCACCTTCAGCGGCGGCTCGGCGCCCGAGCGGTAGACGCTGGCTGGACAGGAGTCCGCCCCCCGAACTGATCTCCACGACGAACGAACCTTTCTGCCTGCAGACTGCGGATGTCAGGCGCCAGTGAAAGGTGAGTTCACATGCCGACCAAACGCCTGCCTTCGCGCGCCAGCCTCGAACACCTCAAGCACCAAGCCAAGGACCTGATGAACGATCGCCGATCGGGAGAGCTCCAAGCGTGTCAACGGATCAGGGAATTCCATCCACGCTTCAGAGGGACGACCGACGACGTGATCCGCGCGGCGACCTTCACGTTGAGCGATGCCCATCTGGCGATCGCTCGCGAGTACGGCTTTCTAAGCTGGGCACGGCTCCGCAGTCATGTTATGAAGGCCGACCAGTCAGAGCGTGAACTTCCTCATCACGAGAGGATCGGAGATGTGGACTTTCGTCGAGCCGTTGAACTGAGCGATGACGGCGATGTTGACGGGTTGCGCGACCACCTGATGAAGCACTCCACTTTGGTCCGTCAACGCGTCGAGTTTGAGGGCGGGAACTATTTCAGAGATCCCACGCTGCTTGAATTCGTTGCGGAGAACCCTGTACGCCACGACAGCTTGCCGCCAAACATCGTCGAAGTGGCTCGGACGATTCTCGACGCGGGCGCCCGGTCGGACCCGCGTGGCATCAACTCGACGCTTGGGCTCGTGTGCTCAGGCCGGGTTCCACGTGAGTGCGGCGTGCAGATTCCACTCATCGACCTGTTGTGCGACTACGGAGCCGACCCTGATGGGGCCATAGGGTCGGCGCTTGGACATGGTGAGTTCGAAGCCGTGGATGCGTTGATTCGTCGTGGGGCAAAAGTCAACCTCGCTGCGGCGGCTGCGACCGGTCGCATCGACGAGGCAGGTCGCGCCCTCCCGGGCGCGGATGCGGAACTCCGCCATCGAGCTCTCGCGTGGGCGGCGCAGTACGGGCACGCCGAAATCGTCCTCCTGCTTCTCGACGCCAGTGAAGATCCGAACCGGTACAACCCGGAAGGAGCGCACTCGCATTCAACGCCCTTGCACCAGGCGGCGTTGGCCGGCCAGCTCGAGGTGGTCCGGTTGCTCGTCGAGCGGGGAGCCAGGCTCGATATCAAGGACATTCATTACGAGGGGACGCCCCTTGAGTGGGCCGAGTACGCCGGGCGTACGCAGGTCGCCGAGTACCTGCGAGCGCGCGGCGGCGGTGCAGGTACTCGATAAAGCGCTACTATCAGCACCGGCGCAGTGCGCGGCCGCCCGTTGAGTGAACGGACTATGCTTGAGCTCCCGAATCCGAGCGTGTCGCTGACTCCTGGCAGCCGCCTGGGGCGGTACCAGATCGACGAGTTGCTCGGAGCCGGCGGCATGGGGGCCGTCTTCCGCGCACACGACACCACGCTCGAGCGTCTGCTCGCAATCAAAGTGCTCCATGCCGATGTCAGTGACATGCATGCGAAAGAGCGCCTGTTGCGGGAGGCGCGAAGCGCCTCGGCGCTCAATCATCCGAACATCTGCACCGTCTACGAAGTCGGCGAGGAGGCGGGCAGGACTTTCATCGCGATGGAATACGTGGACGGACTCCCCCTGTCCGCGCACCTGGCCCTGGGACCCTTGGCCGTCGACGACGCCGTGCAGTACGGCATCGACATCGCCGATGCTCTGGCGCACGCCCATGGCCGCAAGATCGTCCATCGCGATCTCAAGGCCGGCAATGCCATCCTGTCGTCCGCGGGGAGGCTGAAGCTCGTGGACTTCGGCCTCGCTCGGCGCCTCGATCCGCTCGAAGCCGACGCCGCCACCAGGGCCACGATGACGACGTCTGGAGCCGCAGTTGGTACGCCGTACGCCATGGCCCCCGAGCAGGTGCGTGGCGAGCTGGCGGACGAACGGTCGGACATCTGGGCGCTCGGGATCCTTCTGTTCGAGATGCTGACCGGTGCGCGCCCATTTGCCAGCCCCGTCCTGGCAGAGCTGTTCGCGTCCATCCTTCGCGATCCGTACGGGCCGTTGCTCAACAGGCGCGTGTCCGCACCGCTGCGCACGGTGATCGACACGTGCCTCGCCAAGGATGCTGAGCGGCGGTATCAACGGGCCGAAGACGTTCGGCTGGCGTTGCAGGAAATTGCGGCAATGTCCGCTGCCTCGCGTTCGCGATCGAAGGCGACAATGCTTGGCGCGACGCCCGCGGGTACTCCGCTTGCCAGACCGCCCCTTCTCGAGCGGGCGACCGGCGAGTTCGTATTCGTCGGGCGCGAGCGGGAGCGAAGTCTGCTTGGTGAGGGATGGGCGCGTGCGAAACAGGGGCGCCGCCAGCTGTTGCTCGTAGCCGGCGAGCCTGGTATCGGCAAGACGCGGCTCTCCCTCGAGTTTGCGCGCAGTTGTGCGGATGAGCACGCCACCGTGCTCATGGGACGCTGCGAGGAAGAGGCACTCGTTCCGTATCAGCCATTCGTCGAAGCGCTGGGCTGGTACGCTCGGGCGTGCCCCGAGGACGATCTCCATGCGGCGTTGGCGGGGGCCGGCGGGGGCGGGGAGCTCGGCCCCTTCGTTGCGGACTTTCTGGTGCGGGTCCCGGATCTTCCACCTCCCACCCCGATGAACGCTCAGGGTCAGCGATATCGCCTCTTCGAGACGGTGAACGGGCTCCTCGCGGCGGCATCGAGGGTGTTTCCGGTACTGCTGCTCATCGACGATCTTCACTGGGCCGACAAGCCAACGCTCTCCCTGCTTCGCCACATCGTACGCGGGTCGGACCCGGCGGCTCTGTGTATCGTCAGCACCTATCGCGATAGCGAGCTCGGGGCGGCGCACCCGCTCACCGAGCTTCTCGCGGACCTCCGTCGTGAACGGGACGTGACCCGTCTCTCGCTGACTGGCCTCGAGCGTTCGCATGTGGGCACGCTGGTCGAAACGCTCGCCAGCCTGGATGTCTCATCGATGCTTGCCGGCCGGATGACGGACAGCACGGGCGGAAACCCATTTTTCGTCGGCGAGATACTGCGTCATCTTGACGAGACCGGCGCGCTGACCGGGTTTCAGGATGTCAGTCCAGGCCCGCTGTCAAGGCCGTCGCTTGGGCTGCCGGAAGGGGTTCGTGAAGTCATCAGCAGACGCGTCTCACGCCTGAGTGACCGCTGCCAGCGAACGATTACTCTGGCGTCCGTGCTCGGTCGAGAATTCGACCTCGACGCACTCGAAGCGCTTGGCGACCTTTCCGAAGACGAGCTCCTCGATGCCGTGGACGAGGCGCGGCGCGCGCAGCTCGTCGACGAGGCGCCTGGCAGACCCGGCCGCTACAGCTTCCATCACGCGCTCATCCGAGACACGTTGTACGGTGGCCTGGCGGCGTCGCGTCGGCTGCGGCTTCATCGGCGCGCCGGCGAGGTCCTCGAGCGCCTGACTGCCGGACAGGCGGTCCCTCCACTCGCGGATCTGGCCCACCATTTCTTTCAGGCCGGTCGCTCCGGTGTGGACGACAAAGCCGCGGACTACGCGACTCGGGCCGGCGATCGAATGGCCGACGCGCTCGCGCATGAGGAGGCCGCGCGGTTCTACGATCTGGCACTGCTGGCCATCGACGCGCAGCCGGCCGGACCGACGACCGAGCGGCAGCGAGTCTCCCTTCAGCGGCGTCGCGGGCGGGCGTTCGGCAACCTCGGGCAGTGGGCGCAGCAACGAGCGGCGTTGGACGAGGCGCTCGCGCACCTGGAGGCCGACGCACTCGAGGAGCGTTGCGAGATCCTCTCCGAACTCAGTCAGGCTTGCTTCTGGCTTTTCGACATTCCATCGCTCGAGCGAGCGTCAACCGAGGTCCTTGGCCTTGCGGAACGTCTCGGCCGCGAAGATTTGGCTGCGAACTCGATGGGTTGGTTGGCGCGCTGTCGACAGGCTGGCGGCGGCGTCCTCGACGCCATCGAGACGGATCGTGTGACGATTGCGCGCTTCGGCTCCCTGGCGCAGGTGTCGCACAGCATTGGCTCGGCCGCCCTGTACTGGGCGGGTCGAGGAACCGAGGCCGTCGCGGTCGCCGCCCAGGCGGCGCAGATGGTCGAAACCTCGCAGGACGCGACATTCACGATGAACGCGCTGTCGCACTACGCGATCAACCTGGGAGCGGTGGGACGCTACGCCGAGGCCATCAAAGTGTTCGCACGAGCGCAGGAGTTCGGTCGGAAATATGGTGCGCTCCCGCTGCTCGCGCGCGCGACCTCGATGTCCGCGGGCTTCCGTCTGGGCCTTGGCGATCTGGAAGGCGCGGAGGCTCTTCAGCGGGAGGCGCGAGAGCTTGCCCAGAGGGTGAACTTTCCACCGAGCATCGTCAGCCCCGGCATCGACCTGCTGCTGATCGCCGCGCGGCGCGGTGAGCCGGGCAGCGTCGAGAAGCTCCTCGAGGAGACGGTGGCCGCGACGAAACGGACGCCCGGTTGGCACGGCTGGCTCTGGGACCTTCGGATCTGCCAGGTGCGCGCCGAGATCGCGTTCGCACGAGGAGAGTGGGAGAGCGCACGCGTTGAGGCCACCGAAGGGATCGGGCAGAGCCGCATGCGCGGACGCCGAAAATACGAAGCCCTCGGGCTGATGACTCGGGCACATGCCCTGCGCCGTCTCGGGCGCATGCAGGAAGCCGTCGTCGACGCGAACCAGGCCGTTGCTGTGGCACGGAGCACGGAGGATCCGGCTCTATTGCTGCAAGCTCTCGATCTGATCCTCCAGATTGAGGGCAACGACAGCCTGGCCGTCGAAGCGGGCGACACATATCGTCAGATCATCGCCGCGCTCCCGGATGGGGATCTGAGACGACGTTTCAGCGCGTGGGAGGTCGCCCGGCGGATTCAGAAGCTCTGATTGAAGAGAATCTCGCTAGGACCGTGGCTCAATTGACGCGCTAGGCAGTCCCATCGTGTGGGAATGGCAACCACGACGATTTATATCGTTCGCCACGCACATTCTGACTGGACGGGCGACCATAACGACAACGGCCGCCCGCTCTCAGACGCTGGCGTCGAAGCAGCGAAGGTTCTCGCCGCCCGGTTGGCGTCGTTCCCCATCACCGCAATCTACTCGAGCCCGTATCGCAGATCGGTCGACACCGTGGTACGGCTTGCTGAACGTCTCAACGTTCGCCTGGAACTCGTGCCTAACTTACGGGAGCGAGAGCTGCCGGTCGTGCCGGCAGGTGAGTTTCATCGGCTGGTGGAGAACGCCTGGCGTTCGCCCGCCGAGTCGGTGGAGGGTGGAGAATCAAATATCCGCGCTCAGGCGCGCGGGCTCGATGTGATGCGGACCGTCTTGGAGCGGCATCAGGGGCAACAGGTCGTCCTAGCCACGCATGGAAATCTCCTCGCCCTGATCGTCAACGGGCTGGATTCGGTGTCAGGGTACGAATTCTGGCGGCGGCTCTCGCTTCCCGATATTTACCGGCTAGAATTCGACGCAATGGCGTTCGTCGGTATGACGCGCATGTGGGAGGCGGCTGTCTCACCAGCTGCTGTACCCGACGAGCGGCAATCGGTCGAAGAATAAGGGCTGTCGGACTTCTTGGTGGTGTAACGGTTGTCGAGTGACGCGAGCAGGAGGAAGTGCGTGGCACTCGTGGTTCTTCTGAGAGGGGTTAACGTCGGTGGTCACAGGACCTTCAGACCGTCCACCCTCGCCGAACAATTGAAACACCTCGATGCCGTCAACATCGGCGCGGCGGGGACGTTCGTGATCCGTCGGCCAGTCACCCCGCCGCAGCTCCGCGCCGAATTGACGCGCAGGCTTCCCTTTGATACCGAGATCGTGATCTGCCAGGGCCGTGAGATTGTCAGACTGATGTCTCGGAATCATTTCGCGGACCAACCGGTGCGACCCGACATCGTCCGCTTCGTGAGCGTCCTGTCCAAACGCCCTCGCTCGGCGCCGTCCACCCCGATGAGCTTTCCCTCCAGCGGGAAGTGGCTGCTGAAGATCCTCATGAGGGACAACAGGTTCGTTTTCGGCGTGTACCGGCGTCACATGAAGGCCATCGGCTACCTTGGCGCGTTCGACCGGCTCTTCGGGGTTCCGGTCACGACGCGCAACTGGAACACGATCACCACGATCGCCAGAGTGCTGGGTAACGAATGAACATGTGAGGACCATTCGCATGTCGCACCCCGAACCGAACGGCCCGCCGGATCGAACACCAATAAGAATCGGGGAGGTCTGGGAGAACCCCGTCACCAGGGAGCGCGCCACAATCCTGGAGCGTCCCTGGGATAACCCTGCGGGCCGCGCGGCCGCCGAATTGACCGCGCTCGTTGGAGCGCGTGTCATGGGGGAACATCGCCATCCCGCTCTTGTCGAGCAATTTACCGTGCTCGAGGGTGAGCTGGTCGTGAAGCGCGATGGGCAGACCAGCATTCTTCATCAGGGCGAGACGGCCGTCATCCGCCCCGGTGTATGGCACGACTGGTGGAATGCTGCCGACCGCGACGCGCGTGTGCGGGTGGAGGTGACACCCGGCGAACGGTTCGTGCACATGATCGAGACCTTCTTTGGTCTCGCACGGCTAGGGCACACAGACGGCAAGGGCATGCCGTATCCGCTGCAGCTCGCCCTGAGTGCGCGGGAGTTCAGCGATGTGATCGTATTCCGTTCTCCGCCGCTGGCGGTGCAGCGCGCGATTTTTGGCGCACTCGCACCGATCGCGCGCTGGCGCGGCTACCGCGCGACGTACCCGCAGCTCTCGCGCATCGTGCTGGCGGCGCGGACGTAGCACGGAGCGATGCGACCGCAACCTGGGCCGTCGGCGCGTTATTGACGCGTCGACGGGCCTCGGACGCGCAGAGGCCCGCTTGATGTCGGGACGAACGATGCCGTGTGTGTTCATGAGGGAGCTCCTCGCTGGGGCCTGATCATTTCGTCATGCTTCGCAATCGACGACCTTCCGAGGAGTAGTTTCATATGGAGGATGTCCTCAATCGATTGAAGGATCTCGTCAAGTCGCCAGGGCTTCGTATCGAGAAGGCTCGGGCGGTGGCTCAGGCGATCAAGGCGGGTCGTGCGTACCGGTGGGTAGGTCTCTATGACGTGACACCGGGCGAAGTGGTGGCGATTGCATGGACAGGGGAAGACCCACCAGCGTACCCTCGCTTTCCGGTCACAAAGGGCCTCAGCGGCGCCGCAGTGGTGACCCGCCAGCCGGTGGTTGTCCAGGACGTAACGACCGATCCTCGATATCTCACGGCATTTGGCTCCACGCGTGCGGAGGCGATCTTCCCCGTGGCGATCGACGGCCGGATCGTCGGTACGATCGATGTCGAGAGCGATCGAATCAACGCGTTTGGGCTCGAGGACGAGGTTTTCTTGAGGTCATGTACGGTGATCCTCACGCCTCTGTGGCTGTGAGGAACTGGTCTCCGATTTCGATTGCTGCCGCATACAGCGCTGCCGCACCCAGAGGAGTACGGCCGGTCTGCGAAATCCTACGTGGCGCATGTGACGGCGTTGTGCTGTAGCATCGAGGCGTCCGACGTCAGTGCTGGAGCAACCATGGATGACAAAGACGGCGATCCGAGCTCTCCGCGGTCGACCGCGACGGCCCCCATCACTCGGCGAGCGTTCGGTCAGACGCTTGGAATCGCGGCCGTCGCCGGCACGCTCCAGGGGCTCGACGCGACGGTGTCGGCGCAGTCGGGCAGCCCGGGGCCGGTCAGCGGATCTGACGAGCTGTGCGACTCGAGCGCCATCGAGCTGGCGGCGAGGATCCGTCGCAAGGACGTATCTGCGCGTGAGGTCATGACGGCCCACCTGGCTCGAATCGAACGGGTGAACCCACGGGTGAACGCGATCGTGACACTCGTGGCGGAGCGCGCCATGGACGATGCAGCACGCGCCGACGAGCAGGCGGCCCGGGGTGGCACGCTTGGCGTGCTGCATGGCCTGCCGGTGGCCCATAAGGACCTCGTCGATACGGCGGGCATTCGCACCACACGCGGTTCGCCGTTCTACCGCGACAACGTCCCGACCCGCGATGCCCTGATCGTGACGCGCATCCGCGCCGCCGGCGCCATCACGTGCGGGAAGACGAATACGCCTGAATTCGGTGCGGGGTCGCAGACGTTCAACAGCGTCTTCGGAGCGACACGCAATCCCTACGACGTGACCAGGACGTGCGGTGGCAGCAGCGGTGGGGCGGCCGTGGCCCTGGCCTGCGGCATGGTCCCCATCGCGGATGGTAGCGACACGGGCGGCTCTCTGCGCAACCCCGCCGCGTTCTGCAACGTCGTCGGACTTCGCCCATCACCAGGACGGGTCCCGGGCAATCCGGGCAACTGGTCACCTTTGCCGGTCTCGGGTCCAATGGCGCGGTCGGTCGCAGACGTGGCGCTCTTCTTGAGCGCGATTGCCGGACACGATCCGAGCAGCCCGCTCTCGCTCGTGGATGACGGCGTTCAGTTTCGCGGGGTGCTCGAGCGTGAGTTCAAGGGCGTGCGGGTCGCCTGGTGGCGAGATCTGGGGGGCATCCCGTTCGAGCCGGAGATCCGACAGGCCGTCGACGCCAGACGACGGGTCTTCGAGGACCTCGGGTGCATCGTCGAGGAGGCCGAGCCCGACTTCGCAGGCGTGGACCAGGCCTTTCCCGCGCTCCGGTTCGCGGCCAATCACGCGCAGTATGCGCCGCTCGTCCGCGAACGGCCCGATTGGGTGAAGGACACAATCAAGTACGAGGTTGCAGAGGCCGAGCGGATGACCGCCGCGGACATCGGCGAGGCGCTTGCCCGGCAGGCGCGAATGTACGAGCAGAGCCGCGAGTTCTTCGAACGGTACGAGTACTTCGTCCTGCCCGTGACACAGGTCGCGCCATTCGATGTGAACGTCCCCTATCCCACGCAGATCGCCGGAACGCCCATGGCCACCTATGTCGACTGGATGCGGTCGTGCTGGTATGTCACCTTCATGTCGAACCCCGCGATGTCGGTGCCCGCTGGATTCACGGCCAGCGGACTGCCGATTGGCATCCAGATCGTCGGGCGGCACCGCGGTGAGTGGAGCCTGCTTCAGATGGCTCACGCCTTTGAGCAGGCCACGCAATTCGGGAAGAGGCGCTCACCCCTTCTGAGCGCCTGACGTAGGCCTGAGCGTGGCAGGGGGGCGCTACAAAGGCGCTGAATCCCTTCCGTGATCCCGTCTTCCGCCTGGCCGCCTGTACTTCGGATGGTATTAACCGTTGGAGCCTTGGGATCCGAAAAGAAGGTCGGCGCCATGTTAAGGTGTCTCCGCGTCCAACCCAGTTCGCGGCTGGTGGCGGGATAAGGGCGAGCGTAATCTGTCTCGGAGGCGGACGACCGTGGATTCAGGCGACGTCGTAAGAGGCTTCACGTTGAAAGGCTTCGCGGCGCTCTCGTCGAGCGTCGTTATCTCGCTTGGCGTGTCCGTGGCTGCCGGACAGATAGGTGTCCGGGTCGCCCCACAGCCGTCCGACATGCTGGTTCACTCGCCCCTTGGTGCGTGCCGAACCGGCGACCACAGGGGGGCAGAGGCCACACACCTGCGCATCGCCACCTGGAACATCCGTGCTGCGCGATCGGCCCCGTTGAGTGACATCGCCGCCGAAGTCGCAGCCATGCAGGCCGACGTGATCGCGTTGCAGGAGGTCGACGTCCGAACACGTCGCTCCGGATTTGTCGACGAGCCGGCCGCCCTCGCAGCCGCTCTGGGCTTTCACTACGCTTTTGCCGCCAGCATCAAATGGGACGAGGGCGATTACGGCCTCGCCGTTCTGTCCCGCTGGCCGCTGACAGACATACGCCGTCACCGGCTCGATGCCACCACCGCCATCGAGCCTCGCATCGTCCTCGAGACGACCGCGTGTGCGCGCGGGCGCCCGCTGCGCCTCTTCAATCATCACGCCGACGGCTGGGTCGCGTCTCGGGAATCCGGGTTCGCCGAACTCCGACAAATAGTGCGGGCTCACATGGGACGCGGTCTGTTCGTGCTCGGCGATCTCAACGAGCAGCCGGACGGTCTGGGCATCCGCGGCCTGATCGAGACCGGTCTCGTCGACCTTGGCTCGGAGCTGGGAGTCAGGGCCGAAAACAGGCGCCGCATCGATTACCTGCTCGCCGACCCGTCTCTTGCGCGCGCGTCCTCGCGCGCCCGGGTGTGGCCGACCGACAAGAGCGATCACCACGCGATGCTGGCCGATATCGAGTGGTAGGGATGCATGGACGCTCGCGCCGCAGAGTTGATTGCCTCCCTCGGCATGAGGCCGCATCCGGAAGGCGGATACTATCGAGAGATCTACCGCTCGGCCTGTCGCGTGCAGCCTCTTGACAATCGGCCCGAACGGGCAGCCCTCACCACCATCTATTTCCTGCTCCCCGCTGGCGACCTGAGTGGCTGGCACCGCGTGGCCTCAGACGAGGTGTGGCACCACTACGAAGGCGACGCGCTCGAACTTCACACGGCCGACGCGGACTTTGACGAGGTGGCCACTCACGTGCTCGGCACAATCGATCACGGAAGGCGGCCGGTGCACGTCGTGCAGGCGAATGCGTGGCAGGCGGCGCGCTCGATGGGTGCGTACACGCTGGTGGGATGCACCGTGGGGCCCGGATTCGACTTCGCCGACTTCGAGCTGCTGCGTGCGCGCCCGATCGAGATGGAAGCTGCCAGGCGAAGGCATCCGGACGTGGCGCGCTTCGTGTAACCGAGGTGAGAGACAATCCAAACTCGCCCTAAGAGCTTCGAAGTGATTCGCGATGAGAACACTACGCGGCGCTGCTTTGGCGTTGGCGCTCTTCGTCCTGACCACGTGTGCCCAGGACGCAACACCACCAGATCAGTCACCGCCCACTCTTGACGACGGGTGGACCACCGCAAGCGCCGAATCGCTAGGTGTCGACGCGGGCCGTCTCGCTTCGCTTACGGAGTCGATTCGCGGCTGGCCCGAGCTGGGCGTGCACGCCATCCTGATTGAGCGGTCTGACCGACTGATTTACGAGGAGTACTTCGATGGCTTCGACGAGCGCCTTGGGCAGCCGCTTGGTCACGTGTCCTTCACTCGGGATTCGATGCACGATCTTCGTTCGGTCAGCAAGAGCGTGGTGAGCGCGCTCGTTGGTATCGCGATCGCCACGGGTGCCATTCAATCCCTCGACGGGCCAGTGATCGAGTGGTTTCCGGAGTATCCAGAACCCGATACGAACGAGCAACGACGGATGACGCTCAGCCATGCGCTCTCCATGACGTCCGGGCTGGCGTGGAATGAGAACCTGCCGTACAGCGACCCGAGCAACGACGCGATTCGGATGACGCACGATCCGCAGCCGTTGCGCTACGTACTGTCGCGACCTTTCTCTGTCGATCCGGGATCGGGCTTCAACTACAACAGCGGTCTTTCGGAAGTCGTGGCTGCCGTGCTCGAGCGTGCGACCAAGAGTTCCCTCGAAGACTATGCGCGAACCAGATTGTTCAGACCACTCGGTATCAGCGATTTCGAGTGGGTGGGGAATCTTGCCGGCAAGCCCGAGGCTGCGTCGGGTCTGAGGCTTCGCGCCCGGGATGTCGCCAAGTTCGCGTCACTCTACCTGCACGGCGGTCAATGGAACGGCAATCAGGTCATACCGGCAGACTGGGTCGCGCTTTCCACTCGCCGGCATTTTCGTTTCCCCCCGCCAGAGGGGGCTGACGCTGGCGGCGAATTCGGGTACTCGTATTACTGGTGGTACTTCTGTTATCCGACCACAGCAGGCCTCATGGAGGCGCGCACCGCCTTTGGCAACGGCCAGCAGTGGATATTTGTGCTGCCTGGGCTCGACATGGCTGTGACAATCCTCGGCGGTCGCTATAACGACTTCACGGCCGCCGCGACGCTCGGCCCACGGATCCTGCGTGAACATGTCATTCCCGCCGTAAGGACCGCGGTTCGGCCGGGTTGCCCGAACGCATGACGCTGCATGGCATCCTGAATTCTCCGCTTCGACCAACGAAAATGCGCCGGCATCCAATCTTTGACGAACTCGACGCATCGCTCGCTGCGCTGGTGCTCGAGGAACCCGTCGAGCTCGTTGGCAATTGGCTGCCAACGACGCGACGGACCTACGAGACGGCACAGCAGAGGGGCACGGGCTCCGGTCGATTCGTGGATGTCATCGACCGACGCTGGCGCGGTACGCTGGCGTGTTCGCAGCCCGTTGCAGGAATCGCGTTTCTCGTTACTGCCGCGGAAGTGTTCTGGGCAAAGACGGCGCCGGCGGCCACCGGTCTCGACGTCGACGTTTCGCTGCACGCCTACGCCGACTATTCACCGAAGCTAGCCACGTTCGCGGCGAGGCTCGGCGGCGCTGCCCTTCCCGGTATCCCGGTCGCTTCCGGGGTCGATCTAACGGACGTCTGCACCATGCGGGAAACCCCGTTGACGACAGCGCGTGTGGAGCAACTCGCACAAACGGAGGAGGCTGCAATCGGCGTCCTCCTCTTGCACGGTCGATTACTCAAGATCGGCCGACATCGTTTGTGGCGCGTTCGCGAGCAGGTGGCTTCATCGTTATCGCCGCGTGCTCGTGAGATTCTGACGCGGCGCCGGGGCGGGTCGATCGCGTGGGAGCCACTCATTGGTTGAAGCGCGAATGCCATTCGGCAGCTCGTTGCCGACCTCACATCGCGCTGGCATCGCCACGCGACGTCCGTGCTACCTTGTCCGTGAGGCCGCGCGGCTCATTGGAGACTCAGCGCTACCACTTGCATTCGAGGCGGTGCGGCTGGAAGATGTGTGGCGGAGCGATAGCCCCCACGCCTTTTCAGCCCTCGGACCGGAAGCCGCCCGGATCACCGCCGATCATCCCCTGGATGTTCCGCATGGCTTGAACAGTCCGGTCGGCCGCGTCTACGACCTGGACGGGCAGGTCCTGCTGCTCGGGATCGGACATGACGCCAACACCACCATACATCTCGCAGAGGTGCTTGCAGGAGTTCGATATCGCCGCCAGAAGTCGATGATGATCATGCAGGCCGGGCAGCTGACACGCTACGGTTACGCTGAGATCGATCACTGCTGTGACAATTTCAAGCTCGTTGATCAGTGGCTCGATGCGGAGGTCCGACAACGTCGCGGTCGAGTCGGCCACGGTGACGGACGTCTTGCCAGTTCTCACGATATCGTGGCGACGGTTGGCGCACGCCTCCGTGCGAACGAAACGGTCTTCCTGCATGCGCCAGGGGTGGACGATCAGTGTGACGAAGCGCGGGCAAGCATCGGGTGAGTCACGAGGAACCCAGGAGAACACGTGGTGGATTCGCAGGTCGTCGCATTCACATTGGCAGCCGCGGCGCTCACGATTGCGCCAGGGCCGGACACCATGCTCGTGATCCGCAACGTCCTGCGGGGCAGCCGGTGTGACGGGGTCATCACGACCTTTGGCATCTGTTCGGGGCTGTTCGTCCACGCGACGCTGTCGGCGTTGGGGGTCTCGATGCTCCTGACACGTTCGGCCACCGCCTTTTCCTTGGTCAAGCTGGCCGGGGCGTGTTATCTGGGATGGCTGGGGCTGCAGTCCCTGGCGAGGGCGCTGCGAACGCCGCCTCCGCCGGACCGCTTGCAGGCGGCTGACCCCACCGGCAGGAGAAGCGGGCGACGCTGCTTCCTGGAAGGCTTCCTCTCGAATGGGCTGAACCCGAAGACCGCGGTGTTTTATCTGGCATTCTTGCCGCAGTTCATTGGCCCGACGGAGCCCGTGCTCACAAAGTCGTTGCTCCTGGCGAGCATCCATTACGTCGAAGGCATCGTGTGGCTGGTCGCCCTGTCGATCCTGTTCGATCGTGTGAGGCGCTTTGTCATGAGGTCGGTGGTCCGTCGCTGGCTGGACGGCGTGTGTGGGGTGATGCTGGTCGGGTTCGGAGCGCGTGTGGCGTTTGAACGCCGGTAGTCCGCTGCGAGCCGGGTAGAAGAAGGGGAGAGATTCATCGCATCGGACGCCATGTGAAACACGCAACGTGCCCGCCACGCAGCACATGAAAGGTAGGAACGGGATGACTTCACGCCGGATGGCGGGTGTGTTCAGCATGGCGCTTCTGCTCCTCGGGGCCCGCGCTCCTGACGCGGATGGCCAGATGTTCGTCTCCACGGGCCGTGACACGCTCCGCGGGCTGCCTGGCGTCGAGGTGCTCGTGGAAGGTCTCCAGCCGGAGCTTCAGCAGAGCGGGCTCACCGTCGCCGCGATCCGGGCAGACGTTGAACGACGGTTGCGCGACGGCGGGATCTCGGTCTATGCCTCGCAGTCGACGAATCCCAGTCTGGCGAAGGCGTACCTCTACGTCCACCTCAACGCCCTTGTCCTTCCGCAGGACGCGGGCTACGCGATCGCCGTGCAGGTGCACCTCAGACAGACGCTGCGCTCGCCGGTCACGGGGTCGAACGTCGTGAACGCGATGACGTGGGATGCGCAGAACGTCCTGGGAGTGCCGGCCTCCGCCCTGCAGACGGTTCGCGCGGAGGTGCTGACGTTCGTCGATCAGTTCGTCAAGGACTGGGCGGCAGTTCACTGACGCCGGCGCGGCCGGTGCGCTCATCGATTCACAACCGGTCGATCAGCCGTACGGTCAGCGCGAGTACGGCGCTCGCGATCTCGAAGGTCACCGCTGGTGGTTCGCCGAAGTGTCGCCGATTCAGCGCCAGGACTGACAACGATTCCCCGGCGAGGTGAGCCGCGTTTGACCCGCCTGCCATCTCGTCCTCTCCCGCGTTGCGCGGACTCTTCGTTCGTTGAGCGGATAGCTGCCAGGCGTGGCAGGCCGATGGCGAGCTCTACCTGCCACAGTTCGGCTATCATCGAACAAAGCACGAACAAAAGATGGACGCGTCTTGTGCGAAATCGCTACTGGCCGCGCGCCCGCCAGCGTCGTTGGTCGTGCCGATCGCACACGCGACACATCTCTCGCGGATGTCGAGCCTCAGACTCGAGGACAGCGTAGGATCACGTGAACACGATCGAGAGATTCGTCGGGACGTACCAGGGGGCCGGGGCCTGGTTTGACTCCGCGGGGAAGTCTTCGGCCTACAGAATCAAACAGACCACTCTCGCGACCGCGAACGGTTTCGAGATCGCGTTCAGACACGATTTCGATGACGGCACGGTCGTCGACGCGCGTTTCGACATGACGTGGGTCGCGCCGAACATCTTTCGTGTCGAGGTGTCAAATGCATCCGTCGGTCACGGGTACCTCTTTGACACCGACTGCCACTATGACCTGAAGGTCGGGGACGCGTTCGTCGAGGCGAGTTATCGTTCTGCTGCTGACACGCTCGAGGTGTTTGGATCGAGCACGAAGAACGCCGAGGGCCATTACATCGCGTGGAAGGAGACGCTCCGGAAAGTGGCGGTCTGACGGGCCGCTGTGGAAGCGTCCGTGCCGACGAACAACGACAATGTGGAATGAGCCATTCTTGCTGGGATTCATCGCGGGGAGCCTCATCGCGGCCGCCGTCATCGTGCGTATGACGTCGTCGCGGGACCGGCACTCGCGGACGTTGTCACGGCTCGAGGGAAAGCTGGATGCCCTCCTGAAGCACGAAGGGATTCAATTCGATCCGTTTTCCGGTGCTCCACCGGCCGTTCTCGATGCCCTGCGGCGGGGCAAGAAGATCGAAGCGATCAAGGCGTATCGAGCAGCGACGGGAGCCGACCTCAAGGAAGCCAAGGATTACGTGGAGGAACTGGAGCGGCGGGCCCGCTGAGCAGGAGGTCGTCATGTCTTCGTCAAGGGACGCGGCCAATCGAGGTGGCCACCTCATCGAAGCCAACGGCGTCAGCATCTACTACGAATTGCACGGCCAGGGGGACCCCTTGCTCCTGCTGCTCCACGCCGGATCGCTGACCGGCGACATGTGGCAGCCGTATCTGCCAGCCTTCGCCGAGCGTTACCGCGTGATCGTGCCGGATCTGCCGGGTCATGGGCGGTCCGGCAAGCCGGCGCGCGCGATGAGTTACCGACAGCTCGCCGATGACATCGTCGCCTTCCTGCTCGCCCTCGACCTGCGCAAACCGGTCATCGTCGGGTTCAGCGACGGCGGACAGGTGGCCCTGGAGATCGGCATGCGTCACCCGACGCTCCCTCAATCGATCGTCATGGGTGGAGTCTGTTTCAAGTTCGGCGACTCATACCGCGCCTTCGTGCGGAGCGCGCTCGGCGACGAAGACTCGCCGGAAGTGGAGACGGCGCTCCTGGCTCGCAACCATCCCGACTGGGCTGCGTGGCTCCAGCAGATCTACGGACCGGACGGCTGGAAGCCGCTCTTGGTTCAGCTGAAACCAATGTGGACAACGCCGCTCAACTACGCGCCGACAGACTTTGCCAAGGTCGTCGTTCCAACCCTGGTGCTGATCGGGGACCGCGACGAGCTCGTTCCCGTCGAGGAAGCGACGGAGATGTATCGTCAGCTCGGCAAAGCCGAACTGGCCGTGGTCCCTGACGCGGATCACGGCGCCTTCTTTGCCGAGAAGGTCGCGACGTTCCAATCGCTCATCCTCGATTTTCTGCTGCGGCACGGCGCCTGGTCCGGCGCTGTGTGACACGGCTTGCGGCTGATGTCGGCAGCGGTTATCGTGAGCCGCATCGCACGAGGACTGGGTTGATCCCACCGTAAGGAGGCCCAAATGAAAGCCTGCCTGAGAAGTCTGCTCCCGCTGCTCGCTCAGGGCTCGGGGGATACCACGCTGACCTATGGGTGATCAACGGTGACGATCCACCGAGTCTTCGGGCTGAGGAGAGCGGCTCATGATTTCGAAAACCTTCAGAACGAGCGTTGTTCGAAACGGGTCGATGTGCTTCATCCCGCTGACGTTCGATCCGAAGATCGTGTTCGGTAAAGTGCGGGCAGCCGTAAAGGTGACGCTCAACGGGTACACGTACCGCAGCACGATTGCCGCGATGGGTGGTCCGCCGTGCATCCCGCTCAGAAAGACCAACCGCGAGGCGGCCGGGTTGGAAGGCGGCGAAACCGTCGAAGTACGTCTCGAGCTCGATACGGCCAAGCGCGAGGTGGCGCTGCCAGCTGATTTTCTTCGGGCCCTCAAGACAGCGCCTGGCGCATTGGATCGGTGGCGAGCACTCAGTTACACGCATCAGCGCGAGCACATGGAGGCCATAGACGAGGCGAAAAAGGTCGAGACGCGCGCTCGGCGTATCGAACGCACGATCCGAGCGATCCAGAATGCGGGGAATCGATAGATGGCCCATTTGAACGACGTCGTTGCTATTGTTACTGGCGCCAGCCGCGGAGCGGGGCGCGGCATTGCCCTCGAGCTTGGCGCCGCCGGGGCGACCGTGTACGTGACCGGTAGAAGCGTCGACGGCGGTTCCACAACCGACAACGTGCCGGGGACCATCGACGAGTCCGCCAGGGAAGTGACGAACCGCGGCGGTCACGGCGTCGCAGTCCGATGCGACCATACGGTTGACGCGGACGTCGAATCGCTTTTCGCGCGTGTTCGCGCCGATCACGGGCGCCTCGATCTGCTCGTCAACAACGTGTGGGGCGGCTACGAGAGCAGCGACTGCCGCCCTCTTCCTTTGGCGCCATTCTGGGAGCAATCTGTCGGTCAGTGGGACCGCATGTTCACCGCCGGTGTCCGAGCGCATATCACGGCCAGTCGTCTGGCGGTGCCGCTGATGCTGCCCCAGCGACGCGGTCTGATCGTGAGCACGACGGCGAACCTCGACGCGCTGCCGTACATCCGCAATCTCTTCTACGACCTTGCCAAGCACTCGGTCGGGCGTCTGGTCTGGGCGATGGCGCAGGAGCTGCGCGACCACGGCGTTGCCGCCCTCGCCGTGGCGCCTGGCTTCATGCGGACCGAGCGTGTCGTCGAGGCGTTCCGGCGGGCCGGGGCGGCGGACGCCATCAACGGGCCAGGCGGACCGAAAGAGACCACCGCGTACCTTGGACGGGCGATTGTGGCGCTGGTCTCGGATAATGAGGTGTTGAACAGATCGGGTCAGCTCGTGGAGGTCGGCACGCTTGCGCGCGAGTACGGGTTTACTGACGCCGATGGGACGCAGCCGCCGCCCTTCCGGATGCCAACGAGTCAATAGTTGGTTGATGAGCGGTCCAAGATGCAGGCACTTCGCAGTTGGTCGTTCGCAAGCGTGCTCCTCGTTTCCACGACCTGGATACTTGTCAGCTGTCTCCTGGCTGTCGGGTGGGTTCTGTTCCAGCTGCGCGGGATGTTCTCTTCAGGCAGTGGCGGCATCGGTGCGGTGGCGGTCGATTTGAGTGTGCTCGCGATTCCTCTCGTGCCCCCACTTGTGTTGATCGTGGCGTGGCTGATCATGCGCCGGTTCTGAAAAGTCGAACCGGCGCCCTGGATCACAGCCGCAAGACTGTCCGTCCGAAACGATGGGGAGAGGCTGCTGACGGCAGAGCGAAGAAGCCTCAGATAGTGTTCAATGCGAATGATCCGAGCGATTGCGCTGACGATTTCTGGTGCATTGACCTTCGGCGTTCCCGTCGCCGTCGCGCAGACCACGGAGCCAACCGAGGTCGGATGGCTCGGGTTGTTCACTCGAGAATTGGTGGAGTGGCTGGAAAACGAAAACCAGCTTCAACGCCTCTGTCCGAGCGGCACCAGCGTGGAGTCGGACCTGTGCCGCGATCAGAAGCTGGCTCCGAAAGTCCACGTCGTCCGGCTCTGGTCGGGCCCGTCCGAGAAGGCCGCTGCCGCCGGCTCGCTCCTGCTGATGGCGATTCCTGGTCGGGGATTACGATCGTTTTTCGTCCCTGCCACAGGTGGTGCCGCGGCCGAGTTTCAACCAGATCTCTTCGACCGAGATTGGGGATACGGGCCGTACTTCCACCAGACATTTCTCGAGCGACGCGCAACGTGGTTTCACCTCCCGGAAGTCCCGTTACTCAGAGAAACCTGGGTTGACTCGAGGGAACTCGGAGACGAACCCCAGTTGCACCTGCTCGAGCCCGAACAGATTGTTTCCAGCCCCTTCGGCGATCTGTTCATTCTGGGTATTGAGCGGGATGTGCTCCGTGCGCGACCAGAGCAGGCAGGTGACATGTGGTGTGAAAGCGGCAATCCGCCTCCGCTCGCGCCGTGGCGGGAGCTGCGGATTCCGCTTCGTGACCTGTACACCCCGACAGGGCATCTTGTGGTCCGCAAGAAGTACACTCGCGGCTGCTGACATTTTCAGACGATCCCGGAAGTCATGGAGGTTCGCATGGAGGGTCGGACAGCGGACCATATCGATCTGACATCCATCCATGTCCTGATGAAGAGCCAGTATCATGCGGCCCTCGCGATGCTCCGCGAGGCGATTGAGCAGTGCCCAGATGACGTATGGTTCAGCGGCGAGCATCGCAACGCGTATTGGCAGGTGGCCTACCACACGCTTTTCTTTGCCCACCTCTACCTGATGCCCGACGAAGCCGCCTTCCAGCCATGGACGGGACACCAGGCCGACGTTCAGCATCCCGACGGCATCGCGGGACCGGTGGACCCGGGCAGCAGCCTTCCCCTCATCCCGAAACCGTATACGAAAGGCGAAGCGCTCGAGTACTGGAGCATCTGCGACGAGATGGTCGATCGCGCCGTGGAGACGCTGGACCTCACCAGCCCAACCAGCGGTTTCAGCTGGTACACGATGCCGAAGCTCGAACACCAGATCGTGAACATTCGACACATCCAGCATCACACCGCGCAGCTGGCCGATCGTCTGCGGTCTGCAAAGGACCTGGCCACGCGATGGGTTGGTGGCCGGCGGCAAACCTCGCGAGGGTTAGAGTGAAAGATCGACTCGGCGGAAGCCGCTCAGGCTGTGGCCTGGCGTCCTCGCCGTCGGCGCTAGGCATTTCTCACGAAAAGGAGTGTGCGTGTCTACTGTTGATTCGTCTCTTGTGACGACAGCCTTCGATCTGCCCGGTTATCGGACCGTGAAGACTCTGGGTGTGGTGCGGGGCATCGTGGTCCGCTCGCGCAGCATCGTGGGCAACATCGGTGCGGTGTTGCAGACGCTCGTCGGCGGCAACATCACGATCTACACGGAACTGTGCGAGAGAGCGCGGTCGGACGCGTTTGGCTTGATGCTCGATCATGCCGCCGCGCGCGGCGCGAACGCGCTGATCGGGGTACGCTACGACGCGAACGAAGTGACCGCAGGGGTGACCGAAGTCCTCGCATACGGTACCGCGGTCGTCGTCGAACCCGAGCGAGCCGCCTGAACCAGAAGAGACTGGTTGACATGGCGACGCTCTCGGCTCGGACGGTGGGCGTGATGGGCTCCGGCAGCGCAGAGCACGAGGATTACGCAGGGCCGGTCGGTGAAGCCCTGGCAGAGCTCGGCGTCAATCTGCTCACGGGCGGAGGCGGCGGGGTGATGACGGCGGTCAGCCGCGCATTCACCGCGCGGCGGGACCGTCGGGGAATCTGTATCGGTATCATCCCCTGCGCCAGCGAAACGGATCGTATGACGCCAAGAGCCGGCTATCCCAACCAGTTCATCGAGCTCGCGATCTACACGCACTTGCCCTATAGCGGCAGGCTCGGTATGCACGACCTGTCGCGCAACCACATCAACGTCCTCTCGTGCGCCGCGATCGTCGCGCTGCCCGGCGAGGAGGGGACGGCGACCGAGGTATCGTTGGCGCAGCAGTACGGCAAGCCTGTCGTGGCGTACGCATCAGTGTCCGCGATACGGCACTTTCCCCAGTCGGTTCGACGCGTGGAGAGCGTTGCCGAGCTCAAACAGTTTCTTCGCCCGTACCTCGACGATGGCGCCTGACAGCCGAGGCACAAAGGATCGGCGTGTGCCCCCTTCGAGGCGGTGGGTGACAAGGAGGTTGAACGAGTCAATCTGCAATCCTGCAATTCTGCAATCCTGCAATTCCAGTAGAGGGAGGTTCATCGTGGCCGGAGCTAAAGTCATCGTTCTATACCCGTCACCCGCGGACGTGAACGCGTTCGAGCGGGCATACACGCAGGACCACGTCCCGATGGTGACCGCCGACACCTTCAAAGGCATCAGGAAGTTCGTCGCGTCAAAGATCGTCGGAACAGCCGACGGCGCCCCGGCGCCGTTCTACCGGATCGCGGAATTCCATTTTCCGACCATGGCGGCGCTTCAGGCGGCTGCCGCGTCTGCGCCGGCACAGAAGGCCATCGCTCACGCGATCTCCATCTCGAGCGGTGGCAAACCTGTCTTTCTCGTCGCGGAGGAAGAGGTTCGAATGTTCTGAGCAGCCGGCGCCAGAGGGCATGGACGTGATTGATCTGCGTTCGGACACCGTCACGCGCCCATCGGCGGAGATGCGAGCGGCAATCGCCGCCGCCCCGGTCGGCGACGACCAGTTCGGCGAGGATCCCACCGTCGTTCGCCTGCAAGAGCGAATCGCCTCGATGCTGGGCAAGGAGGCGGCGCTGTGGCTCCCGACCGGCACGATGGCGAATCAGGTCGCTCTGCGCGCGCTGACTCGTCCAGGAGACGACGTAATCGTCAGTCGGGAATGCCACGCTGTGTGGCACGAAACCGGGGCGTCGGGAGCGAACGCGGGGGTTCAGTTCACGGCCATCGGCGCCGGTGGGATCTTTACGCGCGAGGAATTTCTCGACGCCCTCAAGCCGGCCGGGCACATCGTCTATCCGCCTACGACGCTGGTCGAGATCGAGAACACCCATAACCGGGCGGGTGGAGTCGTCTTCACGCAGGCCGAAGCCATCAGAATCTGTGAGGCAGCCGCCGACCACGGCGTCGCCAGCTATCTCGATGGAGCGCGGCTGTGGAATGCGGCTGTGGCGTCCGGTCGCTCTCCCTCGGAGTGTGCGGCCCCGTTCGACCTGGTTTCAGTGGCTCTTTCCAAGGGACTTGGCGCTCCGGGGGGCTCGGTGCTGGCTGGGGCGGCGGACACCATCCGCCGCTGTCTTCGATATCGCCGGATGCTCGGCGGCGCCATGCGCCAGGTCGGGCTATTCGCGGCCGCGGGCCTCTATGCTCTGGAACACAACATCAACAAGCTGGCCGACGATCACGCGAACGCGCGGTTGTTCGCCGAGAAGATCGCCACCAGCCGCCGAATCGTGATCGACCTCTCGACTGTCCAAACCAACATCGTTATCTTCTCTATCGCGGCCGAGGGTCCAGACGCGCAAACCGTCGTCGCGCGGGCACGGGAGCGCGGCCTCCTGGTGTTTGCATTTGGTCCACGCACCATCAGAGCGGTGACCCATCTGGATGTGTCGCGGGAGCAGTGCGAGCGCGCAGCCGATGTCGTGCTGGATATCGTGGATCGATGCGCCGCCTGATCGAGATCTTCGCTTTCATCGCCGTTGTCGTCGCCGTCGCCGCGGGGTTGGTACCGCTCACACAAACCGTCCTGCTGCTTCCGCTCGCCTGTCGTGAACGTCGATCGGCACTTTGAGCAGGCGGTCCGGTGCGGCGCACACATCGTTCAACCGCCCGCAGACATGCCATTTGGCGAGCGGCAGTACACGGTTCGAGACCATGCCGGTCACTGGTGGACGTTCACGCAACATGTCGCCGACGTTGCCCCGGAGGAGTGGGGCGCCACTTCGGCCGGCATGTCGAATCGTTTACACTGCAGGCGTCCCGAAGCTCCAGTGACTGGGCTGAGCCGGAGGAGGTGGTTCCATGAGATCCGCGACCCGGCTGGCGATGGCGACATTGGCAGGCGCGACGCTGTTCTTCTGGAGAGCCGGCGCCCCGGATGTCGCTCTCGCGCAAACAGCTGATCGACGGATCGGACGGTCGCCCCGGGAGTTGTGTTCTGCCCTTCAGAACACGGTGATTCCGCGTGAAGCCATCGGGCTCCCGACGGGCGGCGCGGTGGTCGTGGCGGCGTCGCTCGTCTCCGCGACCGAGGCTGGAAACGCAAACGGCGAATTCTGCAAGGTGCTCGGGTCGATTCACCCTGTCGATCCGCTCGCGCCGCCGATCAGGTTTCAGATCAATCTTCCGACCACCTGGAACAACCGCTCACTGCAGATGGGCGGCGGCGGGTTCGACGGATCCGTCGTGACCGGCCTCGGCGGCGCGAGCAACCAGGTGCCGACCGCCCCGACGCCGCTGGCGCAGGGTTACGTCACCCTCGGCAGCGACTCGGGACACGAGGGCACGGGGTTTGACGGCACGTTTGCGCTGAACGCCGAGTCGCTGGCCAATTTCGGCCACCTCCAGGTGAAGAAGACGCACGACGTCGGCGTCCACCTGACTCGCCTGCGCTACGGTATGGCGTCCCGACACTCGTACTTCATCGGCGGCTCTCAAGGAGGTCACGAAGCCCTGATCGCCGCGCAGAAGTACCCCGCCGATTTCGACGGCGTCGTCTCGTTGTATCCGGCATACAACGTGACATTGCTGCATCTTGCCGCGAACCACTTTGCGAAAGCGCTCTACAGGACGAAAGAATCGTGGATCAACCCCAACAAGGTCAACACGCTGGTTGCTGCCGTCTATTCGGCCTGTGACGGGCTGGACGCGCTCGAGGACGGCATCATCGGCGACGTGGCGGGGTGCAACAGGGTGTTCACGATCGACGCCGTGAGGGCGAGGCTTCGCTGCGCCGATGGCAGCGACTCGGGCGATTCGTGCCTGTCAGACGCGCAGCTCGCCGCCGTCGATGCGATCAACTCACCGTTCTCGCTCCCGTTTCCCGTAGCCGGCGGGCTGACGACGTTCCCGAAGTGGCCCGTTCTGGACGGCGCGACGTTTCTCGCCAACACGCTCGGCAACTCGCCGACGCCGTCGTTTCCTCCTGCCCAGGGGGACGCGTTCCAGTACAGGCCCTCGGATGCGACGATTCGATACATCATCACCAGAAACCTGACGCTGAACACGCTGACGTTCGACCCCAACCAGTGGGCCGCACGCATCGTCGAGGTCTCGACAATCCTCGACGCGAACAGCGTCGACCTGACTCAATTCATGAGCAAGGGCGGCAAGCTGATCCTGATGGTCGGCGCGATTGACGATTCGATCACACCGTACAACACGCTCGACTACTACAACCGGCTGGTCACCCGCTTCGGCCAGACGACGCTCGATTCGTTCGTGCGCTTCTACCACATTCCGGGATTCGGCCACGGCAACGGCGTGTTCAACGCCAAGTTCGATGCGCTCGGCGCGCTCGACGTGTGGGTCGACAGAGGCAACGCTCCAGGCACCTTGAGCGCCGTGGACGCGAACAAGGGCAGTAATCGCAGCCGGCCGCTGTGCGTCTATCCCGCCTGGCCCAAGTACAACGGCTCCGGCGACGTGAACATCGCGGCAAGTTTCAGATGCGTCACGCCCGCGGCGCCGTGACAAGAATGCACATTCTTGCTCGAACCCTTCTTCCGCCAGGCGCCGCGGCGAAGTTGACGCTGGCCGATCAACAGACATTGCCTGGCAGCGGCATCGTGGCCCTCGCCTATTCGCTGCCCGGTGCCATCGGCCCGTCGACGCACATTCGGCGCGCCTCCGCCCGGTTCCTCTGAAGAGATCTGGTTCGATCCGCGGCTTCTGGGGTCCGACCGACGTCGGCTCGTGACCGTCCGGACCTCTGTTCCATCCGTCGACACAAACGGCACGTCCAGTCGCCCAATGGGAAGAACAACGTGGTGCGCCCTGGTTGGATTGTTCTGACCGTGAGCGGGCTTTTGTTTCGCGCTCGAGGGACTCCCCTGTCAAATACGGCGCCGCGATCCGGCGTCTACAGCGTTGACGATGAACGTGTTGGACGCGAGCGCGATCAGTGGCGCAACACTTGCCGAATTCACCTGCGGATGATCGACTCGGGCAGCACGAAAGAGCGCGAAGTCACCATGTCGCATTTTGTGTCCGGCATTCACAACGTATCGAACAGGCACCGGCCGCTGAAACGCCGGGACACAACGCTTGTCCCACGTCGAATGGCCGTCGTTCTCGCGCTGCTCGCCAGCGCCGCTTGCAGCAACGCACAGCTGACGGCACCGCAGCCGGTGAGCATGAATGCCCGCGAACTGGGCGGCGACGCGCCGGCGCCGGTGGGCACTCAACCGGTCTCGACCGAGCCAGATGCACTGAACTGCAGCGAGAGCGCGAACACGTCGATCTGGATGGCCGAGGACGGTCGGTCGGTGCGCTTCTACAACGGCTCACCCTGCACCGACCGCATCGTGAGCTATGTCTTCGCGCTGTTTCGGCGTGATTCGCCGGCTGTGATCGACCAGACTCTCCTCGGGCTCCAAACGGTTTCCCTGCGGTCTGGCGAGTACGGTTCGCTCGCGTTTCCCAACGCCACAGGTTGTTTCCAGACAGACTTCTACGGCGGGATCACGGTCGAGGGCATTGAAAGCGGCGCCATCAAGATCCACCCGCGCGAGGAAGGGCAGCCCGGGTTCGTTGTCCCGCTGATGGCGCACCAGAACCAGGATGTGAGCTGTGAGTCGTTGGCGCCTCCGACGCCTCCGCCGCCACCGTCCTACCCTGGCGATGGT
>Ga0247825_10000053_pt1 | contig 63092 bp, 57 predicted proteins | sample 13C_Vanillin_Day_FD_194413 | JGI IMG/M metagenome (GOLD analysis project Ga0247825, IMG submission 194413) | Soil microbial communities from agricultural site in Penn Yan, New York, United States - 13C_Vanillin_Day48 | ecosystem: Environmental > Terrestrial > Soil > Agricultural land | place...
GCGTCGCCGAGCGCTTCGCGCCGCGCGTCGGTCCAGCCGCCGTTCACGTGGTAAGGCGCGTACTGCACGAAGATCGACATCACGTGCTTGCCGGGCGGCGCCATCGTCGGGTCGAGCATCGACGGAATCACGATGTCCATGTACGGCCGGCGCGAGATCTCGCCGTACTTCGCGTCGTCGTAGGCGCGCTCGAGATAGGCCACGCTCGGGCTGATGGAGAACGCGCCGCGCAAATGGGCACCGCGGCCGGGCAGGCAGGTGAAGTCCGGCAGCTCGCCGAGCGCGAGGTTCACCTTCGCCGAGGAGCCGCGGAAGCGGAAACGCCGGATCGACTCGACGAACTCGTCCGGCAGGTGCTTTTCGCCGACCAGCTGCATGAACGTGCGGCGCGGGTCGGCGCCCGAGACCACGATCTTCGCGCGGATTTCTTCGCCGCCGTCGAGCACCACGCCTTTGGCCCTTCTCCCCGAAACAAGCACGTTGGCCACGGAAGCGTTGCAACGAATCTCCGCGCCCGCGGCCTGCGCGGCGGCCGCGATCGCCGCGCTCACCGAGCCGTTGCCGCCCTTCGCGAAGCCCCAGGCGCGGAACACGCCGTCGAGCTCGCCCATGTAATGGTGCAGCAGCACGTACGCGGTGCCGGGCGAGCGCGGCCCGAGCATGGTGCCGATGATGCCGCTCGCCGACTTGGTCGCCTTGAGCGCCTCGTTCTCGAACCATTCGTCGAGGAAGTCGGCCGAGCTCATGGTGAGCAGCTTATGCAGCGTATGGAAGCGCTTGTCCCCCAGGCCGCGGAAATGCCGCGCCAGCTCGGCCATGCCGGAAAGGTTGGTGAAGGAGAACGAGGTCGGATCGGGCGGCGCCATGCCGAGCAGCGGCTTTATCGCGCGCGCCATCTGGTGCAGCATCATTCCGAACTCGTCGTAGGCCTCGGCGTCGCGCAGCGAGTGGCGCGCGAGCTCGCGCCGGTTCTGGTCATGGTCGTTCCATTGACCGAGGTAGTCGCCATTGTCGAGGGGCGTGATGGTGCTTTCGAGCGGCAGGATGTGCAGCCCGTGCCGCGGCAGCTCGAGGTCCCGAATGATTTCGGGCCGCAGCAGGCTCACCACGTAGGAGAACACCGAGAAGCGGAAGCCGGGAAACACCTCCTCGGTCATCGCCGCGCCGCCGACGCGCTCGCGCCGCTCCAGCACCAGCACCTTGCGCCCGGCGCGTGCGAGGTACGCCGCGCATACCAGGCCGTTGTGCCCGCCGCCGATGATGATCGCGTCGAAGCTACGCACGCTTGCGCTCCGGGTCGAAGAACGGTTTTTTCACCACCCGAGCGAGCGCGCGCTTGCGCCGGTGCTCGACCGTGATCTCCATCTCGAGCTCGGTGCCGGGCGTGAAATACGGGGTGCGCAGGTGCGCGAGCGCGATGTACTTCTTGAGCAGCGGCGACCAGCCGCCGCTCGTGGCGTAGCCCGCCTGCTCGGCGCCGGAGTAGATCGGCACGCTCATGCGCCAGGCCTGTGGCGGCAGGCGCGTCGCCAGCCCCACCTCGGCGTAAAGGCGCTCGAGCGAGTCCCAGTCGATCTCGACGCCAACGAAACGCCACTGCGGCTCGCGCGCCGCTTCCGCGGCGAGCGCATCGCGCCCGACGAAGCGCTCCTTCTTCAGGTTCACGGTCCACCCGAGATCGAGCTCGAACGGGCTCGAGGTCTGGCTGTCGATCAGCGCCTTGCGCGCCGGCACGTAATCCACATCGATCAGCATCAGGCCCGCTTCCAGGCGCGCCACGTCGAGCGCCAGCATGCCCGCCGGCATCATGCCGTGCGGCGTGCCGGCGGCGATCAGGGCGTCCCACAGGTTCAAGGCCGATTTCCTTTCCACCCAGATCTCGTAACCCAGGTCGCCGGTGTAGCCGGTGCGGCTGACGCTGACCGGGATGCTCGCGATCCGGGTTTCGGCGAGGCGGAAATACTTGAGGTCGATGTCGCCGAGGATGGCGCGCGCAGCCGGGCCCTGCAGGGAAAGCGCGGCGAGCGACTCGGACACGTCCGCGATCGCCACCTCGAGCCCGTGCGCGTTGTCCTCGAGCCAGCGCAGGTTGGGCTCGGCCGCGGTCACGCGGAAGCTGTGCTCGCCAAGGCGCGCGACCGTGCCGTCGTCGAGCACCTTGCCGTTGGCGTCGCACCACGGGGTGTAGGCAACCTGCCCTGCCTTCATGCCCGCAACGTCGCGGGTCACCACGTGATCCAGCAGGCGCGCGGCATCCTTGCCGGTGACGGCGTACTTGTACAGCGGCGAGACGTCGAACAGCGCCGCCGCGGCGCGAATCGAATGGTATTCGCGCTCATGCGACAGCTCGTACGAGCTGGCGACCACGTACCCCGCCCAGCGCCGCCAGGCGTGGCTGGCGCAAAGCGCGGCGGTGCGCTCATGGAACGGCGTGGTCTTCAGCATGGATCAATACTACGAAACTACAAACGCGCGCCAGTTCCCGCGTCGAAGTAATGGACCTGCGCCGGGTCGTAGCGCAACGGCAGCTTGCCGGGACGCGCGGTGGCGCCGGCGTCGAGCCGGGCGGCGACGCGCGCGCCGCCGGCAAGGTGGCCGTAGACCAGCGTGTCGGCGCCCAGCGGCTCGATCAGGTCGACCTCGACGGTCAGCTTTGCCTCGGACTCGGCGCAGGGCTGCAGGTGCTCGGGGCGGATGCCGAACAGCACCGGGCGCCCGTCGCGCTGCTGCGGGATCAGGTTCATCGGCGGCGAGCCGATGAAGCCCGCGACGAACGTGGTCGCCGGCCGCGCGTAGACCTCGAGCGGCGCGCCGATCTGCTCGGCGCGCCCGGCGTTCATCACGATCATGCGCTGCGCGAGCGTCATCGCCTCGATCTGGTCGTGCGTGACGAACAGGCTGGTGGTGCGCAGGCGCCGGTGCAGCGACTGCAGCTCGGCGCGCATCTGCACGCGCAGCTTGGCGTCGAGGTTGGAGAGCGGCTCGTCGAACAGGAACACCGCCGGCTCGCGCACGATGGCGCGCCCCATCGCCACGCGCTGGCGCTGCCCGCCGGAGAGCTGCCGCGGCTTGCGCTGCAGGAAACTCTTCAGCTCCAGGATCGCGGCCGCGTTCTGCACCCGGGTCTCGATCTCGGCCTTGGAAAAGCCCTTGATGCGCAGCCCGTAGGACATGTTGTCGTACACGCTCATGTGCGGGTAGAGCGCGTAGTTCTGGAACACCATGGCGATGTTGCGGTCGGTCGGCTCCAGATCGTTGACCACGCGCTCGCCGATGCGGATCTCGCCCGAGGTGATGGCCTCGAGCCCGGCCACCATGCGCAGCAGCGTGGACTTGCCGCACCCCGATGGCCCGAGGATGACGATGAACTCGCCGTCGGCGATGTCGATGTTGACGCCATGGATGACCTGCAGGTCGCCATAGGATTTGCGCACATCGCGTAGCGAAACCGCAGCCATTATTTTTCAGTCTCCACGAGGCCTTTCACGAACCATTTCTGCATCAGCACGATGACCAGCGCCGGCGGCAGCAGCGCGAGCATCGCGGTCGCCGTCACCAGGTGCCACTCGGTCAGCGCATCGCCGCCGACGATCATGCGCTTGATGCCGATCACCGAGGTGTACATCGATTCCTCGGTGGTGATGAGCAGCGGCCACAGGTACTGGTTCCAGCCGTAGATGAACTGGATCACGAACAGCGCCGCCATGCTGGTCTTGGACAGCGGCAGCAGCACGTCCTTGAAGAAGCGCATCGGCCCGGCGCCGTCGATGCGCGCCGCCTCGGCCAGCTCGTCGGGCACGGTGAGGAAGAACTGGCGGAACAGGAAGGTGGCGGTGGCCGAGGCGATGAGGGGAAGCGTAAGGCCGACGTAGGAGTTGAGCATACCCAGGTCGGCGACCACCTTGAAGGTCGGGATGATGCGCACCTCGACCGGCAGCATCAAGGTGACGAAGATCATCCAGAAGAAGAAATTGCGCAGCGGGAAGCGGAAATAGACGATCGCGAACGAGGCGATGATCGAGATCGTGATCTTGCCCACCGCGATCACCACCGCCATCACCAGGCTGTTGAACATCATGCGCCCCACCGGCGCGGTCGAGCCGCGCTGCGTGCCCGAGGCCAGCACCTGCGAGTAGTTCTCCCAGAACTGGTCGCCCGGCACGAGCGGCATCGGCACCTGGATGATCTCGTCCAGCGTGTGGGTGGAGGCGATGAAGGTGATGTAGAGCGGAAAGGCGATGACCGCGATGCCGGCGATCAGCATGGCGTGCGACAGCACGGTGAGCCAGGGCCGGTTCTCGATCATCAGTACTGGACTTTCCGCTCGACGAACCGGAACTGGACCACCGTGAGCGCGATGACGATGATCATCAGGATCACCGACTGCGCCGAGGAGCCGCCCAGGTCCTGCGACTTCACGCCGTCGTGATAGACCTTGTACACCAGGATCTGCGTCGCCTGCCCCGGCCCGCCCGAGGTGGTGGCGTCGATCACGCCGAAGGTCTCGAAGAAGGCGTACACGATGTTGACCACCAGCAGGAAGAAGGTGGTCGGCGACAGCAGCGGGAACACGATGGTCCAGAAGCGGCGCGCCGGCCCCGCGCCGTCGATCGCCGCCGCCTCGATCAGCGAGCGCGGGATCGACTGCAGCCCGGCGAGGAAGAACAGGAAGTTGTAGCTGATCTGCTTCCAGGTCGAGGCGAGCACCACCAGCAGCATCGCCTGGTCGCCGTTGAGGGAATAGTTCCAGTCGTAGCCGCGCGAGCGCAGCGCATAGGTGATGATCCCCACCGAGGGCGCGAACAGGAACCCCCACAGCACGCCGGCGATGGCCGGCGCCACCGCGTAGGGCCAGATCAGCAGCGTGCGGTAGGCGAGCGCGCCGCGGATCACGCGGTCGGCCATCACCGCCAGCAGCAGCGCGACCGAGATGCCGGTCGCGGCCACCGCCACGCTGAACACCGCGGTCACCTTGAACGAGTTGAGGTAGTTCTCGTCCTTGAACAGGTGCACGAAGTTCTGCAGGCCGACGAACTGGGTGTGCAGCCCGAACGCGTCCTGCAGCTGCAGCGAAAACCAGCCGGCCTGGAACGCCGGCCAGAAGAAGAAAACGATGGTGACCGCGATCTGCGGCGCGAGCAGCGCGTAGGGCAGCCAGCGCGAGCGGAAGACGACCCGCTTTTCCACCTCGTTTTCTTCTTCTTGGTTAGCTAGCCTTTGTTGGCGGCCTCGAACCGGCGCAGGATCTCGTTGCCGCGGCGCACCGCGTCGTCGAGCGCCGGCTTCGCCTGCTTCTTGCCGGCGAACACCGCCTCCAGCTCCTCCTCGATCACCTCGCGCCCCTGCACGAAGTTGCCGAAGCGCAGCCCCTTGGAGTTCGCGGTCGCCGGCTTGTTCATCAGCTGGCGGTTGGCGATGTCGGTGCCCGGATTCTTCTCGTAGAAGCCGCTCTTCTTGGTCTGCTCGAACGCCGCCACGGTGATCGGCACGTAGCCGGTCGACTGGTGCCAGGAGGACTGGATCTCGGTGTTCGAGATGTACTTGAAGAACTCGGTCACGCCCTTGTACTCCTCGGGCTTCTTGCCGCTCATCACCCACAGCGAGGCGCCGCCGATGATCGAGTTCTGCGGGGCGCCCTTGATGTCGTCATGGTAGGGCAGGAAGTTGACCGAGAACCCGAACTTGGCGTTGCGCCGGATGTTGGCCTGCGCCGCCGAGCTCGAGGTGAGCATCGCGCATTCGCCGCTGAAGAAGCGCGCCTCGGCCTCGTTGCGCCGGCCGGAGTAGGTGAACCAGCCCTGCTTGGCGAAGTCGGCCATCATCGAGATGTGCTTCACGTGCTCGGGCGAGTTGATCTTGAACTCGGTGTCGGTGCCGGCGATGCCGTTCTCCTTGGTGCCGATCGGAATGTTGTGCCAGGAGCTGAAGTTCTCGATGTGCACCCACGACGGCCAGCCGGTGGTGTACACGCACTGCTGTCCCGAGGCCTTGAGCTTGCCGGCGGCCATGCCGAACTCCTTCCACGTCTTCGGCGCCTTCTCCGGATCGAGCCCGGCCTTCTTGAACGCGTCCTTGTTGATGTAGAACACCGGGGTCGAGCTGTTGAACGGCATCGACAGCATGTTGCCCTTGCTGTCGGTGTAGTAGCCGGCCACCGGGCCGAGGTAGCTCTTGGTATCGAGCGGCTGGCCGGCTTCCTTCATCATCTGGTAGACCGGCTTGATCGCGCCCTTCGCCGACATCATGGTGGCGGTGCCGACCTCGAACACCTGCAGGATGTGCGGCGCGTTGCCGGCGCGGAACGCGGCGATCGCCGCGGTCATCGACTCGGGATACTGTCCCTTGAACACCGGGACCACCTTGTACTGCTTCTGGCTCGCGTTGAAGCCGTTGGCGATCTCGTTGACCTTGTCGCCCAGGGCGCCGGTCATCGAATGCCACCACTGGATCTCGGTCTGCGCCTGGGCCTGCGAGGCGCACAGCGTTGCGGCCGCCAGGGTGGCGGCGAGTGTCGTCAATTTCATGAATCCTCCTCTTGGAGCCTAAGGTTATTCCACCGTGACCGATTTCGCCAAGTTTCTCGGCTTGTCGACGTCGGTGCCGCGCGCGAGGGCGGTGTGATAGGCGAGCAACTGTAGCGGCACCACGTGAAGGATGGGTGACAGCAGGCCGTAATGCTCGGGCAGCCGGATCACCTGGATTCCCGCCGAAGAAGAAATCCTCGTGTCCGCGTCGGCGAAGACGTAAAGCTCCCCGCCCCGGGCACGCACTTCCTGCATGTTGGACTTGAGCTTCTCGAGCAGGGCGTCGTTCGGCGCCACCGTCACCACCGGCATTTCGCTCGTGACCAGCGCGAGCGGCCCGTGCTTGAGCTCGCCCGCGGGATAGGCCTCGGCGTGGATGTACGAGATCTCCTTCAGCTTGAGCGCGCCTTCGAGCGCGATCGGGTAATGCAGCCCGCGGCCGAGGAACAGGGCGTGCTCCTTCTTCGCGAAGCGCTCCGCCCAGGCGATGATCTGGGGCTCGAGCGCGAGCACCGCGCCCAGCGCGGTGGGCAGATGACGCAGCGCCTTGAGCTGCGCCGCCTCGTCCTGCAGCCGGCCGCGCAGCTTGGCCAGGGTCAGGGCCAGCAGGAAAAGCGCGGTGAGCTGCGTGGTGAAGGCCTTGGTCGACGCCACGCCGATCTCGACCCCGGCATGGGTCAGGAAGCGCAGGCGGGTCATGCGCATCAAGGCGCTCGACGCCACGTTGCAGATCGCCAGGCTGGCCTGCTGCCCGAGCGATTGCGCGTGCTTGAGCGCGGACAGCGTGTCCGCGGTCTCGCCCGACTGGGAAATCACCACCACCAGGGTCTTCGGGTCGGGGACGCTGGCTCGATAGCGGTACTCGCTCGCGATCTCCACGTTGCACCGGATGCCGGCGAGCTGCTCGATCCACTGGCGCGCGACCAGCCCGGCGTAAAAGCTCGTGCCGCACGCCAGGATCAGCACCGAGCCGATGTTCTCGAAATCCGCATCCTTTGCCGCGAACAGCTCCGGCCCGACGCCGGCAACGCTCTCCAGCGTGTCGGCCACCGCGCGCGGCTGCTCGAAGATCTCCTTCTGCATGAAATGGCGATACGGACCGAGCTCCGCCGCCTCGCCGCTCGTCTTGACGGTGCGCACTTCGCGTTGCACCGCGTGGCCCGCGGCGTCGAGCACGCGCCAGCCCTTGTGGTCGACGGCGACCACGTCGCCTTCCTCCAGGTAAGCGATGCGATCGGTGGTGCCGGCGAGCGCGAGCGCGTCCGAGGCGAGGAAGTTCTCGTCCTTGCCGACGCCGACCACCAGCGGGCTGCCGGCGCGCGCGCCGACCACCGTGCCGGGGTCCTTCTTCGCCACCACACCGATGGCGTAAGCGCCGGTCAAGCGCTGCACCGCGCGCCGCACGGCGTCCAGCAGGTCCCCCTCATACAGGCTGTGCACCAGGTGCGCGATGACCTCGGTGTCGGTCTGGCTGGCGAACTGGTAGCCCTTCGCCTTCAGCTCGGCGCGCAGCTCGTCGTGGTTTTCGATGATGCCGTTGTGCACCACCGCGATCTCGCCGCGCGAGACGAGCGGGTGGGCATTCTCGGTCGCCGGCGCGCCGTGCGTCGCCCAGCGGGTATGGGCGAGTCCGGTGGCGCCGCGCGTGTCCTTCGCCTTGACGGCGAGATCGTTGACGCGCGACACGGTGCGCACGAGATCGAGCGTTCCCCGGTCGACCAGCGCGAGGCCGCAGGAGTCGTAGCCGCGGTATTCGAGCCGCCGCAGCCCTTCGATCAGGACCGGAACGATGTCACGGCGCGCGGCGGCGCCGACGATGCCGCACATGGATCTAGGCCTTCTTCTTCTTCGGCTTCCAGCCGGGGATGGACACCTGCTTCGCGCGGGCAACGGTGAGCTGGCCCGCGGGCGTGTCCTTGCTGATGGTCGAGCCCGCGCCGATATAGGAGCCGCGCGCGATGCGCACCGGCGCGACCAGGGTCGCGTCGGAGCCGATGAAGCAGTCGTCCTCGATCACCGTGCGGTTCTTGTTCGCCCCATCATAGTTGCAGGTGATGGTGCCGGCGCCGATATTGACGTTGGCGCCCACTTCCGAATCACCGATGTAAGCAAGGTGGTTCGCCTTGGAGCCAGCACCCAGGCGGCTCGCCTTGACCTCGACGAAGTTGCCGACATGCACCTCGTCGGCGAGGCTGGCGCCCGGCCGCAGGCGCGCAAACGGTCCGAGCACGCAGCGCGCGCCCACCTCGGCGTCGTCGAAGTGCGAAAAGGCGCGCACCTCGGTGCCGGCGCCGATCGTGACGTTGCGCAGCACGCAGTTCGGGCCGATGCGCGCGCCGTCGCCGAGCTTCACGCTTCCTTCGAACACGCAGTTCACGTCGATCGACACTTCGCGGCCGCATTCGAGCGCGCCGCGCACGTCGATGCGCGCCGGATCGGCGAGGCGCACGCCGCTTTCCAGAAGTTTCTCCGCCCAGATTCTTTGATACTGACGCTCGAGCTGGGCGAGCTCGCGCGGCGTGTTGACCCCGGCCGCCTCCCAGGCGTCGGCGGTCTTGACCGCCTCGACCGGCGCCTTGTCGGTGACCGCGAGCGAGACCAGGTCGGTGAGGTAGTACTCGTTCTGCGCATTGCGGTTGTCGATCCGCTTCAGCCAGCCGGAGAGCCGCTTTGCGCTGAGCGCATAGAAACCGGCGTTGATTTCGCGGATCGCGCGCTCGGCGGGGCTCGCGTCGCGCTGCTCGACGATCTTGGCCACGCGCCCGGAAGCGTCGCGCACCACCCGGCCGTAGGCCGCCGGGTCATCGGGCTCGGCGGTGAGCACCGCAAGGCCGCCGTTCGCCGCCTGCAGCAGGCGCTTGAGCGTGGCTGCGCGCATCAACGGCACATCGCCATAGAGAATGAGCACGTCGGCGTCGGCGCCCACCTGCGGCATGGCCTGCATCACGGCGTGCGCGGTGCCAAGCTGCTCGGCCTGCAGCACCCACTCCACCTTTTCGCCATTGAACGCCTTGCGCACCGCGTCCGCGCCGTGGCCGTGCACCACGATCACTTTGCGCGGCGCCAACTCGCGCGCGGTCGCCAGCACGTGACCGAGCAGCGGCCGGCCGGCGAGCGGTTGCAGCACCTTGGGCAGGCTCGAGCGCATGCGCTTGCCCACGCCCGCTGCGAGAACGAGGATTTCTAGCGCCATCCGATTGATTCCGTGCCGATTCTAGCGTTTTAACCTAGACTCGGCGCATGTCCGCCGACCATTTGGAGATGGTGATCCGCATGGCGGTGGCGCTCGGCGCCGGCGGGTTGATCGGCCTGGAGCGCAGCCACCGCGGCCGGCCAGCCGGATTCCGCACCCACGCGCTGGTGTGCCTCGCCTCGAGCCTGCTCATGCTGCTCACCGCGTACGAAAGCCACTGGCTGCCGGAGGATGCGGCGGCGCGAATGGTGCTCGATCCGACGCGTATGGCGCAGGGCATCATGACCGGCATCGGCTTCGTCGGCGCCGGCGCCATCATCAAGGAAGGCTTCACGGTGCGCGGCCTCACGACCGCCGCCTCCATCTGGGTCACGGCCGCTCTCGGCATCCTGATCGGCGTCGGCTTCTACTTCGCCGCCGGCATCGGCACCGTGCTCGTGCTCGGCACCTTGTCGGCGTTCCGCTGGATCGAGGCCCGCCTCCCCACCGAGACCTACGCCATGTTCATGGTGCGCTACGCGCGCGATAAAGCCATCTCGGAGCCCGAGTTGCGCAGCCTGGTGCGGGGGCACGGCTTCTCGCTGCACAACCTGAGCTACCGGCTGCACAGCGACGTCGGCCAGATGGAATACCGCATGGCGCTGCGCACGATGGACGCGGGCAACGCGCGCTCGCTGGCCGAGAAGCTGAAGGCCGACCCCGCGGTGCTCGATTTCCGCATCGCGCCCACAAGTGACTGAACAGCGGTGACGGCAGAGCAGGCACGGGCCTTCGCGGGCGCGGCGCTGGCGAATGTGACCCGTGAATACCCGCGTCACGTAAGCCACCTGCTGACGCGGCCGGGCGAAATCCTCGACCAGCGCGAGCTCCATCCGGCTTTCTACGGCAGCTACGACTGGCACTCGGCGGTGCACATGCACTGGACGCTGGCGCGTGTGCTGCGTCTCCATCCGGGAATTTCCTTGGCTGGAACCATTGCCGAGCGTCTCGATGCGCACCTTTCCCCCGACGGCATCGAGGCCGAGTTGCGCTATTTCGCCGGCACGCGAACCTTCGAGCGCCCGTACGGCTGGGCCTGGCTGCTCGAGCTGCAAGCCGAGCTGGCGCGGCTCGGAAATGCGCGCTGGTCCGAAGCCCTGCGCCCGCTCGCCGAGGAGCTCGCCCGGCGCATGGCTGAATTCGTCGGCGCCGCGCCCTACCCGATTCGCGCCGGCAGCCACGGCAACACTGCGTTCGCGTGCCTCCTTTCCCTCGATTACGCCACCGTGGCCACCGACCGCAAGCTGGAGAACGCGATCAAGAGCGCGGCCGAGCGCTGGTACCGCGCCGACCGCCACGCTCCCATCGCCTACGAGCCGTCGCTCGACGATTTCCTGTCGCCCGCGCTGGTGGAGGCCGTGTTGATGAAAGAGGTGCTGCCGGCGCGGGAGTTCGGCGCGTGGCTGCAGGCGTTCCTGCCCGGCGGGCCGGGCGGCCTCGGCGAGGCGCCGGTGGTCGCCGATCGCGCGGATCCCAAGCACGCGCACCTCGATGGCCTCGCCCTATCGCGCGCCTGGTGCCTGCGTCGCCTCGGTTTCGGCCAGGCCGCCGAGCGCCAGCTCGCCGCCGGGTTGCCGCACGCGGTCGGCGGGCACTACGTCGGCAGCCACTGGCTCGCCTCGTTCGCTGCGCTCGCGCTCGGCGAGCGGCCATAATAAGTTCGATGCTGTTCCGGGTCATCGCCGACGCACTCTTCATGCGCGGCAGCGGACTGCTCGAGGCCGGCCAGCCGCGGCGCGCGCTGCCCCACCTCACGCTGGCCGCGCGCCTGGCGTCGAGCAACGCGGGCTATTTCGGCGCCGCCGCGCTCGCGGCCAGCAAGTCGGGCGACGTCGACGCCGCGGTGCGTCACTGCGAGCGCGCGCTGCAGCTCGACCCGGACCTCGAGCCGGTGCACAACTTGCTCTTCAGCCTTTTTCTGCACGGCGAGCCCTATTCCGTCGTCCTCGAACGCATTCACCGCCACCTCAGGCCGCGCACCTACATCGAGATCGGCATCGAGCACGGCAACTCGTTGCGGCTGGTCGCGCCCGAGACGCAGGCGCTCGGCGTCGACCCGCAGCCGCAGCTGCGCTTCGCGCCGGGCCCGAACGTGCGCGTGTTCGCCGAGACCAGCGACGATTTCTTCGCGCGCCGCGACGTGCGCGCCGAGCTCGGCGGCCTGCCGGTCGACCTGGCGTTCATCGACGGCCTGCACCAGTTCGAGTACGCGCTGCGCGACTTCGTGAACCTGGAGCGGCTGTGCACGCCGCGCTCGACGATCCTGATCGACGACTGCTTCCCGCACGACCGCCGCACCGCCGAGCGCGAGCGCCACATCGCCTTCTGGAGCGGCGACATCTGGAAAGTGGTCGTGCTGCTGAAGAAGGTCCGGCCGGACCTGTCGATCCACACCGTCGCCACGCCGCCCACGGGGATGTGCATCGTGCGCAACCTCGACCCCGGCTCGCGCGTCCTCGCCGACAACCTGCCGCGGCTGGTCGACGAGTACATGAAGCTCGACTACGGCTACCTCGAGAAAGAGCGCGCGAAGAAGCTGAACCTGTTTCCCAACGACTGGGAAAAAATCCGCGGCCTGCTCGGCTAGCGCGGCAGCTCGGAGAAGCCCATCAGGAACTCGTCCACCGCGCGCGCGCATTGCCGGCCTTCGCGAATCGCCCAGACCACGAGCGACTGACCGCGGCGCATGTCGCCGGCGGCGAAGACTTTCGGCACCGAGGTGGCGTAGGCGCCCTTGCCTTCGGTGGCGGCCTTGGCGTTGCCGCGCGCGTCGCGCTCGACGCCGAACTCCTCGAGCAGCGATTGCAGGGGCGAGACGAAGCCCATGGCGAGCAGCACCAGCTCGGCCGGCATCTCGAACTCGGAGCCCGGCACTTCGCTCGGCTTGCCGTCCTTCCACTCCAGCCGCACCGCCTTCAGCTTCCTGACCTTGCCGCCCTCGCCAATGAACTGCTTGGTGGCGATCGACCAGTCGCGGTTGGCGCCCTCCTCGTGCGACGAGGAAGTGCGCAGCCGCGTCGGCCAATACGGCCACACCGGGTTGCGGTCGACGTCGGGCGGCATCGGCAGCAGTTCGAACTGGCTGATGGACTTCGCGCCGTGGCGGTTCGAGGTGCCGACGCAGTCGGAGCCGGTGTCGCCGCCGCCGATGATCACCACGTGCTTGCCGCTCGCCCATAGCTCCGGGACGTTGCCATCGCCCGCCACGCGCCTGTTCTGCAGCGGAAGGAATTCCATGGCGAAGTGCACGCCGTTCAGCTCGCGGCCCGGGATCGGCAGGTCGCGCGGCTGCTCGGCCCCGCCGGCGAGCACCACCGCATCGAACGCCTTCATCAGCTCGCGGGGGGAGATGCTCTCCCTGGCGTCGTTGACGATCGCCTTGCCGGGCGCCTGGTCGCCGACGAATACGCGGGTGCGGAACTTGATGCCCTCCGCCCGCAGTTGCTCCAGGCGGCGGTCGATCACGGCCTTCTCCAGCTTGAAATCCGGAATGCCGTAGCGCAGCAGGCCGCCGATGCGGTCGCTCTTCTCGAACACGGTGACCTCGTGCCCGGCGCGCGCGAGCTGCTGCGCGCAGGCGAGACCCGCGCCGCCGGAGCCCACCACCGCCACTTTCTTGCCGGTCTTGTGCGCCGCGGGCTGCGCGCGCACCCAGCCCTCTTCCCACGCCTTGTCGATGATCGCGTGCTCGATCGACTTGATGCCGACCGGATCGGCATTGATGCGCAGCACGCAGGCTTCCTCGCACGGCGCGGGACAGATGCGGCCGGTGAACTCGGGGAAATTATTGGTCTGGTGAAGCGTATCGATCGCGCTCTTCCAGTCGCCGCGATACACCAGGTCGTTCCAGTCCGGGATGATGTTGTTGACCGGGCAGCCCGACATGCAGAACGGGATGCCGCAGTCCATGCAGCGCGCGCCCTGCACCGCCGCGTCGCTGTCCGACAGGCGCGCATAGAACTCGCGGTAGTGCTTCTTGCGCGTCTCGATGCCCTCGTGCGGCTCCTCGAGACGCGCGTGCTCCATGAAGCCGGTGATCTTGCCCATGGCTTAGGCCGCGACCTTTTTCTGGCCGAGCTCGGCGAGGGCGCGGCGGTATTCCTTGGGGAACACCTTGATGAACCTGGCGCGATGCTGCTGCCAGGCGGCCAGGATGTCGGCCGCACGCTTGGAGCCGGTGTATCTCTGGTGGCTCTCGATCAGGCGCCTGAGTGTGGTTTCGTCTTCCGCATCGGCAAGCGGCTCGAGATCGACCATCGCCGGGTTGCAGCGCTTGGCGAACTCGCCGTCGAGGTCGAGCACGTAGGCCAGGCCGCCCGACATGCCGGCGGCGAAATTGCGGCCGGTGGTCCCGAGCACCACCACGGTGCCGCCGGTCATGTATTCGCAGCCGTGGTCGCCCACGCCCTCGACCACCGCGCGCGCCCCGGAGTTGCGCACCGCGAAGCGCTCGCCGGCCACGCCGCGGAAATAGGCCTCGCCCGCGATCGCGCCGTAGAGCACCACGTTGCCGGTGATGATGTTCTCGGTCGGCTCGCCGCGAAACTTGGGCGACGGCTGCACCGAGATGCGGCCGCCGGACAGGCCCTTGCCGCAGTAGTCGTTGGTGTCGCCGACGAGGTCCAGCGTCACGCCCTTGGCGAGGAACGCGCCGAAGCTCTGGCCCGCGGAGCCCGCGAGGCGGATGTGGATGGTGTCGTCCGGCAGCCCCTCGTGGCCGTAGCGCGAGGCGATCTCGTACGAGAGCATGGTGCCGACGGTGCGGTTGATGTTGCGGATCGGGGTCTCGATCGACACCTTCTCGCCGCGCTCGAGCGCCGGGCGCGCGAGCTCGATCAGGCGGTTGTCGAGCGCCTTCTCCAGGCCGTGGCTCTGGCTTTCGCTGTGGCGCACCGCCACGCCGGCCGGCATCCTCGGCATCTGGAACACGCGCGAGAAGTCGAGGCCCTTCGCCTTCCAGTGCTCGATGCCCTTCTTCATGTCGAGCAACTCGGTGCGGCCGATCAGCTCATCCAGCTTGCGCACGCCGAGCTGAGCCATGAGCTCGCGCGCTTCCTCGGCCACGTGGAAGAAGTAGTTCACCACGTGCTCGGGCTTGCCTTCGAACTTGCGGCGCAGCGCCGGGTCCTGCGTGGCCACGCCCACCGGGCAGGTGTTGAGGTGGCACTTGCGCATCATGATGCAGCCCTCGACCACCAGCGGCGCGGTGGCGAAGCCGAACTCGTCGGCGCCGAGGATCGCGCCGATCACCACGTCGCGCCCGGTCTTCATCTGGCCGTCGACCTGCACCGCGATCCTTCCCCGCAGCCGGTTGAGCACCAGCGTCTGCTGGGTCTCGGCCAGTCCGAGCTCCCAGGGCGTGCCGGCGTGCTTGATCGACGACCAGGGCGATGCGCCGGTGCCGCCGTCGTGGCCGGCGATGGTAACGTGGTCGGCCTTGCCCTTGGAGACGCCGGCGGCGATGGTGCCGACGCCGATCTCGGACACCAGCTTCACCGAGATCGCCGCCTTGGGGTTGGAGTTCTTCAGGTCGTGGATCAGCTGCGCCAGATCCTCGATCGAATAGATGTCGTGGTGCGGCGGCGGCGAGATCAGCTCGACGCCCGGCGTCGAAAAGCGCAGCTCGGCGATGTACTCGGACACCTTGCGCCCGGGCAGCTGGCCGCCTTCGCCCGGCTTCGCGCCCTGCGCGATCTTGATCTGCAGCATCTCGGCGCTCGCCAGGTATTCGGCGGTGACGCCGAAGCGGCCGGAAGCCACCTGCTTGATCTTGGACTTGAGCGAATCGCCCTCGCGCAGCGGAATGTCGACCTCGACGCGCGACTTGCCGAGCCGGCTCTGCATCGACTCGCCCGCCTTCACCGGCGCGTAGCGGCGGCGGTCCTCGCCGCCCTCGCCGGTGTTCGACTTGCCGCCGATGCGGTTCATCGCGATGGCGAGCGTGGTGTGCGCCTCGGTCGAGATCGAGCCGAGCGACATCGCGCCGGTGGAGAAGCGCTTGACGATCTCGGCCGCCGGTTCCACTTCTGCCAGCGGCACCGGATTGCCGAAGCGGAACTCGAACAGGCCGCGGAACGTGAGATGGCGCTTCGACTGGTCGTTGATCAGCGCCGCGTATTCCTTGTACGTCGAATAGGCGTTGGCGCGCGCCGCGTGCTGCAGCTTGGCGATCGCGTCGGGCGTCCAGGTGTGCTCCTCGCCGCGCACGCGCCAGGCGTACTCGCCGCCGGCGTCGAGCATGGTCTTCAGCACCGGGTCGTCCTCGTCGAACGCGTCGCGATGAACGCGGATCGCTTCCTCGGCGACGTCGAACAGGTCGATGCCCTCGATGTTGCTGGAGGTGCCGGTGAAGTACTTGTCGACCAGCGAGCGCGCGAGGCCGACCGCCTCGAACTGCTGCGAGCCGGTGTAGGACATGTAGGTGGAGATGCCCATCTTGGACATCACCTTCTTCAGGCCCTTGCCGATCGCCTTGACGTAATTCTTGACCGCCTTGGTCTTGTCGCCGGTCGCGCTGGCGAGCACGGTCTCGAGGGCGAGGTACGGATGCACCGCCTCGGCGCCATAGCCCCCGAGCAGCGCGAAGTGGTGCACCTCGCGCGCGCCGCCGGTTTCCACCACCAGGCCGGTGGAGGTGCGCAGGCCCTTGCCGACCAGGTGCTGATGGATCGCCGACAGCGCGAGCAGCGCGGGGATGGCGACGCGCTCCCGGTCGACCAGGCGATCGGAGATGACGATGATCGAATACCCCGAGCGCACCGCGTCTTCGGCCTGCGCGCAGAGCGACGCGAGGCGGGCTTCGATCGCTTCCTTGCCCCACGCCACCGGGTAGGTGACGTCGAGCTCGCACGACTTGAACTTGCCGCCGGTGTAGCGCTCGATGTGGCGGATCTTCTCCATCTCGTAGAAGTCGAGCACCGGCTGGCCGACCTCCAGGCGCAGCGGCGGGTTGAGCTCGTCGATGCCCAGCAGGTTGGGCTTGGGCCCGATGAACGACACCAGCGACATCACCAGCTCCTCGCGGATCGGGTCGATCGCCGGGTTGGTGACCTGGGCGAAGAGCTGCTTGAAGTAATGGAACAGCGTCTTGTCCTTGTTCGACAGCACCGCGAGCGGCGAGTCGTTGCCCATCGAGCCGATCGGCTCCTCGCCCGACGCCGACATCGGCTGCATGATGAACTTCAGGTCTTCCTGGCTGTAGGCGAAGGCCTGCTGGCGGTCGAGCAGCTTCACCTTCGACTTGAGCGGCGGCGTCTTCTCGGTGTCGACCTCGTCCAGGCGCACGCGGATGCGGTCGATCCACTCGGCGTAGGGGCGCGCGCTCGCCAGGCTGTCCTTCAGCTCCTTGTCGTCGACGATGCGGCCCTTCTCCAGGTCGACGAGGAACATCTTGCCGGGCTGCAGGCGCCACTTCTTGACGATCTTCTCTTCCGGGATCGGCAGGCAGCCGCACTCCGAGCCCATGATCACCAGGTCGTCGTCGGTGACGATGTAGCGCGAGGGCCGCAGGCCGTTGCGGTCGAGGGTGGCGCCGATCTGGCGGCCGTCGGTGAAGGCGATCGACGCCGGGCCGTCCCACGGCTCCATCATGGCCGCGTGGTATTCGTAGAACGCGCGCCGCGCCGGGTCCATCAGCGTGTGGTTCTCCCACGCCTCCGGAATCATCATCATCATGGCGTGCGCCACCGAATAGCCGCCCATCACCAGCAGCTCGAGCGCGTTGTCGAACGAAGCCGAGTCCGACTGGCCGTCGTAGATCAGCGGCCAGATCTTGGCCAGGTCGTTGCCCAGGATCGGCGAGGAAATCGCGCCCTGGCGCGCGCGGATCCAGTTCACGTTGCCGCGCAGCGTATTGATCTCGCCGTTGTGGCAGATCATGCGGAACGGGTGCGCCAGATCCCACGACGGAAAGGTGTTGGTCGAGAAGCGCTGGTGCACCAGCGCCAGCGCCGACTCGACGCGCGCGTCCTTCAGGTCGAGGTAGTACTCGCCGACCTGGTAGGCGAGCAGCATGCCCTTGTAGCAGACGGTGCGCGCCGACATCGACGGCACGTAGAACTCCTTGCCGTGCTTCAGGCGCAGCGCCTGGATGGCGTGGCCGGAGCTCTTGCGGATGATGTAGAGCTTGCGCTCCAGCGCGTCGGTCACCGTGACGCGGCGCCCGCGGCCGATGAACACCTGGCGGATCACCGGCTCGAGCTTCCTCGCGGCCTCCGCCAGGTCCGAGTTGTCCACCGGCACGTCGCGCCAGCCGAGCAGCACCTGGCCCTCGTCCTTGATCGCGCGCTCGATCTCGTACTCGCACGCGATGCGCGAGGCCGGATCGCGCGGCAGGAACACCATGCCGACGCCGTACTGGCCAACCGGCGGAAGCTTGACGCCCTGCTTCGCCATTTCCTCGCGCAAGAAGCGGTCGGGCATCTGGATCAGCAGGCCGGCGCCGTCGGAGAGCTTCGGGTCGTAGCCGACCGCGCCGCGGTGCGTGAGGTTGCGCAGCACCGTCAGGCCCTGCTCGACGATGGTGTGCGACTTCTTGCCCTTGATGTGCGCGACGAAGCCGACGCCGCACGCGTCGTGTTCGTTCGAAGGGTTATACAGCCCTTGCTGCGCAGGCAAGTTCATGACCGAACTACTGAATATACAATTACTGCGCTGCAGCGACAATGGCTGCGCGCACCGCCTTTTCATCCACGTCCGATCGCAGGGCCGCGCGCCCCATCGACTCCAGAAGCACGAAGCGCGTATTGCCCTTCGCCGCCTTCTTGTCGAGCGCCATCAGCTCGAGCATGCGCTCCGGCGCGAGCGCCGGCCCGCTCACCGGCAACCCCGCCCGCTTCACCAGCTCGCGCACGCGGCTCACTTCAGTTTTCTTCAACTGACCCATTAGCGCGGAGAGCTCGGCGGCCATCACCATGCCGGCGGCCACCGCCTCGCCGTGCAGCCAGCTGCCGTACCCGGTGCCGGCTTCGATCGCGTGGCCGAAGGTATGGCCGAAATTGAGCAGCGCGCGCTCGCCGGCTTCGCGCTCGTCGGCGGCGACGATGCTTGCCTTGAGCTCGCAGCTGCGGCGGATGGCGTGGGCCAGCGCGCCATGGTCCCGTCGCAGGAGCTTTTCCACGTTCGCTTCAAGCCAGTCGACGAACGTCGCGTCGAGCGCGAAGCCGTGCTTGATGACCTCGGCGAGGCCCGAGCGCAGCTCGCGGTCGGGCAGCGTGTCGAGCGTCGCCACGTCGGAGATCACGGCGAGCGGCTGGTGGAAGGCGCCGATCATGTTCTTGCCCAGCGGGTGGTTGATCGCGGTCTTGCCCCCGACCGAGGAGTCCACCTGGGCGAGCAGGGTGGTCGGCACCTGGATGAAAGGCACGCCGCGCTGGTAGACCGCGGCGGCGAAACCGGCCAGGTCGCCGACCACGCCGCCGCCGAGGGCGATGACCAGCGTGTCGCGCCCGCACTTTCCCTTCAGCAAGTCGTCGAACACGCGATTCAGTGTCTGCCAGCTCTTCGACTGCTCGCCGTCCGGGATCACGATCTCGGTGACGCGCGTGCCTCGCAGCGCCCGCTTCACCCGGTCCAGGTAAAGCGGCGCGACCACCGCATTGGTGACCACGGCCGCGGCGCCGCCGCCGAGATGCGGACGATAGAGCTCGGCCGCATCGAGCAACCCGGCCCCGATGTGGATCGGGTAGGCCCGGCTGCCGAGGGCTACGCTGAGCGTTTCCATAGCGTGCCGAGCTGCTCGAGCAGTGCGCGCGCCAGCACCTGAACGCTCTGCCGCCCGGTGTCGATCACCACGTCGGCCACCTCGCGGTAGAGCGGGTCGCGCTCGCGGTAGAGCTCGCGCAGCCGGCCGAGCGGGTCGCCGCCCGCGAGCAGCGGGCGATTGCGGTCCTGGCGCACGCGCTCGTAAAGGTGCTCCGGCGTCGCGCGCAGGTAGACCACGGTGCCGCGCTCGGAAAGCAGCGCGCGGTTCTCCGCTGCGAGCACGGCGCCGCCGCCGGTGGCGAGCACGATGCCGTCGAGCAGGCTGAGCTCGGCGATGGCCTGCGCTTCGCGCGCGCGGAAGCCGGCCTCGCCCTCGATTTCCCAGATCACCGGAATCTTCACGCCGCAGCGCGCCTCGATCTCCTGGTCGGAATCGAAGAAGCGCAGCTTGAGCCGGCGGGCGAGCGAGCGCCCGACGGTCGTTTTCCCCGCCCCCATCATTCCCACCAGATAGAGATTGTCCTGCTTCATCCGGCTCTATTGTAGAAACAAAAACGGCCGGGAGATCCCGGCCGTCGTGCTGCAGTACTAGGCGAAGTGCGGCAGTGCCTCAGCGAATCGTCAGGCGCTCGTTGACCACGCGCGGCGTGATGAAGATGAGCAGCTCGGTCTTGGAGGTGGTCATGGTGCTGTTCTTGAACAGCCACCCGAGCACCGGAATGTCGCCGAGCAGCGGGACCTTGGTGATATCGGTGCGGTCGTTCTGCTCGAAGATGCCGCCGATCACCACCGTGCCGCCGTTCTCCACCAGCACCTCGGTCTTCACGTGCTTGGTGTTGATCTGCACGCCGGCCGGGGTGGTGGGGCCGGGCTGATCCTTGTTCACGTCGAGCGTCATCATCACGTTGCCGTCGGGCGTGATCTGCGGCTTGACCTTGAGCGCGAGGTTGGCCTTGCGGAACGACACCGCGGTCGCGCCCGACGAGGTCGCCTGCTGGTACGGGATCTCCGTGCCCTGCTCGATCAGCGCCTCGACCTGGTCCGCGGTGAGCACGCGCGGGCTGGCGATGATTTTTCCCTTGCCGTCCGCTTCCAGCGCGGTGAGCTCCAGGTTGAGGAAGCGCGTCGCCGCGCTGTTGAACAGGATGAACGAGAACTGGCCGGCCAGGAAGGAGTTGAGGCCCGCCGCCGGCAGGTTGACGCTGTTCGACTCGGTCGGGAACGCCGGCGTGGTCGCGTTCTGTCCGGTATGGAAGCCGGTGTCCGTCATGTTGCCGCCGGCGATGAAGCGCGGGCTGTTCTGCCCGAGGACGCGGTGCCCGCTGGCCTGGGTGTCGTGGATGCCCAGGCGCGAGCCGATGTTGCGGCTGAAGGCGTCGTTCGCTTCCACGATGCGTGCCTCGATCATCACCTGGCGCACGGCGACGTCGATCTTGGCGATCAGGCGGCGCACCTCTTCCAGGCGGCTGGGCGTGTCCTGCACGAACAGCGTGTTGGTGCGCGCGTCGACCACCGCGCTGCCGCGCTTCGACAGGATGCGCTGCGTCGGATCCGACAGCAGCTTCTGCACGTCGACCGCCTTCTGGTAGTTCATCTGGAACGACTCGGTGCGGGTCTGCTCCAGGTCCGAGATCTGGTTCTGCGCTTCGAGCGCGAGCTTTTCGCGCGTGGCGAGCTCGTCGCGCGGCGCGATCCAGATCACGTTGCCGCTGCGCCGGCTGTCGAGGCCGCGCGTCTGCAAGATGATCTCGAGCGCCTGGTCCCACGGCACGTCCTTCAGGCGCAGCGTGATGTTGCCGGTGACGGTGTCGCTGGTGATGATGTTGAGGTCGGTGAAGTCGGCGATCACGTTCAGCACCGCGCGCACTTCGACGTTCTGGAAGTTGAGCGACAGGCGCTCGCCGGTGTAGCGGCCGCGCTGGGCGGCGGCGCGCGCCGGGTCGGCGACCACCGGCTTCACTTCCAGCACGAACTGCGTGTCGGACTGGTAGGCGTTGTGCTCCCACTGGCCTTTCGGCTCGATCACCATGCGCACGTTCTCGCCCTGCTGGAAGGTGCTCACGGTGTTGACCGGGGTGCCGAAGTCCACCACGTCGAGCCGGCGGCGCAGGCTCTCGGGCAGCGCGGTCTTGAGGAACTCGACCACGATGTTCTGGCCCTGCAGGCGGATGTCGATGCCGGTGGTGGTGTCGGCGAGGTCGACCACCACGCGACCCTCGCCCGCGCGGCCGCGGCGGAAGTCGATGTCGCGCACCGCGTGCTTGACGTCGGCCTTGCCCTCGGAGAAGTGCGCCACGCCGCCGGGCGGCGTGGTCACGACCGCGGGCTCGGCCAGCGTGATCACCAGCGTGTTGCCTTCGAGCGTGGCCTCGTGGCCGGTGGCGCGCCGCAGGTTGAGGACCAGCCGGGTGCGGTCGGGCCCCTGCACCAGGTTCATGCTGCGCAGCTCGCCCTGGCCGATGTCCTGGTTCGAGCGGCCCAGCGCGTTCGCGGTATTCGGAAAGTCGAAGGCGATGCGCGCCGGGCTCGCGACCGAGAAGTTCGGCGGCACGCTCTTCAGCGGCTCCTTGGTGGTGACCCGCACCACGGTCCTGCCGCCCTGCTGGCTGACCTCGAAATTGTCGATCGTGTTTTGTGCCCAGGCCTGCGTGGCGGCGAGCGCGAGCCCGGCCAGCCAGGCGAACCAGAGGATGCGGGGAGTGGCTTTCTTGGTATTCATCGTTTTGCCTCCACCAATTGCAGCGCGCTTTGGCGCTCAACCCAGTCGCCGGTCGAATCCTGCACCAGCTCCTTGAGGCTGATCTGGGCCTCGTCGATCGCGGTGATCACGCCGAAGTTCTGACCCATGTAATTGCCCTTCTTCACCCGGTAGAGGTTCGGGCCTGCCCTCACCAGCGCAAAAGTCTCCTTGTTCTGGGTGATCGTGCCGAGCATCTGGATCGACTCGAGCGGGAACGCCTCGAGCGGCTCCGGCGGGCGCTTCTTCTGCTCCTCGATCAGCGCGGTCGAGGCGCTCGCCGCCCTGCCGGCGCCGGCGACCTCGATGCGCTCGGGGCGGAACGGATCGATCTGTCCCTCGGCGGTGTACGGCACCGGCTCATAGGGCCGCACCTGCGGCAGCGGATCGACGCGCCCGCGCAGGTCCTTGGTGAGCTGGTTGAGCTCCTCCCTCAGGTCGCTGTACTCGTCGCCGCCGCAGCCGGCGAGCGTGACCGCCGCCATGGCCAGTGCGCCGACCAGCTTCAGGCGCGCGCTCATTTCTTCGCCGGGCCCTTCTTCGCGGCGCGGCGCATGTCGGCCACCTCGTCGTCGTCGAGGTAGCGGAAGGTGCGCGCCACGGCGTCCATGGTCAGGTTGCCGTCGTTGCCGGCGATGATCGACACGTCATTCAGCGTGACGATGCGCGACAGCTGGCCGACGTCGCTCGCGAAGGCGCCCATGTCATGGTAGTTGCCGGTGACTTTCACCGTAATCGGCAGCTCGGCGTAGAAGTCGCGCCGCGTCTCGGAAGCCGCGGGACGGAACAGCTCGAACTGCAGGCCGCGCCCGAGCCCGGCCTGGTTGATGTCCACCAGCAGCGCGTCCATCTGCGATTTGTTCGGCAATTGCTTGAGCAGCGCGCCGAACTGGGTGTCGATCTCGCGCAGCTGCTGGCGATGCAGGTCGAGGTTGATCGACTGCTTCTTCTTGCTGACGTAATCCTCCTTCAGCTTCACTTCCTTCTGCTGCCCCAGCTCGAGCTCCTCGAGCTGCCCCTGGTTGATGGCGAAGTACCCGCCGAGCGGGATTCCCGCCAGGATCGCGAGCAGCACCAGGATCTTGGGCGCGGCGTGCCAGGTGCCCGGGTCTTTCCAGTTGGTGCGCTGGAACTCTTCCGCCAGTTCCTTGAAGTTGAATGCCATGGCTCAGCCCTTCTTGGCCGCGTCTTTCGCCGGCGGCGCCTTGGCGGCGTCCTTCACGGCGGCGCGCTTGAGTTGCACGTACATCTCGAATTGCGACACGCGTTTCTTGTCGGCCGTGGTGCCGGCCTTGACCTCGACCAGCAGCGGCTGCGCGAGCCAGGGCGAGGCCTCGATGTTGCGCATCAGCGTCGACACGCGCGCGTTCGACTGCGCGTAGCCGAGGATGTGCACCTTCTGCGAGACCTGGCGCATCGACTTCAGATACACGCCCTCCGGCATCTGGCGCACCATCTGCTCGAGCAGGTGCACGGTCTGCGCGCGGTCGGCCTGCAGGGTCTCGATGATCTGCTTGCGCGCGAGCAGCGCCTGGATCTGGTTGCGCAGCTCGTTGATCTCGGCGATGTCCTTGTCGAGCTTCTTGATCTCGGTGGCGAGGAAGTTGTTGCGGTCGTTCTGCGTCTGGATCTGGCGCTCGTAGTACTGGTACATGAGGAACGCGAGCGCGACGCCGATGATCGCGGTGCCGCCGGCGACGGTGCCGAAATGCTGCCGCGCGCGCTTGCGGCGCTCCTCGCGGTGCGGCAGCAGGTTGATGCGGGCATTCATTGCGGGTCGAACCTCCGCATGGCGAGGCCGCAGGCGACGATCAGCGACGGCGCATCGACCATCAGGCGCTTGAGCTGGATGCGCGGCGAGGCCTGCATCAGAGAGAAGGGATTGGCCACGCTGGTCGCGACCTGGGTGCGCGTGTTGACCACTTCGTCGAGGCCCGGAATCACCGCCGAGCCGCCGGCGAGCAGGATATGGTCGACCGCGTGGTACTGGGTGGAGGTGAAGAAGAACTGCAGCGCGCGCTGCACCTCCATCGACAGGTTCTCCATGAACGGCTTCATCACCTCGGCTTCGAAGTCGTCGGGCAGGCCGCCGGAGCGCTTGGCGTTTTCCGCCTCTTCCGGCGTCATGCCGTAGCGGCTGACGATGTCCTGGGTGAGCTGGTTGCCGCCGAACGCCTGCTCGCGCGTGTAGACCGACTGGTCGTTGCGCAGCACGGTCACGTTCATGACGTTGGCGCCGACGTCGACCACCGCCACGTTCTGGTCCTTGCCGCCCCCCGGCAGGCCCTGCACCACCAGGGACAGCGCGGTCTGCTGGGCGAAGGATTCGACGTCCATCACCAGCGGCTTGAGCCCGCCGAGGTGGGCGACCGCGACGCGGTCCTCGACCTTTTCCTTGCGCGTGGCCGCGATCAGCACTTCCTGCTCTTCCGGGTTGGTGGGCGACGGGCCGATCACCTGGAAATCGAGGTTCACTTCCTCGAGCGCGAACGGGATGTACTGGTTGGCCTCGCTCTCGACCTGAATCTCGAGCTCCTCCTCGCGCAGCGCGGCCGAGACGATGATCTTCTTGCTGATCACCGCGCCGCTCGGAACCGCCATCGCCACGTGCTTGGTGCGCGTGCCGAGGCGCTGGTAGGCGCGCTTCACCGCTTCGCCCACCGCCTCGAGGTTGTTTATGTTTCCGTCCACCACCGAGTCGCGCGCGAGCGGCTCGATCGCATAGCGCTCGACGCGATAGCCGCTCTTGCCGCCATCGACCAGCTCGAGCATCTTCACCGAGGACGAGCTGATATCCAGCCCGAACAGCGGTGGAGCCTTGGCCGTGAACAGATCGAATTTCATTGGTTATTTCCCTTTGCGCTTCGCATCTTAGGCGCGATACGCAGAAATCGCATTAAATCCTAGCAACAAGCCCCCCGGCTGTCTACTTAATTTTCCACAAGGGTAAGCTGGGTATGATGCTACGGTTCTTTCCGCCCCTGCAACAAACGCTCCGGCAATAGTCTAAGTGCCCATGTGGCTTCGCTTTGTAGCCTTCCCGCTGGCGGTCCTGGCGGGCCTCGTCGTGGCCGGCGTTCTGGCCGTCGGGCTGGTCGTGGTCCTGGCTTATCCGCAGCTGCCTTCGCTCGAGGCGCTGACCGCGTACCAGCCGAAAATCCCGCTCCGCATCTACACCGCGGAAGGAACCCTGATCGGCGAGTTCGGCGAGGAGCGCCGCTCGGTGATCTCGATCACCGAGGTGCCGCAGCAACTCAAGAATGCGGTGATCGCCGCCGAGGACGAGCGCTTCTACGAGCATCCGGGCATCGACTATGTCGGCGTGATGCGCGCCGCCTGGGCCAACCTGGTGTCCGGCGGCCGCCGCCAGGGGGCAAGCACCATCACCATGCAAGTGGCGCGCAACTTCTTCCTGTCCTCGGAGAAGACGCTGACGCGCAAGCTGTACGAGGCGCTGCTCGCCTTCAAGATCGAGCACAGCCTGAGCAAGGAGCAGATCCTCGAGCTCTACGTCAACCAGATCTACCTCGGGCAGCGGGCCTACGGCTTCGCCGCAGCCTCGCAGACCTACTACGGCAAGGCGCTCAACCAGCTTTCGCTCGCGGAGACCGCGATGCTCGCCGGGCTGCCGAAGGCGCCGTCGCTCTATAACCCGATCGCCAATCCGCAGCGCGCGAAGCAGCGCCAGCAGTACGTGCTGCGGCGCATGACCGAGCTCGGCCAGATCGACGCCACCCAGTACGAGGATGCTCTCAAGGCGCCGCTGCGCACGCGGCGCGAGGTCACCGAATATTCGGTGCACGCGGAGTTCGCCGCGGAAATGGTGCGCCAGGCGATCGCCGAGCACTATCCGGAAGACGTGTACACCCGGGGCTTCCGCGTCTACACCACGATCCGCAAGGCCGACCAGGAAGCCGCCTACGACGCGCTGCGCAAGGGCGTTCTGGAGTACGACCGGCGCGCGGGCTACCGCGGCCCGGAAGGGTACGTGGAGCTGCCGGCCAACCCCGAGGACGACGATTTCGACGACGCGCTCGCCGATCATCCGGACAGCGACGACCTGCTCGCCGCGGTGGTCGTCGCCTACGACGGAAAGCAGGTGCAGGCCGCGCTGCGCAGCGGCGAGCGGCTGACGATCCAGGGTGCCGGCCTGCAGTTTGCCGCGCGCGCGCTCGACTCGAAGGCCGCGCCGCAGAAACGCATCCGCAAGGGCGCCATCGTGCGCGTGCAGCGCGAGGGCAAGAACTGGCAGATCCTGCAGCTGCCGGAGGTCGAGGCGGCGTTCATCTCGCTCGATCCGCAGGACGGTGCGATCCGCGCGCTGGTCGGCGGCTTCGACTTCGGGCGCAACAAGTTCAACCACGTGACGCAGGCCTGGCGCCAGCCGGGCTCGTCGTTCAAGCCGTTCATCTATTCGGCGTCGCTCGAGAAGGGCTTCACCGCCGCCACCGTGGTGCCCGACGAGCCGGTGGTGCTGGAAGCCGAGCAGACCGGCAGCCAGCGCTGGGAGCCGAAGAACTATGACGGCAAGTTCGAAGGACCGATGCGGCTGAGGACGGCGCTCACCAAGTCGAAGAACATGGTCTCGATCCGGATCCTGGACGCCATCGGGCCGAAATACGCGCAGGAGTACGTCGGGCGCTTCGGCTTCGACATCGAGCGCCATCCGCCGTACCTGACGATGGCGCTCGGCGCCGGCTCGGTCACCGCCTGGCAGCTGGCGCGCGCCTATTCGGTGTTCGCGAACGGCGGCTTCCTGGTGCAGCCCTATTTCATCCACAAGATCGTGGACGATCGCGGCAACCCGCTCGCGCTCGCCGATCCGCGCCGCGCCGGCACCGAGGCGCTGCGCGTCCTCGACCCGCGCAATGCCTTCATCATGGACAACATGATGCAGGACGTGACGCGCTCGGGCACCGCGGCGCGCGCCGGGCGCCTGGGGCGCGGCGACCTCGCGGGCAAGACCGGCACCACCAACGAGTTCGTCGACGCGTGGTTCGCCGGCTATCAGCCCTCCCTCGTGGCGGTGTCATGGGTCGGCTTCGACCAGCCGAAAACGCTCGGCAAGAACCAGACGGGGAGCGTGGTCGCGCTGCCCATCTGGCTGAACTACATGGAGCAGGCGCTGAAAGACATTCCGGAACAGGGGCGCAGCGTGCCGCAGGGCGTGGTCGCGGTGCCGACGATGGCGCTCAGCGGAGAGTCGCCCAAGCTGGTACCGGAATTCTTCTACCAGGAAGCCGTGCCTCCGCCCGACGTGCTGCAGCCGCCGCCCCCGCCGGTACAGCAGCCGGTAACACCGCTACCCGAGCAGCCGAACCCCCCGACCTAGCTGCGCGGAGATCAGTCCCGAAAGCGCGGCCAGCAGCTCCGAGCCGTCCCGGGTGTTGCGCCAGGCCTGGCCGTCCCACCGGTAGTGGAACCCCCCCGAGCGCGCGGCGACCCAGATCTCGCGCGCCGCCGTGTGGCGATTGACGATGATCTTGGCGCCGTCGTCGAACTCGAGCTCGAGGATGCCGCCGGCCTTCAGCTCGAAATCCAGGTCTTCGCCGCAGTTCTCGAGCGCCCGCTCGAGGGCTTCGAGGGTGGCGCCCGCCTGCGCTTCGAAATCGGTTTCATTCATGGAGTAGCATGCTGATTTTATGCGTTTCCTCGCTTGCTTCGTGCTCCTCGCGCTGGCCGCAGCCTGCGGTCAGAAGGGGCCGCTTTACCTGCGCGAAAGTCCGCCGCCGGGGGTGAAGCCCGCCAAGCCCAAGCCGTACGAGCCGGTGCCGTACCCGCGCGACACGCGCGAAGAAGAGAAGTAGCCGTCGTGCCCTTCGCCTACCGCAACGGCGCGCTCTGCGCCGACGAAGTGGCGCTGGACGAAATCGCGCGCCGCTTCGGCACGCCGTGCTTCGTATATTCGGCGGCGGCGATCGAGGCCGCGTACCGCGAATATGCGCAGGCGCTGAAAGGCCGCGATGCGCACATCTGCTACTCGGTGAAGGCGAACTCCAATCTCGCGATCCTCGCGCTGCTCGCGCGCCTCGGCGCGGGCTTCGACATCGTCTCGGGCGGTGAGCTGGCGCGCGTTCTCGCCGCCGGGGGCGACGCGCGCAAAACCCTGTTCTCGGGTGTCGGCAAGAGCGAGGCCGAGATCCGCTTCGCGCTGGAGAAGGGCATCGGCTGCATCAATGTCGAGTCCGAGGCGGAGCTGGCGCGGGTGGATGCCGTGGCGCGCGCCCTCGGCCGGCGCGCGCCGATCGCGTTGCGCGTCAATCCCGACATCGATGCCAGGACGCATCCCTACATCTCCACCGGGCTGCGCGAGACCAAGTTCGGCGTCGCGCACGGCGAGGCCGAGCGGCTATATGCGCGCGCGCGGGACATGGCCGGCGTGGAGCTGGTCGGCATCGGCTGCCACATCGGCTCGCTGCTGCAGGACCCCGCGCCGTTCGTCGCCGCTGCCGAGCGCCTGATCGCGCTCGTCGACCGGCTGGAGCGCGCGGGGATCCGCCTGCGGCACATCGACGTCGGCGGCGGCATCGGCATCCGGTACAAGGACGAAGCGCCGCAACCGCCCGCCGCCTTCGTCGCCGGCGTGATGGCAGTCCTCGGCGCGCGCACCCACAGCGTGATCTTCGACCCGGGCCGCTCGCTGGTCGGTAACGCCGGCGTGCTCCTGACGCGCATCGAGTACGTGAAAACGGGCGACGCGAAGAGCTTCCTGGTGGTGGACGCGGCGATGAACGACCTCATCCGCCCGGCGCTCTACAGCGCCTGGCACGAAGTGAAGCCGGTGCGGGAATCGAGCGCGGCGCCGGCTGTTTACGATGTCGTCGGGCCGGTGTGCGAGAGCGCGGATTTCCTCGCCAAGGACCGCAGGCTGGCAGCGGCCGCCGGCGATCTGCTCGCCATCATGTCGAGCGGCGCCTATGCCATGGTCATGAGCTCGAACTACAACACGCGCCCGCGCGCCGCCGAGGTCCTGGTGAGCGGCGGCGAGGCGCATTTGGTGCGCCGCCGCGAATCGGTCGAGGATCTGTTTGCCCTCGACCGCATTCCGGCCTGACAATCGCCGGTTTCATGACCACCGCCACCCGCCGCCTCGCGCTCGTAGGACTCTCGGTCGTCGTGCTTGCAGCGGCGGCAGGCGCCTACTTCTTCGCCGGCGACGGACGCGCGGCGCGCAAGGAAAACGCCAAGGGCGCCGGCAAAGGCCAGCAGGCCGTGCTCATCACCTCGGCGGTGGTGCAGCCGCGCATGCTGGAGGTCTACGAGGAAGTGGTCGGCACGATCGAGAACGTGATCGACCCGACGGTCGGTGCCGAGGTCGCCGGGCGCGTCACGCGCATCACCGGCTTCACCGGCAAGAAGGTCACCAAGGGCGAGCTGCTCGCCGAGATCGACGCCGCGGATTTCGCCATTCAGCAGCGCGCCGACCAGGCCGAGATCGGCCGCCTGCAGAGCCTGCTCGAGCAGCAGGAGCGCGTGGTCGAGCGCAACCGCAAGCTCGTCGGCCAGGGCTTCATCTCGCAGAACGTGATCGACGACGCCGTCGCGCAGCGCAATGCCTTGCGCCAGCAGCTCACCGCTGCGCGCGCGCGCTCCGACCAGACCGGGCGCAGCATGACCAAGTCGCGCGTGGTGGCGCCGATCGACGGCGAGATCGAGACCCAGATCGTCGCGGTCGGCGACTACGTCAAGCTGGGCGACCCTCTGTTCAAGCTGGTCGGCATGCAGGAGCTGCGCGTGCACCTGCTGCTGCCGGAAGCCGCCGCGACCCGCATCAAGGCGGGACTGAAAGTGCTGCTGTCGGCGCCGGCGGCGCCCGATCGCGTGCTGGAGGCGCGCATCGACGAAATCAAGCCGACGCTCGGCGTCAACAACCGGGCGATCGACGCGATCGTCAAGATCCGCAGCGAAGGCTCGCTGTTCCGCGGCGGCGGCACGGTCAACGCGCGCATCGTCACCAGCGCGCTGGACGGTGCGCTGATGGTTCCGGAGCAGAGCGTGGTGCTGCGCCCGGCCGGCAAGGTGGTTTACGCGCTCGAGAACGGCGTCGCCCGCCAGCGCGTGGTCGAGACCGGCATGCGCCAGGACGGCATGCAGCAGATCACCAAAGGGGTCAACGCCGGCGAGATCGTGGCGGCGGACGGCGCCGGCTTCCTCACCGACGGCGCCGCGGTCACGGTACGCGGGGCGCGCGGCGCCGAAAAGGGCACCGCGGCGAAAGCCAGGGGCGAGAAAGCCGCGACCGGTGGCTGAGCAATGACGCTTTCCGAGCTCTCCATCCGCCGCCACGTGTTCGCGTTCATGCTGAGCGCGGTGCTGGTGTTGTTCGGCGCCATCGCCTATGTGCGCATGGGCGTCGACAAGCTGCCCTACATCGAATTCCCGGTGATCTCGATCAACACGCAGTACAAGGGCGCGAACCCCGACATCATCGACGCCTCGATCACCAACCTGATCGAGACCGCGGTCAACAGCGTGCCCGGCATCGAGCACATCGCGTCAACCTCGACCCCCGGCACCTCGCTGGTGGTGATTACCTTCAGCCTGGAGAAGCGCATCGACGTCGCCTTCCAGGAAGTGCAGGCGAAGGTCAATCAGGTGGTGCGCCGCCTGCCAAAGGACGCCGACCCGCCGGTGGTGGCCAAGGTCGAGACCAATACGCAGGCAATCCTGCAGATGGCCATCCAGGGCGACCGCACGCAGCAGCAGCTCAATCTCTACGCCATCAACGTGATCAAGAAGCAGCTCGAGACCATCGACGGCGTGGGCGAGGTGCGCATCGGCGGGCGGCGCGACCGCAACATCCGCGTCAACCTGGTGCCGGCGAAGCTGGCGGCCTACGGCGTCGCGGCGCAGGACATCACCAACGCCTTCGGCCGCGAGCACATCCAGCTCGCCGGCGGCTTCCTGGTCGGGCGCTCGACCGAGCACCTGCTGAAGATCGACCTCGAGTTCCACAAGCTCGAGGACCTGGCGGCGATGATCGTCGGCTACAAGGACGGCTCGCCGGTGCGGCTGCGCGACATCGCCGAGATCGAGGACGGCCTCACCGACAACCGCCAGCTCGCGCGCCTCAACGGTCGGCCCGCGGTCGGCGTCGGCATCGTCAAGGTGCCCAATACCAACACGGTGGAGATCATCGACCGCGTGCTCGAGCGGGTCGAGCGCGACGTGCGCCCGCAGCTGCCGCCCGGCCTCGAGCTGCACATCGTGCAGAGCGACAAGATCTTCATCGGCGCGATGGTCGAAGCGCTCAAGAACCACCTGGTCGAGGGCACGATCCTCGCGGCGCTCATCGTCTGGCTGTTCCTGAAGAGCTTCCGCTCCACCGTGATCATCGCCTGCTCGATCCCGGTCTCGCTGATGGGCGCGATCGCCGTGATGTACTTCTTCGGCTACACCTTCAACTCCGTGACGCTGCTGGCGCTGTTGTTGCTGGTCGGGGTGGTGGTCGACGACGCCATCGTGGTGCTGGAGAACATCTATCGGCACCGCGAGGAGGATCACAGCACGAGCGCGATGGCGGCCGCGGTCACCGGCAGCCGCGAGGTGACCTTCGCGGTGATCGCGGCCAGCTTCTCGCTGGTGGCGATCTTCGCGCCGGTGGTGTTCGTGAGCGGCATCCTGGGGCAATTCCTGCGCTCGTTCGCGGTGGTGGTGACCTTCGGCGTGCTGGTGTCGCTGTTCGTCTCGCTCACGCTCACGCCGATGCTGTGCTCGCGCTACCTCGACGTGCAGGAGAAGCACGGTCGCATGTACTGGGCGCTGGAACGCGTGTTCCAGGCGCTCGATCGCAGCTACCGCCGGGTGCTCGGCTGGTCGCTGGGCAACCGCGTGATCGTGCTGCTGGTCGCGGCGGTTTCGTTCCTCGCCGCCATGCCGGTGTTCCAGACGCTACCGCGCGAGCTGGCGCCGCAGGCCGATGAAGGCCGCTTCCTGGTCGGCATCCGCACGCCGCTCGGCTCCTCGATCGAGTACACCGAGGGCAAGTTGCGCGAGGTCGAGGCCATCGCGAAGACCTACCCGGAGATCGTGACCGAGTTCGGCGTGATCGGCCTGGGCTCGACCTCGCAGGTCAACCAGGCCACGCTGGTGGTGCGCATGAAACCGCGCGGCGAGCGCGAGCGCTCGCAGTCGGATGTGATCAGCGCCTTCCGCCGCGACCTGCAGCAGGTGGCCGGCGCGCGCGCCTTCCCCCGCGCCTTCGGCCTGGTGCAGGGCCAGCGCTCGGAGCCGCTGCAGTTCGTGGTCAAGGGCCCCAACCTCCAGGAGATGGGACGCATCGCCGCCGAGCTGCAGGGCCGCCTGCAAGCCGATCCGCAGATCGGCCGCATGGATACGGATCTGCAGCTCGACCTGCCCCAGCTGATCCTCGAGCCGGATCGCGTGCGGGCCGCTGGCCTCGGCCTCACTTCGGGCGACGTCGCGCTCGCGGTGAGCATGCTGACCGGCGGCATCGACATCGCCAAGTACAACGACTATCCGGGTGACGGCGAACGCTACGACATCCGGGTGAAGGCGAAGGACGGCGAGTTCCAGCAGCAGGTCGATCTCGCCAAGATCTACCTGCGCAACGGCCAGGGCCAGCTGGTGCGTCTGGACCAGGTTGCGCGCTTCCGCGAGGCGCTCGGTCCGGCGGTGATCTCGCGCTTCGACCTGCAGTACTCGGCCACCTTCTATGCAACCCCCAGCGTGCCGCTGGGGGCTGCAATTGAAAAAGTGCGCGCCGCGTCGGAGAACCTGCCGCTGGGCTACCGCGTGGTGTTCGTCGGCGAAGCGGAGCAGCTCGAGAAGACGGCCACGGCGACGCAATTCACGTTCGTGCTTGCGCTTGCCCTGCTCTTCATGGTGCTCGCCAGTCAGTTCAACAGCTTCGTGCAGCCGTTCTACGTCATGCTCGCGGTACCGCTCGGCATCGTCGGCGGCATCGCCGCGCTGTGGCTTTCCGGCAGCACGCTCAACATCTACTCCGGCATCGGCCTGGTGCTGCTGATCGGCCTGGTGGCGAAGAACTCGATCCTGCTGGTCGATCTCACCAACCAGCGGCGCGATCAAGGGATGAACGTCGACGACGCCTTGCGCGACGCCTGCCCGACGCGCATGCGCCCGGTGGTGATGACCTCGCTCACCATCATTCTCGCGCTCATGCCGGCGGCCATCGGTCTCGGCGCCGGCGCCGAGACCAACAAGCCGCTGTCGCTCGCGGTGATCGGCGGCATGGTCACTTCCACGCTGCTCACCCTGGTGGTGGTGCCGGCCGGATACTCGCTGGTCGAAAGCTGGCGCGAGCGCCGCCGCGCCCGCCACGCCCCGCGCGCCGGCGCGGTGCAATCGCCGCACGCGCCGCGCAAGGACCACTGATGGCGCTCGACGCCAATGCGCGCAGCCTGGCCGTGTTCTGCGATTTCGAGAACGTCGCGCTCGGCGTGCGCGAGGCGCGCTACGCGCAGTTCGACATGGAGAAGGTGCTCGAGCGGCTGCTCGCCAAGGGCTCGATCGTGGTGAAGAAGGCATACTGCGACTGGGAGCGCTACAAGGAGTTCAAGACGGCGATGCACGCGGCCTCGTTCGAGCTGATCGAGATCCCGCACGTGCGCCAGTCGGGCAAGAACTCGGCCGACATCCGCATGGTGGTCGACGCGCTCGACCTCTGCTACACCAAGTCGCACGTCGACACCTTCGTCATCATCAGCGGCGACTCCGACTTCTCGCCGCTGGTCTCCAAGCTGCGCGAGAACGCGAAGACGGTGATCGGCGTGGGGGTGAAGAACTCGAGCTCGGATCTCCTGATCAGCAACTGCGACGAGTTCATCTACTACGACGACCTGGTGCGCGCCGACGAGCAGAAGCGGCGCAGCGCCAAGAAGCGCCGCGAAGCCGCCCCGGCGAGCGCCGCCGGCGACAAGACGAACGGCGACAAGAAGCAGGAGGCGTTCGATCTCATGCTGAGCACGCTCGAGGCCTTGATGGCGGAGCGCGACGCGGACGAGCGCATCTGGGGCTCGATGGTCAAGCAGGCGCTCAAGCGCCGCAACCCGGGATTCAACGAGAGCTACTACGGCTTCCGCGCCTTCTCCGATCTGCTGGAAGAGGCGGCGGAGAAAGGCCTGATCAAGCTTGAGCCGGACGAAAAATCGGGCGGCTATCTCATCCGCCCGGCCCAGTAAGAAAGACCTCGCCGCCGCCGCGAACAAGGGCCTGCGCGATGTCATCGGTCCCGGCCTCGACGTGCTGTTCTGCGGCATCAATCCCGGCCTCTATTCCGCGGCCACCGGCTTCCACTTCGCACGCCCCGGCAACCGCTTCTGGCCGGCATTGCATGCCGCCGGCTTCACGCCGCGGCGCTTCGACCCGTCGGAAAACCGCCGGCTGCTCGAGCTCGGCTACGGCCTGACCAACCTGGTCAACCGCGGCACTGCGGCCGCCGACGAGCTCTCGCCGGACGAGCTGGTCGCCGGCGGGCGCAGGCTGGCGGCCAAGGTGCGCCGCTACCGCCCGCGCGCCGTGGCCTTCGTCGGGCTGGGCGCCTACCGCACGGCCTTCGGTCGCCCCAAGGCGACGCTCGGCCGGCAGCCGGAGCGGCTGGAAGGCGCGGAAGTGTGGCTGCTTCCCAGTCCGAGCGGCTTGAATGCGAACCACCAGCTGCCCGATCTCGTCAAACTGTTCCGTGCCCTCAGGAGGCGAACACCATGGCCACCAAGCTCGACAAGACGCTGAAACGCGAAATCGATATTTCGGGTAACCCTTTCATGCTCTCCATCAGCCCCGAGGGGCTGAAGCTCGTGCCCAAAGGCAAGCGCAACGGGCTGGAAATCGCCTGGAAGGACCTGGTGAGCGGCGATGCCGCGCTCGCCACCGCGCTCAATGCCTCGGTCAAGCAGTAAGGACCTGCACGGCAGCGCCCCGGATCAGTGCGCGGTCGCGCTGCTGCTGATCGACTGGATCAACGACCTGGAGTTCGCGGGCGGCGACAAGCTCCTGCCGCCGGCGCTGGCGGCGGCCAAGGCCACCGCCGCGCTGCGCAAGCGCGCGAAGCAGGCCGGCGTACCGGTGATCTATTGCAACGACAATTTCGGCCGCTGGCGCTCGGATTTCCGCACGCTGCTCGAGCACGTGCTGCACGACGATGTGCGCGGCAAGCCGATCGCCGAGCTGCTCGCCCCCGACGAGAACGACTACTTCGTCCTCAAGCCGAAGCATTCCGGCTTCCACTCCACCACGCTCGAGGTCTTGCTCGCGCACCTCGGTGCGCACACGCTGATCCTGACCGGCATCGCCGGCAACTTCTGCGTGCTGTTCACCGCGCACGACGCTTACATGCGCGACTTCAAGCTGGTCGTGCCGCGCGACTGCCTGGCATCCGAGGAAGAGGCCGACAACCGCCACGCTCTGCACCACATGGCGGGTACCTGCAAGGCCGACACCGGGGCGTCTTCCGGCATCGACTTCGTGCGCTTACAGAAAGCGGCTTAGGCTACGGCGGATTGAGCTGCTGGTACGCGGCGTTCGCGACGTTGAGCAAGTCTTCCTTGCTGATGTCGCTCGAGGAAACCGCGTAGCCGATCTTGCTGTCGACCCAGTAGAACACGCCGACCGTGCCTTCGCGCGCATAGCGGAACGCAGTCGAGCGGTTGGAGCCCATGTCGCTGCGTACGTAGAGCGTGACGCGCGTGCCGCGGTTGCACTGGTACATGAAGTGCGCCACGGGTCCCTGCTCGCCGGGCAGCAGGCGGCCGCCGACCAGGCTGTAGCCGACGCCTTCGAGCTTGGGCGCGCGCAGCTGGGTGCCGAGACGCTTGGAGAGCCAGGCCACGAGATGCGCTTCCTGATCGGCGCCGACCTCGACCGGATGGCGCACCTCCGGCGAATACGTGGCGTGCGCCACGACCGCGCGATGCGCCATCGTGTCGGCGGCATTCGCGCTGGGCGCGAGCGCGGCGGGATGGGCGCGGTGCAGCTGCCAGCCGGCAAGCGCGCCCAGCACCACGCCGAGCGCCACCCACCCCGCGACCATCGCGGCCGAGCGCACCCGACCGGCGCGGATCGCGCGCTCCAGGCGCTCGGGTACCGGCTCGTCGAGCACGCTGTCGTACGAGCTGCGCAGCTCCGCGGCGAGCTGGCGGTAGCTTTCGATGCGCTCGGCGTCCTCGGGATGCGCAGCGAGCCACGCGGCCACGGCCGCGCGACGCTCTTCCGGCAGCTTGCCGTCGGCGTATGCCTGCAGATCCGCTTCGCTGACTTGTTGCTCGCTCATCGTTCCTATTTCACGACCTTCAATTTTGCCGCTGCACCCTGGCCCTGCATCATCACCCGCAGCTTGTCGCGCGCGCGGGAAAGGCGCGACATCACGGTGCCGATGGGAATGCCGAGCGTGCGCGCCACTTCCTCGTAGCTCATTTCCTCCAGCGTCACCAGCAGCAGGACCGCGCGCTGCTCGGCGGGCAGGCGGCCGATCGCGCGGTCGAGATCCCGCACCAGCAGCGCGTCGCCCTGCGGCGCGCGCTGCGCGAGCTCGGGCATCTCGTCCTCGAGCGGATCGGTGACGCGCGCTGCGCGCACCCGGTTGACATGAACATTGTGCATAACCGTAAAAAGCCAGGCCCGCAGATCGGTCCCGCGGCGATAGAGGTGCAGCTTCGCCCAGGCACGCTCCAGCGTGTCCTGCACCAGGTCATCGGCGGTGGCCCGGTCACCCACCAGCGCACGGGCATAGCGCCGCAGCCGCGGGATCAGATCTACCAGGCGCTTGGCTTCGTTCATAGGGGGAACAAGACTCCTCGACCGCCTATTCCAGTCAGGAATTGTCAGTATTTGATGCTATTTGCCCTCTTCCGGCAATGGCGGCAGCGTGCGCAGGAAGGCGATCATAGCCCCCAGGTCCTCAGGGGTGAGCTGGCTGGTGGTATTGGCGATCACCTCCCCCATTTCCTTCGCAGGGACATCGCCGTCATCGGTCAGCCCGGTGGTGAGGAAGTTGCGCAGGTCCGCGTCGCCCCACTTCTTCAGCCGCGTGGGCGTGAGGTTGGGCGCTATGTCCTTGGCGCCGGCGAGATACTGGTCTTTCTTCGGCCCGCCGAGGAAACTGCGCGGCGTATGGCATTCGCCGCAGTGGCCGAGCGCCTGGACGAGATACGCGCCGCGATTGAGCTGCGCGCTTTTCGCCGCATCGGGCGCGAACGGCCCGGGCGTGAAGAACATCCACTTCCAGAAATTGACCAGAAAGCGCCAGCGATAGAGGAAGCCCAGATCGTGCGCTTCGCTCTGCCGGTTGCTCTGCGGCAGCGAGCGCAAATACGCCCATAGATCGCGCAGGTCGGGGTCGCTGATCAGCGTGAACGACGGGTACGGAAACGCCGGGAAGTAATTCGCGCCGTCGGGGCGCCGGCCCTCGCGCATCGCGCGCATGAAGTCGGCCTCGGACCATTTGCCGATGCCGGCTTCCGGATGCGGCGTAATGTTCGGCCCGTAGAACGTGCCGAACGGCGTCTTCAGCGCCCGGCCGCCGGCGAACGGCACCGGCTTGTCCTGGCTGCCTTCTTTCGGCTCGACGGTATGGCAGCCGAGGCAACCGCCCGCCTTGGCAAGATACTCGCCGCGCTTCGCGTCGCCTTGCGCGAAGCAGCTGGCGGCCACCCACAGAAAGAAAAGCCCCGCGAGAGCGGGGCCTTTTCTGAACATGGCGGGAAGCTACTTTGCCCTGAAGCCTTCGTGGCAGGCGCCGCAGACTTTGCCGACCGCAGCGTACTGCTGCTTCACGCCGGCTTCGTCCTTCTTGCGCGCCACCTCGCCGAGCTTGGCGGTCTCGGTCTGCAGGCGCTGCGCCAGGTCGTCGAACTTGGCCTTCTGCGACCAGGTTTCGGGCAGGGCGCGGCTCTTCTCGTCCTTGCTGCTCTCGTGAAAGCCGTCCCATGGCATCTGCGCCAGGTTCTCGAGGTAGGTGGCATTGCGTGAAATCACGTCGGCGTTGTAAGGCGAAACCTTGCCGGACGCCATGCCGGCGATCGGACCCCAGTACTTGCCGATCAGGGTCATGGCCGACTGGCGCTGCTTCACCAGGACATCGGGCTTCGCCTGCGCCGCGGCGTAGCCGGCCAGGCTACCCAGCGCTACCGCAAGCGCGGCTGCCACAAGGCTCTTCTTCATCTCGTGCTCTCCTCTTGTCGCGGCACAGGCCGCATCGATGGGTAACACCCCTTGCGAGGGCGGTATTCCCGGCTAGCGCAATCCTGCTGCGTACTCGGCTACGGCCCGGATCTCGCGGTCGGTGAGACGCGCGGCCACGCCGCGCATCATGCCGTTGGCGTCGTTGGCGCGGCCGCCTTCCTTGAAAGCCTTGAGCTGCGCGGCAATGTAATCGGCGTATTGACCGGCGATGCGCGGGTACTGCGCGGGGATGCCGGCGCCGGCTGGGCCGTGGCAGCCGGCGCACGCGGGGACGCCGCTCGCGGTATTGCCACCGCGCCAGAGACGCTGGCCCACGGCAGCGAGGTCCTTGTCGCTAGCCGCAGCGGGCTTCAGCTTCTGCCCCGCATAAAAAGCCGCCAGCCCCTTCATATCGGCGTCGGACAAGTTCGCCACCATGCCCATCATGACCGGGCTTTCGCGCGCCGGCTTCTTGCCGCCTTGGGCCTTGAAGTCGACGAGCTGCTTGTGCAGGTACTCGGGGAACTGTCCGGCGATCTTGGGATTGGCCGGCGCGGTGCTGTTGCCGTCGGCGGCGTGGCACGCTGCGCACACCTGGTTCGCGATGTTCTGCGCCTTGGCGGCGTCCTGCGCGCAGGCCTGCGCGGCAAACACGGCGACTGCAGCGCCGAACACCAATGCACGTATCATCCCCGGGGTCCCCGAAATCGTCGAAAGGCGCGATTTTATTAGATTATTCCCGCAAGCAGGGTTCCTCGCGGCCGCCGCCCGGCCGGGCGACCTGCCCCCTCCCGGTCCGCCGGAGCTCGCTTTCGCCGGCCGCTCGAACGTCGGCAAGTCGAGCGCGATCAATGCCCTCGCGGGGCGCAAGCGGCTTGCGTTTACCAGCAAGACCCCGGGCCGGACGCAGACCATCAACTTCTATTCGCTGGGCGAAACAGCGCGCCTCGCGGACCTCCCCGGCTATGGCTATGCCAAGGTACCGCACGCACTGCGGCGTCAATGGCAGGAGCTGATCGGGGCCTACTTGAAGTCGCGTTCGTCGCTCGTCGGCGTGGTGGTGATCATGGACGCGCGCCATCCGCTCACGCCGCTGGATGCGCAGCTCCTCGACTGGCTGGGAGAGGTGCGCCGGCTGGTGCTGCTCTCGAAAGCCGACAAGCTTTCGCGCGCCGAACAAGCGGCGACGCTGAAGCAGGTTCGCGCAGCCGCGCGCAGCGACGTGCGCCTCTTCTCGAGCGTGACGCGACAGGGCGTCGAGGAATGCCGCGACCTGCTCGAGTCGTGGCTCGAGCAGGCCGCTGAAATAAAAAGCCCCCGGTAAAGGGGATATAAACCGGGGGCAAAACGCCTTAATTTTGGATTAAGGCACCCGCTCAGGGAGGAGAAGCGGGAGACGATCAACTCGTCCGAAGGTAAGATTCCCCGGGCCGGGCAAAAGTTCCCAGCGCAAAAACCCCAGAAAAAAATGAACATTTACGGCAGCTTCCCCGCTCTGCGCATGCGCCGCATGCGGCGCGACGACTTTTCGCGCCGCCTGATGCGCGAGACCACACTCACGCCGGGGGATCTGATCTATCCGGTGTTCGTGCTCGACGGAAAAGCCCGCACCGAAAAAGTGGCTTCCATGCCGGGCGTCGAGCGCATGACGATCGACCGGCTGCTGCCGCTCGCCGAGCAGTGCCTGAAGCTGCGCATTCCCGTGCTCGCGCTGTTCCCGGTGGTGGAGCAGAAACTGAAGACCCTCGATGGGCGCGAAGCGTTCAATCCGAAAGGCCTGGTGCCGCGCGCGAGCGCCGCACTGAAAAAGCGTTTTCCCGAGCTCGGCATCATGACCGATGTAGCGCTCGATCCGTATACCTCGCACGGCCAGGACGGCGTCATCGACAAGAGCGGCTACATCCTCAACGACGTGACGCTCGATGTCCTGGTCAAGCAGGCGCTGGCGCAGGCCACGGCGGGCGTCGACATCGTCGCGCCCTCCGACATGATGGACGGCCGCATCGGGCGCATCCGCGCCGCGCTCGAGAAAGCCGGCCACATCCACACCAAGATCATGGCCTACTCGGCGAAGTACGCCTCGGGCTTCTACGGCCCGTTCCGCGATGCCGTCGGCTCGGCGAAGGCGCTCGGCAAGGCCGACAAGCGGACCTACCAGATGGACCCGGCGAATTCCGACGAGGCGCTTTGGGAAGTCGGCCTCGACCTCGCGGAAGGCGCCGACATGGTGATGGTCAAGCCGGGCCTGCCCTATCTCGACGTGCTGCGGCGCGTGAAGGACGAATTCAGGGCGCCGACCTACGTCTACCAGGTGTCGGGCGAGTACGCCATGCTGCGCGCGGCGATCGCCAACGGATGGCTGCCCGAGTCGTGCGTGATGGAGAGCCTGATCGCCTTCAAGCGCGCCGGCGCCGACGGCATCCTGACCTACTTTGCGCTCGAAGCGGCTAAGGCGCTGTCGCGAGAGACAGGGTCTTCAGGAAACGTTCGGGGTTCTGGTAGCCGATCACGCGCAGGCCCTTGATCTCGCGGCCGTCGGCATCGAAGAAGATGATGCCCGGCGGGCCGAACAGCGAAAAGCGCTTGAGCAGCGCCTTGTCGTGCTCGTTGTTGGCCGTCACGTCCACCTGCAGCAACAGCATGCGATCGAGTTGCGCGCGCACCTTCGGATCCGAGAAGGTGAAGGCCTCCATCTCCTTGCACGACACGCACCAGTCGGCATAGAAGTCGAGCATCACCTGCTTGCCCGGCGCCGTGAGCTGCGTCTGCAGGTCGGCTAGCGAGGCCACGCGCGTCCAGGCGACCGGCGTCGAATGCGGCGTGCCGGCGGTAAACACCGCGAGCGGACGCAGCGGGTCGCGGCTGCCGGCCAGCGCGCCCACCAGAATGGCGATGCCCACGACCAGCGGCAGCGCGGCCGCGATCCATGAGCGCCGCAGGAGCGACGCGACGCCGAACGCGAGCAGACTCCAGGCCAGCATGCTGGCGAGCGGGGGTAGCACCGGCGAAACAATCCACACCGCGACCGCCAGCAGCATGAAGCCGAAGAATTTCTTCACCGCCACCATCCAGGCGCCGGCGCGCGGCAGCAGCGCGCCCTCCGACCAGCCGACCAGCATCAGCGGCACCCCCATGCCGAGCGCCATGGCGAACAGCGCGCTGCCGCCCAGCACCATGTCGCCGCTACGCGAGATCTCGAGCAGCGCGCCGGCCAGCGGCGCCGACACGCACGGACTGACGATCACGGCCGACAGCACGCCCATCACCGCGACCGGCGCCAGGCGACCGCCCCGCAGGCGGCCATGAGTGCTGTGCAGGCGTTGCTGCAACGCGTGCGGCAAGCGCAGCTCGTAAAAACCGAACATCGACAGAGCGAGCAGCACGAACACCGCGGCGAAAGCGCCCAGCACCCAGACGTTCTGCAGGTAAGCGGCGAGCAGCGACCCGACGTAGGCGGCGGCGACGCCCGCCAGCGCGTAGGTGAGCGCCATGCTCAGCACGTACGTGCCCGACAGCATCAGGGCGCGCGACTTGTCGAGGCGCTTGCCCTCGCCGGCGATGATGCCGCCGAGGATCGGGATCATGGGCAGCACGCACGGCGTGAAGCTGAGCAGCAGGCCAAAGCCGAAGAAGCTCGCCAGCACCAGCGCGGCGTTGCCCTCGAAGAGCCGCGCGATGTCCATGTCGCTCGCGAAGATCGACCAGCGCGGCTGCGCGTCTACTTCGCGCGGCCCCTGGCTGAGGACCGGGCCCTGTCCGGTGGCCGCGACCAGGCGCAGGCCGGCCTGCGATTCCATCGGCACATAGCAGACGCCGACGTCGGCGCAGCCCTGCGAGACCACCTTCAGCTCGAAGCGGCCCTCGCCCTGCGCCGGGATCACGATCGCGACCTGCCGCCGGTAGGTCTCGGTCTGGCCGAAGAACTCGTCCTTGTGGATCGCGCCGCGCGGCATCTGCGGCGCGCCGAGCTGCACCGCAGGATTGCCTTCCGCGCTGAAGCGGAACTTGTCGCGGTACATGTAGTAGCCGTCGGCGATGGCGAACTTGACCTCGATCGCGCCGTCGAGCGCGCGCGCGCTGAAGCGGAACGCCTTCTCGGGCTCCAGCAGCTCGTCGGCCTTCTTGAACAGCTGCGCGAACGCCGGCGCGGCCAGCGCGAGCCAGAGCAAGGCGACGAGAATTCGTTTCACGGCGTGGCGGCGGTTTCGGCGGCGACCCACTCGAGATAGGCGGGCAGTCCGCGCTCGATTGGGACCGCGATGATCTCGGGAAGTTCGTACGGATGAGCGCCGCGCAGCGCCTGCTCGAGCGCCGGGTAACGCTCGGCGGTGGTCTTGATCAGCATCGGGTGCTCCTCGTCGCGCTGTAACGCCCCTTTCCAGCGATAGAACGAGCGGCACGGCGCGAGAATGTTGACGCACGCAGCAAGTTGCCGGTCGACCAGCAGGTCGGCGAGCTTCTCGGCGGTCGCGCGATCGGGCAGGTTGGTCAGCACCAAGAGCTTGGTAGACTCCATGGGCCTATTCTAGCGATGCCCAAAGTTACAGTTCAGCCGAGCGGTCAGAGCTTCGAGGTCGAGGAGGGCGAAGCGGTCCTCACCGCGGCGCTGCGCCAGGGCGTGATGCTGCCTTATGGCTGCAAGAACGGCGCTTGCGGCTCGTGCAAGGGAAAGATCGTGGCGGGAAGCGTGGACTACGGCCACTACCACGCGCGCGTGCTGACCGAAGAAGAGCGCGCGCACGGCAAGGCGCTTTTCTGCCAGGCCAAGCCGCTCGGCGAGCTGGTGATCGAATGCCGCACCATCGGCGCGGCCAAGGACATCGCCGTCAAGCTGCTGCCCTGCCGCGTGCAGAAGCTGGACAAGGTGGCCGACGACGTGATGATCGTCCGGCTCAAGCTGCCGGCGAACGAGCGGCTGCAGTTCCTCGCCGGCCAGTACATCGACTTCCTGCTCAAGGGCGGCGAGCGGCGCAGCTTCTCGATGGCGAACGCGCCGCACGCCGACGAGCTGGTCGAGCTGCACATCCGCCACGTGGCCGGCGGTAATTTCACCGACCACGTGTTCGGCAAGATGAAGGAGCGCGACATCCTGCGCCTGGAGGGCCCGCTCGGCAGCTTCTTCCTGCGCGAGGACAGCGCCAAGCCGGTCGTGTTCGTCGCGAGCGGCACCGGCTTCGCGCCGATCAAGTCGATCCTCGAGAGCGCGTTCTACAAGAAAGTCGAGCGCCCGATGGTGCTCTATTGGGGCGCGCGCCGCCCCAAGGACCTCTACCTGAACGCGCTGCCCGAGAAGTGGGCGCGCGAGCATGCGAACTTCCGCTACGTGCCGGTGATTTCCGAGGCGCGGCCGGAGGATGCGTGGAGCGGACGCGGCGGCTTCGTGCACCGCGCGGTGATGGAAGACATGCCGGATCTCTCCGGCCACCAGGTCTACGCCTGCGGCGTGCCGATCATGGTGGATTCGGCGCGCAAGGACTTCATCGGGAAATGCGCGCTGCCCGAGGACGAGTTCTACGCCGACAGCTTCACCACCCAGGCCGACCTGGCCGCCGACGAGATCAAGTAGTCAGGCAGCGCCTTCGCCGAGGTAGGCTTCACGCACCTTCGGGTTGTTGAGCAGGTCGGCCGCCTTCCCGGCGAGGCTGATCTCGCCCGTCTCCATTACATAGCCGCGATGCGCGAGCTCGAGCGCGAGCCGCGCGTTCTGTTCGACCAGCAGGATGGTGACGCCGCGCGCGGCAATCTCGCGCACCACCTCGAAGATGCGCGCCACCATCATCGGCGCGAGGCCCATCGACGGCTCGTCGAGCAGCAGGAGCTTCGGGTCGCTCATCAGCGCCCGCGCGATGGCGAGCATCTGCTGCTCGCCGCCGGAAAGCGTGCCCGCGACCTGGAGCCGGCGCTCCTTCAGCCGCGGGAAGGTAGCGTACTGCTTCTCCACGTCGCCGCCGCCTCGCGCGTAGGCGCCCATGGCGAGGTTTTCCTCGACGGTGAGCTGTGGAAAGATGCCGCGGCCCTCAGGCACCATCACCAGCCCCTTGCGCGGCAGCTCGTGCACCTGCGCATGGGAGATGTCCTCGCCCGAGTAGGAAAGGGCTTTCGCTCGCGAGGCAATCAGGCGGCAAATCGCCTTGAGCGTGCTCGTCTTGCCCGCGCCGTTGGCGCCGATCAGCGTGACCAGCTCACCCTCGGCCACCTCGAGGTCGATGCCCTTGACGGCGCGGATGCCGCCGTAGTGCACCTCGAGCTCCTTGACCTCAAGCAGCTTTATGCGGCGCTCCCAGATAGGCCTCGATCACCTTCGGGTCCTTTTGCACTTCGGCCGGCGTGCCCTCGGCGATCTTCTCGCCGTAGTCGAGCACCATCACGCGGTCGCAGACGTTCATCACCAGGCGCACGTCGTGCTCGATCAGCAGCACCGTCACGCCGTCGTCGCGGATGCGGCGGATCAGCTTGCCGAGCGCGATGCGCTCCGCCGGATTCATGCCGGCCGCGGGCTCGTCGAGCGCGAGCAGCTTGGGCTCGGTGGCGAGCGCGCGCGCGATCTCCAGCCGGCGCTGGTCGCCGTAGGCGAGGCTGCCGGCGGGGTCGTTCGCCTTGCTGCGGATGCCCACGTAGTCGAGCAACTCCAGCGCCCGCCGCTCGATCTGCTTTTCTTCCGCCAAAGTGCGCTTGTTCCGGAGGATCGCGCCGAATACGCCGGCGCGCGTGCGCGCGTGGCGGCCGATCATCACGTTCTCGAGCGCGGAAAGATTCACGAACAGGCGGATGTTCTGGAAGGTGCGGCCGATGCCGGCGGCCGCGACCTGGTGCGCCTTCAGGCCGGCGAGACTGCGCTCATCGAACTTGAAGTCACCGCCGTCCGGCGCGTAGATGCCGGTGAGAACATTGAACAGCGTGGTCTTGCCGGCGCCGTTCGGGCCGATCAGGCCGTAGATCTCGCCCTTGCCGATGGTGAAGGCGACGTCGTTCAGTGCCTGCACGCCGCCGAAGCGCTTGGCGATGTGCTCCGCGACGAGGAGGCTCATGCCGCTCGCTCCTCCAGCTCTCGCTTGCGCACCGCCGAAGGCAGCAGCCCGGCCGGGCGGAACAGCATCACCAGCACCAGCGCCAGGCCGAACAGCAGCATGCGGATCACCTCGGGCTCGATCAGCATGCGGCCGAACAGCGCCTCCTGCACCGGCGTCACGGTCCAGCGCAGGATCTCGGGCACGAACGACAAGAGCAGCGCGCCGAGGATCACGCCCCAGACGTTGCCCATGCCGCCGAGCACCACCATCGACACCACCATGATCGACTCGACCAGGATGAAGCTCTCCGGCGAAATGAAGGCCTGGATCGCCGAGAACATGCCGCCGGCGATGCCGCCGAAGCTCGCGCCCATGGCGAACGCGAGCAGCTTCAGGTTGCGCGTGTTGATGCCCATGGCGCGCGCCGCGATCTCGTCCTCGCGGATCGCCTCCCACGCGCGGCCGATGCGCGAGTTCTGCAGCCGCAGATTGATCACGATGACGATCAGCACCACGGCGAGCAACAGGTAGTAGTACTTGATCGGGCTGTCGAAGCGGAAGCCCGGCAACGTGAACGGATCGATGCCGGTGATGCCCTGCGGCCCGTTGGTGATGTTTACCGGGCGCGACAGGTTGTTGAGGAAGATGCGGATGATCTCGCCGAAGCCGAGCGTGACGATGGCGAGGTAGTCGCCGCGCAGCTTAAGGGTGGGCGCGCCGAGCATCGCGCCGAACAGCGCCGCCACCGCGGCGCCGATCGGCAGGATCACCCAGAACGGCAGGTGCAGGCCGAATTGCGGGCTGGCGAGCAGCGCATAGACATACGCGCCGACCGCGTAGAACGCGATGTAGCCGAGGTCGAGCAGGCCGGCGAAGCCGACCACGATGTTCAGCCCGAGCGCGAGCAGGATGTAGAGGATGGCGTAGTTCGTGATGCGCACCCAGGTGGTGCCGACCTGCGTGAGCGCGAACGGCAGCACGGCGAGCGCGAAGCCGATCAGCGCGAAGCCCACCCAGATCAGCCAGGGTTTTGCTTTGGTATCGAAGTACGGGTGCATCAGGCCCGATCCCCTACGCGTTCACCGAGCAGCCCCTGCGGCCGGAACACCAGCACCAGGATCAGGACGATGAACGCGAACACGTCCTGGTAGTTCGAGCCGAACAGGATGAAATGGCCGCCGCCTTCGCAAGCCTGCAGCGGCACGCCCCATTGGCACAGGTCGGTGAAGTCGCCGATGTAGCCCGCGCCCAGGGCTTCGACCAGCCCGAGCAGCACGCCGCCGAGCATCGCGCCCGGGATGTTGCCGATGCCGCCGAGCACCGCCGCCGAGAACGCCTTCAGCCCGAGCACCGAGCCCATGGTGTACTGCGCCAGGCCGTAGTACGTCCCGAACAGCACGCCCGCCACCGCGCCCAGTCCGGCGCCGATGATGAAGGTGACCGCGATGATGCGGTTGACGTCGATGCCCATCAGTCCCGCCACCTGCGCGTTCTGCGCCGTGGCGCGCATCGCGGTGCCGAGCGGCGTGCGATAGACCAGGATCGCGAGGCTCGCCATCAGGCCGAGGCAGATGGCGAGGATCGCGATCTGCACCGTGGTAATCGCCGCGCCGCCGATGAAGTAGGTGCGCGACGGGATGATCTGCGGGAACGCGAGGATGTTGCGGCTCCAGATCATCAGCGCGACGTGCTGCAGGATGATCGACACGCCGATCGCGGTGATGAGCGGCGCGAGGCGCGGCGCGTGCCGCAATGGCCGGTAGGCGAGCCGCTCCATGCCGTAGCCCACCAGCATGCATACCGGCACCGCGCAGCCGGCGCCGATCAGCACGATGGCGAGCGGCGGCAGGCCGGTCGGCACCAGCAGGTTGATCACCGTGAACGCCACCATCGCCCCGATCATCACCACTTCGCCGTGCGCGAAGTTGATGAGCTGGATGATGCCGTAGACCATGGTGTAGCCGAGCGCCACCACGGCGTACACGCTGCCCGCGGTCAAGCCGTTGACCAGCTGCTGCAGGAACGTGTCCACGGGAGCAAAGCCTAGCAGAAACGAAAACGGCACCCGAAGGTGCCGTTTTCTGCGTCGCTAGCGCCGGGCTATTTCATGCCCTTCACGAACTCGTCGAAGCTCTGCGACTTGCCGCCGGTGATGACCGCGACCGGCAGCAGCTTGCCGCCCTTCATGGTGAAGATGGTCATCTCGGCGTCCTTGCGGTCGCCTTTGCCGTCGAACGCGATCTTGCCGGTGGCGCCCTTGAAGTCGAGCTTCTGCAGCTCCGGCAGGTACTTCTTCGGATCGCTCGAGTTCGCCTTCTGCATCGCCTGGATCAGCATGTTCGCCGCGTCGTAGGTGAACGGCGAGTACAGGATCGGGTCGGCGTTGAACTTCTTCTTGTAGGCCTCGAGGAACTTCTTGTCCGCCGCCTCGACCGGGATGCCGGCCTGCGAGCACAGCAGCCCTTCGGCCGCGTCGCCCGCGAGCTCCTTCATCTTGTCGGTGCACGCGCCGTCGCCGAACGAGAACACGGCCTTGATGCCGAGCTCGCGCCCCTGCTTGAGCAGCGGGCCGCCGGTGGCGTCCATGCCGCCGTAGAACACCGCGTCCGGGTTGCGCCCGCGCAGCTTGGTGAGCACCGCCTTCCAGTCGGTGGTCTTGTCGGTGCCCTTCTCGCGCGGCAGCACGTTGATCTTCGCCGCCTTGAGGGTCTTCTCCACCTCGTTGGCGATGCCCTCGCCGTAGGCGGTGGCGTCGTCGATCACCGCGACGGTCTGCGGCTTGTTGTTGGTGGCGAGGTAGCTGGCGATCGCCGGGCCCTGCTGGTCGTCACGCCCGACCACGCGGAACTGGGTCTTGAAGCCCTGCTCGGTGAGCTTGGGGTTGGTGGCCGAGCCCGAGATCACCGGGATGCCGGCGCCGTTGTAGATCGGCGAGGCCGGGATCGAGGTGCCGGAGTTGAGGTGGCCGACCACGCCGGCGACCTTGGCGTCGACCAGCTTCTGCGCGACCGTGGTGCCGACCTTCGGGTCGGCCTGGTCGTCTTCCGCGACCAGCGTGAACTTCACTTCCTTGCCGTCGATCTTCACCTTGGCCGCGTTCGCTTCCTCGATCGCGAGGCGCGCGCCGTTCTCGTTGTCCTTGCCGAGGTGCGCGATGCCGCCGGTGAGCGGTCCGACATGGCCGATCTTCACTTCGCTGCCGCCGCCGCCGCCTTGGCCGCAGCCGGCCAGCGCGAACGCGGCTGCAATGGCGGTAATGCCAAATTGGATGTTCTTCATGGGATCTCCCAGGGGGTTCGGGTCAGGTGCTTCCGAGGGCGAATATCATACCGCGCCCATGGCCGCGAAAAGCAATCTCACTTCTGCGAAAGAATCCACTTCACCAGCGTGTTGATGTCGGCCTCGGGTACCGCGCTGTTGGGCGGCATCGGTACCGTGCCCCAGACGCCCTGGCTGCCGTTCTTCACCTTGGCCGCGAGCTTCTTCGGCGCGTCCTTGTCGGCGCGGTACTTGGCGGCCACGTCCTTGTAGGCGGGGCCGACCATCTTCTTGTCCGTCGCATGGCAGGCGAAGCAGGCGTGCTTCTTCGCCAGCTCGTCGCTCGCCAGCGCGGAAAATGCCGTCAACAATCCGGCAATGACTACAAGAGGCTTCATGCCTTCTCCCGAAAAGAGCGCGCAGTTTATCAGCGCATCGGCTTGGTGAACGGAAACACCTTGGTGTAGCCGAGGATGTCGGTGATCAGCAGGACCAGGAACACGATCAGGATGGCGCCGATGATGCCCACGCCGCCCGCCGGCAGCTCCTCGATGTTTGAAACGATCTGCGCCGCTTCCGCGTCGGTGAGCGCCGCGGCGCGCGCGCGCGCCTCGGCCGGATCGACGCCCCGCGCCCGCAGCTCGCGCTGGACATCGGCGCGCTCGAGAAACTGGCCGAGACGCTGATGGCCGAGCGCGGCATCGGTCGCGACCAGAGCGGCGTGCGCGGTGAACGGCAGCAGCAGGCTGACGACAAGCAGGGCGGCGACGCAGCGGCGGAAGTAAGCGATCATGCGATCTCCTGGAATGAAAATCTTAGCACCGCAGGTACTGGAGTTCTGGTTCGGCAGCGGCGCCGACTACGGCGTGGCGCAAAAGCGCTGGTTCGAGAAGGACCCGGCCTTCGATGCGCAGGTGCGAGCCCGCTTCTCCGAAGTGCACCAGGCCCTCAGCAATAACCGCGAATGGCTCGGTGCACCCGCCGAGTGCCTGGCGCGCATCATCGTGCTCGACCAGTTCCCGCGCAACATGTTCCGCGGCACGCCGCGCGCATTCGCGACCGATCGTCTGGCGCTCGCCGCCGCGCGCCATGCCATCGCCAGCGGCTTCGACCGCGACTGGCTGCGGGTGGAGAAGATCTTCGCCTACCTGCCGTTCGAGCACAGCGAGTCGCTCGAAGACCAGGAACGCGCGTGCGAGCTGATGCAGCCGCTGGGCGAGGAGCAGTACGACTACGCGCTGCGCCACAAGGCGATCATCGAGCGCTTCGGGCGCTTTCCCCATCGCAACGCCATCCTCGGGCGCGCGAGCACGCCGGAGGAGGTCGAGTTCCTCAAGCAGCCCGGCTCAGGCTTCTAGATCGGTAATTGCGCCGAGCGAGGCGGTCGACACCAGGCGGCGGTACTTCGCGAGCAGGCCATGGGTGTGGCGCGGTTTCGGCGCTTTCCATTTCTTGCGGCGCGCGGCGAGCTCCTTCGTCGCGACGTTCAGCTGCAACAGCCGCTTCTTCGCGTCGATGGTGATCGAGTCGCCTTCCTTGACCAGCGCGATGGTGCCGCCGACATAGGCCTCGGGCGCCACATGGCCGACGACCATTCCCCAGGTTCCGCCGGAGAAGCGCCCGTCGGTGAGCAGGCCGACCGATTCGCCCAGGCCCTGGCCGATGAGGGCCGAGGTCGGCGCGAGCATTTCCTGCATGCCGGGCCCGCCTTTCGGCCCTTCGTAGCGGATCACGACCACGTCGCCCGGCTTGATCTTCTTCGCCATGATCGCCTTCATGCAGTCGTTCTCGGAGTCGAACACGCGCGCGGGCCCGGTGATCGACGGGTTCTTCAGGCCGGTGATCTTGGCGACGCAGCCCTCGGTCGCGAGGTTGCCCTTCAGGATCGCGAGATGGCCATCCTTGTACATCGGGTTGGACCACGCGCGAATCACGTCCTGGTCCTTGCGCGGCTCGGCCGGCACGTCCTTCAGCATCTCGGCCATGGTCTTGCCGTGGATCGTCATGCAATCGCCGTGCAGCACGCCGTTCGCGAGCAGGATCTTCAGCACCTGCGGCACGCCGCCGGCGCGATGGAAGTCCACCGCGACGTAGCGTCCGGAGGGCTTGAGATCGCACAGCACCGGCACCTTGCGCCGCACGCGCTCGAAATCGTCGATGGTCCACTTCACGCCCGCGGCGGACGCAATCGCCAGATAGTGCAGCACCGCGTTGGTCGAGCCGCCGGTCGCCATGACCAGCGCGATTGCATTCTCGATCGACTTGCGCGTGATGATGTCGCGCGGCTTGAGGTCCTTCTTGATCGCCTCCACCAGCACGCGTGCCGACTCGGCCGACGAGTCCGCCTTCTCCGCATCGGGCGCGGCCATTTGCGAGGAGCCGAGCAGGCTCACGCCGAGTGCCTCGAACGAGGAGCTCATGGTGTTGGCGGTGTACATGCCGCCGCACGCACCCACGCTCGGGCACGCGTTCTTCTCGATGCCCTGGAAGTCCTCCTCGCTCATCTTGCCGGCGGTGAACGAGCCCACCGCCTCGAACGCGGACACGATGGTCAGGTCCTTGCCTTTCCACTTACCCGGCTTGATGGTGCCGCCGTAGACGTAGATCGCCGGCACGTTCATGCGCGCCATCGCCATCACGCCGCCCGGCATGTTCTTGTCGCAGCCGCCGACCACCAGCACGCCATCCATGGCCTGGCCGTTGACGCTGGTCTCGATCGCATCGGCGATCACCTCGCGCGACACCAGCGAGTACTTCATCGCCTCGGTGCCCATGCCGATGCCGTCGGTGACCGTGGGCACGCCGAACACCTGCGGCTTGGCCCCGGCCTGCTCGAGCGCCGCCATCGCCCGGTCGATCAGCGGCTGGATCCCGGCGTTGCACGGATTCATGGTCGAGTGGCCGTTGGCCACGCCGACGATCGGCTTGTCGAAATCGCCGTCGCCGAAACCAACCGCGCGCAACATGGCGCGATTGGGAGAACGGGCGACGCCGTGGGTGATGAGGCGGGAGCGGCGGTTGCTGGGGGTGGCGGCCATGAAATCCTCCTGGAGGCGCGATTCTCGCGCCCCGGCGCACCCTGCGCCAATGCAATTGCGAGGCGCCTGTAATACCCTTTCGGTATGGATCTGCCCGATTTGTGGCAGTTACGGTATTTTTCCGCCGTGGCCGAGCACCTGCACTTCGGCCGTGCCGCGGCGGCGCTGCACATCTCGCAGCCGCCGCTGTCGCGCGCGATCCGCGCGCTGGAAGCGCGCCTCGGCGTGCGCCTGTTCGCGCGCAGCCGGCGGCGCGTGGAGCTCACGCCCGAGGGCGCGCGGCTGCTCGGCGAGTCGCGGCGCGTGCTCGCCCAGCTCGAGCGCGCCGTGCAGGAAGTGCGCGGCATGGCGCGCGGCGAGGAGGGCCGGCTGCGCATCGGCTTCGTCTCGCTCGCCGACTACGGCGTGCTGCCCGGCCTGTTGAAGGCGTTCAAGTCCTCGCGTCCCGGCATAGCGCTCGCGTTGAGGGAAATGCTTTCGCCGGAGCAGGCCGCCGCGCTCGCGGCCGGCGAGCTCGATTTCGGCTTTCTGCTGCCGCCGGTGTCCGGCGCCGAGGACCTCGAGCACATCGTGGTGCATCGCGAGCGCTTCGTGGTCGCCTTGCCCGCGCGCCACCGGCTCGCCCGCGTCAAGGGCAGGCTTTCGGTGGATGCCCTCGCCGGCGAACCATTCGTCATGGTGCCGCGCGACGTCGCCCCCGGCTTGTACGATATCGTCACCGGGCTCGCGGCGCGCGCCGGCATTTCCTTCAACGTCGCCCAGGAGGCGATTCAGATGCAGACGGTAGTCAGTCTGGTATCGAGCGGGCTCGGCGCGGCGATCGTGCCCGGCTCGATCGCCAACCTCGGCCGGCGCGGCGTGGTGTATCGCGAGCTCGCCGACAGCCATCCGAAGCTCGACCTTTGGCTCGCCTGGCCGCGCGGCGCTCTCGGCGCCGCGGCGCGCGACTTCCTCGCGCTCGCCCGGCAGCGCGCGCGCTAGCCCGATGCTCAACCATCCCAGCATCGACCCGATCGCGTTCTCGATCGGCCCGCTCGCGGTGCGCTGGTACGGGCTCATGTACCTCGCCGGCTTCGTCGCCGGCTGGTGGCTCGGCATACGGCGCATCAAGCAGGGCCTCGCGCCGGTCACGCGTCAGCAGCTCGACGACCTGCTGTTCCTGGTGGTGCTCGGCGTGATCCTAGGCGGACGGCTGGGCTACGTGCTGTTCTACAAGCCGGGCCACTACCTGTCGCACCCGATCGAGATCTTCTACATCTGGCAGGGCGGCATGTCGTTCCACGGCGGCCTGCTCGGCGTGATGCTCGCCATGACCTTCGCAGCGCGCAAGCACGGCATCCCATGGCTGCGGCTGATGGACTACGTCGCGCCGCTGATTCCGCCGGGCATCGCGGCCGGCCGCATGGGCAACTTCATCAACGGCGAGCTACCCGGCCGCGTCACCGACGTGCCCTGGGGAATGGTATTTCCAGGTGCCGGGGATGCTCCCCGGCACGCCTCGCAGCTCTACCAGTTCGCGCTCGAGGGCGTGGTGCTGTTCTTCTTCCTGTGGTGGTTCTCGTCCAGGCCGCGGCCGACGGGGCAGGTCTCGGCCATGTTCCTGCTCGGCTACGGAAGCCTGCGCTTCGTGACCGAGTTCTTCCGCGAGCCCGACGCCTTCATCGGTTTCCTCGCGCTCGGCTTCACCATGGGCCAGTGGCTGTGCCTGGCGATGATCGCCGGCGGCGCGGCGCTGCTCGTTTGGAGTCGACGCTAGATCCGGTTCTCGGCGCGGTGCTGCCGGTCTTCGGGCTGGTGGCCGCCGGCTACCTCGCGGGTCGCTTCGGGCTGGTGACCCAGGCCTCGAGCGCGGCACTCAACCAGTTCGTCTATGCCTTCGCGCTGCCGGCGATGCTGTTCATCGCCGTGTACCGCGGCTCGCTCGAGGAGATTCTCAGCGGCTATTTCCTGCTCGCGGTGATCCTCGCCACGCTGGGAACCGCCGCCGTCGGTTTCGTCGTCTCGCATTGGTCGCACGCGTCGCCCGCCGAAAGCACGATGCGCGCGCTCAACGCGTCGTTCGCCAACACCGGCTACCTCGGCATCCCCCTGGTGACGGTGGCCTACGGAGAGCGCGCGGCATTGCCCGCGGCGCTCGCGACGGTCGCGACCAACATCGTTTCCTTCGCCCTCGCCATCGTCTGCCTGGAGCTGTTCGTCAACCCGCACCCCGGCGGCGTGCGGCGGGCATTGTCCGGAGTGGTGCGCAGCCCGCTGATCTGGCCGATCGGCCTGGCGATCCTGCTGGTGGGCGTCGAAGCGAAGATCCCGCTGCCGGTGGAGCGCTTCGCCATCCTGCTCGCCGGCGCCGCCGGGCCCTGCGCGCTGTTCGCCATCGGCCTGTTCGTCTCGCAGCTCTCGATTCGCAGCGGTGCGGCGGCGAGCTGGCAGAGCTCGCTGCTCAAGCTCGTGCTGCATCCGCTGCTGATGGCGCTACTCGCGTTCTGGCTGCTGCCGGTCGATCCCTTCTGGGCCAAGATCGCCGTGGTGTGCGCCGCTCTGCCGCTGGGGGCGACGGCGTTCGTGCTCGCGCAGCGCTACCAGCTGCTGGAAGCCGAGACCTCGACCGGCGCGGTGATCTCCACGCTGGTTTCCGTCCTGACGGTGTCGCTGGTGATGGCGTTCTTCGCCCAGAGCGCGCGCGCCGACGAAAACGCGTGGAAGTTGATCCAGGGCGGCGGCCAGATCCTCTTCATGCGGCATGCGACGACCACGCCCGGCGTCGGCGATCCCCCGGGGTTCAAGCCCGACGATTGCAGCACGCAGCGCAACCTTTCCGAGCAAGGCCGCGCCGAAGCGAGGCGCCTGGGCGAAGCGCTGCGCGCGCGCAAGGCGCCGATCGGCGAGATCCTGTCGAGCCCCTGGTGCCGCTGCCACGACACCGCACGGCTCGCGTTCGGCCGCGAAGCGACGACCTGGCGTCCCCTGAGCAACCTGTTCGGGCGGCATGAGGCGGCGGAGGCGCAGGTGCGCGAGATGCGCGCGCGCATCGGCAGCTACCGCGGCAAGGACAATTTGGTGATGATCTCGCACGGCTCCACGGCGCTGCCGCTGACCGGCGTGTCGCCGCAGCAGGCCGAGATCATCGTGCTCACGCCGCTCGGCGGCGACAAGTTCCGCGTCGCCGGCCGGATCCCGCCGCCCTAGAGCGCGCTTTCGAGCAGGCGCGCGACGTGCACCGCCTGGCGGCCGCTGCCATCGCTGATCTGGTGGCGGCAACTGGTGCCGTCGGCAACCAGCAGAGCGTCCTTGGAAGAATTCCGGATGGACGGCAACAGCGAAAGCTCGGCCATCTTCATCGAAACATCGTAGTGCTCGGCTTCGTAGCCGAAACTCCCGGCCATCCCGCAGCAACTCGTCTGCACCGTCGAGACCTTGAGGCCCGGAACCATGCCCAGCACCTTCTCCACCGCCGGCATCACATCGAAGGCCTTCTGGTGGCAGTGGCCATGCAGCAGCACCTGCCGCTCCATTGCCTTGAGCTTCAGCTTTCCCGGCTTTTGCGCGAGGAATTCCTCGAATAGCAGCGCACCCTTCAGCCGATCGCCCAGCCCCATGACGGTGAACTCGTCGCGCAGCGAGAACAGGCACGACGGCTCCAACCCCACGATCGGCACACCCTTGGCGACAAGAGGCGCGAGCGCGCCCACCATCTTGCGCGCTTCTTTCTTCGCCTCGTCGACCAGGCCCGCCGACAGGAACGTGCGTCCGCAGCACAACCCGCGCGGCGCGTGCACGCGATAGCCCGCGGCCTCGAGCACGTGGAACGCGGCGCGGGCGTTCTCCGGTTCGAAGTAGCGGTTGAAGGTGTCGACCAGGAGAACGACATCGCCGTCGCTCTGGCCTTCCTGCCGGAAGAAATCGGTTCGCCATTTGGGCAGGTCACGCTTGGGCGAAAAACCGAGGGACGACTTGAAGATCGAAGAAAGTGCATTTGCAACGGGAGCGAGCCGCGCTGCCCACGGCGCATATCGCGGCAAGTAACCGATCGCGCGGTCACGGGCGGTCAGGCCGTGCTTGGCCTTGTAGTGCGCGAGGAACTCGACCTTCATGCGCGCCATGTCGACGCCGGTCGGGCACTCGCGCTTGCAGCCTTTGCAGGATACGCACAGGTCGAGCGCCGCCTTCACCGCTTCCTCGCCTTCGGCGCCGAGCTGGTTCGAGAGCGCGAGGCGCAGCGTGTTCGCGCGGCCGCGCGTGAGGTGCTTCTCGTCCTGCGTCGCGCGATACGACGGGCACATGGTGCCGGCGTCGAACTTGCGGCAGTGCCCGTTGTTGTTGCACATCTCGACGGCCTTGTCGTAGCCGCCCCATTCGCTCCAGTCGAGCGCCGGCTTGGGCGGATGGCTCTCGTAGCCGGGCTTGAAGCGGAACAGCGTGCGATCGTCCATGCGCGAAGGGTTGACGATCTTGCCGGGGTTCATCAGGCCCTTCGGATCGAGCCATGACTTGATCTCGCCGAGCGCGGCGGTGAGGCGCGGGCCGAAGAACGGCGCGATCCACTCCGAGCGCACCAGGCCGTCGCCGTGCTCGCCGGAATAGGCGCCCTTGTACTCCTTCACCATGGCGCACGCCTCCTCGGCGATGGCGCGCATCTTCTCGGCGCCATCGCGCCGCATGTCCAGGATCGGCTGCACGTGCAGCGTGCCGACCGAGGCGTGCGCGTACCAGGTGCCGCGCGTGCCGTTCTTCTCGAACACGCGCGTCAGGCGATCGGTGTACTCCGCGAGATGCTCGAGCGGCACCGCGCAGTCCTCGATGAACGACACCGGCTTGCCGTCGCCCTTCATCGACATCATGATGTTGAGGCCCGCCTTGCGCACTTCCCAGATCTGTTTCTGCAGTTTTTCGTCCATCACTTCCACGACGCTGCCGGGCAGCCCGAGGTCGGCCATCAGCTGCACCAAGTCCTTCAGCCGCCCGGCGCGTTCATCGGCGAACTCGACGAGCAGGATCGCGTCCGGGTCGCCCTTGATGAACGCGTTCACCGTTTTTTCGAACGCCGGGATTTCGCGCGCGAGACCGATCATCGTGCGATCGACCAGCTCCACCGCCGACGGCCCGAGCTTGACGATGTGCTGCGTGAGGTCCATCGCGGTGTAGAACTTTGGGAAGTGGCACACGCCGAGCGCGCGCTTTTCGGGCAGGCGCGCGAGCTTCAGGTGAACGCGCTCGGAATACGCCAGCGTGCCTTCGGACCCCACCAGCAGGTGCGCGGCATTGGCGTGCGGCGGGCCGAGATGGTCGAGGTTGTAGCCGGCGACCTTGCGCAGCACTTTCGGGAAACGCGCTTCGATTTCCTGTTGTTCGCGCTGGTACAAGCCTTTCAGCCGGGCGATGAACTCGCCATAGGAACCCGAGAGATTCTGGTCCATCGGCCCGAAATGCCAGCGCTCGCCGCCCGTCGTGAACGCATCGACGGCGAGGACGTTGTGCACCATGTTGCCGTACGCGATCGAGCGCGAGCCGCACGAGTTGTTGCCCGTCATCCCGCCGATCGTGGCCTGCGCGCTGGTCGAGACATCCACCGGAAACCAGAGGCCATGCTTGCGCAGCTGGGCGTTCAGGGTATCGAGCACGATGCCCGGTTGCACGATGGCGCGCTGGAGCTCCGGGTCGACCTGCAGCACCCGGTTCAGATACTTGGTGTGGTCGATGACCAGCGCTTCGCCCACCGCCTGGCCGCACTGCGAGCTGCCCGCGCCGCGCGGCAGGATCGGGATGCCCTCCTCCACCGCGATGGCGATCGCGGCCCGGGCCGCTTCTTCGCTGCGGGGCACAACGACGCCGATCGGCATCAGCTGATAGATCGAGGCGTCGGTCGAGTAGCGGCCGCGGCTGGCGGCGTCGAACATGACCTCGGCGTCCAGCTCCTTGCGCAGCCGCCCTTCCAGCGGAGAGCGGGCCCGCGCAAACCTGACCGGGGTCAAGGGGGCGTTCATAGGGAGCATGGTTAGAATACCCCAATGAACAGACGCGCCGGCCGTCACTTCCTGCAGATCCCGGGACCGACCAATGTCCCCGATCGCGTGCTGCGCGCGATCGACTTCCCGACCATCGATCACCGCGGACCCGATTTCGCCGCCATCGGCAAGGATTGCCTCGCCGGCATGAAGCGCGTGTTCAAGAGCACGCAGGGCGAAGTGGTGATCTACCCCGCCTCCGGCACGGGCGCATGGGAAGCGGCGCTCGCCAACACCATGTCGCCGGGCGACCGCGTGCTGATGTACGAGACCGGCCATTTCGCCACCCTGTGGCAGAAGATGGCGGCGAAGCTCGGCCTCGAGGTCGAGTTCATGCCGAGCGACTGGCGCCGCGGCGCCGATCCCGAAGCGATCGAGAAAAAGCTGCGCGCCGACGCCGACAAGCGCATCAAGGCGGTCTGCGTGGTGCACAACGAAACCTCGACCGGCGTCACCTCCAGAATTCCCGAGGTCAGAAAAGCCATCGACGCGGCGAAGCACCCGGCGCTCTACATGGTGGACACGATCTCGTCGCTCGCGTCGATCGACTATCGTCACGATGAATGGGGCGTCGACGTCACCGTCGCCGGCTCGCAGAAGGGCCTGATGCTGCCGCCAGGACTTTCTTTCAATTGCATATCCCCGCGCGCGCTCAAGGCTTCCGCCACGGCCAAACTGCCTCGCAGTTATTGGGCGTGGGACGAGATGATCGCCAACGGCAAGGGCGGCTATTTCCCATACACCCCGGCGACCAACCTGCTCTACGGCCTGCGCGAAGCGCTGAAGATGCTGCTCGACGAGGAAGGCCTCGACGCGGTGTTCGCCCGCCACCAGCGGCACGCGGAAGCGACGCGGCGCGCGGTGCGCGCCTGGGGGCTGGAGATCTTCGCGCTCGACCCGCGCGAGTATTCCGGCTCGCTGACGGCGGTGCTGATGCCCGCCGGCCACGACGCCGACCGCCTGCGCAAGATCATTCTCGAGGCGTTCGACATGTCGCTCGGCACCGGCCTCACCAAGCTCGGCGGCAAGGTGTTCCGCATCGGCCATCTCGGCGATTTCAACGATCTCACGTTGATGGGCACGCTCGCCGGCGTCGAGATGGGCCTCGGCCTCGCCGGCGTCCCGGTGAAGAAGGAAGGCGTGCAGGCCGCCATGGAGTACCTGGTCGCCGCCGCAGCCGCGCCGGCGCGCAAAGTCGCGTAGGAATCCGGTGAGCGGCCCGCTGGCCGGCGTCAAGGTTCTGGAGCTCGCGCAGATCATGGCGGGCCCGACGTGCGGAATGATGCTCGCCGATCTCGGCGCCGACGTGATCAAGGTGGAGCGCGTCCCGGGCGGCGATGACACGCGCCGCATGGACCGGCCCTCGGTGAATGGCGAGTCGGCTTCCTTCATGGCGATGAACCGCAACAAGCGCGGCATCGCCCTCAACCTCAAGCTGCCCGCCGCGCAGGAAGCGTTGAAGCGCATGGCGGCGAAAGCCGATGTCGTGACCGAGAACTATCGCAAAGGCACGATGGAGAAGCTCGGCGTCGGCTACGAGCAGCTCAAAAAGGTAAACCCGGGCCTGATCTACTGCTCGGTCTCCGGCTACGGGCGCAGCGGCCCTTACGCCGACAAGGGCGGCTACGACCTGATCGCGCAGGGCATGTCGGGTCTCATGTCCGTCACCGGCGAGCGTGGCCGCGCGCCGGTCAAATCGGGCGGCCCGGTGTGCGATATCAATGCCGGATTGCTCGCGGCGCTCGGCGTGGTATCGGCGTACGTGCATCGCCTGAAAACCGGCGAAGGACAACTGGTCGACACTTCATTGTTCGAAGCCGGCATCCAGCAGATGTACTGGCAGGCCGCGATTTTTTTCGCCACCGGCGAAGTGCCCGGCCCGACCGGCTCGGCGCATATCCTGTCCGCGCCCTACCAGGCATTCCGCGCCGCGGACGGCTGGCTGACGATCGGCGGCGCGAACCAGAGCAACTGGGAGCGCCTGGTGCGCGTGCTGAAAGCGGAGCCGTGGCTCGCCGATGCGCGCTTCTCGAGCAACGCGGAGCGCATGAAGCATCTCGATGCCCTGAGCGAGGTCATGAACGAGAAGATTCGCGCGTGGAAGGTGAACGACCTGCTCTCGGCGCTCGATGCCGAAGGCGTGCCCTGCGGCAGGATCAATTCGATCGCCGACGTGGCGGCCGATCCGCATGCGCTCGCCCGCGAGATGGTCGTCGAGCTGCAGCATCCGCGCGCCGGGCGCACGCGCGCGCTCGGCCTGCCGGTCAAGCTGTCGCGCACGCCCGGGAAGGTTTCCCGCCCGGCGCCTGTTCTAGGTCAGCATACGCGCGAGGTGCTGTCCGAGTTCGGCTTCTCGCGCGCCGAGATCGACGCTTTGGTGGAGAGCGGAGCCGCCGTGGCTGCAGAGCTATCATCCGCGCACAACGACTAGGAGGAGGAATCGATGAAGAAGTCCCTGCATTGGATCGCCGGCGCCGCGCTGGCGCTCACCAGCATCGCGGCCTCGGCGCAGCAGCAATGGCCGCAGAAGCCGATGATTTTCCTCAACCCGTTCCCGGCCGGCGGCGGTACCGACACCTTCGCGCGTCCGATCGCCGCCAAGCTCTCGCAGCAGCTCGGCGAGCAGGCGCTGATCGAGAACCAGGGCGGCGCCGGCGGCACCGTGGGCGCGGCCAATGCGGCGAAGCGCGCGCCCGACGGCTACAACTGGTTCTTCGGCGCGGTGCACCACACCATCGCCGAGAGCCTGTACACCCGGCTGAACTACAGCCTGGAGAAGGATTTCGAGCCGGTCACGGTGGCGGCGTTCGTGCCGAACGTGGTCGTGGTGCATCCGAAGCACAAGGACAAGATCAAGTCGCTCAAGGACCTGATCGACTACGCCAAGGCGAACCCCGACAAGCTGAACTACGGTTCTGCCGGCAGCGGTACCACCCATCACCTCTCGGTCGAGCTGTTCAAGACCATGACCGGAACCAAGCTCGTGCACGTGCCCTACAAGGGCGCCGGCCCGCTGATGGTCGACATGCTCGCCGGGCAGGTTGATCTTGCCTTCGACGGCATGGGTACCTCCTCGGTGCAGATCAAGGCGGGCAAGCTGATTCCGCTCGCCATTACCAGCGCCAAGCGCAATCCGGTGCTGCCCAACGTGCCGACGGTGCAGGAAGCGGGCGTCCCCGGCTACGAAGTGCGCACGTGGTACGGCGTCTGGGCGATCAAAGGCACCCCGCCGGCGATCAAGGAGCGGATGTACAAGGAGATCGTCAAGGCGATGGAGCAGCCCGATCTGAAAAAAATCTGGGCCGAGCAGGGCGCGGACCCGGGCGGCATGCCGCCGGCCGAGATGGAGAAGCTGGTGAAGGCCGAGATCGCGAAGTGGGCCAAGGTCGTCAAGGACGCCGGCGCCAAGGTCGACAACTAAGCCCGAGCCTAAACGATCCCCTCGGAGCGCAGCTTTTCGATCTCCGAGGGGCTTTTCTTCAGCAGCCCCTTCAGAACCTCGTCGGTGTGCTGCCCCAGCGTCGGGGGCGGTGTTTCGTGCTGCACCGGCGTCTCCGAGAAGCGCATCGGGCTTCGGGTCAGCGCCACCTTTCCCGCGGTCGGATGCGGCAGCTCCATGCGCAAGCCGCGCGCGAGCGCCTGCGGCTCGGCGAACACCTGCTCGAGATTGTTGATCGGCCCGCACGGCACGCCGGCGGCTTCGAGCGCATCGAGCCAGTCGCGCATGCTGCGCTTCGCCATGATCTCGGAAAGCAGGCGCGTCAGCTCGGCGCGGTTGGCGACACGCTTGCCGTTGGTCGCGTAGCGCGCGTCGTCCGCGAGCTCCGGCCGGCCGGCGACCTCGCAGAACTTGCGGAACAGGTTGTCGTTGCCGCAGGCGACGATCACGCTGCCGTCGGCGGTCTTCAGCACCTGGTACGGCGCGATGTTCGGGTGGTCGTTGCCGAGGCGCCCGGGCGGCGTGCCGGTCGCCAGGTAGTTCGCGCCCTGGTTGGCGAGCACCGCCACCAGCGAATCGAGCAGCGCGAGATCGAGGTGCTGCCCCTGGCCGGACTTCGCGCGATGCGCGAGCGCGGCGCAGATCGCCACGCTCGCATACATGCCGGTGATCAGGTCGGCGATCGGAATTCCGGCCTTCTGCGGGCCGCCGCCGGCGCGATCGTCGCGCTCGCCGGTGACGCTCATCAGGCCGCCCATGCCCTGGATCATGAAGTCGTAGCCCGGGCGCTCGCGCCACGGGCCGCTGTGCCCGAATCCGGTGACCGAGCAGTAGATCAGCCCGGGGTTCACCTTCCGCAGCTGCGCGTAGCCGAGGCCGTAGCGGTCGAGGTCGCCGAATTTGAAGTTCTCGAGCAGCACGTCGCAGCGCTCGGCGAGCTCGCGCGCGATCGCCTGACCTTTGGGATTCGCGAGATCGAGGGTGACGGACTTCTTGCCGCGGTTGGCGCACGCGAAGTACGCCGACTCCGCGGTATCGCGTCCCTGCGCGTCCTTCAGCCAGGGCGGGCCGAAGGCGCGCGAATCGTCGCCTTTTTTCGGCCGCTCGACCTTGATCACTTCGGCGCCGAGATCGGCGAGGTTCTGGGCGGCCCAGGGCCCCGCGAGCACGCGGGTGAGATCGAGAACGCGAATTCCTGCGAGCGGCCCGGGCATGGGCGCCGAGTTTACTGCATCCGGCGAGCTATCTCGGCTTGACCACGAGGTTGTTGTGCACCGTGCGCACGCCGCTGATAGAAGCGGTGACGCGCCCTGCGCGCGACGCCATGTCCGGCGCCGGCACGAATCCGGAAAGCTGCACACCGCCCTCGTAAGTCTCGACCGAGATTGCGTTCCACGGCAAGCGCTCGGCGAGCAGCGCCGCCTTGACGCGCGCGGTGAGCGCGGCATCCGCCTGGGCGCGCTTGTCGATGTCTTCGCGGGCGCTGAGATACTCGGCAAGCGAGAGCTGCCGGTCCTTGTTGGCGTCGAACTGCGCGAAGCGCTTGTGGATCTCCGGATCGGCGAGCGCCTCGATCCGGGTGACATGGTTGTCGCCGTTTCGATCGAGCTTGGCGAACTCCGCGGCGCGCGGGCCGCCGCCGGGCTCACCGGAACCGGGCTGCGCCAATACGCTGGCGCTGAAGGCAACTGCGGCGGCTATGAGAAATGCGCGCATGGGTTGGGCTTGCGCCCACTATGCGCGCGACGCGTTAATCCGCGCGTCCGCCGCCAATAGTCCGCCCTGCTCAGGAGCGTCGCGATTTCGCTACAAGAAGGTGCTGCGCCAGCTCGCGGAACCCCGCACCCGAGGCGGCGCGGGTTACGTATTTGGGCTTTTCCTTGAGCAAATCCTCGAAGCGGTGGACGTTTGCCACCCCCACCGAGTTCATGAAAAAGCCGAACATCGGTGCGTCGTTTGGCGAATCGCCGGCAAAAACCACTTGCCGGTTGGCGTGCTCGAGATCCAGGC
>Ga0247825_10000054_pt1 | contig 62994 bp, 49 predicted proteins | sample 13C_Vanillin_Day_FD_194413 | JGI IMG/M metagenome (GOLD analysis project Ga0247825, IMG submission 194413) | Soil microbial communities from agricultural site in Penn Yan, New York, United States - 13C_Vanillin_Day48 | ecosystem: Environmental > Terrestrial > Soil > Agricultural land | place...
GTCGCGCAGGAAGTGCATCACGTAGCCGCGGCACCACAGATCGCGATCCAGCAGGCTCTTGCTCAACGCCGGATCGACGAGATCCATCAACTCGATCGTGCGCGCGTGGAGCGCGATCGCTCGCGACTCACGGCCGGGACCGGGCATGCGATCGATGCAGCGGTACTCGATCCCGCGGCGCGCCAGCTCCATCGAGAGCACGCTGCCAACGGCACCGCCGCCCACGATCAGGACGGGAATTTCTGAGGTCATGAATTGATGATTTTTCTGATCTTTGACTTTTGATTCGTTGTTGATTGTCGATCGTTGATTTCAGATTACTGGCGATTCGGAGTCACACAATAGATCAACCAATCTCCAATCAACAATCAACAATCACCAACCATTCACCAATCGACGATCCTCCCACATCTCCAATGTCCTATTGACGAAAGCCTTCGTTGACATTGACGAAGCTCTTCGTCAATACTGCGAGGCCATGGTCAAGAAGCGCCCTCACCCGACGAAAGCCGAGCTGGCCATTCTCCGGGTGCTCTGGACGGAAGGACCGCTGTCCGTCCGTGACGTACAGGCCATCCTCGAGCAGTCAAAGCCGACAGGCTATACGACGGTCCTCAAGACCATGCAGATCATGGCCGAGAAGGGTCTGGTCGAGCGCGACGATACGGTCCGCCCCCAGCTCTATCGCCCGCGACACTCCGAGGATCGCACCCAGAAGCAGCTCCTGACCGACCTGATCCAACGCGTATATGGCGGTTCCGTCAAGGCGCTCGTGCTTCACGCCGTCGGAACGCGCAAGCCATCAGCCGAGGACCTGGAGACGATCGAAAAGCTCCTGGATCGATTCGAGGGAGACAAGAAATGAGTGTCACCGCCGACGCCCTCAACTCCGCACTCCTCCATTCGCTCTGGCAGGATGCCATTGTCGGTCTGCTGCTCTGGGGCACGCTGATCGCGATGCGTCGTGCGAGCGCCAACGCTCGTTACATCGTGTGTTGTGCGGCATTGGGACTGATGGCCGCTCTTCCCGTCATCACGACGCTCGTCCTGTCCGAGCGCGGGTACAGCGCTCAACCGCTGATGCCGGCGACTCTTACTGTCGAGCCGACCGTCGTCTCGACAGCACCCGACGCATTGACACCGCGAGAGAGCGGACCAGCGGATTGGTTGGCGCCTCTCGCGCCCTGGGCGCTCCCCGTGTGGCTGTTTGGCGTCCTTGCGTGCTCACTTCGACTGGTGCTGGCGGGCGCCCATGCCGTCGTCCTCAAACAGCGCAGCGACCCTGAGGACGGACCGATCGCTGCAACCGTTGCAAGACTCGCTGCCGGCATTGGTCTACGTCGATTGGTGTCGGTGCGGATCTCGATGCGGACCGACAGTCCCGCCACACTGGGATTGCTCCGTCCTGTGATTCTGCTTCCACCCGCGGTGGCGCTCGGCGTGACGCCGCAGCAGTTCGAGGCACTGCTTGCGCACGAGCTCGCGCATATCCGCCGTCATGACTATCTAATCAACCTGCTCCAGATGCTGGTTGAGACGCTCTTCTTCTATCACCCGGCCGTCTGGTGGGCGTCGAGGCGCATTCGAGTCGAGCGCGAGCTCTGCTGCGACGACATCGCGGTTGAAGCGTGCGGCGACGCCGTCGGCTATGCCCAGGCACTCACCAAGGTCGCGCGGATGCAGATCTCGCGTCCGGGGCTGGCGCTTGGCGCGACGGGCGGGCCGTTCTTGCAGAGAATTCAGAGGCTGCTCGGTGTCACTACCACCAGCCGGCCCGCGTACCCGTTGTGGGTCACGGTGGCGTCACTCATGATGATTTTCGCCGTGATGTTCACGGGCTCGTACGCCCAGAGCACAACGCCGGGAACGCTAGCGCCCGCTGAGACGGAGCCAGACTCCACATTGCGCGGACGCATCATCGACGCGAGGAGCGGGCAGCCGATCGCCGGTGCACGCGTGCGGGCGCAGTACATCACCGGAGTCGAGAACCCGCCGAAGTGCCCGATTGGCACCTGTGAGGATGTCGTCGATCGCGTCGCGGGCCGCCTTTCCGTTTATCACGCGACTGCTGGAATCGATGGCCGCTTCAGCATGCCGAACATGAAAGCGGGTGACTATCTCGTGGCGGCCGCAGCTTCCGGCTACGTTCAGCGGTACTTCGGTGAGACGTCGAACGACACACCCGAGACGTCGGTTCACGTCGCGGCCGGGCAAAGCACGGCATCGATTGACCTGCGGCTCGAACCCGCGGGATCGGTGAGCGGCCGCATTCTCTCCGACGCCCGCGAAGGGCTGCCGGGCGTCGAGGTGGAGCTTCTGCGTCGCGCCTACTTGCCGGGAGGGGCGAGACCGGTTGCCATCGCGTTCGCCCAGACGGAAAAAGGAGGCACGTACCGCTTCCGAGACGTGACACCCGGCGAGTACTACGTGCGTGCGTATTCGCCAGCAACCCTTCCGCCGACACGCAATGACGTGCCGCGCTCGTACGTGGCGACCCTCTTCTCGGAAGCGACCGACATCGCGTTCGCGCAATCGATCTTGCTCGCGGGCGGTCAGGAGCTTGCCGGCATCGACTTCGCACTGATGACCGCGAAGACGAGCGTGGTCAGCGGCCGGCTCGTCGATCCGAATGGCGCTTCGTTGGCCACGGCTGTGGTCCACCTGATCCCGTATCCTTCAGGAGTCGATGACGTGCGGAGGGCGCCCGCCACACCGGACGGCCGCTTCCGCTTCGACAACGTGGTGGCTTCCAACTACATGCTGACGGTCTCCGACGTCGTTGATAGCCGCAGCTGGAACACGGCCGTACGCGATCTCTTGCTACCTGGTGATGTCACCGACCTCGTGCTGTTCGCCGGTCCATCCGTATCGCTGGGGGGGCGGGTAACTCACGACAGCGGCGGTCCCCTGCCCTTCGACCCGTCCGAGTTACGGATCACGACGGAGCAGCGCACCAATTCGACCGGCCTTCACAGCGCCGGGTCCACGCGAGTGACTACTGACGGCACCTTCTCGATGCGGAGTGGCGCCGGGTTCATGAGTGTGCGTATCGTCGGGTTGCCGCCGGGGTGGTTCATAAAATCAGTGCAGCTGAACGGCACTGATGTCACCGACGCCGAATTCGATCTCGCGCCGGGCGGCCGGCAACACTTCGACATCACGCTCACCGACCGCGTCAGCCGTCTCGGGGGAACCGTGACCGATCGCTGGGCGCGACCGCTCTCGAACGCGCTGGTGGTCGTATTCCCAGAGGATCGGGCACGATGGACCAACACCAGCTCTATCCGGACTACGTTCTCGCACCAGCAGGGTCGTTACGAGACGGACTCGCTGCCGATATCCAAATATCGCGTCGTCGCCGTCACATCGCTGCCGCGCAACGCGTGGATGGATCCCGAGGTCCTTGCTCGCTTGTTGCCGGATTCCTCGCCCGTGTCGCTCGACGAACTCGGACAGGGCACGCTGCACCTGAAGGTGGTACAGCCTCCGACGGATCTGCTGCAATAAATTGACGATTGCTGATCTGCGATTTGTGATTCGTTGTTTGATTGAAGATTGTTGATTCTTGATCTATTGGTGATGCGACGGACGGCAATCCTCAATCACGAATCAACAATCACCAACGAATCAACAAATCACACATCAAGAATCATCCAATGCCTTATCGATCGGCGAGCGCATCGATCATCGCGCGCGCCTTGTCGAGCGTCTCCATGTACTCCTGCTGCGGATCGGAGTCGGCAACGATTCCGCCTCCGGCACTGAAGTACACGCATCCATCCTGGACGACCGCGGTTCGAATGGCGATGCTCGTGTCGAGCTCACCGGTGACGCTCCAGTAGCCGATCGAGCCGCAGTACACGCCGCGCCGCGACGGCTCGAGCTCCGCGATCACTTCCATCGCCCGCAACTTCGGTGCACCAGTAATCGATCCGCCGGGAAACGCCGCGCGCAACAGGTCGATCGCGTCGGTGCTCGGGCTCAACTCTCCGACTACCGTCGAGACCAGGTGATGCACGGTCGCGTAGTGCTCGAGCGAGAAGAGCTCTGACACGCGAACGGAGTGGGGCTTACAGACGCGCGACAGATCGTTGCGCATCAAGTCAACGATCATCAGGTTCTCGGCGCGATCCTTCGCGCTCTCGGCCAGCGCCTGGCCCAGCGCCGCGTCGTGCTCCGGGCCGACTCCGCGCGGCCGCGTCCCTTTGATCGGGCGCGTCTCGACGTGGCCGTGGGCATCGACACGCAGGAAGCGCTCCGGCGATGCGCTCACCACCGTCACTTCGGGAAAGTCGAGGAAGGCCGCAAACGGCGCCGCGTTCCGTCGTCGCAGCCGCGTGTAGAACGACCACGCGGGTTCGGTGGTCGCCGCCTCGAATCGCTGTGACAGGTTCGCCTGGAAGATGTCGCCGGCGAATATGTACTCGCGCACCCGCGAGACGGCGTCCAGATATTCGCTGCGAGTAAACGACGATCTCAGCTCAAAACAAGAGGGCCACCAGATCCGATCCACTGGATAGGACGGTGCGAAGGGGCGAGGGTGCGATGGTGCGATGGTGCGGTCGGGGGGTGCGGGAGTCCGAGGGTGCTGGTCCGAAAGTGCTGCCAACCGCTTCTTCACAAATGCAGCGCGAGAGGCAGCGCGCACGCGACGTGCGTCAGCAGTTCGCTCGGGAATCCCGGTCGAGATTACCCACGCGCGAGACGACTCGTGGTCCCACGCGATGACCCAGTCGTACAAACCGAGGACAAGATCCGGCAGCTCGAGATCGTCGTAGCGCGGCGCCGGGAGTCGCTCGAGGGTCAGACCCCAGTCGTAGGCGACGTAACCTGCGGCACCTCCTTGAAACGGCGGCAGGCCGGACACCGGTTCGGCCGCGTATGGCATGACGAGCTCGCGTAATGCGACGAGCGGATCGCCGCTAATCTCGCGCCGAGCACCGGTCCGCAGATCGAGGCACTCCACCTCGACGCCGCGGCTACGGACGATCGCAACAGGGTCGGCAGTGAGGAAAGAGTAACGACCGAAACGGCTCGCGGTGCTCGCGCTGTCGAGAAACAGCCTGTATGGCAGTCCCTCGAGCGCCTCACAGCAGCGCACCGGATCGGGCGCTGGCGACATCTCCTCAACGAATGGGGTCATCGATCGGCGCGTGAACCGCGCTTGCGTTCGGCGTGCGTCAGGCGCACGTGGCGTGATCGCTCTTCAGCCGGTGTGAGGTACCCCCACGACAGCGTGCCTTCCTGGCGATAGGTCTTGCCAAGGCTCACGGCGAGGCTCGCCTTCGCGAGCTCCTTCCCCAGGTAGAAGGCATGGGTCGGCTCATCGACCTCGAGCTGATCGAAGATCTCCTGGATGTCAGTCCCGCGCACGAAGCGTTCGCTGTTGAACACCGTGATCGCGTCGCGATCGGCAAAGATGCGGTAATTCGGGTCGGTGATGGCGGCCTGCAACGCGCGCAGATCTGCCTCGGAGTACGTCAACACTTCGGGGTCCTTCACGGTGACCAGCCGATCGTCGATCCCCTTGGGGACGGTTCGCTTCGTGACTGCGTAGTGCATGAGCCGACGCGCAACGTCGATCTCCCTCACCGCTCCACGCGCCCACGGGATCACTTCCGTCGTCAGCACCGCGCGAATCCCCAGCTCCTGGCAGATTGCGATGAGCAGCGCGTTGACCCCGGTCGAGTCTGCCGCAGTCAGTTCCGTGAGGTTGCCAATGCCCATCAGCATCTCGGCGTCGGGCCAGCGACGACGGGCGTTGGCGTAGCGCGCGAGAGAGGCCATGAACCCCATGCCGATCGGTTCGAGGATCGGATCGACGAGGTACGAAGCACCCCATGCCTCGAGCTTCGCGATCGTGGGCTCGAGCGTGTCGATCGACGCGCCCAACTCCGGCACAGCGACCCACCTGACTGGATATGACGAGAGCTCGTTGGCTATTTCGACGTTCGCCTGATTCACGCTGAGGACAACACGCGCGCCGGCTCGCACCGCCGTTCGAATCTCGTCCACGTCGAAGGTGTCGATGCTCACTCGCATTTCCGCATCGACGAGTTCGCGCACAACGTCGGCCAGCCCGGGAAACGGCAGACCGGGCGTACAGCCGATATCGATCACGTCGGCACCAGACGCGCGGAAGCGCTCGGCCTCTTGACGGATCTGGTCGCGGCTCAGGCGTGGAGCGTTGTTGATCTCCGCGAGGATCTCGATGTCCCAGGCGCCGTAGTCCTGCGTCGCGGCGGCGCGCCCGAAGTAGCCCGGTATCTCTCGCAGATCGGTCGGTCCCTTCGCCACCGGCACGCCCACCTTGCTCTGAATGACGAGGGGATCGCCTTCGCAGAGACCGGGAATCAGCACGAGGTCAGTGTCTTCGCCAACCGTGAGATGTCGGGCGATCCACGTCGTGGTCATCAACGCGGCGACGGTGATCCGAAGTGCGGCAACGTCACACGCGAAGGGCGCGGCCATCTGCGCCAGCAAGTTTCGCAACGCCGGCTCGGCCAGCTGACCAGTCACGAAGAGGACGCGCCGCGGCTCGCTCATCCGCTTCGCCTGTCATTCACAATGCATTCTGAATTCTGAATTCTGCATTACAAGCGGAGATCACCTCGGATCGCCACTCCGCACGAACTTGTTCGGCGTCCCCTCGAGCGCGTCGCCGTCGGCAGGACGCCACAGCACGACATCTTCGATTCGGCGCGCGAGCGCAAAGTCCTTGTCGGTGATGCCGCCAGCGCTGTGCGTGGACAGCTTCACCGTGATCCGTCCCCACGTCACCGACAGGTCGGGATGGTGATATGCCGCCTCAGACAGGTAGCCAATCGCATTCACCAGCATCAGCGTCGTCGGCCAACCATCGGTCTTGTAGACCCGACGGATCCATCCGTCTTCGAGGTACCACCCGGGGAGCTCCTTCAGCCGATCAGCGATCTGTGTCTCGTCGTAGGTTGTCTCTTTCCTCGGCATATCAACACTCCATCACATCACCACGCCGCCGCCCACCAGGAGCACTTGGCCTGTCATGAATGCGGCGGCTGGTGACGCCAGAAACACGGCCGCGCCGGCGACATCGTCAGGGGTTCCCCATCGAGCGAGCGGAGTCGAGTCGACCACCGCATCCCGCCGATCGGATTTCAAATCCGCGGCAAACGAGGTCTCGATCCATCCCGGCGCGAGCACGTTGACGCGCACGCGCGGAGCCACCGATCGCGCCAGCGACTTGCTGAACGCGAGCACGCCGCCTTTGACTGCGGCAAAGAGCTGCGGGTTGGTTCCAGGCATGCCGGTCAGCACGTGATCCCAGCTCATATTGATGATCACGCCGCCGTCCGGTTGTTTCGCAAGAACGCTGGCGGCCTGCCATGACGCCAGGATCGTCCCTCGCAGATCGACCGACATCAGCAGGTCCATCTTCTGTACGTCCGACATCGCGGCACCGGCGCCCGTGAGAATGTCCGCGCCCGCGTTGTTGATCCACGCATCGAGGCGGCCGAGAGCGTCGCGTGCCGATGCGCCGAGCGAGGCGAGCGCGGCTTCGTCTGCCAGATCGATCTGGACTGTGATCGCCCTTTTCCCAAGCGCGCGAATCTGCGCTTCTGTTTCGCGCGCCCCCATTGCGTTCGATCGATACGTCAATGCGACATCTGCGCCGGCACGCGCCGCGGCGATCGCAATGGCTCGTCCGATGCCGCTCGACGCGCCGGTGACCAGCACACCGCGCCCCTCGAGCGGCTTCACAACCGGCTCTGGCATGTCTTTGAATGATAGTTCCGTGCGGTGCGATGGAGCGACGGGCGATAGTGCGAGGGTCCAGTACGACAGTGCGACGGTCCGTAGTCGACCGACTCCCGGATCGTGGGACCGTCGGACGGACCGTCGGACCGGACCGTCGCACCCCCGCACCGTCGCCCCGTCGGACCGTGCTAATCCGTTATTCCCTCTCCTCAAGGATCGATCCAAACAGCGGCTGGCCGGCACGCGACGCGGAGAACCCGAACAGCGCCAGGCCGATCAGCATCGCGAGCGTCCAGTTCGACGGAATCGCCCGCCAGTGCGAGAACTCCAGCGTCATGGGAACCGCAGCAAGCAGCCCCCACGTAAACCACGCGACCACGAGCGACAAGAGACCGAAGCGCATCGCAAGAAACGTGAGCAGCGCACCGCTGGTCAACGGAAAGACGAGCGCATAGGGCATCGCCGACATATCGTAGGCCGCTGTCACGGACAGGAACAGCATCGTGACAACGATCGCGAGCCAGTGGACGCGCAACACGAGCCGGGCAATGACGATGCCGAAGGCCGCGAAGAGCGCGCCGCCGATCGCACTGACACTCTCGATCAGTAGCGCCCAGAACGCCGCGGCGCTGTCGCCAATCATCTCCTCACCGAAACCGTAGCGCGGATAGGGCGCAGCAAAGCCGAGCGCGGGGATGATCGTCGCCTTGCCCGCATCGACCAGGATGAGCGCAACGCCGAAGACCATTCCAATCAGCAGATCGCGGCCGACGCGCGGATCGCGAATATGGCCTGTGAGCAGACGCGACCATCCGAGGAGCGCGTCCGGCCACAACCTCCGCACGTACGACTCGACGGCCACATAGACGGTCCAGAAGATCGCCCCGAGCAACGCGAGGACTCCTGCGGATCGAAAGAAGAGCCCGATCTCACCTTCCAGATTCGACGAGTGACTCGCGCGCAATACCCAGGAGAGCAACCCTGCGATCGACAGATACGCCGTTACGCGCCACGCACCGCGGCGGTCGGCACGATTGGTACGAATGTGCCGTCGCGCCAGCACGCCGGCAGCGGCAATCAGCATGCCGAGCGTTGCGAAGATCAGCGCGATGAAGATCTGATCGGCGACGGACTGCTTGTCCGGCTCCATACGTTCGGGATCTGTCCATGGACCGACGACATCGAAGAACACGGGCTTCCCGCGATACGCAGCCGCCTCGATGCGCAGCGTGACGTCCTTGACGGTGGGATGCGGACCCGTCCACGCAGCACGCACGTCGGCGTAGTCCGGTGGCGCCCACTGCGGTGTGGCTTCGACGAAAGACGACATCGACAACCCGGCCGCCTCGAACAACGTGTTCCACGAAGGTGCAGCAGCAGCACCGGTGCTCTCGTCGAACTGTGGCGGCACCGACCGGAATCGCTGCAGGCGTCCACGCGGATCGAGCACGACCTCGCGCATGCCTGTTTCGATCGACGGCGGATCTTCCAGCGAGACGGTGTCCTCGTCTACCGGCACGATCTGGCGCGGACTGCTGCGGTACCAGAACAGGATGCCGGACGGATCTCCCGTCGACAACACGTCCCATCGCGTCGGCCCGAGCGCTCGACTGCGCAGCCACTGGCGATAGTCCTCGAAGCTCATAAAGCCGGACGCGGTATCGCCCACCGGATCGCCGTAGCCAAATGAGTTGATCAGTTGCTCCGCGCGATTGATCAGCACGGCCGGCGGATCGTCGAGCGGAGTGCGTCCAACCGGCGACGTGCGTTGCGACACTCCGGCGAACACGAGCAACCCGGCGATCACGAACGACACGAGCGCGAGGCCCCGGCCGACGCCAAGCGCATCGGATTCAGCAGCCGCCGCGAGCACGGCCGGGGACGGAGTCTCTCCGGCAGCGAGTGCCGCCGCGAGCGGATCGCCCCCGGGCAAGGCCGCGGCCACCACGAGGGCCGACACCGGGCGCCGCTCGGGATCGCGCTCGAGACATCGCTGGATCACGCGCTCGACGCCCGGGTCGAGGTCGTGAACGATCGACGAGGGCGTCGGGTGCGTGCCGGTCTGGTGGAAGCGTTTGAGATCCTCGAGCGTCTTGCTTTCCTGCGCGCGCTTTCCCGTGAAGACCTCGAACAGAATCAGGCCGAGCGCGTAGATGTCGCTCCTCACCGACGCGGCTGCGCCCGAGAACTGTTCGGGTGCCATGTACTGCGGCGTGCCGATGAACTCCGACTTGTCCGCAGTGGCCGTCGCGATGCCGAAGTCAGTGATGCGAACATCGCCCTGGCCGTCGATCATCACGTTGGCCGGTTTGAGGTCGCGATGAATCACGCCGCGTTCGTGCGCTGCCGCGATTCCAGCGCAGAGCTGCCGTGCGATCTGCACCGCCTTGTCGTGCGGCAGCCGGCCGATCCGTCGCAGCAGCGAGGCCAGATCCTCGCCGTCGACGTACTCCATCGTGAGGAACCGTCGACCTCCTGCTTCGCCCAGGTCGTAGAGGCGGCACACGTTCTTGTGGGAGACCTGACGCGCGATCTTCAGCTCGTTGTGAAGCGGACCGAGCTTCGCATCGTCGGCGGCGCCTGATGGCAGGAACTTCAGGGCGACGGGCTGATCGAGGATCAGGTCGTCAGCGCGATAGACCTCGCCCATCCCGCCTTTGCCGAGCAGCGCGACGAGGCGATAGCGACCGGAGAGGATTGCGCCCGGTGCGAACGAGACCGTCGCGGCTGCAGACTCGGGTGTGGCGGTCGTCGCTGCTGTCGTGACGCCCGTGAGCATCGTGGGATCGTCCTCGCTCGCGATGGGCTGACGACCCTTCACGGTCATCGTCGGAAGATCCTCTGGCCGGGTCACGACATCTCCGGTGCGAGAGCTTATCAAAGCGACAACATCAAACGATAACCTGTGCACGATTGTTGACTACCCTCGGAGCGAATCCTCGATTGAGTCGTCATCGAGAGAATCCTCATTGCACGGCTTAATCGTCGAGCTGTGCGCAACGGTTGACATGTCAGAACCCGGCCCCTAGAATCCGTCCACTTTCCGTTCCCACGCGTCTGTGGGACGGCGGGTCTCGCGTCGACTCCACAGAACTCTGGAATTGGAGGCGAAGGACAGGTGCCCAGTCGTACGCCGCCTCAGCACGGGTACTCGCTTCTGCTCCTTGTGATCGTGTTCGTGTGTGCCGGCATTGCTGGCCGACGAATGGTAGCCGCGCCTCAGACACCTGCAGGGCAGCCACAGGTCACCTTCAGCGCCGAAGTGAATGTCGTCGAAGTTCACGCGATCGTGACCGATCGCAGCGGCGCATTCGTGAAAGGTCTCACCGCGGACGATTTCGAGATCCTCGAAGACGGCAGACCGCAGACGCTGTCGACATTCGGGTTCGTCGATCTCCCGGTCGGCAGGCCCTCGACGATGAGCGGCGCCGCGGAGGCGGTGGAGTCGGACGTTCGCGCGACCACACACACCTTCGATGGCCGCATCTACGTCTTCCTGCTGGACGACCTGCACACTGATGTCACGCGCTCGCTGCTCGTCCGCGAGATGACGAGGCAGTTCATCCAGCAATACCTCGGTGACAACGACCTGGCCGCAGTGGTGTACACGAGCGGTCGTCAAGAGGCTGGACAGGAGTTGACGAGCAGCCGCCGGTTGCTTCTCGCAGCACTCGACCGCTTCCAGGGAGAGAAGCTGCCGTCCGCCGGCGCTGAGAAACTGGCGCTCCATCTTCGAGCTACAGGTGCAGCCGACGTGCTCGGCGAGAGCTCGCAGCCAATTCGCACAAACGAAGGACTTCAAGGCGCCCAGACAATACGCGACCCCTACGACGCGCAGCGAGGGCTGAATGCACAGCGGGCGCTGCAGGCCATCGAGAACGTGGCGAACTGGCTGCGCGATGTCCAGGGCCGCCGCAAGGCGCTGCTCTATGTCAGCGAAGGCATCGACTACGACATCTACACGCCATTCAATCTGGCGCCGTCGGCGTCGGCGATCGTCGCCGACGTACAGGAGGCGGTCGGCGCGGCGCTACGCAGCAATGTCAACGTGTACGGAATCGACCCGCGCGGACTGAACCAGTTCAGCGGGTTGGTCGGCATCGGAGCACTGTCCGATTACCCGCAACTCGAGTACGGAACCTTCCGTGGCGCGCTCCGCGAGCTGAGCCTGTCGCAGGAGAGCCTGATCTCACTGTCGGACGAAACCGGCGGCCTGGCGATCGTCAACGCCGGGGATCTCAGGGGCGGTCTCGGTCGAATCGTCCTCGATAACAGCCGCTACTACCTGCTCGGATACCGCAGCGATTCCACGAGATGGTCCACCGGATTCGTCAAGATTGACGTCCGCGTCAAACGTCCGGACGTGACCGTACGCGCACGCCGCGGGTTCCTTCCTCCCGATCCCAAGGCGGCGACGAAGGCGCATGAGATCGAGGCGAAGGCCGGTACGTCTCCGGCGCTCAGGGCTGCGCTCAACCGACCCGTGCCCATCGGAGATCTTCCCGTTCGAGTGTTTGCCGCCCCGTTTCGAGCGGCTGGCTCCAATGGCTCGGTGCTGCTGGCGATCGAGATCGAGGGCGCCGCCTTGCGATTCCGCGAAGCCGACGGGCGATTCAACGAGAAGGTCGAAGTCTCCATAGTCGCCGCCGACGAGCGGGCACGTGTTCGCGGAGAAGATCGGCAGGAATTCGACATGAAACTGCAGCCGGACACGTATCAGCGAGTGCGACGCACAGGGATCCGCATGTTGTCGCGTTTGACGCTGCCGCCGGGTCGCTACCAGATTCACGTCGGGGCGTACGAAACCACCGGCGGGGCGACTGGTACGGTCCCTTACGATCTCGAAGTGCCAGACTCGGCGAAAGCGGGTTTCGGCCTCAGTGGCATCGTCCTCACATCTTCGAGAGCGGATCTGCTTGTGACGGCCAATCCAGATCCGGTGCTGAAGGATGCACTTCCCGGGTCGCCTGTTGCGACTCGACGGTTCAGCACGAGCGAGACTTTGAGTGTGTACGTAGAGGCGTACGACGCACCGCGCCAGGCTGGTGGAATCGCGCTCGTCATGCGTGTGCACGATGCCGCCGATGGACACGAGGTTTTCGAGTCGAACGATCGCCGCGATAGGAAAGCCGCGGACCGAGCCAACGGATTCCGTGCGGATGTCCCGTTGAAAGGCTGGTCGCCCGGCCACTACGTGCTGGAGGTGGAGGCCACGGCGGGCGCGGGTGCATCCGCGCGCCGCAGCATACCTTTCGACGTCACGAACCAATGACATGCGTCCAGGCCCTGCGGTCCTCTTCAGCGCCGTCCTACTGACGGGCCTGACGCTCGGCGTGTCGGTCTGGTCGCAGACCACGGGTGGGCCCGCTGCGTACAGGCCGTCGCGAAACGCGTTCGGGCAACCCGATCTGCAGGGGATCTGGCAGGCTCTCAACACGGCCGCGTGGGACATTCAGGACCACTCCGAACAACGATTCCCTGGGCTTCCAGCACGATTCTCGGTGCCTGCCGGCCAGGGTGTGGTCGAGGGCAATGAGATTCCGTATCAGCCGTGGGCGACCGCGAAGCGAGACGAGAACTTCGAGAACCGACTGACCGCCGATCCGGAAGCGAAGTGTTATCTGCCAGGAGTGCCGCGCATCACCTACATGCCGTATCCGTTTCAAGTCCTCCAATTCCCGGATCGCGTCGTAATCCTCTACGAGCATCTTCACGCAACCCGCGAGATCTATACGGATGGAAGTCCGCATCCGGACATACCGGTCGAGTTCTGGATGGGAGACTCTCGCGGCCGATGGGACAGAGACTCGCTCGTCATTGACGTAACGAAGTTCACGGACCAGACGTGGTTCGATCGTGCTGGGAACTTCCACAGCGACGCGCTGCACGTCGTCGAGCGCTACACGCGGAGCAGTCCGGATCACCTGCTGTATGAAGTGACGATCGAGGATCCCAAGGTCTTCACGCGCCCCTGGAAGATGAGGATGCCGCTCTACCGGCGTCAAGAAAGCGCGATCCAGATCCTCGAGAACGAGTGTTACGCCCTGGCGCGAGAGAACGCTCCACCGGAGGCCAGGTGAAGCGATCAGCAATCGCGATCGTGGCGGTGACGTTGACGGCGCAGGTGATTGCCGCTCGGGCGCAAGTCCCGGCTTCTCCCCCGGATTGCCCTGGCGAGCCCGCGCTGTTCCATCCGTGCGCGCTCGAGAAGGCCAGGACGTTCAGACCTCCGAGGACGCGGGACGGACGACCCAATCTGCAGGGATTCTGGCGGGGCCAGCCCTCGGCGACCGAGAACATCGAGGAGCATCCCAAGACTGAAGATGACGACGGCGGCAAGAGCCTGATCGTGGATCCGCGCGACGGAAGGGTCCCGTATCAGGCATGGGCGGCGGCTCTGCCCAGGACACACCGCGCGACGTACGTCGAGCCGAACGTGCCGTGTTTTCCTTCCGGCGTGCCGCGCTCGATGTACGTGCCCACGCAAATTGAGATTCTCCAGACGTCCGATCACGTCGTCATCCTCTTCGAGCGGGCCCACACCTATCGCATCATCCCGACGATCGCGCGTCCGCACGTCGGCTCGAGCGTCCGGCTATGGATGGGAGACTCGCGAGGGCGCTGGGAAGGCAATACGCTGGTGGTCGATGTGACCAGCCAGAACGGCAAGGCCTGGCTCGATCAAGCCGCGAACTTCCACACCAATGCCGCCCACATGGTCGAGCGCTTCACGCTGATCGATGCCGACACGATTCACTACCAGGTCACGATCGACGATCCGAACGTCTACACCAGGCCCTGGACGATGGCCTTTCCGCTCCGGCGCAATAAGGAACGAGGATTCCGCTTGCTCGAAGAGGCGTGCCACGAAGGAGAACGAAATACCGATCCGCTCATCAACCTCCGACTCAAAATCTATCCCGGTATGAGCGGCACGAAATCACGTTGAAGGAGAGAACGATGCCCAATCGCAGATACTTCGTCAGGACTCTCGCGGGTGCGGCGACGGGGATGTGCGTGACCGGGCGCGACGCATTCTTCGAGCGTGTGTCGGCGCGGCAAGCGCCCGCTCCGCGGCAGGTGACGATCGCGGGCCAACGCGTCCGCGTGATCGACATTCACTGTCACTGCATCATCGACGTCTCGGACGTCGTCAAAGGGACGCCCTTCGAGGAGAGTGCGGGCGGGCGCGGAAACCAGATCCTGGGACCGCAGCGCCTGGAACTGATGGACCGGACGGGCGTCGACGTTCAGGCGCTGACCATCAACGGCTTCTGGTGGTATGCGGTGACCGATCGCGAGCTGGCCCGGCGCGTCGTCCAGAAGCAGAACGAAGGACTGGCCAAATGGGTGTCTTCCCATCCCGATCGGTTCATGGCGATGGCGTCGGTCGCGTTGCAGCACCCCGATTTGGCTGTGCAACAACTGGAGGATGGCGTCAAACGCCTCGGTCTGCGCGGTGCCTCCATCGGCGGACACGTCAACGGTGAGGATCTGTCACTGCCGAAGTACGATCCTTTCTGGGCCAAGGCCGCGGAGCTCGGTGTACCAGTCGTCATGCATCCTGGCGGTGCGGATAACATCATCAAGGATGGAGCGTTGCGCGGGCGCGCGGACCTCGGCAACATCATCGGCAACCCGCTCGAAACGACCTACTTCCTGTCGCGGCTCATCTTCGACGGAACGTTCGACAAGTTTCCTAACCTCAAGGTGTGCGCCGCCCACGCCGGCGGCTATCTGCCTTCGTACCTGGGACGCAGCGAGGTCGCCTGCGGAGTCCGGAACAACGCCAATTGCGCGAACAAGCGCAAGCCGAGTGAGATTCTCAGGAGCCAGGTCATCGTCGACACGATGGTGTTCTCGGAGGAAGGCCTGCGCCACCTGATCGCGGAGATGGGCGTCGGCCAGGTCGTCTATGGTACCGACGTGCCTCTCAACTGGCCGGTCACGGTGGACCTCGTCCTTCACGCGAAGTTTCTGAGTGACGCCGACAAGATCGCCGTCCTCAGCGGAAATCTGCAGAAGCTGTTGCGGATTTCGTGAGCGACACCATGCGGCGAATCGTCTTCCTCTGCGCGGCATCAATCGCGGCGGTCGGCGTAAGTACGTCAGCCGCGCAAACGCCTTCTCGCGTCATTCGCCTGATCGATCAGCGATGCGCAGGCTGCCACGTCGACGCCCGCGCAGAGCGCGCGCCGACCGTCGAGGGCGCTCCGCCACCCGCGGCTCTTCGCAGGATGACGGCGGAGACGATCTTTCAGGCAATGACCCGCGGATCGATGCGGGCGCATGTCGAGGACGTCGCGGACGATGTGAAGCGAGCGATGGCCGAGTTCCTGAGCGGCCGCAAGCTCGGTGGCACTGCTGGTGCCGACGCTCACGCGATGCCGAACCGCTGTTCGAGTGATCGGAGCGTCGGCGATCTCTCCGCTGGCACATCGTGGAATGGATGGTCGCCCGACTCGGCCAACGCGCGCTTTCAGAAAGCCGGTGGCCTCGCGCCGGACGCAGTGCCGCGCCTGAAGCTGAAATGGGCGTTCGGGTTCCCCGGCGCGACCTCGATGTACGGACAGCCCACCATCGCCGGCGGGCGCGTCTTCATCGGCGTGGATACCGGCTACGTCTACTCGCTCGACGCTGCGACGGGATGTGTTCACTGGTCCTTTCAGGCGGAGACTGGCGTGCGAAATGCCATCAGCGTCGGACCGGTTGACGCACCGGGTGCGCGCGAGGCCGTTTATTTCGGCGACATACGGGGTAACGTGTACTCGCTGGATGCAGTGACGGGCGACCTATTGTGGAAGGTCATCGCCGACACCCATCCGCTCGCAGCGATCACAGGCACACCAACACTGCACGCCGGTCGCCTCTATGTTCCAGTCTCTTCCAGAGAGGAGGCGGCCGGGGGCAGTCTCAACTATCCGTGCTGCACTTTCCGCGGAAGCGTCCTCGCGCTCGATGCGAGCACCGGCCAACTGGTCTGGAAGACCTACACGATCTCAGAGCCGGCCAAACGCGCCCGGAAGAACTCGATCGGGACCCAGTTATGGACCGGTGCGGGCGCCGCGGTATGGCACGCGCCGACGATCGATCTCACTCGGCGCGCCGTCTACATTGCGACGGGTGATGCCTACACGGAGCCGGCGCCAACGACGACCGATGCCGTCATGGCACTCGACATGGATACGGGCAAGGTGCTGTGGGCGGTCCAGGATACCGAGCACGACGCCTGGCTGGTGGGTTGTGCACAGGATCGATCCGAGAATTGCCCGAAGGATCTCGGCCCTGATTTCGATTTCGGCGCGCCGCCGATTCTGCACGCGCTGCCTGATGGACGACGCCTGCTGCTGGCCGGGCAGAAGAGCGGCCAGGTGTTCGCGCACGACCCCGACCGCCAGGGCGCGCGCATATGGACGGCAACGCTCGTCAAGAAGGTAGGTGAAGCGGAGATACTCTTCGGCGGCGCAGCAGACGAGCGCGCCGCGTATTTCGGGTTGGACAACGGCGTGCTCGTGGCCGTGGACATCGCGAGCGGCCTTCAGCGATGGTCGACGTCGGTGAGGACAACGTCTCCCCGCCGCGGGCTGACTGCGGCGCTGACGGCCATTCCGGGCGTCGTGTTCTCCGGTGGGCAGGACGGCATATTGCGCGCGTTCTCGACCGACACCGGGAACGTGATCTGGGACTACAACATGCTTCAGGACTTCACGACAGTGAACGGTGTCGAGGCCAAGGGTGGAGCGATGGGAGCGCCCGGGCCAACTGTTGCGGGAGGCATGCTGTTTGTCGGGTCGGGGTATCCGGGACTCGGCAACGGCATACCCGGGAACGTGCTCATCGCGTTCAGTGCGCAATAACAGAAACTCCCAACCTCCAACGCCCAACTCCCAAAGTCGCCATCTTCGGAATTGGGAGTTGGAAGTTGGGAGTGGACGCGACTCCTCCTAGAAAGTGAATCGGAACCCGAACGTGACCACGCGTGGTCCGTACGCGATGTTCGCATTCACATCGGGATTCAGGTACTGCGGGCTGCTCTCCTCTGTGATGTAGGTTCCGTAGTTCGCCTGGTTGAAGAGATTGTGCACTTCGACGATCCCATCGGTCGCCATGCGGTTTCCAAACCTGAACCGCCGTTGTAATCGCATGTCAACACGGTGGACCGCGTCACCGGCGAAGCTGTTGCGCGGCACGATTGAACCGTCCGGCCGCAGGCGGTTGCTGGCGTCGGCGCCGATATCTCGTAGATCACCGCCGTAGCTCGTCTCGTATCGCTCGCCAGAACCGTAGAAGTAGAGGCCGCTCAGCTGGAAGGCATAACCGATATCCCAGATGCCATTGAAGACGATCCGGTGGCGCTGGTCGGTGACCGCCAGACTGTAGTCGTCGCCCAGATCCGGGGCCACATCGAACGTGACTTGCGTGACGCCGCTGTGCGGCAACCCCTCTGAATTCCTGAGCGTTGACACCGTGTACGTCGCCGATCCCTGCCACCGGTTGCGGAACCGCTTCGTCAGCGCCATCTGAAGTCCGTGATAATTCGACAGACCCTGGTGGAAGCTCATCGAAACGGCCCCCCACGCGGGGAACGCCCGGAGCGCGCGATTGGAGAACGGATTGTTCGCGCCCGTCGCCTGGTTGTAGGTGAGATTGATGTTCTGCTGCACCTGTTTCTCGTTCACGACGTGCGAGTAGACGTAATCGGCCTCGACGGCAATGTCGTCACGGACCAGTCGTTGGAAACCGAACGAGGATTGCCACGAGCGTGACAGGTGCGCGAATTCTGCCGGCGGTGCAAGTTCCTGCGCCGCTGCTTCCAGACAGCCAGAGGCCGGATTGACGTGACAGAACAGCTGCTGTGCCTGGTCATAAGTCGGCAGCGGCCGCCCATTGAACGGGTTCGTCGCGAAGTCAGCCCGGCCGTCGTTGCGAATCTGGATCGTCGCGATCTGTACGTTGCCATACATCCAGTTCACGTCCGGGGAAATCGCATCACCGAAGTAGATGCCAGTGCCACCCCGCAACACGGTCCGGTCGTTCAACTGATACGCAAAACCCAGTCGTGGTTGGATGTTGTTGGTGTCGTCGGGACGGCCCGCCTCGACGAACGGCGGGAACGCAGCGTCGTTCGCAAAGCCATTGGAGGTCACGTCGTACCTGAGACCGACGTTCAACGTCAGCGAGTCGCTGACCTTCCAGTCGTCCTGTACCCACAGAGCCAGGCGGTTCTGATCGAAGTCGACGTTGAAATCGCCGACACCTATGGTGATACGCCGAATGTCTCGATTCAGCGCATTGAGGTTCCACGTGTCGGCGTCATCCCAGTTCGGCAGGATCGCCGGCAGATTCGCCGGAGGCGGCACTCCGGCCGCATCGATCACCATGTTGGCGTTGCGGCGGTTCTGCGTCAGCTCGTGATAGAAGAGGTACTCGCCTCCCACCTTCAAATCGTGTCGGCCACGACCCGAGAATGAGAAGGTGAAGTCATCGCGGAGGTTGTACATCTCCTGAAAGCGCGTCCGCGGATGGTTCGCGTTGCCGGGAACCTGGAAGCCCTGAAAGCGAATCCGCGGTCCTCCGAGCCCATCTGTCACCGCCTCTTGGAGGTTCGTGTCCCAGTTCGTCAGGTTCCAGTTCGACAGCAGAAACTTCGCGTACCCACCTCTGATATCGTTCAACGCCCGATTGCTGAGCACTCTTGTGAACTGGCCAAGGAACTCCTTCGACTCCTCGACTGTCGTGCTGGTACCAGCGGGGTGATTGGCGTTCCCGTCCGTGAACGGATCCCAACGTCGGCCGCCGTGCCCCTTTCCCATCAGGCGCGTACTCGGCGACAACTGATAGTCGACACGAGCACCACCCATCTTCCGCGTGTTGGTGCCGCTCAAGTCGATGTTGAACTCCGGGTAGCGCGTGTTCCAGGCGGTCGATCGTGGCGCGCGCTCGTATTCGAAGTTGCCGAAGAAGTGCAGCTTGTTCTGGACGATCGGGCCGCCTACCGTCGTGCTGTACTGCTGATTCGAGAAGGGTAGAACGCGGTGCAGCACAGGATCGGCGGCATTGAAGTTGTCGTCGCGGAAGTAGCCGCCGAACGACCCATTGAGCCGGTTGGTACCCGACTTCGTGATGGCATTCACCTGCACGCCCGCAGACCGCCCCTGCGTGGCATCGAACCGGTTCGAGATGAACTGAAACTCCGCGATCGAGTCGCGGCTGTACATCGGCTGATTTCCGGTACCGAGGTTCGATGTGATTTGCTGTCCGTCCAGATTCAGCTGGAACTCTCGAACCTCGCCATCGTTTCTGTCCTGTATCGGCTGACCGGCGCCCATGGCAGTGGTTCGGTTTCCCGGCGCCAGCAACGCGAGGTTCGCCCAGTTGCGCCCTTGCACCGGCAACTCTTCCATCTGCTTCGCATCGATATTGCCGCCGAGAGCTGAGCTGCTGATGTCGATGAGCGGCGACTCACCCGTAACGGTGATGGTCTCCGACACAGTCGAGACGGTCATCTGGATGTTGATGGCCACCGTCTGGCCGACCAACAAAGTCACACCGGGACGCTCCACGGTGGTGAACCCCTGAAGGCTGGCAGTTATCTGATAGGTGCCGATGCGGGCGGGGATCTGATACTTGCCGAGTGCATCGGTAACCGAGGAGAACCGATTACCTGTTGTGTCATGTACAGCGGTGATTGCCACGCCCGGCAACACTGCACCGGTGGCGTCGGTCACCGTTCCGATGATTGTCGCTTCCTGGCCATGTGCGACGACGGGTAAGGCCAGAAGCATTACGCCGATCACAACGAGCTGCTTCACTCGGGGCGACATCATGAACACCCTCCGTCAGTCTCGATGGAAGCCTGTTTTAGGTTGGAGTCATTCTCATTCGCTGCGTTGGATCGCGTGACAGCCTTCCCCGCGACACCGGGACCGGGCACCGTAGTCTTACTGATATGGCTGTCAGTCGGGGCGAACCTTAGCGCACGATCACGGGTCGGTCAACAGAAAACTTTCGCCCACGATCGCAGCTCCGACGAATCTCAACGGCCGGGCACGCGTGGTCGTTCTCGCATGACCAGAGACAGATTGTGCCGTGTCTCGGCGGACTCGGGATCAAGTGCGAGCGCGGCCTGAAACTGTCGGATCGCTTCGTCCGTCTTGCCGAGTGATGCGAGTGCGATGCCGAGATTGTTGTGCGCACCCACAAGGTTCGGCATCAGCCTCAGCGTCGCGCGCAGGTGCTCGATGGCAGCCTCGAGCTGCCCCTCCTGAAGGAGCACAATCGCCAGATCGTATCGGGCCTGTCCATTGGCGGAATCGAGCTCAACCGATGCGCGCAGATGCTCGATTCCCTCATCACGACGTCCACTGGACACCAGAGCACGCCCCAGGTGCCAATGCGCTTTCGCCGCGCTTGGATCGCGACCGAGCGCTGCACGAAACTCTTCGATGGCGTCGTCGAGAGCGCCCTTGGACGCGAAGTCGACCCCGAGGATGTCGTGCACGTCTGCCGACTCCGGTACCACTGCACCGAGGTAGGCGCTGCCCGCGATGAGACGCCCTTCGTTGCGCGACAGACGCCGTGCGTGCGCGACTTCCTCGGGTGACGCCGCGTAGGCACGATCGAGCAGCGCAAGATACGTGTCGAGTCCTTCCACGAGCGGAACTGGTTTGCCGTTCACGAAGCAGGCAGGACACCACGCCGCCACATCGGTGAGGTTGACGACGGTAGCAGGCACCGCATTGCCCCGTTCGAGCAGTGAGCCCACACCGTACTCCTGCACGGGGTGATCGTCGGTCACCGGTGATGCACCCTGTGTCGCCCGTGCAAGGGTCTGTGCGGAGCCGACGAACGTACCGACGATCTCTCGGGCGGTTCCCAGGTCCAGCCGTCGCAGATCGCTCGCGACCGCTGGGGCGGCCGCCAAGGCAGTGGCCATCTGTGCGGGGTCGATATGGTTGTTCGTATCGTTGCTTCCGATCAGAAGTAGATCGGCTTCCGCGCCCGAGAGCAGGACAGCCTGAGGAAAGACGTCGACGAACGCACGAATCATCGCCAGCGTCGTCGCCGTCGGCACTTGATAGGCGGGCAGCCACTGGCTCATGCGGCCCCTGGACGTCAGTCGCGTCCGCGCTAGTTCGTAGAACTCTCTGGAATAGAGAGCCGACACGCCCGCATAACCGATTGGTGGCGGCTCGAGTGTGATCAGGTCGTACGAGGCTGGAGGCCGCACGTGGAGGTGATGACGACCGTCGTTGACGTAGACGAACACGCGCGGGTCGCTCAGCACGTCGTGATTGGCGTCACTGAAGAGGCCGGCATCATCGAGAATGTCTCTCGAGAGGTCCGCGATCTCCACGCGCCGCACGGTTGGATGAAGGGAGGCAGCATGGACTGTATTCCCGACACCAAATCCAATCACCAGAACCGACTCCGGACGATCCATCGACAGAAGTGGGATATGGGCGAGGGCGCGCATGTAGCGCTGCGAGAGCCGCCTGGTCGAAGACATGGGGTGACCATTGGTCACCAGTGTTCTCCCGGTCCCGGGTGAATCCGTGACGCTGATCACCTCGTTGAGCCCTTCGTGCAGCCTCACGATCGTCTCGCCTTGACCGAGCGGGGGAAGCGCGCGCATCACGACGTAGTCGCCGGGCAGAAGCAGCCAGAGAGCGATTGCTGCAGCGGCCGCAGCAAGGGAACCCGCGGACGCCCGCCGTGTTCTCGGGGAACTCGTTCCCGCCGCGACGAACAGTGGCACCACAGCGAATGCTGCGATCGTGGTGAGCACGCTCGCCGCAGCCTGAATCCCGAGCCACGGGAGCAGGATGAACCCGGCAGCCAGACTGCCGCCGACTGCGCCGAGTGTGTTCGCCAGATAGAGCACACCAGCACGCCGGCCGACGACGCGCTCGGCGCGCTGGGTGATCGCGTTGGCGAGAGGAAAACTGAATCCCATCAACACTGCCGGCAGGGCGACGGCGAGCAGCATGGGGCGTATGTTGAACCATACGTCGGAGAATCGCAGGCTGAGCGCGAATGGAACGCCCTGAACCTGCGCGGCGACGTAAGGGGCCGCTCCTGGTGCGCGGTCGACGGTTGCGACATCGACAATCGCCAACCCGAGAAGAGTGAACGCTACGAAGAGCGCCTGGATTGCCATGAGCCAGTGCGCCGGTCTCGCGATGCGACGTTCGACAGACGCGCATATCAGTGAACCCGCACCGATTCCGATGAGGACGACCGTCAGAAGCAGGGAGAACACGGCGCGAAATCCTCCAAGGAGGATGGTCATGTGGCGGAACCAGACGATCTCCAGGCCCATCGCGGCGAAGCCCATCATCGCGAGCGCAACAGCCGTGAGCGCAACCTCCCCTTCCGACGAAATCGATGCCGTAGGCGACGTGACACTGACAATCGAACGATCGGCGCTGGCTCGCCTCGACCTGGATGAACGCGCAGGCGGTGCCGCTCGCGCTATCCAGAGCGCTCCCAGCCCGGCGATCACGTTCAGCGAGACGGCGACCACCTGCGTGATCTGGAGGCCCACGCGTGGTACGAGCACGAAGTCGGTCAACAGGCATCCGAGCGCGGCGCCGACGGTGTTGACACCATAGAGAACCGCGATTCTCCGCCTGTCGGCTCGGGGATCGCTCCGGACGAAGTGACGAATGAGAAGGGTCAGCGTCCCGCCCATGAGCGACGTAATCGGCGTAAGGAGGATCACGGCAATTCCCGCCCGCGTAAGGTGGGCGGCTGTAGAAAGGACGTACCAGCCGTTCGCGTCGCGCGAATAGGAGGAGACGAGTGCCGAAGCGGCGCTCAACTGTGGCAGGAGCACGGAGACGCCGAGCGCCAGCATGCCGATCAGCAGTTCGATGTAACCGTAAGCGCGAAGAAGGGAGCGCGGCTGCGCCGCGTATTGACGATCGGACCACGCGCCGAAGGCCCAGCTTCCGACGCCGAGCCCCAGCATGAACACGGCCACCACTAACGCGGCCGAGTAGATCGTGTTGCCGAATACGTTCCCGAACTCGCGGACCCAGATGACCTGGTAAATCAGTCCGCTCGCGCCTGACAAAAGGAAAAGAAAGTACACCGTCAGGACTCGACGTCGGCGCGCAGCTCCCTCATCGCCCAGTCTTGAAGCGTCGCCGGCCGTTCGTCTCGTGGGCCGCCAGCCTTCGCCGCGTGGTGGGGATGGCCAAGCCCCGCCATCATGTCGCGCTTGGAATTGACGGCAGCTTTGTACAGGCCGTAGGCGCCCTGCGGATCCATGATGCGATCGTCAGAGCCGTAGCCGATGAGCATCGCCGCTCGAATGTTTCGCGCTCTCGTCTCCATCGTGTACTCGCGAAGCTTCTTCCGTGCCTCCGGGAGATCGCGGGCGCCGATGATCCAACGGACCCGATCCTGGATTGGCGGGTAGTAGTCGAACAGATCCGATCCCAGGTCGTACGAGCCGCTCGACATGACCACGATCTTGATCCGTTGATCTCCGCTCGCCGAGCAGGGCGCACCCCAACCGCCCATGCTGATGCCCTGCATGCCGATCCGTGTCGCATCGACATCGGGACGCGTCTCCAGGTAGTCGATCAGAGCTTTGGCGATCCGTTCGGGGTCGGGAGGCAGATACAAGCCCTGCAGACGTAGGGCGCTGCCTTGCCCTGGCAGATCGACGGCGAGATAGGCCATACCACGAGCGACATATGAGCCAGCGCCGCCCATGATCGTGTTCTCGGCCATCGTATCGGCGCCCTGAAACGCGATCATCGTCGGAAGTCTCTTGCCGGCTGCGCCTCCGGGTTTGCGGAAATAGCCCTCGAGCGTCTTGCCGTCGAACGAAATCTTGACCCGTTCGAACGGCGGCCGGCTCAACTCCCAGGCCTTGTCGAACATCTGACGCATCTTCCGGTACGTAGGAAGCTGTTGCGGATGATGCTCGGAGAGATACAGAGTCGCATTCGACCAGAACTCCTGCGCTCGTCGATAGTGCTCGTGTGCGGTCACTTTCAGGCCCGCCACTGCGTACCCGTCCGCCAGGCGTTCGTTCTTCTCGGCGACGCGCGACCATTCGGCAAGCCAGGACTCCATATCGTAGGGCTTGAGCCTCTGCGCCACTTCCAACTCGTCCGCGTCACTGGTGTAGATCGACTGAACCATCCTGATCTCAGTCTGGCCTCCACCAGGCAAGCCCGGGCCGGGAAAGAGCACCTTCTCGTCCCGCCCGCCGACCACGCCGATCTTGCCGCTCGCCGGACCGAAATCCTGCGCCTCCGCGCTCACTCCAAACATCGTGGCAACGACAGGCGCCGCGGCCGAGGCGAGGCCAAGCGACATCACTCGTCTTCGAGTCAGAAATGACGTTGGCAACATGACTGCCGCCTCCTTCTATTTCACGCGATCCTGAGAGAGGTGGGTCCGAGCAGGCGCCTATCATGCTGGAGCGACCGGCGGAATTCAACCTGAACGCTCGCTTCTACGGCGCGCCGACGCGCTGTAGAAGCGCGTGTAACGCAGCATCAGGACACCGCTAGGCGATGTGTGCTCCGGTCGTCTCGACGTAAACGCTATAGAGCGACTGACTCGCCGTCATGAAGAGACGATTGCGCCTGTTACCTCCGAAACACACGTTCGCGCACGTTTCGGGAAGACGAATCATCCCGATACGATCGCCGTTCGGCGCGAAGATCTGGACACCCGGACGAGCACCCGCCCAGATATTTCCGTCTGCGTCGCAGCGGATGCCGTCTGCCGCAGAAGGCGTCCCCGTCCCGGGGATATCGAACTGCACCAAACGTTTGCCGTTGCGTAGCCGTTCACCATCGACATCCCAGACCTTGATCTCGCGCGGCGTGCCGGTATCGGCGACGTACAGCTTCTTGTAGTCGGGCGAGAAGCACAGCCCGTTGGGCTGCCCGACATCGTCAGTCACCTTCGAAACCTGACCGCCCTTGCCGTCCACTCGATAGACAGATTCTTTGGACTCCTGCTGCGCCTTGAAGCCCTCGTAGTTACCGCGGATGCCGTAGAAGGGATCTGTGAACCAGATGCCTCCATCAGGATTGACGACAACGTCGTTGGGCGAGTTGAGCCGTTTGCCATCGAAGCGTTCCGCAATCGTCGTCACGGTTCCGTTCGGCTCGTATCGCACCACGCGACGGCCACCGTGCTCGCATGACAACTGCCGCCCTTCGTAGTCGAACGTGTTCCCATTGCTGTAACCAGACGGATTCCGGTAGGTCGTCACGCGGCCGTCTTCCTCAATCCAACGCATCTGCACGTTGTTCGGGATGTCGCTCCATACGAGATAACGACCCACGCCGCTCCACGCCGGCCCTTCCGCCCACTGCGTGCCGATGTGATGCCGCTTGATCGACGTGTTGAAGACGATGTACTGGCGGAAGCGAGGATCGAGCGCGATGATGTCGGGATCGGGATAGGCGATCGGCTCCAGTCGAGACCAGTCGCGCGGCGTCGGCACGGGCGAGATCTGTGGCTGGCCCTGCGCGTGTGCCACCGCACTCACCGCCGCCGATCCAATCGCCGCTGCCAGGAACGTTCTCCGATCCACCATGATCGCTTCCCCTTTCGCGGTGAAATCTACACCAGATTTGAGACAGACTACGGTGTGGTCGCAAGAATCTTCGTGCTGGCGTGGCTCGCGCTGACATTCATCGCGCACGCCGCCGCGGCACAGGACGATCGGTTCGCCGGCGCTGTGTACGCTGCCGGCGATCTGCCTCGTCTGCACAGCCTGCTCGCGAGCTGGCGCGGCGAGGTCGTGCTCGAGCGCTACTTCAACGGCGCGCGCGCAACGCGTGCCGCCAACGTCAAGTCCGTGTCGAAGAGCATCATCTCGGCCCTCGTGGGCGTCGCCATCGATCGCGGCATGGTACCTGGTCCCGAGACACCGATCCGCACGTACTTCCCTGAGATCGCGAAGGAGAAGGACGCGCGCAAGCAGCGCATCACGATCGAGGATCTCCTGACGATGCGCTCGGGGCTGGAGTCAACGAGCAACCGGAACTACGGGGCATGGGTGCAGAGCCGGAACTGGGTGCAGCACGCGCTGGCAAAGCCGCTCTTCGCGGAGCCCGGCACCGAGATGGAATACAGCACCGGCAACACGCATCTGCTGTCCGCGATCCTGACCAAGGCCACAGGCGCGAGCACCTGGCAGTTCGCGCAGGACTCACTGGCGAAGCCGCTCGGGTTCACGCTGCCGCGCTGGCCCCAGGATCCACAGGGCATCTACTTCGGCGGAAACGACATGCTGCTCACGCCGAGGCAGATGCTCTCGTTCGGCGAGTTGTATCTGCGGCACGGACGCATTTCTGTGAAGGGGTCTGACCCCACCACACACGTCGTCCCCCAGAAGTGGATCGAGCAGTCGTTCGTTCCGCGCGGTGTCTCACCGATCAGCGGCAACCAGTACGGCTATGGCTGGTGGATGCGCGAGCTTGCAGGACATCAGGCGTACTTCGCGTGGGGATTCGGTGGTCAATACATCATCCTCGTGCCGGCTCTCGATCTCGTCGTGGTCACAACCTCGGCGTCAACGGTGGCGGAAGATCGGCGCAGTCACCGGCGGACGCTCTTCGAGCTCGTCGAGGATCTCGTCATCGCTCCAGTCGCGACAGCGGCCGCCGAGTAGCAGCTGATGCAACTGCTCGTCAGCGTCGTCAATTCGGAGGAGGCGAGGAACGCCGTCGATGGCGGCGCCGATCTGATCGACGCCAAAGACCCGACGACCGGTGCTTTGGGCGCCGTTTCTCTCGCGGCACTTCGTCAAATCCACGGCATAGTGGCAGGTCGCCGCATCGTCACGGCCGCGATTGGCGACGATCTCGACGAAGCGAACATCGAGCGAGCCGCGTTCGACTACGGATCGATGGGCGTCGGGTTCGTGAAAATTGGATTCGCAAGCATCACGGCCCCCTCACGCGTTGACCGGCTCTTGACCCTGGCGGTTCGGGGTGTGCGGGCCACGGGTCAGGCGGACTGTGGAGTGGTGGCGGTTGCGTACGCCGATACCGACGGCGACACTTCAGTGGAACGCAGCGCGCTCGTGGACATCGCAGCGCGAACGGGCGCGGCAGGCGTACTGCTCGACACCGCTGATAAGAACGGACCGAGTCTCCCGCATCTCGTATCCCCCACCTCTCTCGAGGCGTGGGTCGGCATGGCTCACGACGCGGGACTGACCGTCGCGCTCGCAGGCAGGCTCACAGCGGACGATCTCTCTTTCATACGCGACACAGGAGCGGACATCGCCGGCGTCCGCGGCGCCGCCTGCGCGACAGGCCGATCCAGCCGCATCGTCGAAGAGAGAGTCCGGGCCTTGAAAGCCAGAACCGATCACAGTTTTGTGGTGTGACAGGTCGAGAGAAGCGGCAGATACTCCGCGTTCTCGTCGACATCCAGGTCAGCGTTCGCTCGACGTTTTTCGTTTTCGTGTTAGTCGGCGCCCCGAGTATTCGTTAACCCTCACACGTGGCGTTCACGTTCGAGGGTCAGGTGAACCCTGCCCCTACATCTTCGTGACGATCTAAACCAAGGAAGGACGATCCTGAACCATATGCCTGACAGGAGAGGAAGCTCGGCGAGCCGCTCGGGCTTTCGCCTTCCCATGCTGTTCCTGCGGGCGCTGATCGCGTTCCTGGCGTTGCCGGGCATCGTGGCGTTTCTGGCGCCGGCGGTGCTCGTCGGATCGATCGAGACGTCGACGCCACACGGCGAAGGCGTAGCTGTCTTCGTTGCCGGGGCGTTGGTTCTGTTGTGGTGTGTTCGGGACTTCTACGTCGCGGGCAAGGGAACGCTCGCCCCGTGGGATCCCCCGCGACGTCTGGTCAGCGTCGGCCTGTATCGCTTCTCACGAAACCCGATGTACGTCGGCGTGCTGCTGATCCTGATCGGCTGGACGCTCGCCTTGAGGTCGAGAGCGCTGCTGATCTACACCGTCGTGGTCGCGATCCTGTTTCACGCGCGGGTCGTGATGAATGAAGAACCGTGGCTGGCGCGCACGTTTCCCGACGAGTGGCCGCGATTCAAATCGCAGGTGCCGCGATGGCTTTCGCTAGTTCCGCGATCCGGTCGGCCGCGACGATCGCCGCGGTGACATGAGGCGACAACACACTGCTGAAGCAGCGGTCCACGATATCGGACCCCGAAGCGCCTGACGGCTTGACGAGCACGAGTCGAGCCGCACCGACCTGACCCGCAACCCACGCCGAAATGCTGTCGCTCGTGACGTCCCATGAATGCGGAAGCGGATCGACATCGCGCATCCACTGATACGGAGCCAGAACGGGAATGCGGCGTCGCTTCAACGCCGATTCGATCTCGTCAGGTCCGCAGACGACTTCGCCACTCGGCAGCCGGGACGCAATGAGGTGCGCGTACTGGTCCATAGCCAATATCGCCATCCAATGAGCAGTGTCGTCTGACAGGCCGACCTGTCGATCGAGGTCGCGGACGGTGTCGGCAAAAGGACCCCCACCCGGGACGATGAGCAGGGCCGCCTCTCGGTTGGCGACGGAGATCTCGGCAATGACGGCGTGGAACGTGTCGGCTCGTGCGAGCATGCCGCCGCCCACCTTGATCACGCAATCGACGGCCAACGGCGACATCCGTTACCGGCGCTCGCGGCCGGTGAGCTTGAGGAACATCTGGTTTTCATGACAGATGAATTCGATCAACTCCGATCCATCAGGCACAATCTGTTGCGCGACTCTCAGCGTGAACGGCTTTGTATAGGCCTTCGGATCGTCAACGGTGAACTCGATCTCGAGCCGGCCGTAGTTCACACGCCGGAATCGCTCCGTCACCTTCATCGCTTGGGTGTACGGGCTGCCACGATGATCGAGCCATCCAACGCCATGGAAGCTCGCGGGCTCGACGCCACGAATCTCGTTCGGATCAACGCCACGAAAGTTGTTCGACTCAACGACCAGCGTATCGCCGTCCCATCGGCCAACCGAGTAGCCGTGCCAGAACGGCTGCGCCTGGCCGAGTGGTGGCAGCGTCCGGCCGTCCATGTAGATCGTGCGCAGCCCGTAGTTCGATTCGTAGATGATGAGAATCTGCGTCGGCGTCTGGACGATCTTCAGCGGCTGTGGGTCGACGTGGTACTGAAGAAGGCCTTGCGGGAGACACAGGCCGTCAGGATCGTTCAAACCGCCTTCCGCGGCGCGCATCTTCTGCAGGTCGGCGGCCCAGGGCTGGAACGGCAGCCCTCCTGGGATTCCCGTGCCAGCACCACCAGCGCCGATCATCCAAATCCCGGACAAATCCGGCTTCCCATCGGCGGTCCGTGGGGCTGGTGCCGTGAGATTGGGTTTCCCATCGGCGCCTTTCGGCACGCCGACCGGATGGAGCGGCCACTGCGCGTCGAGCGGCAAAGCAAACGCCGTCAGAAGGATCGCAGACGTCGCCGCCACGAAAGACAGCTTCATCATTGCCACACTCTGGCGACCGGCTTGCTCACCAGGTAGTCGGGATTCGCGCCCTTCTTCGGCCGGAACTTCTGCACGCGCCCGCTGTCCACTTCGGCGACGTAGAGGTTGCCCTCCTGATCGACGCTCATCCCGTGCACGCCCCACAGCGCGCCCGGGAACATGCCGAGCGTGCCCCACGCGTAGAGCAGATGACCTTCCTGATCGTACTTGAGCAGCTTGTGGGTGCTGCGATCGAAGGTCCAGATGTTCCTGTCGGCACCGATGTAGAGCAGATGGAGGCTCGATGGATCCGCGTCGATGCGCCAGGCGTGGAGGAACTTGCCGTTCTCGTCGAATACCTGCACGCGATGGTTGTTGCGATCGTTGACGAAGACGCGGCGGCTCGTCGGATCCACTGCCACGCCGTGCACGTTGTTCATGTATCCGGGACGCGACTCGTTGGGAGGATTACCCTTGATGCCCCAGTCCATCAGGAACTTACCGTCCTTGTCGAACTTCGCGACACGAGTGCCGGTGTAACCGTCGGACACGAAGAACGTCCCATCCGGCAACCAGTCCATGAACGTCGGCCGATTGAAGTGGGTCGCATCAGCACCTTCCTTCTCCGGCGTGCCGATCGTCTGCACCAGCTTCTTGCCGTCGTTGGTGAACTTGTAGATCACCTGCATGTTGTCGTCGACCACCCACACGTGCTTCTCGGGATCGTACGGGCTGATGTACACGGAATGCGGGCGCCGCAGGATCTTGTCCCACTGCGTCCACGTCTCGATGATGTTGCCGTTGGCGTCGGCGACGACGATGCAGTGCTCCCACTTGGCGTCAACGCCAAGCTGTCGATACGGCGGGCCCTTGATCCCGAGCACGTCGTCTCTGCCTTCCCACGACGTCAGCCACTTGCGCGTGTCCTGATCGGTTCCGCCGGTGCCAGGGAGCGACGCCTGCGTCGCGTCTCTCCACATCCCCGCCACCGGAAAGCTGATGCTGGGGCCCACCTGTGGCAACAACGTCGCCCGTGGGGCGTCCATCTTCGGGAGCTCACCGCGGAACAGCATGAAGATGCGATTCGGACTCTCGGCAAACACGCCTTGTCCCGCACCGTAGGTCCACTTCTCATTTCCGGGCAGCGTGCCGATGTCCTTCGGCCAGCCTTTGACGACCTCATACGGGCCGGTGAGATCCTGGCTTCCGATGGCACCCGGCACCGCGGCAAAGCCGCCAGTCGAGGGCGCAGCCTGAGCCGGAGCGGTCTGAGGCGTAGCGGTCATCCAGTTCCCCACGCCGATTCCAACGATGAACGTGACGAGAATTGCGGCAGCTGTTCTCATATGTCCTTCCATCTCCGTCGATGGAAGCGGATAATACGCCCAGAAAACGAAAGGGTGAAGGGCAACATGACGAACAGGTCGGTCATCCTCATCGGGTTCGTCGTTGGCATCCTCGCAGCGGCAGCCCCGGCTCAGGCACACCACGGAGCCACCAACGTCTACGACTTCTCCAAGCCAGTCGTGATGAAGGGCACCATCACGAAGTTCGAGTGGCTCAACCCGCACAACCAGATCTACTTCGACGTGACCGACGAGAAGGGCGTCGTCTCGCACTGGATCGCCGCCACAGAACCGCCACAGGTCATGCTGGAACGCGGCTGGACGAGACGCTCGCTGAAAGAGGGTGACGAGGTCACTGTCTACATCTTCGCGGCGAAGAACGGCGCCAAGGTCGGCAACCTGCAGAAGATCGTGCTGGCCGACGGCAAGGAGCTCACAGCGGCCGGACCCGCGCCAGCGCCAGCGCCGGCTGCTCCGTCGAAATAGACGACAGTTGTGAGGAGTTCTCCCATGCGAAATCGGATGACGTTCCTGGCGGCGCTGTCACTCGCCATCGTCACGTTCACGCTGGTCGCGAGTGCGCAGGCTCCGGCGGGCAGCGCGGCGCCACAGAGTCAGCCCGCAAGCTCGAAGCCCGCGGACCTCGCGGGTGACTGGGCGCCCGACGGACGACGTGGTGGCATCGGTCAGAGCCTGAGCATCTCCGACATCCGCGGCCAGAAGCGCGGCAACGAAGACGACATCCCGTACCAGCCATGGGCGCGTGAGAAGACGCTGTCGGAGAGAACGTCAACGGGGCCCGACCCGCAGTTTGGCAACACCACGGATCCACAGGTGCTGTACTGCGAGCCGCCAGGCGTGCCGCACATTTATCTGTGGCCGATCAAGACCAAGTTCATTCAAACGCCAGAGGCCGTCTACATCCTGCACGAGCTCGGTCCGTTCTATCGCGTCGTCCGATTGAACAGTAAGCATCCGGACGATCCGGATCCGCAGTGGTGGGGCGACTCAATCGGCTGGTATGAGAACGGCGACACGCTGGTTGTGGACACGATCGGCTTCACGGACAAGACGTGGCTCGATCAGATGGGCCACCCGCACACCGAGAAGCTGCATCTGACCGAACGCTACAAGCGCGTGAATGCAACGACGCTGGAGCTCGACATGGTGATCGACGATCCGGGCGCGTACACCAAGCCGTGGAATGCGCACCGGAACTTTACGTTGTCAACTACGGGGTTCCTGCGCTACCAGCAGATCTGCTCGGTGCGCGAGAACAAGCGATTCGAGGACAACCTCGCAAAGCCGGCGCTGGACGGAAAATAACTCGATAGCGGTCCGATGGGGCGAGGGTGCGGGGTGCGAGGGTCCAGTCCGAAGGTGCGAAGGTCCAGTCCGAAGGTGCGAAGGTCCAGTCCGAAGGTGCGAAGGTCCGGAAGCACCATCGCCCCGTCGTCCCGTCGCACCGTTTCCGTGATCTACTTCCGCCTATAGACCACGAAGTACTTATCCGGAAACAACTGGATGTCCGCGTCCGGGACCAGTCCCGCGTCTGCCATCCATCCCGCCGTCTGCTCTCTACTGACGATCAACGACGGCTCCGCTTTGTGCGGGCTGTCACCAGGATTGAACTCGATCACCACGATACGAGCGCCCGGCTTGAGATAGCCGGCGACACTCTTGAGATAGGCCGCGCGATTCTCGACGTGATGCAGCACGTCGTGGAAGAACGCGACGTCAACGTCGCGCGCCGGCAGCGACGGGTCGGTGAACTTGCCGAGCACAGGGACGATGTTCGTCACGTTCTCGGTCGTCGCCTTGCCTCGGATTTGCGTGAGGAATCCTTCGTCCAGCTCCACCGAGTACACGCGTCCGGACGGCACCGCCTTCGCGAGTGGAAGCGAGAACAACCCGGTTCCCGCGCCCAGGTCGGCCACAACGTCGGTCGGCTTCAGATTCAGCTTCGCGATCACCTCGCCGGTTCTGAGGCTCGCGATCCGCTCGGGGCTCTCGAGCGTCTTCGTCCATTCCGCTGCTGGACGCGACGCCAGTTGCGCAGTTGCCTTGTCGGGGAGAACACACGCAACGATGATTGCTGTCGCAACGACACAGACTCGATGCATCACACTGTTACCTCGCTCAGGGGTGGCAAGGTCCAGATCTTAACTCTGACGCCGGCCATCGCGAGAGGAGCGTTCGCGGTAGATCTCGAACGCACACCGAGCGACCTCGTCACGCCTCACACGTCGTGGTGCCGGGAGGATCGTAGGGACGTCAGCATCGTTGAGTGCAGGCGGACTCAGCGTCGCCATGTGCGACGGTCTATCGCGGCCGCGAAGCGCAGTAGTTCGCGTACGCAGCCACCGTGGCGAGCCGGGCCGCGCTCCAGTTCTGATCACACCGCGGGCAGCGCCAGTCACCGCCCGCCGCCAGCGCCTCGACGATCGCCGGAGGCGCGACGACATGGCACAACGGGCAACTCACCGCCGCCAGCGCGCCAGACGCCAGCGTCATCGTCGATCCTCGGTGGCGCGGATCACTTCGGCGATCGTCGGCGAAGGGCCATCGTTCCAGAGGCTGAGGAACACGATCGGCGGAATCACGGATACCACGCCAAGGATCATCCAGCTGGCGCCCGACGTTGCGCCGAGCGCGACGAAAATGGCGAGGGCGCACGACGACCAAAGCGCGCTTAACGACCACTGAATCGGTGGGTACGAGGGAACAGACATATGAGCTGACTCCTAGGACAGGCCCACTTCGGTGAGCGCCCGACAGGCTGTCTATCGACTGTGGTGCTTTAGTGAGGGCTGCCCGCGAGGCTCGCGTGCGGAAGAACCAGTACTCAGGAAAGCGGCGTGCGACGAGCATGCGCCTGGCCCACACACAAAGCAAGGACAATCGCCGCGGGATCCGGGGTTGCTCACCTCCTCTCTCGAGCATTTGCCCTTGCCACGCGATCGGGGGCATCCCCATTAAGGCCTTGGAGGTTTCTATAGGCCCAGCCTCGCAGACATCGCAGCTGGTAGGAACCGGTTGGCGCTGACGTCGTGTGCTACGACGGAACCACCCGGCGTTGGCCTTCGAGCAGTAAGGCAACCGCAACTGCCGGTGCACAGCGAGCACCCGCCTCTCCCAGTTGATTCGAGAGCGACACGACCTCGAGATCGAGCGCGCGAGCGGCGGCGACACCGAGAAACGCGCCCAGCCCTGTCACGACCGCGACCTGGATCGAGGGATGGGGCTCGAGCACGCGCTGCATCGCCGACCGAATGCTTCGGATCTGCGCCCGCGCGAGCGCCTCAGCCACGCGAGTGATCGCCGTTTCGTCCAGCATCTCGCGATCGGCGCAGACGACGCGCGCGAGGCGCTCGCCGGCGAAGTCGCGCGTGGCGGGGCGCCCGTCGGGAGTCGGACACGAGTAGTCGGAGGGACGAAGATCGCCTCGCCACACGTGAACATCGCCGGCGAGCGCGAAGCCTTCGGCCGACACGCCCGCGAGTCCATTACCGAGCGGAACGTAACTGGCGATCGCTTCCGCCGGCGTGCGCACTGCACCCGTGTAGAGCAATTCGGCGGACATCAGCCGCTCTGGATCGGTGTGACCGACGGCAACGACTTCTCCGCCGACGATGGGGACAAGGTCGGTTGTTGTCGTCCCGATGTCGACGAGCAGCGCATCGGGATGGTGCACGGCCACGGCACGTGCGGTGGCCGCCCAGTTCGCCGCCGCGACCGACAGCGGGTGTTCGCGAGCATCAGCCGGGGTGAGAAAACGCCCATCCACGGTGTACACATGCACGCTGGCACCGGGAAACGCGGCCTCGACGGAGTCCAGCACGAATCGCACACCGTCCCGTTTGGTCCGAAAGAGTTGTGACAACTCTGCCGTCATCGTTACGGCGTGCGGCACGGCATCCGCGATGCCGGCCTCAGCCAGCATCTCTCGCAGGAGCGGCACGAGCGCATTCGGATCGCGCTGGATCTCGAAGGGGCGCCCGACGACGGCGGTCACGGCTCCGCCGTCCACACGGGCCATCTTCGTGTTCACTCCGCCGATATCCCAGCCAACCGCCGGCACGCCATCAATCTACTCGTTTCTAAACGGCCACTATAGTGGCCAGAACTATAGTTTGACGTCAGCCAACCTTCCGACGGGGAACGCCGTCCAATCGACCCGTGAAGGAAATCGACCCGACTCCGGCCTTGCCCGACCTGGTGTTCCACGTCCTCCTCGCGCTCGGCCAGGGGCCGTCGCACGGATACGCGATCGGACAGGACGTCGAGGAGCAATCGGGCGGACGCCTCGATCCCACGACCGGTGCCCTGTACCAGGTACTGCGCCGTCTCACGGACGAAGGACTCATTGTCCCGGTTGACGGACCCGGCGACGTGGATCCGCGGCGCAAGTACTTCGCGTTGACAAGAGCGGGACGACGAGCCGCGGCGCAGGAAGCCGAGCGCCTGGCAGCGCTCGTGCGAGCGGCACGGCAGCGCAAGCTGTATCCGCAGCGAGCTTAGACATGCGGATGTACCGCTGGCTGCTGCGCCTGTCACCCGAGGCATTGCAGCGGGAGTACGGCGCGGCCATGGAAGACATGTTCGCGCGTCGCCTTGCCGAGGCGCGACGACGTGGCGCCGGGTGTGTCGCGCACGTGTGGGCGCGAGAGCTCGCCGGCCTGCTCGCTCTCGCCATCTCCGAACGATTTGGCGAAGTGGCAGGAGCGCGTCATCGACAACAACAGGGGCTTTCACGACCGAGGGCAGGAATCATGGATATAGCGACGCAGGAGATCTGGCAGGCGGCGCGGCGGCTCGTGCGAACGCCGCTGTTCACACTGACGGCAGCGCTCACGCTCGCCCTTGCGATTGCCGCCAACGCATCGATCTTCACCGTGGTGAACCGAGTCGTCGTGAACCCGCTGCCCTATGGGCAGTCCGATCGGCTGATCGCTCTCGACTATGGAATACCGGCACGGAACGTCGCTTCTGGTATGAACTCGATGGCCTGGCAGCTCTATTTCCACCTTGCCGACCACGCACGCACGCTTGAGCACGTGGCCGTCTACAACTCGGGTGGCGGCACGCTCACCGGAGACGGGATCCCCGAGCGGCTCCAAATCACACTCGCGACACCCTCGCTTGTCTCGGTCCTCGGCGTCCAGCCAGCACTCGGCCGGTGGTTCATCGAACCGGAAGGCGTGACTGGCGCTGCGCCCGTCGCCGTCTTGTCCCATGGTCTGTGGGTGCGGAGATTCGGCGGCGATCGAAGCATCGTCGGCCGCTCGATCATTTTCGACGGTGTGCCAACAGAAGTGGTCGGCGTCATGCCTGCCACGTTCAGTTTTCCTGACGCGCGCACGGACATGCGGCGGCCGGCGCAGTCCACACGAGCCAATGCGTCGTTTCTCTTCACGCTCGCCGGCGTGGCACGACTGCAAAACGGCGCGGCCATGGAGAGCACACGCACGGAAATCACATCGCTCATCGAGGACCTGTCGCGCAGCGTACCCAACCAACGCGGGCTGATCTCGACAGCCATCCCGCTGCAGGAATCGCTGGTCGGACGAATTGCGCGAGCACTCTGGACGCTGATGGCGGCGGTCGCCCTCGTCTTGCTGGTCGCGTGCGCAAACGTCGCCAACCTGTTCCTGGTCCGCTCAGAAACGAGGCAACGTGAAGTCGCGATCCGTCGCGCACTCGGCGCTGGCCGTCGCTCGGTCGCGCGCTACTTCTTCGCCGAGAGCGCGTCGCTTTCTCTGATCGGCGGCACGCTCGGATTTGTGCTGGCCTGGGCGGGCATCCAACTGCTCGTCGCCTTTGGGCCCACGAGCCTGCCTCGCCTCAACGAAGTCCGGCTCGACATCGTCACGGTGGCATGCACTATCGGGCTCACGATCGTCGCGACAGCGGTGTTCGGCGTGATCCCGGTCCTCCGCCTTGCGCCGGTCGCACCAACGCTGCACGAGAAGGGTCGCGGCCAGTCGCCGACGCGAGGCAGCCACCGCGCACGACAGTTCCTGATGGGAGCGCAGGTGGCGCTGGCGCTCGTCTTGCTCGTCGCGTCCGGGCTCATGGTCCGCAGCTTCCAGAAGCTGCGCGCGGTGGACCCAGGGTTCAACCCGGCATCGACGCTCACCTTCAGCATCGGGCTTCCTCAGACGAAGTACCAGACGCGACAAGCGGCCGCCGATGCTCATACGAACATGCTCGACCGGCTGTCTGCACTCCCCGGTGTCTCGAACGCATCGGCGACGACGTGCCCGCCGCTTGCGGCCGCGTGCTACGGAAACGGATTGCGTGTTGATGGTGAAGTACCGGACCCGAATCGGCCACGGTCGTTCGTCTTCTTCCGCGGCGTGGGTGGCGGCTATATCGAAGCGATGGGCATGCGACTGCTTCGCGGACGCAGTCTCGGGCGTGACGACGTCGACCGACGTGAGCCGGTCATCGTCATCAACAAAGCGCTCGCCGACATGTACTTCCCTGGCAAGGATCCCATCGACCAGCGGGTCAAATCGGGCACGCTGCCGTCGTCGTTGCCGGAAGCACCGTGGTTGAGGATCGTGGGCGTCGTCGCCAACACACCAACGATCGCACTCGGCGAACGAACACCGTGGCCGCAGATGTTCATGCCGATGTCGATTGCCGGGGGACCCGACATTCCGAAGGAAGCGCTGATCGGGCCCGACATCACGACGATGACCTATGTCGTGCGGTCTGTGACGTCACCGTCGGATGTCACGAACGCCGTACGCAACGCTATCGATGGTGTCGATCCCAACCTGGCGCTCGCGCAGGTGCGCACGCTCCAGGAGATCGCGGACCGGGCGTCGGATCAGATGACGTTTACGATGGTGCTGCTGGTCATTGCGGCCGCCGTGGCGCTCCTGCTTGGAATCATCGGCATCTACGGCGTCGTCTCGTACATCGTCGCGCAGCGAACAGGTGAGATCGGCGTTCGTCTGGCGATGGGCGCCGAGCCTCGCGCCGTCGCCGGAATGATCCTGCGACAGGGCGGCATGGTCACGCTCGTTGGCGTTGCGGTTGGCCTGACGGCTGCGATGACGGGAAGCCGCCTGATTCAGTCGCTGCTCTACGGCGTGGGGCCACGCGATCCCGTCATCTTCGTGGTGACGACGCTCGCCCTGCTCGGCATCGCGCTGCTGGCGTGCTGGCTGCCCGCTCGCCGGGCGGCCAGGCTCAGCCCACTGGAAGCGTTGCGGACGGACTGACCGTCCTCGCTCACGCGCTCGCGGTGCTCTCGCGCATCCGGGCGTCGAGGTCGCGGCCCACGCGAGCAACAATCCCGGGTATCGCCTCGACGTCTTCGTGCGACGTGTGGAAGTTTACGATGCACGCGCGCAGCACGTATCGGCCGCCAACGACGGCATTGGAAACGAAGGCCTCACCTCCACGCTGCAACGCATCGAGCACAGCCTCGTTCAATGTGTTGAGATAGTCGTCGACGCGCTTCTCGCTAATCTGGGGGCGCAGATCACTCGGCACGAACCTGAACGTGGCGATGCTCAATCCCTGGCTCACAAGCTGTAGTTCGGGCTCGCGTTCCACCGCAGCGGCCATCGCGCGTGACAGCGCCATGTCGTCCGCGATCATTCGACGATAGCCGTCCGCACCCGCGTGCTTGAGCGCGAGCCACACCTTCAGCGCCCGGAATCCGCGCGAGTTCTGCGGTCCGTAGTCCACGTAGTTAATGCCCTGCTCGTCGAAGTGGTAGTACGCCGGGCGATACGAAAACGCTGCTCGGAGCGCGGCCGCGTCGCGAACGAGCGCGCACCCGGCTTCGAGCGGCGCATAGAGCCACTTGTGCGGGTCTACTGCGACAGAGTCGGCCAGACTCAGCGCGCGCAGATCGTCGGACACGTCTGGCACTGCCGCCGCGACGCCACCGTACGCGCCATCGACGTGGAACCAGATCGAGCGCTCTCTGCAGACGCGAGCGATCTCGACGAGCGGATCGACCGCGCCCGTACTGACCGAGCCTGCGGTCCCGATCACGACGAACGGCACGTGTCCCGCTGCGACGTCCGCATCGATGCGCCGTTCGAGTTGCGTCACATCCATCCGCAGGCGATCGTCAGTGGGAACCCATCGGATCGACGATGTGCCGAGGCCGGCGAGATCGGTGGCCTTCTGAATCCACGTGTGCGTCTCTGCGGATGCGTAGACGAGCAACTGCCGGCCCGACGCCGCAAGACCATCGCGCCTGACATCCCACCCGGCGCGCGTTGCGCGCGCAGCGAGGAAGCAGACGAAGTTCGCCATGTTGCCGCCGCTCACGAACAGCCCGCCGCAGTCCGTGGGATAGCCGACGAGCTCGGCGATCCATCTCACGGATTGTGCTTCGATCTCGCTTGCTGCAGGCGCGAGCGTCCACCCGCCGACGTTGGGATTCAGTGCGGACGCCAGGAAGTCACCGAGGATGCCGATGGGCGCAGGCGACGACGTGATGTATCCCCAGAACCTCGGATGCGCGTTGAAGAGTGACTGCTCGAACAACTGCTTCGTCGTCGAGGCCAGGAGCGCCGCGGCGTCGGTGCCTGCCGTCGGGAGGGCGCCGTTCAACCCGAGCGCTTCTCGCACGGCAGTGGGCGTGCGATCTTTCGTCACGGGCCGGAGCGGGATGGCGTCGAGGGAAGAGGCGATCTGATCGACGAGCGCGTGGCCGAGGGCGCGGAAGCGGTCGGCATCCATTGCGAGCGGCGCCTGCCGGCTGCGACTCTGAGGTGCGGAAAAGTGCATGACGGAAGTATGTAGTAGGCAGTAGCCGGCAGGCAGGAAGCGCCCCAATTTGCCTACTGCCTACCGCATACCGCCTACTATTTGGGTCGAGCCACAAAAAGGCGTCAAATTTCTCGCAGCGCGTGCTTGACCGGACTCGTGCAAACGGGTCAGATTCTTGCTCTGGAATGGCGATGCAATTCACGTTCGGTCCCTTCACCTTCGACGGCACCACCGCCCGCTTGTCGCGCGACAACGCTGAGGTGCGACTGCGGCCCCAGGCGCTGCAGGTGTTGCGCGTCCTGCTGCAGCATGGCGGGCGCCCGATCGGGTACGACCAGATGATCGCAGAGGGGTGGCACGGCACGTTTGTCTCACGACATACCGTTGACGTCACCGTCGGCGAGGTCAAGAAAGTGCTCGGCGAATACGGTCGCTGGATCGTCCACCGACCCAAGGCGGGCTACAGCCTCGTCATCCCCACTTCCGACGAGCTCGTGCGCAAAGGCTGGCACTTCGCGAGCCGCCGTACGAAGGAAGGCGCCGAGCGCGCCATCGAATGTTTTCAGCAGGCCGCCACTCAGTGTCCCGGCGACTTTCGCGCATTCGAAGGTCTGTCCACCTGTTATCTGATGCAGGCCACGTTCGGCATCTGTCCGCCGATCGAGGTGTATCCGCGATTCCTCGAGGCGCACACCCGTGCTGTCGAGCAGGGGACGCTCACACCGGAACTGCGTTGCAACCGCGCGCACGGCCTCCACATGTTCGAGCATCTCCCGCACGAGGCTGAAGGCGAGTTCCTCCGCGCACTCGCGGACAAGCCCGCATTTGCAACAGTGCACGTCCGCATGGCGCTGATGTGCGCGACGCTCGGCCAACTCGATCGGGCGCTCGAACTGGTGACGGAGGGTTACAAGGCCGATCCGTTGCTGCCGACGCTGCCGCCAGCAGAGGTCAACGTCCGCGTGTGGCGGCGCGAGTTCGATAAAGCGGTGGAGATCGGGCGCAAGGCGGTGGAACTGCATCCGTACCTGCAGATCAGCCGGGCCAACTACGCGCAGGCGTTGGAATTTTCCGGGTGTCTCGAGGAGGCGCTCGAGCAATACCAGCTCGGATCAATCATGTCCGGCGACCTGCCGTGGATGCGCGCGCTCGAAGGTACCTGCCTCGCCAAGCTCGGTCGTACCGCCGAGGCTCATGCCATTCTCGACGAGCTCGAGCATCGTCGTGATGCAGACTATGCGGACGCGCTGTACGTGGCCGTCCTGCGCGATGCGCTCGGTGAGCGGGCCGAGGCATTCAAGGAAATCGAGCGCGCCTTCGACGAAAACTCGGCATTCCTCTACTCCATCAACGTCGATCCCAAGATGGATACCTTCCGAGACGATCGACGATTCGCGCAGCTGCAGGACTCGATCAGGATAAAAGGATGCAAACAGTGACTCGCGAGACACCGTATCCGTCGCGCCGCGCGTTTTGCTGTGGGCTCGGTGCCGCGTTGGCGCTGCCGATGGTCGACCTTTCCATGCTCGCACAAGCGCCAGCAGCGCAGGAGGCCGCGGGTCCGCCGATGCTTCCTCTGCGAAGTCCCGGCCTCGAGCATCTTGGCCTCACGGTTCCCGATCCTGAAGCAGCAGCGAAGTTCTACGGACGCATTTTCGGTCCGCAGCTGTTTCGGGAACGGGAGGCACCGCCGCGTTACTACGTGATGGCGGGCACGGCCTATCTCGCCTTCGGCGGATCGGCAACAGTCACACCGCTGGTCGATCACTTCTGTGCGCTCGTCCACGACTATCGCGGACGCGAGATGCGTCCTGCGCTCGAGGCGCGAGGCATTCAGTCCGCTGGCGTCGGCATGATTAGCGATCCCGATGGCTTGAGGCTTCAGCTCCTCGGCGTACCCGGCGGACTGGCGGGCACCATTGTGCCGGGCGGACGCATGTCGCTCGACCCTCCGGTCGTGCACGCCGTTGGCCTCGACCACGTGATGCTGCGCGTCTCCGATCTCGAGAAGTCAGTCGCGTTCTATCGCACGTTCTTCGGCAACGAGCGTCCGCGCACGAAAGACAAGCCAGAGCGCGCCTGGTTTCAGATTGGCAACACGAGGCTCGGGCTGACGACGGCAGCGTCCGGCACGAAGGCCGCCGTCGATCACTTCTGCCTCACCGTCGCCGGCTTCGATCGCCGTGCGGTCGAGACCGCATTCAAACAACTCAGCGTCGAGTTGTCTCCGGCCGACGATGAGAAGCTTGTCCGCTTCCGCGATCCCCATGGCATCGTCGTCGAACTCAAGTCTGCATAAGGAGTGAGGCATGACACGAACAGCGTTGCTGGCGTCGCTCGCGGCGTTCGTACTCGTTCAAGGCGTGTCGGTCATCGGCCAGGGGAACAAGACACCGATGACGCCGTGGGGGGAGCCTGATTTACAGGGCGCCTGGACGGCGGAAGCGGAGCTCAGCGTGCCGTTCGAGCGTCCGCGCGAATACGGTACGCGTCAGGTCCTCAGTGACGCAGAGTTCAAGCAGCGAGAGACGCAATCGGAGCGACAGCTCCAGAGCGACAACTCCGACTTCGATCTCGAGACCGCCGATCGATCGACAGCCGGACAAGTCGGCTCGGCGACATCGCCGCCGCCACATTGGCTCGAGCGCAGAAAGATCTCACGCCGAACCTCGCTCGTGATCGATCCGCCAGACGGCCGTGTGCCACCGCTCACACGTGAGGCGCAGGCGCGTCAAACGCGCGCGCCACTCTCAGGGGACAACGGTGCCGATCGGCCGCAGGACTTGAGCCTGTGGGTGCGCTGCATCGGGCGCGGGATGCCGAGCGCGATCTTCCCAACCGTCTACAACGCGAACGTCCAGATCGTGCAGGCGCCCGGCGTCGTCGCACTGACCTACGAGATGATTCACGACACGCGCATCATCCGCACCGACGGATCGCCGCACGTCGGCTCGGGTGTCAGAGGCTACTTTGGCGACTCGCGCGGACACTGGGAAGGCGACACGCTGGTCGTCGACGTCACGAACGTGAGCGACAAGAACAACTATCGCGGCTCGCGCGACACACTGCGCCTGGTGGAACGTTTCACGCGAGTCGGCAACGGACTGCGCTACGAGGTCACGGCCGAGGACGCCCAGACCTGGACCGCGCCGTGGACCGCGGCACTCGAGCTCGAGCCACAGCCCGACGGCATGTTCGAGTACGCCTGCCACGAGGGGAACAACTCGATGCGGAACATTCTCAGCGGGGCGAGGGCGGCGGACCGCTAGATCGAACCTGAACGTGCGAAGTTCAAAGGTCAAAGTTGGCAAGTTGGTACCAACCTTTGGACTTACTTTCGGACTTTGCCCTTTGAACTTTGCACTTTTACCCCCCTTATCTCCCTGCTAAGGTACCGCCGTTGGGAGCTGCCATGGACAAGCGTTGGACTGCGTGTCTAGTCGCCTCGGCCGCGTGTCTCGTGGCATCGGTGGCGCTGCGCGCTGGCGAGCCGCAACAGCCGACCCCCAGTTCTCCCCTCGTCGCACCATCTGCTCATCGCGCCACACTCGATCGCTACTGCGTGACCTGTCACAACGCGCGGGTCAAGGCAGGCGGCCTCATGCTCGACACCCTCGACGTCGCGTCTGAACCGGCGACGTGGGAGAAGGTGGTTCGCAAGCTGCGCGGCCGCATGATGCCGCCTGCCGGATTGCCGCGTCCAGACGAGGCGACCTACGACGCGTTCGCGCGGGATCTCGAATCAGCGCTCGACGCCGCTGCGGCACGACGTCCGAATCCCGGTCGGACCGATACATTCCGGCGCCTCAGCCGCATCGAGTATCAGAACGCGATCCGCGACATCCTCGATCTCGACATCGACGTCTCGGCGCTCCTCCCCAAGGACGATGCGAGCCATGGGTTCGACAACGTGGCGAATGGCGAACTGTCGCCGACGCTGCTCGAACGCTACCTGGCAGCCGCACAAAAGGTCAGTCGTACCGCCGTCGGGGGGCCGCTCCCGTCGCCGGCCAGCCACGTGGTCATTCTGCCGTCGGACCTCACGCAGGAGGATCACCTCGACGGCCTTCCGCTCGGCTCACGAGGCGGCACGGTCGTCCCGTACAACTTCCCGCTCACGGGCACCTACGAGATTCAGATGCGGCTGTCGCGCGACCGCAATGAAAACGTCGAGGGACTCACCGAGCCGCAGCAGGTGGAGCTCACGCTCGACGGCCAGCGAGTCCAGATGTTCGGTGTGAAACCGAATCGCAATCAATCGGGGATCTACTACGCCGACGAAGCCGTCGACAAGGACCTGAGAACGCGGATTCACGTGAGCGCCGGTCCGCACGACGTCGGCGTCCTGTTTCCACGAAAAACGTTCGCGCTGGAAGAAACGGAACGCCAGCCAAGCCTCGCGCACTTCAACATGGATCGGCATCCGCGCGTGCAGATCGCGCTCTACTCGGTGTCGATTGCCGGCCCCTTCGACGCAGGCACGGCCACCGACACGCCCAGCCGTCGTCGCCTCTTCGTCTGTAAACCGGCGAACGCCGCGACCGAGGATGCCTGCGCGAGACAGATCGTGTCGGCGGTTGCGCGACGCGCGTTCAGACGAGCCGTCACGTCCGCCGATATCGATGCGCCCATGCGGTTCTACAAAGAGGCGCGCGCCGAGGGCGGCTTCGACGCCGGTATCGAGATGGCGCTCCGCGCGGTACTCGCCAGCACCGAGTTCCTGTTCCGCATCGAGAGGGATCCCAAAGGCGTTGCCCCGCAGTCGCCCTACCGCGTGAGCGATGTCGAACTGGCGACCCGCCTGTCGTTCTTCCTGTGGAGCAGTGTGCCCGACGATGAACTGCTGGATCTCGCGATCGCAGGCAGGCTCAATCGCCCGGCGACATTGGAGCAGCAGGTGAAGCGCATGCTCGCCGGCGCGAAGGCCGACGCGCTCGTCACCAACTTCGCCGGCCAGTGGCTGTATCTGCGGAATCTTGCCGCCGCGAGTCCGGACGCGCGGACGTTCCCCGACTTCGATGACAACCTGCGTCAGGCGTTCAGGCGCGAGACGGAGCTGTTCGTCGACAGCATCATGCGCGAGGATCGCAGCGCGCTCGATCTGCTGCGCGCGAACTACACCTTCGTCAACGAGCGCCTGGCGAAGCACTACGGCATTCCCAACGTGTACGGCAGCCGCTTCAGGCGTGTGTCGCTCGGGGACGACAGCGTGCGCGGCGGGATCCTCGGCCAGGGCAGCGTGCTGACCGTTACGTCGTATGCCAACCGCACCTCACCGGTGCTTCGCGGCAAATGGATCCTCGAGAACATCGTCGGCACACCGCCGCCGCCACCTCCGCAGAACGTGCCTCCGCTGAAGGACACGGATGTCGAGGGACGGGTTCTCTCGATGCGCGAACGGATGGCTCAGCATCGTGCGAGTCCTGCGTGTGCCGGTTGCCATCAGTTGATGGATCCTGCCGGCCTCTCGATGGAGAACTTCGACGCGATCGGACGATGGCGCATCCGCACCGAGTCAGGAAGCAGTGTCGACGCCTCCGGCGGGCTCCCTGACGGTTCGACGTTCACCGGCATGGGCGGACTGCGCACTGCGCTCCTCCGCAAGCCAGACATGTTCGTCGGCACGCTGACAGAGAAGCTCCTGACGTACGGCCTCGGCCGCGGTCTCGAGTATTACGACGCGCCGTCCGTCCGCGAAATCGTCGCGGGCGCTCGTGCGAAGGACTATCGGTTCTCCTCTCTCGTGCTCGGCATCGTCTCGAGTGATCCGTTTCAGATGAGGATGTCGCAATGATCGTCACGAAGACGGCTCTTCCGCGTCGCACGTTCCTGCGTGGTCTGGGCACGGCGCTCTCGCTGCCGCTGCTCGACGCGATGATTCCCGCGCTCTCGCCCGTACGAGCACAGACGCTCGCCGGCTCGATTCGACGCCTGGGATACGTTTACATCCCGATGGGGATGAACGCTGCGGCGTGGACGCCGCCGACCGAGGGGCGCATCTCGGAGCTGTCCCCTTCTCTTCTTGCGCTCATGCCAGTGCTTGATCAGATCACAGTCGTCAGCAACCTGGAGCTGCGGAACGCCTACACCACGGGCAATCACGCGTCGTCCAACTGCGCGTTCCTCAGCTGCTCGCGCGCCAAGCGCACCGAGGGCAGCGACTACGAGCTCGGCATCACAGTGGATCAGATCGCCGCGCGCGCGCTCGGCAGCGAGACGCCGATCCCGTCGCTCGAAATCGGCACCGATCTGATCGCGCAGGTCGGCAACTGCGACAACGGCTACGCATGCGCCTACCAGAACAACCTGTCATGGTCATCGCCGACGACGCCGCTGCCGACCGAGGCCGACCCCCGCGTCGTGTTCGAGCGACTGTTCGGCGACGGTGGAAGCCCTGAACGCCGGCGGGCTGAACTGAAGAAGAGTGGAAGCATCCTCGACTGGATGACGAGCGACCTCTCCCGCTTGAGACGCGAGCTCGGCGTGAGCGACCGCGCCCGTGTGGGCCAGTACCTCGATTCCGTGCGCGAGGTGGAGCGCCGCATTCAGCGCGCGGAACAGAGCGACTCCGCCGCGCTGCCCGATCTCGAGCGGCCGGCGAGCGTTCCATCGGTGTGGGAAGACCACGTCCGGTTGATGTTCGATCTGCAGGTGCTGGCGCTGCAGGCAGACGTGACGCGAGTCGTCACGTTCCAGATGGCGCGCGAGACGAGCACGCGGACCTATCCGCACATCGGCGTCCCCGAGCCACATCATCCGGTTTCGCACCACACGAACAGCCCGGACAAACTCGTCAAGCTCGCAAAGATCAACGCCCATCACGTGTCGCTGTTTGCCTACATGATCGAGAAGATGCAGGCGACGCCGGATGGCGATGGATCGCTGCTCGATCACACGCTCTATCTGCTTGGCAGCGGCATGGGCAACCCCGATGTCCACGATCATTCCAACCTGCCGATCGTCGTCGCGGGCGGACGAGGCAGCCAGTTCAAAGGCGGCCGCCACATCAGGTTCGAGAAGCCGACACCTCTGGCAAATCTCCACCTGACACTGCTCGACAAGGCCGGTGTCCACCTCGACACTTTCGTCGACAGCACAGGACGCATCTCGGACCTCGAACCTTTGACGGTGTGACAGGCACCATGCGTATCGCTGCCCTGCTCGCGGCAGTCTGGCTCGTTGGCGTTGGCATCTCGTCCGCGCAGGGTCGTCTCATCGACGCAGTCAGGGCGAACGACGTCGGTGCCGTTCGCACGCTTCTCGACGCACGAGCCGATGTGAACGCCGTGCAGCCGGATGGGACAACCGCACTGCACTGGGCCGTCGAACGCGATGCGTTGGAGATCGTCCAGCTACTCATTCGCGCAGGCGCCAACGTCACGGCCACGAATCGATACGGTGCGACGCCGTTGTGGCTGGCGTCGCTCAATGGGAACGCGGCAACGATCGGAGTGCTGCTCGAGGCCGGAGCTGACCCGTCAGCGACATCTGACGAAGGAGAGACCGCGCTCATGGTGGCGGCTCGCACGGGGAAGGTCGATGCCGTCAACCTGCTGCTTGCGCGCGGCGCCGATCCCAACGTGAAAGAACAGTGGCGCGGTCAGACTGCGCTGATGTGGGCCGCGGCCGAAGGGTACGCCCCTGTCATCGAGGCGCTCGTGGCACGTGGCGCCGACGTGAGCGCGCGCTCGAACGGCGGATTCACGGCGATTCTGTTCGCCGCCCGCGAGGGACGGATCGCGGCAGTTGATGCGCTGATCAAAGCCGGCGCCGACAAGAACGACTCGCTGCCGATCCGAAGGCGCGCGGCACCGAACGCACCGCCGCCGCCACCGGACCCGGGACCGAACGTGTTTCTGCTTGCGGCAGCGAATGCGCACTACGAGCTCGCGGCCTGGCTGCTCGATCGCGGCGCCGATCCAAACGCAGCGCCACAGGGGTTCACGGCGCTCCATCAGGTCTCGTGGGTGCGGAAGGCCGGTATCGCCGGCAGCAACAACCCTGCGCCGCAGGGATCCGGGACGATGGACTCGCTGACATTCGTACGGACGCTGGTTACGAAGGGCGCGACGCTCGATGCGCGCGCGACGAAAAAGCCGAACATGGGCGTGACTACGCTCAACTCAATCGGGGCGACACCATTCCTTCTTGCCGCCCGCACCGCGGATGCGCCGCTGATGAAGTTACTGGCAGAGCTTGGCGCCAATCCACTGTTGACCAATGAAGATGGCTCGACGCCGCTCATGGTCGCGGCCGGCCTGGGCACGAACGCACCTGGCGAGGATCCCGGCACTGAGCCGGAGGTGCTCGACGCGGTCAAGGTGGCGCTCGACCTTGGCAACGATCTCAACGTCGTCGACAAGAACGGCGAAACAGCGATGCACGGGGCTGCTTACAAGCACGTTCCGACCGTCGTGCACTACCTCGCCGACAAGGGCGCGCGTGCCGATGTGTGGAATCGGCCCAACGGCAAGGGTTGGACGCCACTCAAGATCGCCGAAGGCGTCCAGCGCGGCATGAACATCGTCAGTTCCCCGGTCACGGCGACCGCGATCCGTCAGGTCCTGGCGGCAAGCTCGCCGGCAGTGCAGTAGAGGCGCAGTTGAGAGAACGTACGGTACGACGGGGCGACGGGACGGAAGTGCGAGGGTTTGTGCGAAGGCGCGAGGGTCTGACGGTCATGCTATTCCATGCGCGAAAGGTCGGGACCGTCCGACGGCATGGCGCACACGACCCATCGGACCGCCGGACCACCGCACTGGACCGTCGCATCCTCGCACCCTCGTCCCACCGCACCGCACGAGAGCCGTCACACAGGAGGCCGTCGATGCGAGCTACCCTGCGTTGGTCCATCGTCGCACTCGTGTTCTTCGCAACGACCCTGCCCGCGGCTGCCGACGACGGCCCCACGATGTACAAGCAGCTGTGCGCGTCGTGTCACGACACTGGCGCCGCTCGCGCGCCGACGCGCGATGTCCTGCAGGCGATGACGCCCGAGCGGGTGCTCACGGCGATGGAGAGCGGCCCGATGCTCTCGATGGCCAGCGGCCGCACCGGCGTCGAGCGACGCGCGATCGCCGAGTTCGTCACTGGAAAGAAGTTCTCCGAGGCGTTCAGCACGAAGCCGTCGCCACAGGCGATGTGCCGCGCGGTCGCAGGCGAGTTCGCGAACCCTCTAACCGGCCCGGCGTGGAATGGCTGGGGCGCGAACACGCAGAACACGCGATACCAGGACAGCAAGATGGCCGGTCTTGTTGCGGGCGATGTGCCGAAGCTCAAATTGAAGTGGGCCTTCGGGTTCCCGGGTGAGCTCAGCGCCGACGGCCAGCCATCTATCGCCGGAGGTCGCGTGTTCGTTGGAACGCAGAGCGGCACGGTGTACGCGCTGAGCGCAGCGACCGGATGCGTGCATTGGTCCTTCACCGCGGACGCCGCGGTGCGCGCGGCCATCACGATCGCCCGGCTCGAGTCCGCCAATCGCTACGTAGCGTTCATCGGCGATCGTGCAGCAAACATCTACGCGCTCGACGCGAATACCGGCGCGCTGATCTGGAAGAGCCACGTTGACGATCATCCGTTCGCCCGCGTCACGGCATCGCCGACGTTTCACAACGGCCGCCTCTATGTAGGCGTCGCTTCCGGCGAGGAGACCGCCGGCGCCGTTGCCGAATACGAGTGCTGCACGTTCCGCGGAAGCCTCGTCGTGCTCGATGCGGCGAACGGATCGCGCGTCTGGAAGACCTACACGATCGAGGAACCGCGGAAACGCGCGAAGAACAGGATCGGGACGCAGATGTGGGGTCCGTCTGGTGCGCCGATCTGGTCGAGCCCGGCGATCGATGCGCAGAAGAACGCGGTCTACGTCACCACAGGCAACAACTACAGCGGCCCGGCAACCGATCGCAGCGACGCGTTCGTGGCGTTCGACATGACCTCTGGAAAAATTCTGTGGTCGCGCCAGATGACCGCGTCAGACGACTGGAACACGGCGTGCCGCCTGACCGACCAGACCAACTGCACCAACAAGGACGCACCCGACTTCGACTTCGCCTCGCCGCCGATCCTGGTGTCGCTGCCGAATGGCCGTCGCGCGATCGTCGCCGGCCAGAAATCAGGTGTCGTGCACGCGCTCGATCCCGATCGCGGTGGCGAGCTCCTCTGGCAGGAGCGGGTCGGCAAGGGCGGCATCAACGGCGGCGTGCAGTGGGGCTCGGCCTCCGATGGATCCAATGTCTACGTCGCGCTGTCCGACCTTGCGCGCTTCCCTGTTCCCAACAGCCAGGCCACGATTCCCGATCCAGAGGCAGGTGGCGGCATGTTCGCGATGAGTCTCGAAAGCGGCCGGCGCGTGTGGGAGACTCCGGCGCCGCGCACGTGCAAGACTCGCGATCGATGCAGCCCGGCACAATCGGCCGCGGTGAGCGCGATTCCGGGTGTCGTCTTCTCGGGAGCGATCGACGGTCACCTGCGCGCCTACTCCACGACCGACGGATCGATCATCTGGGATGTTGATACAGCTCAAACTTACGAGACCACTAACGGCGTACCTGCACGAGGAGGATCGTTGAACGTTGCCGGCCCCGCTATCAGTGGCGGCACGATCATCATCAACTCCGGCTACGTGCAGAACGGGATGCCGGGCAACGCGTTGCTGGCCTTTACGGTGGACGGCAAGTAAGGAATCCGAGTCGTTGTCCCGGACAGGAGTCGATATACCGTCATCTTTCAGTAGAATTGATCTCGCGGCCTGCACCGAGAGCCGCGCCATAACCGAAGAGGTCGTGGCGTGGCTCTTGCTGCTTGATGTAGGGCGGCGTCGAAGCGTATCAACGGTCAACCGGTCACCTGCGCTGAAATTCACGGAGCTGCAATGGTAAGAGCTGTCCTCGCGTGCCTTGTCATCTTCGGCGTCGCCGGTCAGGTTTGCGCTGCTCCCGAACCCACGAGTGCGGGGAGCGATCTCGTTGGCACGTACTCGTGCGCGGGAACCAATCCTGACGGCGGCACCTACGAAGGGATCGTCGATATCGTCAAGATGAAAGACACCTACCTCGTGAGGTGGACGATGCAGGACGACACTCAGGTCGTCGGCGTCGGCATCTTCGCAGGAGGCATGCTCTCCGTCAGCTACTTCGGCGGAACGCCATCGGTGGTCGTCTACTCCATCGGCGAGAACGGGCGACTGGATGGACAGTGGACGGCGGGCGGCGCCGAAGGCGCAATCTTCAAAGAGACGCTGACGAAGATGCCGGAGGGCACGCGCAAGCCAGCCAAGCCGGCCAAGCGCGACTCGCGTCCGCGCTCTCGCGTCACCGTCTAGCGGAATCGATCTCCCGAGGCGAGTCTTGGAAGACTCGCCTTCCGGTGACCTCAGACTCACTGCCGCGCGAATCTAATCGAGGCGGCGGAACTTCTGTACTCGCTGCCCGGTGTTGACCTCGGTCGTGTACACGTTGCCTTGCGCGTCCACGGCAACGTTGTGGACGACGTGGAACTGACCGGCGAATCGACCGGGACGTCCGACGCGACCGACCACTTCGTTGGTCGCTCGATCGACGATGCGCATCTCGTTGTTCACACCATCGACCATATAGATCAGCGGCTGCTCGCGATCGGGTGAAAACGCCAACTCCGAGACCGAGCCGTTGAGGCGGGTGTCCTTCTCGAAGAAGGCTTCCGAGACGAACGTGCCGTCTTTGCGGAAGACCTGAAAGCGGTCGTTGGTGCGATCGCAGACGTAGAGCAATCCGTCCCTGGCAAGACGGACGCAGTGCACCGGCGTCCCGAACTGCATCGACGGCGGCCGCGACGGATCGTACGGCGGTGTGGCGGCATCACTCGGCGGCTTTCCGTACGCCCCCCAGTGCCGCTTGTAGGCGCCGGTCTCTGAGTCGAACACGATCACGCGACGGTTGCGGTAGCCGTCCGCGACGTAGACCTCGCGAGCGGCAACATCGACGTTGATGTCCGCGGGACTTCCGAGGTTCGCGGTGTCATTGCTCCCCTTCGACTGTCCGCTCCGCCCGATCTGCAGCACGAACTTGCCTTCGAGCGTGAACTTCAGGATCTGCGAGTCTTTGTTGCCGTTGCCGGCGATCCACACCGAGTCGGTGTCGTCCACGAAAACACCGTGCTCGCTCTCGGGCCACTCGGAACCCGTGCCTGGTCCGCCCCACGCGCGAACCACGTTGCCGGATTGATCGAAGACGATGACCGGCGGCGCCGCGACGCAGCACTTGCTCCAGGCCGGCTTCTGTTGCGCGCCGAGCTCGCGATCGCTCAGCGAGCGCGGGCGCTGAATGATCCAGACGTGTCCGCGCTTGTCCACCGCAACGCCCGACACCTGGCCGAGAATCCAGTTATTCGGCAGTGGCTTCGGCCAGAACGGGTCCACCTGCAACTGCGGAACGGCGCGAGTGGTGCGAGCGGCCGGACCTTGCGCAGTCACTGTCGACACGCCTGCGACGATGCAGGCCACGACTACACATCGCAGGATCGATACGATTCTCATTTTCGTGGCGCCATGTTGCGGATTGCGGCGATTTTCCAGGTCTCACCCTGACGTGTCAGCACAAGCGTCGTCCAGAGGCGCTGTTCACCGATTCCGTACTCGCCATCGGCGATCGCGAGGCCGGGCGCCGGAAATCGCACTGCCTTGAGCGTGATGTTCCTCGCGCCGGCGTTTCGCTGCGACGACTGCAACGTGCCCTTGACGATCGCCTCTCGACCTCGGCGCCATTCACCCGACGAATTGAATTGATCGGCATCGTCGGTGAACAGCGCCCCGATCGCGGCCGCGTCCTGCTTCTCCCGGGCGTCGACGTAGCTGGCGACAACCGCACGGACTGCGGCCTCGGCGCGCGCGTCGCCCGAGCCGTTCTGCGCCGAGGCCGCGGTCACGGTGAGAGCACACAACGAGATCGCGAAGAGCATTCGCATTGAATTCTCCAGGCAGGCCCACAGGCCCGCAAAAAGCCGCGCTCACCTGATCGCAATTGGCGCCACGGTCGATCCGGTGCCGCCCTGAATCTTGAGCGGCTCGACGATGAGCGCGAACTCGTGCGCGCGCCGCGCCGCGAGCTCGTCGAGCCGAAGGTTCTCGAGCAGGTGTATGCCGTTGACCACCAGCATGATCTGATGCACCGGGCCGGCAAGTTGCGGGTTGGGATTCGGTGAAATCTCGACGGCGGTGTTATCCGAGCCGACGAGCATCGGGTCCTGCTTCGCGAGCCATTCGGCCGCACCCGTGCCGATGCCGGGACTCACGCGCTGATAGCGCGCGTTGTCTTTCCCCCAGAGCATGCCCCATCCCGTGTGAATGAGCACCGCGTCGCCGGGCTGCAGGGTGAGCTTCTGCTCGGCGAGCGCCTGCTGTAGATCCTGTGGCGTGATCTCATAGTTCTCGGCGAGCACTGGCGTTCGCTTCAGCGCGGCGACGTCGATCAGGACTCCGCGCGTGACGAGCGCGCCAACCTGCTGCACACCAAGCTTCGTGAAGCCCGTACGGCTCGCGATGTCTTCGAGCTTCAGGCAGTTGTACATGCTCGAGCCGATCATCTGGTGGCTGAAGGTGTCGAACTGCGTGCCTACCTGACCGATCTCGGCCACGACGAGCTCCTCGTTCGAGCCACGATGGTTGGAGCCGGGATCGTTCCTCGTGCGCTTGGTGAGAATCTCGAATCGCCGGCCTGCTGGCATTGGCATCGATTCGGACAGCACGCGCCCGAGTTCGAAAACTTCACCGGTCTTGATCAGACGTGCGGCGCGCAGGACGGTCTCCGGTTTCATGTGGTTCCCCGCGCCCCGCTCGTCTGTGGCGCCCCATTTCGAGGGACAGCGCTGATCGTCGGCGGGAGGCGTCCACGATTGCGCGGCTGCCTGACTGGCAAACAAGGACAGCGCGAGCACGAACAGCGAAATACGCATGGAACTTCTCCAGGAGTGAACTACTGAGTGCTTCTTGCTGCATCATCGCGCAGCGGTCCCTTCACCGTGCGATGCGAGAGCTGCTGCCACTGACCGTTCCGCTTCGCATACACGCGCTCGAACCAGACGTGCATGTGCGCTGCGTTGCCGTTGTTCGACTGCGGAAGATAGAAGTAGCGCCCCAGCGTGATCGCCACATCGCCGTGCAGCTCCACCTGCTGATGATCGAGCTCGCGATAGACGTAAGGCGACGGCTTTCTCTTCACGTACTCGATCCAGCTCGCCTTCGTATCGATCTTGAGCGGCGCGCCGCCGTCCACCCAGCCATCGCCGTGCGTGAAGAGAAACGTCGGCGCCAGTGCGCGCTCGAGATTGGCCGTGTCGCCTCGCACCACGGCTGCCTCAGTCGCCTTCTCGAAGGCGATCACGTCGGCAATCGTTGCCGACTCGGCACTGCCGGGTGCAGGCGTGCCTGGCGGAACGAGGCTCGGAGCCGGACCGGTCTTCGGCCGCCACAACGTATCACCGGCCGACTGCGCCAACAGGCCGCCGACGGCGAGCACGCTGACAAGAACAACTGAGGTAAGAAGCGCGCGCATCATTGCTGCCTCCCAATCACGAAGTATGCGGTAGGCCTACTACCTACCGCCTACTTCACCCGTCATCCGATACGCATCGAAGATCAACGACACCGCACGAGCGCAGTCGCGAGCCGACGCCGGCGGCGGCTCGCCACGTCCGATTCGTTCGAGACACTCGTGCACCACTCTCGGCCAGCCACTCAGATACCCCTCTGGCGCGCGGCGTGTTTCATCGCGACCGGGGCCAACGATCTGCACACCCTCGCCGCCGCTGGTTGTCGCGCGCAGGAACATCTTCTGCGCCGACAGCTTTCGCTCCTGGTCTCCTCCTGCTCCCGGGTACGTGTAGCTCGCTTCGTTGAGGAACACTATGCCGCTCGGCGTACGCAGCGTGACGTGAGCGTAGTCTTCCACCTCGCGCTTGTGCACCGCGTGGCTCGTCACGGCGGACACGACCTGCGGTTCCTCGGAGGTGATGTAACGGAACAGATCGACTCCATGAATACCGAGGTTGACGAGGGCGCCGCCGCCGGCGTCCGCCTTCGACAGCATCCATGAGCTTCCCAGATCGACGTACCGTTGAACACCAGGCTGGTTGAAGCGGAAGAGCATGTGCGAGATCGTCCCCAGCTCGTTCTTTTGACGCATCTCGACGGCCGTCTCCGCAAACAGGCTGTAGCGGAACGGCATTGGCACCGCGGCCCATGCGTGCTTCGACTCTGCGAGATCCGCGAGTTCGCTCACCGTCTTGTCGTCGATGCCCCAGGGTTTCTCCATGAGGAACGGAATACCGGTATCCACGAGGAACCGGAACTCCGCCGGCATCGCGACATGCCGTCCGAGCGCGATGACGAACTCGGGCTTCGTCTTCTCGATCATCACGCGGTAGTCGGTGTAAGGCGTGCTCTTGTACTCGCCCGCCCACTTCGCCGCGATCGCGTCGTCTGGCGCGTGGACACCAAGGATGTCCACCTTCTCGTTCTGCAGGATGCGCAGGTAGTTCGGTGTGGATGTCGCGTGATAGTGATCGACGCCGATCACGACCACTCGCTGCGGGCGTCGGGCGGCAGCCTTGCGAACGTTCTGTGCCGTGGTGTCCTTCGCCAGCCGATCCGCAATCGCCGCCGCCGTCAGCCCGCTTGCCGCGAGCCTTCCGGTGTGCCGAAGAAACCCGCGCCGCGTCATCCTACGCTCCTTTGCGACGGGCCAGCTGCACCTTCTCGCAACCTGCCATCACGCTCACGAATCGTTGATACGAATCGCTGCCGACCAGGAACGGGTTGGGATCGCCCGGCTTGCGCTGCTTCAGGCGTTCGAGCTTGGCGAGGAAGCCGTCGTACATCGGGTGGTTCTGAATTTCGACCTCGACCTTCATCCGTCGCGTGACGTCGCCCCAGTGCTCGACTGAATTGATGTATTGCTGAAGGCCCTCGTCGGAGATGCGGCCCGGGGTCAGGATGCTTCCTCCGAACAATCCGGCGATGTGCGTCGTACGTCCATCCTTCACTGGGAAGACGACGCCCATCGAGCCGGGAGTGTGGCCTGGAATCATCACGGGAGTAAACGAGACATCACCGACAGTGATCGCCTGCCCTTCCACAGCGACGATGTCGCGCTTCGGTGGCTGGACGGCCGCGGCACCGCGACCGGCGGGAGGCGGCGTCTCAACGAGATCCCAATCGGGGCCCGCCAGGACGATCCGTGCGCCGCGCTGCTGGAAGTAGGCGGCGCCCCCGAAGTGATCACCGTGGCCGTGGCCAACGATCACGTACTTCACCTGCCCGGGATCGAGACCGAGCGTCTTCATCCCCGGCAACAGCACCGACTCGAGCTGATCGCCGTAGCCGGCATCGATGAGGACGATACCCGCGGACGTCGTGACGGCCCATACCGCGGTGCTCGTGCGGCCGATCACGTAGAGGTTATCGAAGACCTTCGTCGGCTCGATGACCGGATCGGTGGGACTGTTCGCGCGACCGGCATTCAGCGCGCAGATGAAGTCGAACGCCTCGGCCCATTCCGTGCCGGCGCTCTTCTTCGCCGCCTCGAGGAGCTGCTGAACCTCGGGTGAGTCGGGTTTGGGTGCCTGCTGTGAAGCTTCGATCCGGTGACTGGTAACAGCCAGAAAGGCCATCCCCAGCAAGGAGGCAAGAACCGACGCGAGCTTGACCACGAGGCGCACCTCCAAATTCGGCGCTAATCCTAATCCAGCCGTGGCTTGGCACCTAGAACTCGGTATTTGACTTCCCCTCGTTTTGCTTCAGACTTTGGGAGTCTGACGAGGGTGTTCGAGCCGTGATGCTGAAACCCGGAGCCGCGTGGCTGGTTGGCTGTACCGCGTTGTTGGCCGCGCTCGGCCATTGGCACGCTCACCCGCATGCGGCGCGGCTGTCCCAGGCCGAAGTTGCGACGGCGGAAATCCGGCCGGTTCTCGATCGCTACTGCATCACTTGCCACAACCAGCGACTGAAAACCGCGGACCTCGTGCTCGACGGCTTCGATGTGACGAGTGTCGGCCGCGACGCCGACACGTGGGAGCGCGTCGCGCGCAAGCTGCGCACGCGCGAGATGCCGCCGCCCGGACTCCCAAGACCCGATCGCGAGACTTACGAACGCGCGACATCGACACTTGAAGCCGCACTCGATACCGCGGCCACCGCCCATCCCGATCCCGGGCGCGTCATCGTCCATCGACTGAACCGGACAGAGTATGTAAACGCGGTTCGCGATCTGTTGGCGCTCGACGTTGACGGGCGATCGCTGCTGCCCGCCGACGAACCGGATCAGCAAGGCTTCGACAACGTGGCAGGCGTGCTCTCAGTCTCGCCCCGGCTTCTGGAGAATTACCTCTCAGCGGCCGGCACAGTGAGCAGACTCGCCGTCGGCGACCGATCGCTTGGCACCATCGAGAACTCGTTCAAGATTCCTACGGCACTGGCGCAGGACGATCGCATCAGCGACGACCTGCCGTTCGGATCGCGCGGCGGCATCTCCGTTCCGTATCACTTCCCGCTCGATGGCGAGTACCGCATCAAGGTGCTGCTGAAGCGTCAGCTGTATCTGTACCTGATCGGCATGGGCGAGCCGCACCAGATCGACATCCGCCTGGATGGTTCGCTGATCAAGCGCTTCACGATTGGCGGCGAGGGAAAAGGCCAGACGGCGCCCGAGAGCTTCGCGGGCAACACGCAAGGCGAGCCGGGCTGGGAAGTCTACATGCACACCGCGGACGAGGGGCTGACGGTGAGCATTCCGGTGACGGCGGGTGAACACAACGTCGGCGTGTCGTTCGTCAGAAGGCACTGGGAGCCCGAAGGCATTCTGCAGCCACCGCAGCGAGGATTCGCACGCACGACCAACGAACTCTATTACGGCAACCCCTCCGTGGACATCGTCACCATCGCGGGCCCGTATTCCGCAAAGCCGGCGACGGACACGCCAAGCCGCAAGGCGGTGTTTGTCTGTCGTCCTGCGACGGCCACGTCTGCCGATGAGCGCTGTGCGCGGACGATCCTGTCCAGGCTCGCACGGCGCGCATATCGACGGCCTGTGACGGAACAGGATCTCGACACACTGCTCGCGTTTTATCGCACGGGGCAGGCGGAAGAGGGATTCGACGCAGGCATCCAGCGTGCGCTGCGGCGGATGCTGGCTTCACCGAGCTTCCTGTTCCGCATCGAGCGCGAGCCGGCGAACTCGCTGCCTGGCTCGGTCTATCGGCTCAATGACATCGACCTGGCGTCGCGGCTCTCGTTCTTCCTGTGGAGCAGCATTCCGGACGATCGACTGCTCGATGCGGCGACGCGGGGAACTCTCAGCACGCCTGCCGTCCTCGAGCAGCAGGTGAAGCGAATGCTCGCCGACCGGCGATCCGAGGCGCTCATCGACAACTTCGTGAGCCAGTGGCTGACGCTCAACAAGCTGGCCGGCGTCGTGCCCGACGTCGATGCGTATCCGGAATTCGACGAGAACCTGCGCGACGCGTTTCGTCAGGAGACGCGGCTGTTCGTCCAGACGCAACTGCGCGAGGATCGCAGCGTTGGCGAGCTGCTGACGGCCAACTACACCTACGTCAACGAGCGGCTCGCACGTCACTACCAGATCCCGAACGTGTATGGCAGCCACTTCAGGCGTGTGACGTTCGCCGACGGCATGCGCGGGGGACTGCTCGGACAAGGCAGCATCCTGACTGTGACGTCGTACCCGAATCGCACGTCGCCCGTGCTGCGTGGGCGATGGCTGCTCGACAATGTCCTCGGGGCGCCGCCACCACCGCCACCACCCGATGTTCCGACGCTCAAGGAAGGATCGGCAGAGCGTCCGCAGTCGATCCGCGAACAGATGGAAGCGCACCGCAAGACCCCGTCGTGCGCGGTGTGCCACGTCCGCATGGATCCGCTCGGCTTCTCGCTCGAGAACTTCGACGCGCTGGGCAAGTGGCGCACCTCAGTCGATGCACTCCCGGTCGATGCGTCTGCAGCGCTTCCGGACGGCACGACATTCGACGGCGTGACCGGCCTGCGCCAGTTGATGGGGAGCCATCAGGAGGACTTCGCGCGCACGTTCACCCAGAAGCTGATGGGATTTGCGCTCGGACGCAGCATCGAATCGACCGACCTTCCGGCGATTCGGCAGATCACGAAAAACGCGGCACCTGGCGGTTACCGATGGTCGTCGCTCATCGTCGGCATCGCGCGAAGCACGCCGTTCACGATGAGCACGACCCGCGCCCGCGATCAGGCGCCGGTCTCGACCGCCACAGCACCATAGGAGCAGTGCAGATGCTGATCACGAAGAAAGCCATTCCGCGGCGAACGGTGTTGCGAGGTCTGGGCGCGACGATGGCGTTGCCGTTGCTGGACGCGATGGTGCCGCCGCTGACAGCACTGCAGAACACCCCCGCGAAGCCCATCACGCGGTTCGGCGTGATGTACGTGCCGAACGGCATGGTCATGAACCAGTGGACACCGGCCGCCGAAGGCGTGGGCTTCGAGTTCACACCGACGCTCGCGCCGCTCGCGCCGTTCCGCGACGACCTGCTCGTGCTCAGCAACCTGGCCTGCGTGCCCAGTCCGGGACGTCCGGGCGGTGCGCATGCGAAGGCGAGCACGCGCTTCCTCACCGATATCTCGCCGCCAACCAGCGAGACGTGGCTCGATGCCGGCATCTCGATGGATCAGCTCGCGGCCAGAGAAATCGGCGCATCCACACAGCTCGCATCGCTCGAACTGGCCGTCGAATCGACGGAGACGGCCGGGGCGTGCGACGTCGGATTCGCCTGCGCCTACACGAACACGATCTCGTGGCTCGGTTCCGCGACACCGCTGCCCACAGAGAACAATCCACGCGCCGTGTTCGAGCGCCTCTTCGGTGACAGCCAGAACACCGATTCCCGCACGCGTCTCGCTCGCATGAAACAGGATCGCAGCGTGCTCGATTCCGTGCGCGACGAAGTCGCGCACCTGCAGGGCTCGCTCGGCGCGAGCGATCGCGTGAAGCTGGTCGAGTACCTGGAAGCCATTCGCGACGTCGAGCGTCGCATCCAGAAAGCCGAGGAGCAGGGCGACAAGGAACTGCCGGTCCTCGACCATCCCGCGGGTATCCCGACATCCTACGACGAGCACGTCAGGCTGATGTGCGATCTGCAGGTCCTCGCCTACCAGACCAACCTCACACGAGTGGTCACGTTCATGCTGGGTCGCGAGTTCAGCGGTGTCACGTATCCGCAGGTCGGGGTGCCCGATGCGCATCACCCGATCACGCATCATCAGCAGGAGGCCGAGAAGATCGTGAAGGTGACGAAGATCAACCACTATCACGTCACGCAGTTCGCGTATCTGCTGGACAAGCTGCGATCGACGCCCGACGGTGATGGCTCGCTGCTCGACCACACGATCATGATGTACGGGACCGGCATGGGCGACTGCAACGCGCACGACCCGCGCAACATCCCGCTCGTGTTGGCCGGTGGACGTTCGGCGCAGCTCAAAGGCGGCCGTCACATTGCCTACGCGAAGGAGACGCCGCTCGCGAACCTGCACCTCACGCTGCTCGACAAACTCGGCGTGCATCTCGATCGCATAGGCGACAGCACGGGACGGCTGGACGACCGGGTGCTTGCGGGAATCTAGCCGGGTGATTCGCGTGTTTATGCCGGTCTACGACACAGCGAGGCTCCGAGGCACAGAGACACATTCATTTTTCTCACTGCCTCTGAGTCTCTGTGTGTCGTTATCCGTCCTGGTTGCATCTACTGTGCTCTTGGCGGCGAATGACCTTCCTCTTATTGAAGCCATCAAGTCACGCCACGCCGAGACCGTCCACTCGCTGCTCAAGCAGAAGGTCGACGTCAACGCACGCCAGGGCGATGGCGCCACTGCCCTTCATTGGGCCGTGCATCTCAGCGACGCGAACACGGTCGATCTGTTGTTGCGAGCCGGCGCCAGAACCGACGTCGCCGACGATACCGGCGTCACGCCGCTCTATCTGGCCTGCCTCAATCGTCAGGGAGCGCTGGTCGAACGACTCTTGCAGTCACGCGCGAACGCCAACGCTGCCCTCGTCAGCGGCGAGACCGCGCTGATGACATGCGCACGCACCGGTGACGCCGCAGGTGTGAAGGCGCTTCTGGCTCGCGGTGCGAGCGTCAACGCGAAGGAACCGGGCCGCGATCAGACCGCGTTGATGTGGGCCGCGGCGCAGGCGCATCCCGAAGCCGTTAACGCGCTGCTGGAAGGAGGCGCGGACGTCCGCGCGCGATCGCGAAGCTATATCCAGACCGTCACGAGCGAAGTGACACAACGTGCCGGTCGCGAGGAATTGAACTACGACGTTCCCCGTGGGGGCAGCACAGCGATCCTGTTCGCCGCGCGTTCCGGAGACGTCGGGTCTGCACGGCTGCTGATCGCCGCCGGCGCAGATGTCAACGACACGCTCCCCGACGGCGCAAGCGCGCTCGTCGTCGCCGCGCACAGCGGCAATAGCGCTGTCGCGAAGGTGCTGCTCGAAAAGGGGGCCGACGCGAATGCCGCGGCGGCCGGCTACACCGCCCTGCACGCGGCCGTACTGCGGAGCGATCTGGACCTCGTGAAAGTGCTGCTCGCGCACCAGGCCGACCCGAACGCACAGATGACGAAGGGCACGCCGGTGCGGCGCAACAGCCAGGACTTCGAGCTGCCGAAGACGTTGATCGGCGCATCGCCGTATCTGCTCGCGGCGAAGTTCCTCGAGGCCGACATCATGCGAGCACTCGCCGCCGCCGGCGCCGACACGCGCCTGCCGATGAAGGACGGCGCCACACCGCTCATGGCCGCCGCCGGCATGGGTATCACCGCACCGGTTCAGGACGAGAAGCGCGGCACCGACCGTCGCGGGCTGGCGATTCTCGACGGCGGCAAGGTCGAGCCTGACAGTCAGGTGCTGGAGGCGGTCTCGGCAGCGCTCGCGCTCGGTAGCGACATCAACGCTGTCAATCCCGCCGGTGACACCGCGGTGCACATCGCGGCAGCGCAGGGTTACCCCGAGGTGGTGAAGTTACTCGCCAGCCAGGGCGCCGATCTCAACGTCCGCAACGCAAAAGGGCTGACGCCGCTCGCGGCAGTGGTCACACGAGCCGGACGACAGAGCATGGTCGATCTGCTCCGATCGCTCGGCGCATCGGAGTAGCGATGACGGATCTCCGTCGACGGCATCTGATCGCCGGCCTGCTCGCCTCGTCCGGGCTGGCGGCGAGCGCCGGCGCGGATCGCCTGTTCGCGCTCGCACAGTCAACATCAACGGCCAAACCATTTCGGATCGACATCCACCATCACTTCGCGCCGCCCGCGTGGGTCACGGCCGTCAAAGGGCGGCCGCTGCTGCAGCCTGCAAACACCACCTGGACGCCGGAGAAGTCGATCGAAGACATGGATCGTGGCGGCGTCGCAGCCTCGATGGTGTCAATCACGAACCCGGGACTGTGGTTCGGCGATGCACCCATGACCAAACAGTTGGCGCGGGCGTGCAATGAGTACGGCGCAAAGCTCGTTCAGGATCATCCGACGCGGTTCGGACTGTTCGCAGCCATGCCGCTGCCCGACGTGGACGCCACGCTCGCAGAGATCGCGTACGCATACGACACGTTGAAGGTGGACGGCGTCGGCTTCTTCACCAGCTACGGCGACATGTGGCTGGGCAACGCGAAGTTCCGTCCCGTGATGGAGGAACTGAATCGGCGCAAGGCCG
>Ga0247825_10000055_pt1 | contig 62348 bp, 60 predicted proteins | sample 13C_Vanillin_Day_FD_194413 | JGI IMG/M metagenome (GOLD analysis project Ga0247825, IMG submission 194413) | Soil microbial communities from agricultural site in Penn Yan, New York, United States - 13C_Vanillin_Day48 | ecosystem: Environmental > Terrestrial > Soil > Agricultural land | place...
CGGGATGGCGAAGGCGCCGAAGGCGATGAAGCCGCCGAGGGCAAGCGGCAGCAGCTCCGAGTAGGGCCGGTCCCATTCGCGGCCAAGCGCCACCACCACCGTCGGGAAAACCAGCATCACCAGATGATCGAGCAGGTGCCCGAGATTGATGAACGGCACGAGGAAACGCGCTTTACTCATGGCCCGAAGCTTAACCGTAAAATCCGCAGGTGACTCGCATAACCGGTGTGGTCCTTGCCGGCGGACAGGGCCGCCGCATGGGCGGAGTGGACAAGGGCCTGCAGCCCCTGCGCGGCAAGCCGATGGCGCAATGGGCCATCGAGCGCCTGGCGCCGCAGGTGGATGAGCTGCTCATCAACTGCAACCAGAACCTGGAGGCCTATGCGCGCTTCGGACTGCGCCTCGTGCCCGATGAGATCCGCGGCTTTGCCGGCCCGCTCGCCGGCCTGCACGCCGCCCTGCAGGCCGCCGCGCATCCGCTGGTGGTCACCGTGCCCTGCGACTCGCCATTCCTGCCCGATGACCTGGTTTCCCGCTTGATGAAAAACATCGAGGGGCGGGACTTGGCCGTCGCCAAAACCGGCGACCAGGCGCATCCGGTTTTTTCCCTGGTGAGAAAGGAACTGGCGGAAAACCTCGAGCGCTTCCTTGCGGGCGGCGGGCGCAAGATCGACGCGTGGTACGCCTCGCTTCGCACGGTGGAGGTGAGCTTCGACGACGAGGCCGACGCCTTCCGCAACATCAACACCCTGGAGGAGTTGGGACGGTCATGACGAGCATCGCGCAGGCCGTCTCCTGCCTCGACGGCTACGATCCGAACGCCCTGCGCGTCGACAAGGCCGTCGAGGCAATCAGAAGTTGTCTGGTCCCCGTGACGCAATCCGAGTCGGTCGCTATTCGCCACGCCCTCGGCCGCGTGCTCGCGCAGGACATCGTCCCGGGAATCAACGTGCCGGCGCACGACAACTCCGCGATGGATGGCTACGCGGTGCGCTTTTCCGACCTGAAGGGCGATACCCGCCTGCAAGAGGTCGGCTCGGCCTTCGCCGGCCGCATCTTCGAAGGCCAGGTCGGCCCCGGGCAGTGCGTGCGCGTCATGACCGGCGCGGTAATGCCCGCCGGCACGGACACGGTGGTCATCCAGGAGATCACGCGCAAGGAGGACGGGAAGATCGTCATCCCGGCCGGTCAGAAGGCGAAGCAGAACGTGCGCTATGCAGGCGAGGACCTGAAGGCGGGCGTGCCGGTGCTCGAGTCAGGAAAGCTCGTGCGAGCGGCGGACCTCGGCCTGCTTGCATCGCTCGGCATCGGGGAGGTGGAGGTCAAGCGGCGGCTGCGCGTCGCCTTCTTCGCCACCGGCGACGAGCTCGCGTCGATCGGCCAGCCGCTCAAGGAAGGCGAGGTGTACGACTCCAACCGCTACACATTGTTCGGCATGCTTTCCGCCCTCGGCGTCGAGCTCACCGACGTGGGCGTGGTTCGAGACGATCCCGCATTGCTCGAGCAGGCGTTCAAGAGCGCTGCGGAAAAAGCCGACGTCGTCATCACCACGGGCGGCGTGTCGGTCGGCGAGGCCGACTTCACGCGCGAGCTCATGGCGAAGCTCGGCGAAGTGCTCTTCTGGAAGATCGCCATGCGCCCCGGCCGGCCGATGGCCTTCGGCCGCATCGGCAACGCGTTCCTCTTCGGTTTGCCGGGAAATCCCGTTGCGGTGATGGTGACGTTCTACCAGTTCGTGCGCGACGCCCTGCTTCACCTTTCCGGCCGCACCGACGACTACGTGCTTCCCTTGTTGAAAGTTCCCGCCGCCGTGCCGCTCAGGAAGGTTCCGGGAAGAACCGAGTACCAGCGCGGCATCCTGTTCCGCGAAGGCGGCGAGTGGAAGGTGAAGACCACCGGCCAGCAGGGATCGGGCGTGCTGCGCTCCATGTCGGAGGCGAACTGCTTCATCGTGCTCGAGCACGAGCGCGGCAAGGTGGAGGTTGGCGAGCCCGTGAGCGTGCAGCTCATGGACGCGCTCGCCTGAACGCACCTACGCATCGTAGCGGAAGCGCCTCACTGCGGCTTCATTCCACTCGATGCCGCATCCCGGCCGGTCCGGAACCAGCAGGTGCCCATTCTTCAGCTCGAAAGGCTCGGCGAGCACCGGATTCGCCCAATCCTGCCACTCGAGCCAATGCGCCGTTTCCGTGATGCGCATTAGGTGCCCGGCCACTTCCGGATAGAGATGGGTGGAAACCTCCACGCCCAGAGCGGCGGCGATCGGCGCAGCACGTAGCCAGCCGGACACGCCGCCGATGCGCATGAGGTCCGGCATGACGTAATCTCCCGCGCCGGCCTGGAGCGCGCGCATTAGCTCCCGCGGCCCGTAGAAATTCTCTCCGAGCTGCACCGGCGTCCTGAGCTCGCGCGCCAACTGGGCATATCCCTCGAGGTTGTCATAGGTGGTGGGCTCCTCGAGCCAGTACAGCCCTTCGTCGTCCAGCTCGTGGCAGCGGCGAAGCGCGTTGCCCAGTGTCAGCCCCTGGTTGAAGTCGACCATCAGCTTCACGTCGGGCCCGGCGGCGTCGCGCACCGCGTGGATGGCTCGCAAGTCATCCTGCAGCCGCTCGCGTCCCAGCCGCAGCTTGAGTCCCTGGAATCCACCTTCGGCAATGAGCTCTGCAGCCTCGCCACCCAATGCGCCGGTGTCCTGCGCGAGCCAAAGCCCGTTGCTGTTGTAGGCGGGAACCTCTCCGGTTTGGCCGCCGAGCAGCGCGGCAAGCGGCAGGTTCGCGGCCTTGGCGAGCGCGTCCCATGCGGCCATGTCGAGACCGGCGACGGCGATCATCGCCACGCCCTCGTAGCCGATGAGGTTGAGGGCTTTGCGGCCGGCCTGGAACTCGTCGAGGGGCCGGATGCGCGTGCCCTTGCGTGCTTCGGCAAGGTCGCGGATGGCCGGCGCGATGTAGCGCGCGGCGCCCTTGAGGTACGGCTCCAGATAGCTTCGGCCGACGATGCCCTCCTCGGTGTGCAGGTCGATGAGGATCAGCGGCCACTCATGGAAGCTGCCGACTTTCGAAATCACCGGCCGCTTGAGGGGAACCGCCACCGTGCGCACCTCCACCGATCGCCACGTCAGTCTCGGCTCGTTCATGGTATCTCTCCGCAACTACGGGCATATACCCGCTTTGGCTCAAAAAAAAGCTCATCGAAGCTGCTCCACCTGCGCGAGCAGCCCGAAAAGCGCCGATACGCCTTCCTTGCCGAGCTTGCGCTCCACCTGCGCCTGCGCCCTGTCCCATAGCGGGACGGCCGCTGCAAGGACGTTTCGGGCGCGCGCGGTGAGCTCCACCGATCGCGCCCGCAGGTCAGTCCCTTCCCCGAGCCGAACCAGGCCGCGCCGCTTCAGCAGCAGCAGGTTGCGCCCAAGCGTAGACCGGTCGAGCGCCATCTCCTCGGCGAGCACCGAGATGCTCACGGGTCCCATGCGCTCCAAGGTACGAAGCACGGAGAATTGCGTGATCTTGAGGCCGACCGGGCGCAGCGCCTCGTCATAGAGGTCGGTAAGGGAGCGGGAGGCGCGACGCGCGCGCACGCAGGCGCATTTCGTGGCAACGGCCATTTGCGGGTATATACAACTATACTCTAGATGGCCATGATGCGCGCCAGCTCGAGCAGGCGGGCGTCGGCGGGGCGCGTGCGGCCGGCGATCTCGGCGAGCGGCGTGGCGGCGATCTCGCTGCACAGCGAGCCGATCAGCACGCCGTGCTCGCCGCGCGCGAGGTGCTCGACCGCAGCGGCGCCGAGGCGCGTCGCGAGGACGCGGTCCGCGGCGCTCGGGATGCCGCCGCGCACCACGTGCCCGAGGCGCGTGACGCGCAGCTCGAAGCCGATCGAGGCGCGCTCTTCCTCGTAGTGCCGCATCAGCTCCTTGACGCCGCAGCGCGCGCCTTCGGCGATCACGGCGAGGGCGTGCGTCTTGCCGCGCTGGTAGCCGGCGCGCAGGCGCCCGGCCACCTCGGCGGGCGTGATCTCGCTTTCGGGCAGCGCGATCACCTCGGCGCCGCCGGCGATGCCGGCCATGAGGGCGATGTAGCCGCATTCGCGGCCCATGGTCTCGACGGCGAAGGCCCGCTGGTGCGATGACGCCGTGGTGCGCAGGCGGTCGATCGCTTCCAGGGTGATGTTGATCGCGGTATCGGAGCCGATGCTCACGTCGGTACCGTACAGGTCGTTGTCGATGGTCGAAGCCACGCCGACCACGCGGAAGCCCTCGGCTTCGAGCGCCGCCGAGCCGGTCTGCGAGCCGTTGCCGCCGATCACCACCAGCGCGTCGATGCCGCGGCTCGCGAGGTTCTTCAGCGCGAGGGCGCGGCCGCTTGTCTCCTTGAATTCCCGCGAGCGCGCGCTGCCGAGGAAGGTGCCGCCGCGCTGCACGATGCCGCCGACGTCGCGCGCGAGCAGCGGCTCGAGGGTGCCGGCGACCAGGCCGGCATAGCCGTTCCTCACGCCGAACACCTCCCAGCCCTGCGCCAGGGCGCCGCGGGTGACGGCTCGCACGGCGGCGTTCATGCCGGGGGCATCCCCACCGCTGGTCAGGACTGCAATTTTTTTCAAGGGAACCATTCTAATGATCCATGGCGAAGTCGCTGAAACAGCTGCGAGAGGAAGCGAAGGCATGCCAGGACTGCCCGCTGTGGGCGAACGCCACCCAGACGGTGTTCGGCGCAGGCGATCCGCACGCAACAGTCATGCTCGTGGGCGAGCAGCCGGGCGACGCGGAGGACAAGAAGGGGCTGCCGTTCGTCGGCCCGGCGGGACGGCTGCTCGATCGTGCGCTGGAGGCCGCCGGGGTGGACCGCGAGCACATCTATGTCACCAACGCGGTGAAGCACTTCAAGTGGCAGCTGCGCGGCAAGCGGCGGCTGCACAAGACGCCCGCGCAGCGGGAGATCGACGCCTGTCACCAGTGGCTGGAAGCCGAGATCGCGGCAATCCAGCCGCAGGTGATCGTCGCGCTCGGCGCCACGGCGGCGCGCGCGGTGATCGGCAAGGATTTCAAGGTGTCGGTCCAGCGCGGGCAGTTCGTGGAGAGCGCGCTCGCGCCGCATGTCTTCGCCACGTTCCACCCGTCCGCGCTGCTGCGGCTGCAGGACGAGGCCGAAAAGCAAACCGCCTTCGCCCAGCTGGTGAAGGACCTGGGATTGATAAGGACCGCGCTAGGCCGGCCATAGCATGGCCGCGCCGCGCACGCCGCTTGCATCGCCATGCGCCGCAGGGATGACTGGCGTGTCGAAGTTCTGCGTATAGACATAGCGCGACAGGAGCTGCGGCACGCTGGCGTAGATGCGCTTTTCCTTAGAAACGCCGCCGCCCACCACGATCACATCCGGATCCAGGAAGTTGACGATCATCGACATCGCGCGCGCCAGGCGGTCGGCGTAGATCGCCCAGCCGTTCTCGTCGCCGTGCGCGGCGCGCTCGCGCTGCAGCGCCGGGCCGGACACGAACTGCTCGATGCAGCCGTTGCGCCCGCAGTTGCACATCGGCCCCGGGTGCTCCTCGCGCTTGATCCACGGCAGCGGCGTGTGGCCCCATTCGCCCGCGATGCCGTGCCGGCCGTTGAGCACCCGCCCGCCCACCACGATGCCGCCGCCCGCGCCGGTTCCGAGGATCGCACCGAACACCACGTCGGCTCCGCGCGCGGCGCCGTCCACCGCCTCCGACAGCGCGAAGCAGTTGGCGTCGTTGGCGAAGCGCAACTCCCGGCCGAGCTTCGCCTCCATGTCCAGCTTCAGCCGGCGGCCGTTGAACGGCGTGTTGTAGGCGTTCACCACGCGGCCGCTACGCGGTGCGATGCTGCCCGGCATGCCGATGCCGACGCTGCAGCGCTCGCCCACCTGGCGCTCGGCGTCGAGGATCAGATTGGCGAACTCTTCCAGCGCCACGTCGTAGCCGGCGCGCGGCGTGGGCGCGCGCTTCCGGAAGATCTCCTGGCCGCGCTCGTCGAACACCGCCACCTCGATTTTGGTGCCGCCGAGGTCCACCCCGAGCCGCATCTAGGAGAGGTCTTTCTCCCAGTACTCGTTTTCGGCCCACTGCCCGCTGCGGCGCCGCGCCTGCTCCTGCATCCGCAGCTCCACCCGGCGGATCTTGCCCGACACCGTTTTCGGCAGGTCGGTGAACTGGATGCAGCGGATGCGCTTGTAGGGCGGCACGCGCTCGCGCAGAAAGCCGAAGAGGGAGGCGGCCGTCTCGGCGCTCGGCGCGTGGCCCGCCTTGAGCACGATGAACGCCTTCGGCACGGCAAGGCGCCGCGCATCGGGGCTCGGCACGACCGCCGCCTCGGCTACCGCGGCGTGCTCGATCAGCACGCTCTCGAGCTCGAACGGGCTGATGCGGTAGTCGGAGCTCTTGAAGACATCGTCGGTCCTGCCGACGAACGTCAGGTATCCCTTCGCGTCGCTTATCGCGACATCGGAAGTCCGGTAGTGCGTGCCGCCGAGGCCGGTCGCCGGGCTTTTCGCATCCGGGAGGTAGCCCTCCATCAGCGCGGGCGGCACGGGATCGAGCGTCACGCTGATCTCGCCTTCTTCGTCTTCGTTGCCCTGCGCGTCGAGCAGCGCCACGCGCCACCCGGGCATCGGCCGGCCCATCGAGCCGGGCCGCAGCGGCTGCCCCGGGGAATTGCCGACGATGCAGGTGGTCTCGGTCTGCCCGTAGCCGTCGCGAATGGGGATGCCCCAGGCCGCGCGCACCTTCTCGATCACCTCGGGATTGAGCGGCTCGCCGGCGCTCAGCAGCTCGCGGAACTTCACCGGAAAGCGCTTGAGGTCCTCGAGGACCAGCGCACGCCAGGCGGTCGGCGGCGCGCACAGGCTCGTGACGCCGCAGCGCGCCGCGGTCTCCAGCGAGCGGCGGGCATCGAAGCGGCTCTGCTCGTACACGAAAACCGTCGCGCCGGCATTCCACGGCGCGAAGAGCGAGCTCCAGGCGTGCTTCGCCCAGCCCGGCGAACTGATGTTCCAGTGCACGTCGCCCGGCTGCAGCCCGATCCAGTACATCGTCGAAAGGTGGCCGACCGGATAGCTCTGGTGGGTATGCAGCACGATCTTCGGCTTGGCGGTCGTGCCCGAAGTGAAGTAGAGCAGCAGCGGATCCCTGGGCTGCGTAGGGCCGTCAGCAAGAAACGCGTCGCTCGCCGCGTCGGCCCCCGCATACGACAGCCATCCCGGCGCCTCGCCGCCGACGAGGATGCGCTTGCATGCGGCGGGCAGGCCGGCGCATTTTTCCGCGCCGGCCGCGTCGGTGATGACCGCCGATATGCCGCCCCGCTCGAGGCGATCGGCAAGGTCCGGCGGCGACAGCAGCACGCTCGCCGGGCTGAGGACCGCCCCCAGCTTGATGGCGGCGAGCACGATCTCCCACAGCGCCGCCACGTTCGGCAGCATCACGAGCAACCGATCGTGGCGCTTCACGCCCTGGGCGCGCAGGAAGTTCGCCACCCGGTTGGAGCGCGCGGCGATCTGCGCGAACGAGAGCTTGTGCTGCGTGCCGTCCTCGTGGACGATCCACAGCGCCGGCCGCTCGTTGCCTTGCGCCTGCGGGTCGAAGAAGTCGAGCGCCCAGTTGAACTGCTCGAGCTGCGGCCAGCGGAAGTCGCGGTACGCCGTGCCGTAGTCCTCGCGGTTGCGCAGAAGGAAGTCGCGCGCTTCCAGGAAGGTCATCGCCTAATTATCGTCCCTCGGCGCCGGCGCTGTTCAGCCATTCGCGCAGCCAGGCGCGCGCCGCCGCCGGATCGGGCAGGCGCCAGCGCGCCTCGGTATCCCCGGCGCCCACCTTGATGGAATGGCCACCGAGGCGGTTAACCAGGCGAAAGCCATGCTCGTCGGTGACATCGTCGCCCAGGAACACCGGCGTGCGCGCGGCGAAGGGTGGCTCGCGCATGAATTCATCGATCGCCATGCCCTTGTCTGCGCCGGCGGGCTTCAGCTCCCACACCATCTTGCCGGCCTGCGTGTGGACCAGGCTGCCCAGCGCCGCGGAGGCCCTGCGCATCGCATCGAACGCGGCCTGCTCGAGCTGGGGCGCAAGGCGGTAGTGCAGCGCCACGCTCGCCCCCTTGTCCTCCAGGACCAGGCCCGGATGCCGGGAGGCGAAGGCCCGCAGCTCGTCCTTCGCCGGCGCGAGCGTCTCCACCGGGAAGCGATGGCGGTGGCGCTGGCCCTGCGCGTCGCGCCGCTCGTAGCCGTGCTGGCCGGCGGCCGCCAGGCGCAGCGGGGCGAACATGGCGTCGAGCTGGGCGAGCGAGCGGCCGCTGATCAGCGCGAGCGCGCCGCCTGCGGCGCGCTCGAGCCCCTCGACCAGCGCGCAGTCGACCTCGTGGGTGTCCACCTGGTCCGGGCGCTCGGCGATGTCGAGCAGCGTGCCGTCGACGTCGAGGAACAGCGCCCAGTCCGGCTGGAACGGCGGCAGCCGCACGCGGCTAGCCGGCGGCCGCCCTGCGCCGCGCCGCGCGCGTGCGCGACAGCACGCGCCGGCGGTGGCGCATGCGCGCCGCATCGAGCAGCATGCGCCCCGCCCAGCGGTAGACGTTGAACTCCTGAACCAGATTCCTCATGCTGCGCATGCGCGCGCGCTGCTCCTCGGACGACATGGTGAGCGCCATGTGCATGGCGGCGGCGCTCTGCTCGATGTCGTAGGGATTGACGATCAGCGATTCTGCGAGCTCGCGCGCAGCGCCGGTGAACTGGGAGAGTATCAGCACCCCCTGCTCGTCGTCCCGCGCCGCGACGAACTCCTTCGCCACCAGGTTCATGCCGTCATGCAGGCTCGATACATAGCATAGCTCGGCCGCCCGGTACAGCTCGTAGACCTGCGCGGCGTCGTGGTGCTCGATCCTCAGGATGATCGGCTCGTAGCCCGGCCGCCCGAAGCGCTCATTGATGCGCCCCGCCAGGCTGCGCACCCGCGCATCGAGGTTCTGGTACTCGTCGATCGACGAGCGCGACGGCGCCGCCACCTGGATGAAGGAGAACTGGCCCGCCCAGCGCGCCTCGAGCTCGAACAGGCGCTCGATCGCCGCGAAGCGCTCGAGGATGCCCTTGGTGTAGTCCAGGCGATCGACGCCGATGCCGAGCTTCACGTCCGGCGCGAGCTCCAGGCGCTGGCGCACCCTGGCGCGGCATTCGGCCACGGGCGCCTGGAGCTGCAGCGCCGCCGGCGGCCATTCAATCGAGATGGGATAGCGGCGCACTTCGGTCGGGTTGCCGCCGTAGGAGATGGTGAACGTCTCGCGGTCGACGCGCGCCTCGAGGAAGCGATCGACCGTGTCGAAGAAGTTGTTGCAATGGAACTGGGTGTGGAAGCCGAGGATCGAGGAGCCGAGCAGGCCTTCCAGCACCTCTTCCCGCCAGGGCAGGATGCCGAAGGCCTCGGGATTGGGCCACGGGATGTGCCAGAAGGTAATGATGGTGGCTCGCGGCAGGCGCTCGCGCACCATGCGGGGCAGCAGCGCGAAATGGTAGTCCTGCACCATGATGATCGGGTCGTCGGTACGCGCCTCGTCGGCGACGATGTCGGCGAAGCGCTGGTTCACGTTGCCGTAGTGCTCCCAGTCGGGCGCACGGAACGTCGGACGCGTGTGCGCGATGTGGCAGAGCGGCCACAGGCCCTCGTTGGCGAAGCCGAAGTAGTAACCCTGCTCCTCCTCCTTCGACAGCCAGACGCGGCGGATGCGGTACGAGGGATGGTCGGGCGGCACCATCACGTGGTCGTTGCGGTCCACGGTCTCGCGGTCGGCGTTGCCCGCGCCGTGGGCGATCCAGGTGCCGGAGGTCGCGCGCACGATCGGCTCGAGGGCCGTCACCAGGCCGCTCGCCGGCCTCTGGATCTCGATGACGTTGTCCGTGCGCCGCGTGTGGATGTAGGGCTCGCGATTGGAAACGATGAGCACCTCGTCGCCCTTCAAATCCTGGCGCAGGATGCGGCGCAGCGCCTCCGGGCCCCACGAGGTCTGGCTCTCGTCGCGCGCGCGCCGCTCGTACTCGAGGTCGAGCACCAGCGCCTGCAGGTCGCGCGCGATGGGCCGCAGCTCCGGCGAGGCCGACTTCCAGCCAACCGGCGAGCGCAGCAGCGTCTCGCCCTGCAGCAGCGCCTTCATGCCGGCGACCCAGCCGCGCCAGCTGATCTCGGCGATGATCACCGTGATGAGCGCGACCACCGTGGCGATGGCGGCGAAGAGGTACAGCACGTACTTCTTCGTGTCGGCGCTGCGCCGGGCGATCGGGCTCATGTCGTGCACGATGATGAGCTCGCCGAACGCGGCGTCGTCCGCCGCGGCGATGCGGTTCGCGGAGACGTGTAGCGGACCGTCGGGCAGCTCCAGCACCCAGTTGCGCTCCGCGGTCGCCTGGGAGGTCGTGCAGCGCACCTCCGGGGGAAACGCGGCCGTGGCGTAGGCGAGGCGCCCGGCGCGATCGCAATAGCCCAGCGCGTAGATGCGCTGGTCCTGGATGATGCGGTCGAAGTAGCGCAGCACCTTTTCCCGCGCCGCCTGCGGCTCGTTTACCAGCTCGGCAAGCGGCTCCTGCGCCGTTTTCGCGATCAGCGCGCCGCGCGTATCGAGGTCGCGCACGAACCACTGGAACGTGAGACGGTCGACCAGCGGCACCACCGCATAGGCGATGGCGGCAAGGGCGAGGGCAAGGGGTACGACGAAACGCAACGAGAGCGGCATGGGGCTCCAGGCGAATCCCCAATGCTCTAGCAAATTTCAGGCCGGTTCCGAAGGCTCCTTCAGGCCGGCTCCGATGGCTCCTTCAGTACCGCTGTAACTTCTACATCCTTGAGGCGGCGCTCGATCTGGCGGGTGCGGACCTCCGCCTGGTCCATGGAGTTGGCAACCGTCTGCAGCTGGGCCTTGGCGCGGGCGAGCACCTCGCCGAAGCGGCCGAACTCGCCCTTCACCTCGCCGAGCAGCTGCCACACCTCGGATGAGCGCTTCTCGATGGCGAGGGTCCGAAACCCCATCTGCAGACTGTTCAGCACGGCGCTCAGCGTGGCCGGCCCGCACAGCGTCACGCGCGATTCGCGCTGCAGCTGCTCGAACAGGCCGGGCCGGCGCAGCACCTCGGCGTAAAGCCCTTCGAAGGGCAGGTAAAGCAGCGCAAAATCGGTAGTCGCGGGCGGCTCCAGGTATTTCTCGGCCACCGACGCGGCTTCCAGCCGGACGCGCGCCTCGAGCGCCCTGGCAGCCGCCTCGGCCCTGGCCGGGTCGCCCGCCTCCTGCGCGGCCTGCAGCCGCTGGTAGTCCTCGAGCGGGAACTTCGCGTCGATCGGCAGCCATACCGGCCCGATACCGCTGCGACCGGGAAACTTGACGGCGAACTCGACGCGCTCGCGCGAGCCCGGCCGGGTAGCGACATTGGTCTCGTACTGCTCCCGCGAAAGCAGCTGCTCGAGGATCGCGGCAAGCTGCACTTCGCCCATCACGCCGCGCGTCTTCACGTTGGACAGCACCCTTTTCAGGTCGCCGACGCTCGCGGCGAGGGTCTGCATCTCGCCCAGACCCCGGTGGATCATCTCCAGGCGCTGCTCCACCACCTGGCGCAGGCTGCCGAGCTCCTCGCGCGCCTCCCGGGTGGCCGCGCGCTCGCGCAGCACCAGCATGGCGACCAGGCCGGCCGTGACGCATGCCGCGGCGAGCGTGCCCGCGAGGAGCAGCTCGATCAAGCCGAGTCCCGCAAGGTGAGCGCAGGCGAGGCGCGCAGCACCTTGCGCGCGGACAGCCAGGCGTTCAGCGAAAGGAGCGCGATGCCGGCGAGCGGACCGGCGAGCCACAGCTCCGGGCTGGGCGGGAGGTCGAGCTCGAATACGCGCCGCGCGAGCACCTGGCCGATAGCCGCGGCACCGAGCGTGGCGAGCACGCCGGCGACCACACCCATGGCGAGGAACTCCACGCGCTGCGCACCCGTGACCTGCGCGCGCGAGGCGCCGTAGACGCGCATCACCGCGGCTTCGCGCCGCCGCTCGTCCTCCGTCGCCACCAGCGCCGAGTACAGCACGAGCATCCCGGCGCTCAGCGCAAAAAGGAAGATGAACTGCACCGCGCTCACCAGCTGGTCGATGACCTCCTGCGCCTGCCGCACCGCCGCGGCCACGTCGACGATGGTGAGGTTGGGAAAGCGCGCCGACAGCTCGTTCAGCATCCGCTCCCCGCCTGGCTCGATGCGAAAGGCGCTCACGAAGCTCGTCGGCATCCCTTCCAGCACGCGCGGCGGCGTGATGACGAAGAAGTTCACCTTCATCGAATCCCAGCGCAGCTTGCGCAGCGAAGTGATGCGTGCCTTGAACGTCTCGCCGCCCACCGTCCAGGTCAGCTCGTCACCGAGCTTCCATCCCAGGCGCTCGGCGATGCCCTGCTCCACCGACAGCTCCTGGCCGCCCGGCTGGAACCAGCGACCGGCCGCGATCTCGTTGTGCGAAGGCAGCTCGCTCATGTACGAGAGATTGAACTCCCGCTCGATCAGGCGCTTTGCCCGCTCCTCCTCGTAGTCCGCCTCGCTCACCGGACGCCCGTTCACCGCGACGACGCGCCCGCGCACCATCGGGTAGAGCTCTGGAACCGCGATTTTCCTTTCCCTGAAAAACTCTTCGACGGACGACAGCTGGTCCGGTTGCACTCCGACCAGGAAACGGTTCGGCGCATCGGCCGGCGCGCTGCGGCGCCAGGCATTGACGAGGTCGTTGCGCGTGAACGTCAGCAGCAGCACCGCGGTGAGCCCGAGTGCGAGCGCGGCTACCTGCACGGCATTGCCGCGCGCGTGGCGGCGCAGGTTGGCGAGCCCGTAGCGGAAGCGGCGCCCGAAGCGCCGCACGACGGACGGCCGCGTGAGCAGCCGCAGCACGCCCCACGCGACGACGAAGAAAACCAGCATGGCGACGGCGAAACCGCCCACGACGTAGCCGCCCAGCTTCAGGTCGCCCGCCTGCCAGACGAGCAGGCTGGCGAGCGCCACCCCACCAACCGCATAGGAGAGGTACGAGCCCGGATTGAAGCCGGCCTCGCGCCGCATGACCCGCACCGCGGGCACGTCCTTGAGGCGCATGAGCGGCGGCAGCGCAAAACCCAGCAGCAGCACGAGGCCTACGAGGAACCCCTGCAGCGCCGGCCGCAGCGTGGGCGGCGGCAATTCGGTGCGCAACAGCTCGGTCAGCGCGGTGCCGATCGCCTGCTGCGCCAGGAACCCGAGGAGGACGCCCACGGCTGCCGAGGCGAATCCCAGCAGGGCGAACTCCAGACCGTAGAGCGTCACCAGCCGGCGCTGCGTCGCGCCCAGGCAGCGCATTACCGCGCAGCCGTCGAGGTGACGCTCGACGAAGCGGCGCGTGCCAAGCGCGATGGCTACGCCGGCGAGCACCGCGGCGAGCAGCGCCGTCAGCCCGAGAAAGCGCTCGGCGCGGTCGATCGACTCGCGCACCCGCGGCCGCCCGGTCTCCAGATTCTCGATCCTCTGGCCTCGATCGAGGCGGTCCTTGAGGGCGGTCTCGAAGGCCTTCACCGCCTGTGGCGAACCGGCGCCATACAAGTAATACCAAACGCGGCTGCCGGTCTGGACCAGGCTCGTCGCCGGGACGTCCTCGGCGTTCATCATGAGCCGCGGCGCGATGTTGAAGAAGTTGGCGCTGCGCTCGGGCTCGAGCGTGAGTACGGCCGCCACACGCAGTTCGGCGCGCCCGAGGCGTATGCGCGAGCCCACCGGCGCGTTGAGGCCGGAAACGAGCTGCTCGTCGAGCCAGACGGTGCCCTTCTCCGGGCCGTGCTCGGCCGGCGCGTCGGCCGCCGCAGGAGCCGGCGCGGTGCGCAGCCGCCCACGCAGCGGATAGTTTGGCGTAATGGCCTTCACGCCGGCGAGCTGGTTACGCTCGCCGGCAAAGGCCATGCTGATGAAGCTCAGCGCTTGCGCCTGGTCCAGGCCGTGGGCCTCCATCTGCCCGCGTACTTCCGCCTTCCATGGATGGTCGGAGACGAGCACCAGGTCCGCGCCGAGCAGCTGGTGGGCATCGCGAACCAGCGCCTGGCTGACGCGGTCGGCGAAGAAGGCCACGCTGGTCACACTCGCCACGGCGATTACCAGGGCAGCGGCAAGCACGCGCAGCTCGCCCGCGCGCCAATCACGCGCAAGCATGCGCCAGGCCTGCCTCAAGCGGCGATCCTTCCGCCTGCGAGACGCACGATGCGCCCGCACCGCGACGCGAGCTGCTCGTCATGCGTGACCAGGACCAGCGTAGTGCCGAACTCGCGGTTCATCTCGAACAGCAGCTCGATCACCGCCGCGCCCGACTCGGCGTCCAGGCTGCCAGTCGGCTCGTCGGCGAACAGCAGCTTCGGCCGCACGACGAAGGCGCGCGCCAGCGCGACGCGCTGCTGCTCGCCGCCGGAGAGGTGCTTGGGATAGTGGTGCAGCCGCTCGCCCAGGCCAACGCGCACGAGCATCGCTCTTGCGAGGTCTTCAGCTTCCGGGCTTGCCGCAAGCTCCAAAGGGAGCATGACATTTTCAAGCGCCGTGAGCGCGGGCAGCAGCTGGAACGACTGGAACACGAAGCCGACGCTGCGCCCACGCAGCTCCGCGCGCCGATCCTCGTCGAGCGCGAACAGATCCTGGCCTTCGAGCGCCACGCTGCCCGCGGTAGGCGTGTCGAGGCCGGCGAGGATGGCGAGCAGCGTGGACTTCCCCGAGCCCGATGCCCCCACGACCGCCACCACCTCCCCGGGCGTGACCGCGAGGTCGATCTCGCGCAGAATGACGAGGTCCGACTCGCCGCTCTTCACGGTCTTGCCGATGCCCCGCGCCACCAGAACGCTGTTGCTTGTCGTGCTTTTCGCCGTGAGCGGCGCAGCGCTTTGCGCGGAAAAGTCCATCGTGGTGTTGGGTGACAGTTTGTCGGCGGCCTACGGCATTGCCCAGGCGCGCGGCTGGGTGGCGCTGCTCGCCGAGCGCCTGAAGCGCGAGCGCCCTGATTATATCGTCGTCAACGCCAGTATCTCGGGCGACACCTCGAGCGGCGGCGCGGCGCGCATCGAGAAAAGCCTGCAGCAGCACAGGCCCGCGGTGCTGATCCTCGAGCTCGGCGCCAACGACGGCCTGCGCGGCCTGCCGATCGCGCAGATGAAGCAGAACCTCGTTCGCATCATCGAGGCGGCGCAGAAGGCCGGGGCGCGCGTCGTGCTGGTCGGGATGAAGCTGCCGCCCAATTACGGGCCCGCGTACGGCGAAGCGTTCGAAGCCGCGTACGGCGAGCTCGCCCGGCGCTACAAGACCGCGCTCGTGCCTTTTCTACTGGAAGATTTCGCCACCAAGCCCGAGCTGTTCCAGGCCGATCGCATCCATCCGACGGAAGCGGCACAGCCGCTCATGCTCGAGCGGGTGTGGCAGGCGCTCGAGCCGCTCCTCAAGTAACGGAAAGCCGGGACGGCCCCGGCGCCGTCTTTCCGATGACCGCAGCCTCGTCGAAGCCGCGTTTCCTGAACTCGTCCAGCACCGGCTGGACGGCATCGGCGGCGCAAGAGACGAGCAGCCCGCCGCTCGTCTGCGGATCGGTGAGGAGCTTGCGCTTCCATTCCGCAAAATCCGCCGGCAGCGCGACCTCGCGCCCGTAGCCCTGCCAGTTGCGCTCGGACGCCCCGGTAGCAACGCCCTGCTTCGCCCAGTCCAGAGCTTCCGGGATGAAGGGCAATGCATCGAAGCGCACTTCGCCTGCCAGCTTCGACCCGCGCAGGATCTCGAGCAGATGCCCGGCCAGGCCAAATCCGGTCACGTCGGTCACCGCGTGCACGCCCGGCAGATCGGCGAGCGCCTCGCCCGGCGTGTTGAGGCGGGTGGTCCAATCGAGCATCGCCGCATAGCCCGCCTGCGACAGCGTGCCTTTCTTCAGCGCTGCCGAGAGAATGCCTATGCCCAGGGGTTTGCCGAGAACCAGCACGTCCCCCGCCTTGGCCGCGGAATTGCGCTTCACTTTGTCTGGGTGAACCAAGCCCAACGCGACGAGGCCGTAGATCGGCTCGAGCGTATCGATCGAATGCCCGCCGGCGACCGGAATGCCGGCGGCGGCGCATACCGATTCGCCGCCTTCGAGGATCTTCCGGATCACCGATAGCGGCAGCTTCTCGAGCGGCATGCCGAGAACCGCCAGCGCAAACATCGGGCGGCCGCCCATCGCATAGACATCGGAGATCGCGTTGGTCGCGGCGATGCGCCCGAAGTCGAAGGGGTCGTCGACGATCGGCGTGAAAAAATCGGTGGTAGCGACCAGCGCCTGGCTGTCGTTCAAGCGGTACACCGCCGCGTCGTCTGCGGTCTCGGTGCCAACCAGCAGGTCCTTCGGCAACCCGCGAATCGGTGTTGCAGCGAGGATCTCGGAGAGCACCGCGGGCGCGATCTTGCAACCGCAGCCGCCGCCGTGGCTGAACTGGGTAAGGCGGATCCGTTCCGGAGCATTCATACGCGTAGAATTCTATAGTGGATTTCAAGCGATACGACAGTGTCATCGACTGCCGCTCGCCCGCCGAATACGCAGAGGACCATATCCCCGGCGCGATCCTCGCGCCGGTGCTGGACGACGTCGAGCGCGCCACGGTCGGCACGATGTTCAAGCAGCTCTCGGCGTTCGAGGCGAAAAGGCTCGGCGCCGCGCTGGTGGCGAAGAACGTCGCGCGGCACGTGGAGACGCTGTTCACCGGCAGGCCGCAGGGCTGGCGTCCGCTCGTCTACTGCTGGCGCGGCGGCAAGCGCTCCGGCGCCATGGTGCACATCCTGCGCGAGATCGGCTGGGATGCGCAGACGCTGGAGGGCGGGTACCGAAGCTATCGCCGCTGGGTGGTGGCGCAGCTCGAGCTCCTTCCGGAGCGTTTTGATTTCCGCGTGATCCACGGCCCGACCGGCAGCGGCAAGAGCCGCCTGCTGAGGGCGCTGCAAGCGAGCGGCGCGCAGGTGCTCGACCTTGAGGAGCTCGCCGCGCACCGCGGCTCGGTTCTCGGCAACCTGCCCGACCGGCCGCAGCCCACGCAGAAGTGGTTCGAAAGCCAGGTGCTCGCCGTCCTTTGCACCCTGGACCCGCGTAAGCCCGTATTCGTCGAAGGCGAATCGAAGAAGATCGGCCAGCTGCAGGTGCCCGAGGCGCTCATCGCGCGCATGCGCGCATCGCCGTGCGTGCGCCTGGAAGCGCCGCTCGAGGTGCGCGTCAGCCTGCTGCTCGAGGAGTATCGCCATTTCCTGGTCGATCGGGCGCTGCTCGAGGCGCAGCTCGACTGCCTGGTCGCGCTGCACGGCCGGGAGGAGATCGCGGCATGGAAGGCGCTCGCCGCGCACGGCGCGTGGCGCGACTTCGTGACTCGCCTGCTCATGGAGCACTACGACCCCGCCTACCGTCGATCGTCCTTCAAGAACTTCACCCTGCTGCCGCAAGCCGAGGTCGCGCGCGTCGAATTCGCAGAGGAGAGGATTTTCGAGCGCCTTTCAGTTGAGCTCCGCCAGCACGCGGAGATGCTGCACCACGCTGCGGCCGAGCGCGGATAGCGAGTAGCCGCCCTCCAGTACCGACACGATGCGCCCCTGCGCGTGGCGCTCGGCGATTCTCTTGACCTGCTCGGTGATCCAGGCGTAGTCGGCGTCGGCGAAGCGCAGCATCGCCATGTCGTCTTCGGCGTGCGCATCGAATCCGGCCGAGAAAAGCACGAGCTGCGGCCGGAAGTCTTCCAGCGCGGGCAGCCAGGCGCGCGTGACCGCGTCGCGCACGGCGCTCGAGCCGGCGCCCGCGACGAGCGGTACGTTGACCATGTTCGAGGCCGGGTCGTCGGTGCCGCTGTAGGGATAGAACGGGTGCTGGAAGATCGACACCATGAGCACGTGCGGATCGCCCTCGAAGATGTCCTCGGTGCCGTTGCCGTGGTGCACGTCGAAGTCGACGATCGCCACGCGCTCCAGGCCGTGCGCGTGCAGCGCGTGGCGCGCCGCGATGGCGACGTTGTTGAAGATGCAGAAGCCCATGGGCCGCGCGCGGCACGCGTGGTGGCCGGGAGGGCGCACCGCGCAGAAAGCCGTCCTGACAACATCTTTCATCACCAGGTCGGTGGCGAGCGCGGCAGCCCCGGCCGCCCGCAGCGCCGCCTGCAGCGTCCAGGGATTCATCGCGGTATCGGGATCCAGGTGGACCGTGCCCGATTGCGGCGCCGCATCGCGGATCGCGCTTACGTAGTCCGCCGGATGCACGCGCAGGAGCTGCTCGCCGGTAGCGAGCGGCGCGTCGTATCGCTTAAGGTGCTGACCGATGCCCGAGGCGATCAGCTGGTCCTCGATCGCGGTGAGCCGCGCCGGGCGCTCCGGGTGGTAGGCCCCCATGTCGTGCTTGAGGCATTCCGGATGCGTGATAAATGCCGCAGCCATTCAGCTTCGCATCTTAGCGCATCCAGTACAATCGCCGCATGCTGCTAAAGGCTGAATTCCAACTACAAAATCCTGCACGCGGCGCCATCCAGCGCGTGATCGAAGCCGCCGGCGGCATCATCCTTGGCAAGGAAACGCAGGTGCGCCTGGCGCTCGCCTGCCTGCTCGCGCGCGGCCACCTGCTGATCGAGGACCTGCCCGGCGTAGGCAAGACCACGCTGGCGCACGTGCTGGCCCGCTCGCTCGGCCTTGACTTCCAGCGCATCCAGTTCACCAGCGACATGCTGCCCGCCGACATCATCGGCGTGTCGGTCTACGAGCGCGAGACGGGCGCGTTCAAGTTCCACCCGGGCCCGATCTTTGCCCAGGTCATCCTCGCCGATGAGGTCAACCGCGCCACGCCCAAGACGCAGTCGGCGCTGCTCGAGGCGATGGAGGAGCACCAGGTCACGGCGGAAGGCGAGACGCGCAGGCTACCCTCGCCCTTCTTCGTCATCGCAACGCAGAATCCTTCCGAGCAGGTCGGCACCTTTCCGCTACCCGAATCGCAGCTCGACCGCTTCACCATGCGCATCGAGCTCGGCTATCCGGACCGCGGCGCCGAGCGCGCCCTGCTGATGGGCACCGACCGGCGCGACCTGCTGGCGACGCTCGCCGCCTGCATGACCCCTGCCGAGCTGATGGAGCTCCAGGCGGGAGTGCAGCGAGTTCATGTTGCGCCGGCCCTGCTCGACTACGTCCAGGCGATCGTCGAGCACACCCGCCGCTCGCCGAACTACGTCGCCGGGCTGTCGCCGCGTGCGGCGCTCGCGCTGGTGCATTGCGCGCGCGCCTGGGCGATGATCCAGGGCCGCGACAAGGTGCTGCCGGAAGACGTACAGGCCATTGTCCCCGGCGTGGCGGCGCACCGCCTGCGTCCCGCGCACGACTCGTCGCGGCGCGTGGACGTCGGCGCGCAGCTGCTCGCCGCCGTGCCGATTCCATAATCGACCCAACCGTTCAGCCTGCTGAAGGGCCGCGCCGCAACCGCCCGAGCGCAGCATGGGCGATCTGGGTGCTCGTCGTTTCGGCCTTTCTGCTCGCGCTCGGCTACTGGACGTACCTCGCGGTGGAATCCTCGCTGCGCGGCTTGCGCTCAGCGGCGCTCGCCTCGCTCCTCGAAGCGCAGGTGAAGACGCTCTCGCTGTGGATCGAGAACCACAAGACCGACATCCGGCGCATCGCCCGGGACGCGGAAGTGCGCGACCAGGTCGTGGCGCTGTCGCGCATCGCCTCCCGACCGGGCGCGGCCGCGCGCGACTATTGCAACGCGCCCGCGCGCCGGCCGCTCGTCGCCCGGCTGACGGCGCTGCTAGAGGATCAGGGCGCGGTCACCTTCAACGCGGTGGACCGGCAGCAGCACATCATCGCTTCGCGCTTCCCCGAGTACTGCGGCCTGAAGCTCAGCAAGGAAGCGTTTGAGCGAGACCTCGCGCCGGTATTCGCCGGCGAGACGCGCTTCGTGCGGCCGTACGGCCAGCCCGAGCGCCTGGAGATCGCGCCCACCGCCTCGCCCCTGGAGCGGCCTGTGACCTGGGTCGAAACCCCGGTGCACGACGTCTCCGGCGAGATCATCGCGGCCCTGGCTTTCGGCGAGTACGCGGACGGCGAGTTCGCCGCCATCCTCTCGGCGGCGCGCACCGGCGCCACGGGGGAAAGCTATGCGTTCGACCGGCAGGGCGGGCTGCTGTCGCCGGGGCGCTTCGGCAGCGGCACCACGCTGCTCGCGGCCCGCATGGCGGGCGCCGAGCAGGGCGCGCTGCTCGATCCGTATCGCAGCTACCACGGCGAGCGAGTGATCGGCGCCTGGCGCTGGCTGCCGGAGCACGACTTCGGCGTGGCGGTCGAAATGGGCGCCGCGGAGGCGTACGCACCGCTTCGCTACCTCAACATCGCCTTCGGCGTGGTGTTCGGCGCGCTGGTGATCGCAGTGTTCGCCGCGCTGGCGAGCGCGTTGTCGGTGCTGCGCCTGCGACGCGAGCTCGGGGGCCGCAAGGTAGGCCCTTACCGCCTGACTCGGCGTATCGGCGAGGGCGGCGCGGCCGCCATCTACCTCGCCGAGCACGCGCTGCTCAAGCGGCCCACGGCGGTGAAGCTGCTCAAGCCGCTCGCCATGACCGACGTGCTGATCGCGCGCTTCGAGCGCGAGGTACAGCTCGCCTCCAGCCTGTCGCATCCGAACACCATCGAGATCTTCGACTACGGCCGCACGCGCGACGGGCTGTTGTATTACGCGATGGAGTACCTCGATGGGGTCACGATCAGCGAGATCGTGCAGCCCGCGAACGCCGAGCTGCCCGCGGCTCTCCCCGTCTCGCGCTGCATCCACCTCCTGCGCCAGGTGTGCGCGGCGCTCGCCGAGGCGCACGGCAAGGGCATCGTCCACCGCGACATCAGCCCGGACAACGTCATGGTGTGCCACTACGGCGGGCAGTACGACTTCGTCAAGATCCTCGACTACGGCCTGGTCAAGCAGGTATCCGCCCGCGAGAATACCCGCGACCTGACGCGCGGGCTGCGGCTGGTCGGCACCCCGCTCTACATGGCGCCGGAGCGGCTGCGCGATGCCGCCGACGTCGACGCGCGCGCCGACATCTACGCAGTGGGCGCGGTGGCCTTCCTCATGCTCACCGGGCGCAAGCTGTTCGAATCGTCGGACGACCTCGAGCTCACCACGAAGATCCTGAACGACGAGCCGCCGCGCCCGTCGCAGGCCGCGGCCCAGGCGATCCCCGTGGAACTCGATCTCATCGTCACTGCGTGCCTGGAGAAAAAGCGCGAGCTGCGCCCGCAGCGCGTCGCAGACCTCGTCGAAGCCCTGGATGCGCTCGCGCAGGAGCACCGCTGGACCCAGTCGGAGGCCGAGGCATGCTGGCGACGCGGCACGGCGCTTGCGGGCGACGACGCGCAACAATCCTTCGGTACAATCGGCTCCCGCGGCAGCAAGCGGTGAAGCGGTAGGGAAAGCTGTCGCGACGATCTGATGCAGCCAGGCACCCGTTACCTTCTCGAGGTCAATCCGCGCATTCCCAGGCGCCTTGCGCGCCTCAACGAGCTCGCCGGCAATCTCTGGTACAGCTGGGACCGCCCGACGCGCGCCCTGTTCGCCAAGCTGAACCCGGCGCTGTGGGAAGCGGTGGGCCACAGCCCGAAGGCGATGCTCAAGCGAATCGACGAGCAGCGCCTCATCGACGCGGCGAGCGACCCGGCGTTCCTCGACAGCCTCACCCGCGTGCTGGCGGCGTTCGACGCGTATCACGCCGAGCCGCCCTTCAAGCAGAACGCCGACCGCGTGGCGCGCGAAGACCGGGTGGCGTACTTCTGCGCCGAGTTCGGCATCCACGAGAGCCTGCCGATCTACTCCGGCGGCCTCGGCATCCTGGCCGGCGATCACTGCAAGGCAGCAAGCGACTTCCAGCTGCCGTTCATCGCCGTCGGCCTGCTCTACCGCCAGGGCTATTTCACCCAGACCATCGACGGCGAAGGCCGGCAGCGCGCGGAGTACTACGACTCCGACTTCGACGACCTGCCCATCGAGCCCGTGAAGCGCACCGATGGCAGCGAGCTCACGGTGGATTTGCCGCTGCCCGGACGGCGCGTGGTGGTCAAGGTGTGGCAGGCGCGCGTCGGGCACGTCATGCTGTACCTGCTCGATACCGACGTGCCGGAGAACAGCGAGCGCGACCGCGACATCGGGCACCGCCTGTACGGCGGCGACCGCACGACTCGCCTGGAGCAGGAGATCGTGCTCGGCGTGGGCGGCACGCGCGCGCTCGCCGCCATGGAGGTGAAGCCCTCGGCATGGCATGTCAACGAAGGCCATGCCGCCTTCCTCGCGCTGGAGCGCGCGCGGGTCCTGGTGGCCGAAGGCCTGCCGCTCGACGCCGCGATCGAGGCGGTGGCCGCCAACACGGTCTTCACCACGCACACCCCGGTGCCCGCGGGACACGACCAGTTCGCCGACGCCACGGTACTGCCTTACCTCAAGAGCTGCTTTGCCGAGCTCGGCACGCCGGAAAACGTGGCCGCGCTCGCCAGGCCGCCGGATGGCGGCGATTTCAACATGACGGCACTGGCGCTGCGCGGCTCGCGCCACAACAACGGCGTCTCGCGCATCCACGGCGGCGTCTCGCAGCGCCTGCTGCACGGCTTCTGGTCGCAAGTCCTGCCCGAGGAGAACCCGGTCGGATACATCACCAACGCGGTCCACGTGGCCACCTTCCTCGCGCCCGAATGGAGCGAGGTGCTCGACCGCTTCCTCGGCGTCGGCTGGATGCATCGCCTGGGCTACCCCGGCATCTGGGAGAAGATCCGCGACATTCCCGACCACATCTTCTGGAGCGTGCGCCAGGACATCAAGGCGCGCATGCTGCACATGGTGCGCCATCGCTTCGCCCATCAGCACACGCGCAACCATGGCAGCGAGTCGCACCTGGAGCGCCTGCTGCGCTACGCCGATCCGGCCAAGGCGAACGTGCTTACCATCGGCTTCGGCCGGCGCTTCGCGACCTACAAGCGGGCCACCCTGCTGTTCAACGACCTCGACCGGCTGAAGCGCGTCGTCGGCGACCGCGAGCGGCCGGTGCTGTTCATCTTCTCGGGCAAGGCGCATCCCGCCGACGAGCCGGGCCAGGACCTGATCCGCGCCATCGCGCAGATGTCGCAGGCGCCGGAGTTCGAAGGCCGCATCCTGTTCCTGGAGGGCTACGACCTGCACATCGCGCGCCGCCTGGTATCCGGCGTGGACGTGTGGCTGAACAATCCGGTGTACCCGCTCGAGGCCTCCGGCACCTCGGGAATGAAGGCCGGCATGAACGGGGTGCTCAATCTCTCGATCCGCGACGGCTGGTGGGACGAGGGCTACGACGGCGACAACGGCTTCGCCATCAAGCCGGCCTCGCCCGAGCTCGAGCCGCACCGGCGCGACCGCGAGGAGGCGCGCACGCTGTACGAGATCCTGCAGGACCGCGTGGTGCCGATGTACTACGACCGTGCCAACGGGGGCTATTCGCCCGAATGGATCCGCATGGCGAAGCGCTCCATGGCTTCTCTGCTGCCGCGCTACGATGCCTCGCGCATGCTCGGGGAGTACGTGTCCAAGTACTACCTGCCGGCGTCGCGGCAGGGGCGCAAGTACCAGGAAAACAACTACCAGGGCGCACGCGACATGGCGGCCTGGAAAGCGAAGGTACACGCCGCGTGGCCGGGCGTGGCGGCGCGGCGGCTCGATACGCCGAAGAGCCGCATCCAGTTCGGCGAAAGCATACCGGTGGAAATCGGCGTGCGCCTGAACGGCCTTTCACCCGCCGACGTGTGCGTGGAGCTGCTCCTCAGCCGCGGCCTGCGCGAGGCGCCGGTGGTGCAGCACAGCCACGAGCTCGCCGCCGAAGGCGCGCCCGAGGCTGACGAGCAGCCGCTCGCCGCAGGCGAGCACCTATTCAGGATCGACCTGAAGCCCGGCCTCGCCGGCCGCCTCGACTACCGCGTCCGCATCTATCCCCGGCACGAGTTGCTCACGCACCCGTTCGAGATGGGATTGACCTGTTGGGTTTGACGAGCAGCGCCAGCGAACGGGACTTCACGGGGTAGCTTTCCCCTTGCGGGACGGCCTGCCCGCTCGTATCGAGGAGGCTGCGCCATGGCCCGCCCGGCAGGGTGAAGGTGATGTCCTCGTCGTGCGCATTCAGCAGCAGCAGCAGGTTGTCGTCTTCCACCAGGCGGGCGAACTCGTCGCGCTCGGTAAGACCGCGGCCGGAGATGAGCACGCCGAGCGCACGCGCGAAAGTCTTGTTCCAGTCGTGGTCGCTCATCTCCTTGCCGTCGGGGTTGAGCCACGAGATATCCTTCATTTCCGGATCACGCACCGCGCGGCCGCGAAAGTAGGTCCGTCGGCGGAACAGGGGATGCTCGCCCCTCAGCCTGATCAGCTTCCGCGTGAAGGCGAGAAGCGACTCGGCATCGTCGTCCAGGTCCCAGTCGAGCCACGATAGCGGGCTGTCGTGGCAGTAGGCGTTGTTGTTGCCCGCCTGCGTCCTGCCCATCTCATCGCCGGCCAGCAGCATCGGCACGCCCTGCGAGAACAGCAGCGTGGCCAGCAAGTTTCTTTTTTGCTTGGCTCTGAGATCGCTCACTGAACGGTTCGTCGTTTCCCCTTCCGCGCCGCAGTTCCAGCTCCGGTTGTTGTCCGAGCCGTCGCGGTTGTGCTCCAGGTTCGCGTCGTTGTGCTTCTGGTTGTAGCTCACCAGGTCGTGCAGCGTGAAGCCGTCGTGCGCCGTGACATAGTTGATGCTTGCGGTCGGTCCGCGGCCGGTGGGCTGGAAGATGTCGCTCGAGCCCGATAAGCGCGAGGCGACTTCGCCGATCACCCCGCCCTCGCCCTTCCAGTAGGAGCGCACGGTGTCGCGGTACTTGTCGTTCCACTCGGCCCAGCCGGGCGGGAAGTTGCCGAGCTGGTAGCCGCCTTCGGCCACGTCCCACGGCTCCGCGATGAGCTTCACCTGCGAGATCACCGGGTCCTGGCGCACGGCGCAGAGAAAGGCGCCGTTTCGGTCGAACAGGTGGCTGCCGCTCCTTGCGAGCGTCGAGGCGAGGTCGAAGCGGAAGCCGTCGACGTGCATCTCCTGCACCCAGTAGCGCAGGCTGTCCATGATGAGCGCCAGCACCACCCGGTGGCTCGAGTTGAAGCTGTTGCCGGTCCCCGTAAGGTTGAGATAGCGCCTGGGGTGCGCAGCATCGAGGCGGTAGTAGATCAGGTTGTCGATGCCGCGAAAGCTGAGCGTGGGCCCGCCGTGGTCGCCCTCGGCAGTATGGTTGTAGACCACGTCGAGGATCACCTCGATGCCGGCCGCATGCAGCGTCTTCACCATGGTCTTGAATTCCCCGAGCGTGCCGCTCGCGGAGTAGCGCTGCTCCGGGGCGAAGAAGCCGATGCTGTTGTAGCCCCAGTAGTTGCGCAGCCCGTGCTGCAGCAGCCGCCGCTCGTCGACGAAAGCATGCACCGGCAGCAGCTCCACGGCGGTGACGCCAAGCTGCTTCAGGTGCTCGATGACGGGCGCAGTGGCGAGCCCGGCGTAGGTGCCGCGCAGCTGCTCGGCCACGCCGGGGTGCCGCTGCGTGAACCCCCTGACATGCAGCTCGTAGATCACCGTGTCGGCCCATGGCGTGCGCGGCGCACGGTCGTCGCCCCAGCTGAACGCCGTGTCGACTACCTGGCAGCGGCCCAGCCCGGCGCCGATCTTCCCCTTGATGAGCTTCGCGTACGGATCGAGCAGCACCTTGGTCGGGTCGAACCGCTGGCCGCGGTCCGGATCGTGCGGCCCGTGCACCCGGTAGCCATAAAACAGCCCCGGGCGCGCTTCGGGCAGGTAGCAGTGCCAGACGAAGTCGGTGCGGTCGCGCAGCTCGACGCGCTCGATCTCGCGCCGTCCCTTCGGGTCGAACAGGCACACCTCGACGCGCTCGGCATGCTTGGAGAACAACGCGAAGTTGACTCCCGCGCCGTCCCAGGTGGCGCCGAGCGGATGCGGACGGCCACGCCAGACGGTGCTTGGAGAGACCAGAATGCGGGAGGGCGCGTCCACTACGCCGTAGATTACCTCAGCGACATCCCGGTTTCGAAACTGCTGTCACGCGAGCGCTACACGCGGTCGGAGTTTCCCGCTACCCGATGAATCAAGTCCGACCGATAGTCGCTGTTAGCACTACTCCCTACCATGAGCGCCACCAACAAGAAATCCCCAAAGAATCTCCGACAAAGAGAAAGCTCGCAAACTCATGGACATAGTTGCCCTGGTGCTCGCCGGCGGCGAAGGAACGCGGCTCCACCCCCTGACTGCCGAGCACGCCAAGCCGGCGCTGCCGTTCGCCAGCGGCTACCGTATCGTCGATTTCGTGCTGAGCAACCTCGTCAACTCCGGAATCTCCACCATCTATGTCGTGGCGCAATACAAGCCCGACTCGCTGGTGCGCCACATCCAGGCGGCGTGGGCGCCGTGGTTCGAGAACCGCGAAGGCATGATCAGGACCCTGCTGCCGCGGTCCAATCGCTTGCCGTTCCGCGGCACGGCGGACGCGGTCCACAAGTGCCTCGACGCGGTGCACGCCCACGCGCCGGACCTGGTCGCAGTGTTCGCCGCCGACCATGTGTACCGCATGGACGTGCGGCAGATGGTTGCGTTTCACCGCGCGAAGAAGGCCGATGCCACGGTGGCGGCGGTCCCCGTACCGCTGGAGCGCGCCTCGTCCTTCGGCATAGTCTCGACGCAGCCTGACGGGCGGGTGTGCGAGTTCCGCGAAAAGCCGCAGCACGCGCCGGCGCTGCCGAACGATGCATCGCGCGCGTACGCTTCGATGGGGAACTACCTTTTCCAGCCGGACGTGCTGGAAAACGCGCTCCGCCAGGCGCGCGAGCGAAACGAGACCGACTTCGGGCGCGACGTGCTGCCGCGGCTGTGCACTGAGGCGCGCGTATACGCCTATGATTTCTCCGACAACCAGGTCCCCGGTGTGCAGGATTTCGAGGAGCGCAGCTACTGGCGCGACGTCGGCACGCTCGCAGCGCTCGCCGCCGCGCAGCAGGACGCGATGGGCCACCGGCCGCGCTTCAATTTGTGGAACCGCCGCTGGCCGGTCCGCGGCGAGCACGACGCGGCGCTGCTCGCCAAGATGCGCGGCTGGCGCGCAGGCGTGCCCGAGCGCCTCAGCGAGGCGGCGGCGTGGCAAGCCGTGCGTATAGATCGGCGTAGCGACGAGCAGCTGCACCCCAGCTGAAATCGCGGCTCATTCCCGCGCGCTGGATACGCGCCCAGCGCGCGGCATCGCCGTAGGCGGCCGCCGCGCGGCGCACTGCCGCAACGAGCGCCTCGGCGTCCGCGCCCTCGAACAGAAACCCGGTGCTGCCGTCCACGATCGTATCGATCAAGCCGCCGGTGGCGCGCGCCACCGGCGGCGTGCCGTAGCGCTGGCTATACATCTGGTTGAGGCCGCAGGGCTCGAAGCGCGAAGGCATCAGGAACATATCCGCGCCGGCCTCGATGAGGTGGGCCAGGTCCTCGTCGAAGCCGATGTGCACCGCGATCCGGCCCGGATGGCGCACCGCTACCTCGCGCAGCGCCTCCTCCAGTGCGCGCTGGCCCTTGCCGAGGAGCGCGAGCTGCACGGGCATCGCGGCCAGCTCGCCGGCCGCGGCCGCCACGAGGTCGGCGCCCTTCTGCTGCGTGAGCCGGCTGACCATGCCGAGCAGCGGCAGATCCTCGTCCTGGCGCAGCCCCATGCGCTGCTGCAATGCCGCCTTGTTCGCCGCCTTCGCCTCCAGGCTTTGCGCGTCGTAGGGTTGTGCGATGCGCGGATCGGTTGCCGGGTTCCAGGTCTCGACGTCGATGCCATTGGCGATGCCGGTGAGCGCCTCTCGCCGCCGGCGCAGCAGGCCGTCCAGGCCGCAGCCGAGCGCTTCGCCCTGGATTTCGCGCGCGTAGCTCGGACTGACCGTGGTGACGGCGTCGGCGTACGCGATGCCGGCCTTCAGCAACGACAGGCGCCCGTGGAATTCGACGCCGTCCATGTGGAAGCTGGAACGCGGCAGCCCGAGCGGCTCCAGCAGCGCGGCGTCGAAGTTTCCCTGGAACGCCAGGTTGTGAATGGTCATCACCGTTGCGGCGCGCCGCTCCTCGAAGTGAAGATACGCAGGGGCGAGCGCTGTCGGCCAGTCATGGCAATGGACCACCTGGGGCTGCCACGAGAGGGGCGAAGCCGGCGTCCCGAGCAGCGCGGCCGCCCTGGAGAGCACGCCGAAGCGCAGCGCGTTGTCCTCCCAGTCGTCCCCGTCGTGCGTCTGGTACGGCCCGCCGTCCCTGAGATAGAGATCCGGGCAGTCGAGCAGCAGCATCGCATCGGCTTCGAGGACCTGGCAGTCGCTTCCGAGGAGGTGCAGCCTGGCGATGGGCACGCCGGTCATGGCGGCGCTGTAGCGCGGCATCAGCGTCCTCACGTCCACGCCGGTCGCGCGCAGCGCGGCCGGCAGGGCCGCGCTGACGTCGCCCAGCCCGCCGGTCTTGGTGAGCGGCGCGCATTCCGGTGTCACGAAAAGCACGTTCATTGTTCTTCGCTACATAAAAAAAGACCCCGGTAGGGGAGCCGGGGTCGGATGCCTACATACGCACGAAGGGAGGGAGGTGCGTATGCAAGGGGGGAACCGTTTGAAGCTGGAAGCGTCATCCTAGTGCCGAGCGCGTGACACGCCTATCCCCAGACGCCTGAACCTCCTGTAGCCGATTCCCTACACATGACCGTGACCTGCTTCTGCGCCGCCTGGTGCCACGTCTGTGGCGAGTACCGCGACGGCTTCTTCGCGCTCGCGGAGCGCTTTCCACAGGCGCACTTCATGTGGCTGGACATCGAGGACGACGCGGAGAAGGTGGGAGACCGAGAGGTTGAAAACTTCCCAACCATACTCGTGGAGCGCGATGGCAGCGAGCTCTTCTACGGGCCGCTGCCGCCGCTGCACCAGCATTTGCTACGCCTGCTGGAAAAGCTTGAATTCTAGGGAAAGAGCCTGGTAATCGTCTCCTGGATGGCGGAGGCAGCGGCGCGCGGATCGGCGGCCTGGCGGATCGGTCGGCCGACGACTATGTAGTCGGCGCCGGCGGTGAAGGCTTGGGCGACGTCCACGGTGCGCTTCTGGTCGTCCGCCGCTCCTGCTGTTGCCGGGCGGATTCCCGGCGTCACGACCAGCAGGCGATCCTTGAAGGCGGCTTTCAGGCGCCCGGCTTCCAGGCCGGAGGCGATGACGCCATCACACCCCGTCTCTACGGCACCCTGCGCGCGCGCCAGGACCAGCTCTTCGGTCGTCCGGGTGGATCCCATTTCGTCCAGGTCGCGCTGGTCGAAGCTCGTGAGCACCGTAACCGCGAGGATCTTCAGCTCGCCCTTCTCCTGCGCCGCGGCCTGCATTACCGAGCGGTGTCCGTGCACGGTGAGGAACGTGGCGCCGCGGCCTCGCAGGTTGGCGACCGCCCGCCGCACCGTTTCCGGAATGTCGTAAAGCTTCAGGTCGGCGAAGACCTTGTTGCCCCGTCCCGCTAGCCATGAAACGAGCTCGAAGCAGCCGGGCGTGCTGAAAAGCTCGAGGCCGACCTTGTAGAACCGGGCAGCATCGCCGATGCGCTCCACCAGCGCACGCGCTTCCGCGGCCGTCGGCACGTCGAGCGCCACGATGAGGCGCTCGGCGCGCGGCATGGGGGTCATTTCCTGTGCTCCTTGCGCGAGTATTCGCGCAACGATAACCCGAGATCGACCGCGCCGATGCCCATGGTGTCGGGGTCGAGCACGAAGGCGCGGTAAATTTCGTTCAGCGCCATGCCGTCTGCGTCGCGCGTAAGCAGCCAGCCGTCGCGCTCGGTGCGCGCCGTCCAGCCCAGGTCGCGCGCGCGTTCCAGCACCGCTTCGCAGCGGTGCGGCACCACGCGTATCTGCTTCGATAGCCGGCGCAGCGGTACCACGCGGCCCTCCGTCTGGGCGCGTGCCAGCGCGCCCATGACGGCAAGCGCCTCCGCCAGCTCGCGTCCCGGTAAGCTACGGCCCTCGGCCAGGCGGTACGCCGGCAGCATCGCCGTGAGCGTCGCCCCGGCGAGCACCACGCACCACGAAAGGTACAGCCACACGAGGAAGATCGGAATGGTGGCGAACGCGCCGTAGATGAGGGTGTACGTGGGGAACTTCGTCAGGTAGAGCGCGAAGCCGCGCTTCGCCACCTCGAAGGCGATGCCGGCGAGGATGCCGCTGAACAGCGCATGTCGAAACTCGACGTAGCGGTAGGGAACCACGGCGTAGAGGAGCGTCAGCGCCGCGCAGGTGAAGATGAACGGCAGCACCCGCAGCACGGCATCGGCGATGATGTCCAGGTTGAGCCAGCCGAGCGACGCACCGATGGCGAACGAGGTCATGGAAAGGCTGCCGCCGATGAGCACCGGGCCGAGCGTGATCACCGCCCAGTAGATCAGCACCTGCTGCAGCAGAGCCCGCCGGCGCTGCACGCGGAAAATGCGGTTCAGCGACTCGTCGATGGTGAGCATCAGCATCACCGCCGTTACGATGAAGAAAATGAGGCCGATGGCCGTGAGGCGGCCGGCATTCTCGGTGAACGAGCTTACCTGCTCGGCGATGGTCTCGATGCCGCGCGCGTCGGGAAGGAAATTATGCAGGATGAACCCCTGCAGCACGGCAATGGTCTCGTCGAACACCGGGAACGCGGTGGAAATGGCGAGCGCCACCGTGAACAGCGGAACGAGCGACAGCAGCGTGGTGTAGCTCAGGCTGCCGGCGGCCTGCAGCGCCCGCTCCTCGTAGAACCGCCGCACCACGTCGGCGATGAACTCGCCGGTGGCGCGCCAGGCGGTCTTCTCCATTATGCTTTTATGATAACGCCGTGGATCTGCTCGTTCTGTACTACAGCGTCGGCGGCTCGGTGCGCCGGATGGCCGACCTGGTAGCCGAGGGCATCGAGCGGGTGCCCGGCGCCGCGGCCCGCCTGCGAACGGTCCCCCGCGTACTCGAGAAAAATTCAATACCGGAGCAAGGCCCCCCCTATTGCGAGCTGCAGGACCTGGAGGATTGCGCCGGCCTCGCGCTCGGCAGCCCCACGCGCTTCGGCAACATGGCGGCCCCGCTCAAGCATTTCCTCGACGGCACGTCGCTTCTCTGGCACCGCGGCGCGCTCGCCGGGAAGCCGGCCTGCGTGTTTACCTCGACTTCCAGCCTGCACGGCGGGCAGGAGACCACGCTCATCTCCATGATGCTGCCGCTGCTGCACCACGGGATGGTGGTGCTGGGGCTACCCTACACGCAGGCCGAGATCAATGCCACGCGCTCCGGGGGCACGCCCTACGGCCCCAGCCACTTCGCCGGCCTCGCCGACGACCTTCCCATCACTTCCGACGAACGCGCTTTGTGCATCGCTCAGGGCAAGCGCCTCGCCGAGGTCGCGCTGAAGCTGTGCTGCGCCTGATCGCGACATCGTCCCTGCTCCTGCTCTTCGGCTTGTGCCTCGCATGGGAGCTGTGGCTCGCGCCGCTGCGCCCGGGCGGCACGCTGATGGCGCTCAAGGCGATGCCGCTGCTGTTAGCCGCGCCCGGCATCGCGCAAGGGAAGCGCTACACCTACCAGTGGTCCAGCATGCTGGTGCTCGCCTATTTCGCCGAAGGCGTGATGCGTGCGTGGAGCGAGCGCGGCCTGTCGCAGGCGCTCGCCGGGGCCGAAGTCGTCCTCAGCCTCGTTTTCTTTGCCGCGGCGGTCGCTTATGCGTGGCTGACTCGAGCAGCCGCTTAGCCGCGGCATACACCGGCACCTCGATCAGCGCGCCGTCGATGCTGCCCCGTTCCTTGCCCTTGGCGCGCGCCTTCTCGAACGCCGCCACGATGCGCCGTGCACGTCTCAGGTCGGGGGTCATCGCCTTGTTGACGGCCCGGGCATGCGTCGGATCGACGACGCTTTTCATGCGATAGCCGAGCGACCTCGCGTAGCGCGCGTCGGCCGCCGCCCCCTTGGCATCGCTGAACGTATAGGGACAATCGATCGCTTCCACGCCCGCCGCGCGGCATTCCACCAGGAAGCGCGCACGCGCATAGGCAAGCTCGGCGCCGCCGCGCGTGCGCACCGTGCCGAGATCCGCGACCATGTCTTCGCTGGCGAGCAGCAGCGCAACCACCCGCCTGCTGGCCTTTCCTATGGAAACGGTGTTCACAAGACCGGCTGCGCTCTCGACGTTCGGCACCAGGTCGACCGCGCCGCCGGTGGCTGCCTCGAGCGACTTCACCTGCTCGGCGCGCTCCACCTTCGACATCAGGATGAGATCGGGCCGCGCCGCCAGCACGCCGGCAAGGTCTTCCCGGCCGCCGCTTTCGAGCGGATTGATGCGCACGGCCGCGACCGCACCCGCTGCGCGCCAGCCGTCGAGCGCTTGCGCCGACAAGGCGCGCGCCTTGGGACGCAGCTGCGGCGGCGTGAAGTCCTCGAGCTCGAGGATGATGACGTCCGCGCCGCTGCGCGCAGCGGCGCGGTGGGCGGCCTCGTCGGCTCCCGGGACGAACAGCCACGAACGGCGATTCACGGGCATGCGCGCATCGCCTCGCGCACTTGGGCAAGGCGCTGGTCGCGCGCCTCGTCGGGCAAGTAGACGCGCTCGCCCTGATCACTGAAGCGCCACAGGCGGCCTTGGGTGGAGAGGGCCGCGTGCTCCCGGCGCAGGGAGCTGCAGCGCGCCTCGAGCGACGCCTGGTCCTGCGCTTCGGCGGCCGCGCGCTCGTTCTGCCGGCGCTTGAACTCGGCGTCCTGCCGGGCGAAGTCCTCGCTGCGCGGCGCCGCCTGGGCGCCCGAGACCGGCGGTATCGAACGAATCCCGACTTCACCGCCCCTGCAGCCCGGCGGCGGCGTGTCGGTGTAGTGCGTCACGCCGTTCTTGTCGACGCATTTGTACATCTGTCCCCAGGCGGGCAGCGCCGCCAACAGGACGAGCGCCCAGGCGCGTGTCATGGCGAACCGTCCGCGCGCACCGAGGGGAAGCGCGCCGAGGCGTAGCGGATGACCAGCGTGGCGAGGGCCAGGAGCAGGATGCCGCCGGAAACCATGAGAATGCCGGTGTCGGGTCGGTGGTGCGCCTGGATGTCCGCCAGCAACATGCGCGTGAGCGCGGTGATCGCGACATAGATGAGGAAGCGAACCGGCATGTGGTTGGTCTTGAAGTAGATACCGACCATGGCGCCGAGTTCGAGATAGATGAACAGCAGCAGGATGTCCTCGATGGAGGCGCCGCCCTTGGCCGCCATGCCGAGGAATGCCGCGACCGCGGACCAGACAATCGCCCCGCCTATCGCGAAGAGCGCAAGGTAATGAAAGCCGTCGACCAGGAAGCTGCCGACCCCCTCGGCGAAGCGATTCAAGCGCCGGTGCAAACCCCCGCTTTCCATCCTCCCTCCCCCACGATTCACAACTGGTGTTGAGGATTCAGCCGCTCCATCTTGCTTTCCAGCTTGTTCAGCGCGCTGATGTATGCCTTCGCGGAGGCCACCACTATGTCGGTGTCCGCGCCGACGCCGTTCACTATACGCCCGCCCTTCGCCAGGCGTACCGTGACCTCGCCCTGCGACTCGGTGCCGGTGGTGACGGCGTTGACCGAGAAAAGCAGCAGCTCGGCACCGCTCTTCGCGATGCTTTCGATCGCCTTGAACGTGGCGTCCACGGGACCATCTCCCTCCGATTGGGCTTTCTTCTCGCTGCCCGCTTCCATGAGAGTGATTCTTGAGAAAGGCCTTTCCCCCATGCCGCTCGCCTGGCTCATGGTGACCAGCTTCCAGTGCTCCTCGGCGCTGCGCCCCGCCTCCTGCGCGACGAGCGCCTGCAGGTCCTCGTCGAAGATTTCGGCCTTCTTGTCGGCAAGGTCCTTGAATCGCTGGAACGCCTTGTTGTAGGCGTCCTCGCTATCGAGCTCGATACCGAGCTCCTTCAGGCGCTGCTTGAACGCGTTGCGTCCCGAGAGCTTGCCGAGCACGATCTTGTTGGTGCTCCAGCCGACGTCCTCGGCGCGCATGATCTCGTAGGTGCCGCGCGCCTTGAGCACGCCGTCCTGGTGGATGCCCGAGGCATGCGCGAAGGCGTTGGCGCCCACCACCGCCTTGTTCGGCTGCACGACGAAGCCCGTGATCTGGGACACCAGGCGCGAAGTCGGCACGATGTGCGTCGTGTCGATGCGCGTCTCGAGATCGAAATGGTCCTTGCGGGTACGCAGCGCCATGACGACCTCCTCCAGCGAGGTGTTGCCGGCGCGCTCGCCCAGGCCATTGATGGTGCATTCGATCTGGCGCGCGCCGCCGATCTGCACCGCGGCGAGCGAGTTGGCCACGGCCATGCCGAGATCGTTGTGGCAATGCACCGACCAGACGGCCTTGTCCGAACTTGGAATCTTTTCTCTCAGCCTCTTAATAAACTCTCCAAACTGCTGTGGCACGGCGTAGCCGACCGTGTCCGGAATGTTGATGGTGGTGGCGCCTTCCTTGATGACCGCCTCGAGCACGCGGCACAAAAAATCGAGCTCCGAGCGCGAGCCGTCTTCCGGCGAGAATTCGACATCGGGGCACGCTTTGCGCGCATAGCGCACGGCGAGCTTCGCTTGCTCGTACACCTGCTCCGGCGTCATGCGCAGCTTCTTTTCCATGTGCAGCGGGCTCGTGGCGATGAACGTGTGGATGCGCCACGAAGCCGCGCCCTGCAGGGCGTCGATGCCGCGCTGGATGTCCTTGTCGTTGGCGCGGCACAGGCCGCAGACGGTGGAGTCCTTGACCACGTTGGCGATGGCCCGCACGGCCTCGAAGTCGCCATTGGACGAGGCGGGAAAGCCCGCCTCGATGACGTCGACGCGCATGCGCTCCAGGGCGCGGGCGATGCGCAGCTTCTCGTCGCGCGTCATGGAGGCGCCCGGACTCTGCTCGCCGTCGCGCATGGTGGTGTCGAAGATGATGACGTTGTGCTTGCTCATGGAGTGATCCCCTGGCCGGGTCTGGCCACGTTTAGGGTGCTCGGATTGTAGGCGGGAGTATTTAGCGCGCGGGGCGCAGCAGCAGGCCGCCCAGCGCGAGGAGCGCGAGCGGGAGGAGGCGCGAAAGAAGCATGGCCTGCGGCATGCGTGGCACTATAGCCCGAAAGATGCGGCAAAGGCAACGATGACCCCGGCCCGCCTGCTCGCCCTCTGCACCGCGCGGGTGTTCCTCTTTTCCACGTTCATGACCGTCGCCGCCGTCATACCGCTGCTGATGCGCGACTGGGCGCTGAGCGCGGCGGCTGCCGGCGCGATCGTGTCCACGTTCACGCTGTGCTATGCCCTCTCGGTGTTCGCCTTCGGCTGGGCGGCAGATCATTTCGGAGCCAAGCGCATGGTCCTCGCCTCGGCCCTCACCGCCGCGGCGACCAGTGCCGCCTTCGGCTTCTTCGCGCGCGACTGGAGCTCGGCGATAGTGCTGTACGCGCTGGTGGGCCTCGCCCAGGGCGGGGTGTACACGCCGCTCATCATGGTGCTGTCGGACGAGGTATCCGCGGCAAAGCGCGGCAACGCGATGGGATGGCTGATCGCCTCGACCTCCGCCGGCTACGCCGCGTCGCTCCTGGTGGCCGGGCTGGGCGTGGCGCTGGGCGGCTGGCAGACAGCATTCGTCCTGTGCGGCGTGCTGCCGGCCGCGGGCGCCGCCCTGCTGATCGGCTCGCTGCAGCCGTTCGCGCACCGCGTGCATCCCCGCACGCTCGGCGTGCACCCGAGTGACGAGATCGTGCGCAACCGGGCGTCCCGGCTGCTGATCGCGGGCTACACCGGGCACTCATGGGAAGTGGTGGGCATGTGGGCCTGGATCCCCGCGTTCCTTGCAGCCGGCTTCGCCCTCAAAGGCGCCGGCGTGAGCGGCGCCACGGTGTCCGGCGCCTACCTCTCGGGCGTCATGCATCTTTTCGGCGCGCTCGCCGCGTTCTCGATGGGCAGGCTGTCCGACCGTACCGGCCGGCGTCCTTTGCTCATCGCGCTCGCCGGCGCGGGAGCGTGCGTCTCGTTCACTATCGGCTGGCTGATCCACGCGCCGTCGCTGGTGCTGGTCCCGATGGCGCTTGCATACGCCTTCGTCACGTTGGGCGATTCCCCGGTGCTCACCACCGCAATCTCGGAGGCCGTGCGCCCGGGCTATCTGGGCGCGGTCCTCGCCTGGCGGGGGCTTGCCGGCTTCGGCGCGGGTGCCATCGCGCCCCTCGCCTTCGGCGCGCTGCTCGACGCCTCCGCCGGCGCGGGTGCCGGCCCGCAGACGTCCTGGGGCACGGCGTTTGCAGCACTGGGGCTGGGGGGCGCGATTGCCTTGATCTGCGCCCTCGCCCTGCGCCATCCTCGCTGAATGGAAAGACATCCGCTCGAGCGCGTGGAACCCGCGCTTCCTGCCGCCTGGTACCGGGATCCGGGACACTATCAGCGCGAGCTCGACACCTTCTGGTATGACCGCTGGATTGCCGTAGCGCGCGCCGAGGAGATTCCCGCCGCGGGCGACTGGCGCACAGTTCGCATCGGCTCGCAATCGATCATTCTGTTGATGGACCATGACGCAAATCTGCGGGCGTTCCACAACGTCTGCCGGCACCGCGGCTCGGTGCTGTGCACGGAAGAGAAAGGCCACTTCCCGCGCAAGCGCCTGGTCTGCCCGTACCATGCGTGGACCTACGACCTCGAAGGCCGCCTGGTGGCCACTCCGCGGCGCATGGAAACGCCGGATTTCCGCCTCGAGGATTACCCGCTGCATGCCGTTGCGGCGGATTGCTGGGGCGGTTTCGTTTTCGTGCACCTCGGGGCTGATCCCGAGCCCCTCGCCGACGCCATCGGCGGACGTGGCAAGCGCTTCGAGCGCTACGGCTTTTCGAGCCTGCGCATCGGCAAGCGCATCGTGCTGGACGTACGGGCGAACTGGAAGGCGCTCGCGGAGAACTTTTCTGAGTGCTTCCACTGCCCGCCGGTGCACCCGGAATTCTGCCGCATCGTCACCGCCTACCAGGAAGGGGGCGCCTGGGGACTGCGCGCCACGTCCAGCGGCAGGCCGGAATACAAGCCGGGCGCGCAGACGGTGACGCTGGACGGTACCGCGAGGATTGCTCCCTTCCAGGACCTCCGCGACGAGGAGAGGAAGACCCTCTATATCGCGGACATGGTGCTACCGAGCCTGTTCCTGAACGTGCACCCTGACTACGTGAACTCGCAGCTCATGCTGCCGACCGGGCCCGAGAGCGTGCGCATGATCTACGACTGGCTGTTCGAGCCGCGGCACCTGCCGCTTGCTGCGGAGGACCTGGAGCACTATGTGGCGCTATGGGACATCACCAACCGGCAGGACGCGCGCAACTGCGAATGGCAGCAGCAGGGGATGCAATCGAGGGCCTTCACGCACGGCGTGTACGTGCCGCAGGAGTTCGACGCCCACCGCTTCGCGCAGTGGGTGCGCGCCGGGCTAGCGGGGGATCAGGAGACCCGCTAGCGGGTCAGGATGAACCCGATCAGGCCTAGCGCGGCGATCACGCCGACGAGGGCGCCAAACACGTGCAGGCCGGAAACCCCGCGCTCAACCGCGTCGCCCGCAGCGGGCTGCTCATCCTGGAAGCGAGGGTACGTTTTGCCGATTCGACCCATGGCCCGATCATGCGCCGGATGCAAGCCGCGCAGCGCGCCTTGAAAACACTTTGACATCTGAAATGGGGACAGACCCCATTTCAGAGATTCCTGAAATGGGGTCTGTCCCCATTTCAGGCAACTATTCGTCGGGAAGCACCGGCCGTACCCGGTGCCCCATCGCCCACATGACGTAGCCTGACAGGGCATAGGACATGAAAAGGACCCACAGGACCAGGGACGGACGGGAGGCGACGATCGAGATGCCGATGACGCAGGCGAGGATCACCCATAGCGGCACGCGCTTCTTCCAGTTGACTTCCTTGAAGCTCCAGAAGGGCACGTTGGAAACCATGGTGACGCCCGCGAACACCGCGACCGCCCAGACGAGGTACGCCATCCAGTCGCTCGGCCGGATGCCGAAGTCCACCAGGAACCAGATGAGGCCGGTCAGCACGGCGGCGCCCGACGGGCTGGGCAGGCCCTGGAAATAGCGCTTGTCGACCACCGAGAGGTTGGCGTTGAAGCGCGCGAGGCGGATGCCGGCGCCCGCGCAGTAGATGAAGGCGCCGGTCCAGCCCAGCGTGCCGAGGTCCTTCAGCACCCAGACGTATGCCACCAGCGCCGGCGCCGCACCGAAGGCCACCATGTCGGCGATGCTGTCGTACTGCGCCCCAAACTCGCTCTGCGTGTTGGTCCAGCGCGCCACGCGCCCGTCCATGCCGTCGAGCACCATGGCGACGAAGATGGCGATGGCGCCGATGTCGAAGCGGCCGCTCATCGCCTGCACGATGGCGAAGAAGCCGCAGAACAGCACCCCGGTCGTGAAGAGGTTCGGCAGCAGATAGATGCCCCGGCGCCGCAAACCCCCCAGCCCCGCCGGCGGCGGCGCTAGCTCGGTCTCGAATTCCGGGTCGTCAGCCATGCGAGCACGCTCTCCGCTGCGTACACCTTTTCGCCGATCGCCGCCTTCACCTGCGCATCCGGCGGCAGGTAGACGTCCACGCGCGAGCCGAAGCGGATGAAGCCGAAGCGCTGGCCGCGGGCAAGCTCGGCGCCCGCCTCAACATAGCACAGGATGCGCCGGGCGATGAGCCCCGCCACCTGCACGCATGTGACATCGTTCCCGTCGAGGGTGCGCAGCCACAGGGCGTTGCGCTCGTTGGCGAGCGAGGCCTTGTCGAGCGCCGCGTTCAGGAAGCCACCCTGGAAATACCAGCGCTCCTGCACCACCCCGTCTACCGGCGAGCGGTTGGAGTGCACGTTGAACACGTTCATGAACACGCTCACCTTGAGCGCCTCGCGCCTGAGGTAAGGGTCCTGCGCGCGGCCCACCTCCACGATGCGCCCGTCGGCTGGCGACACTACCGCGAGAGGATCCGACGGCACCTCGCGCGGCGGGTCGCGGAAGAACTGCAGGATGAAAAGCGCCAGCAGCCAGAACGGTATCGACCAGCCCCAGCCGGTGAAAAACCCGATTGCCATCGAAAGCACAACTGCGGCCGCCAGGAACGGCCAGCCTTCCCGGGCGACGATCGGATGCGGGTAGCTAGTTCTTGCTCGTGTCGACAAGGCGGTTCTTGCGGATCCACGGCATCATCTCGCGCAGGCGCGCGCCGACTTTCTCGATCGGCAGCTCGGCAGTCATGCGCCGGCGCGACAGCAGCGTGGGCGCGCCGGCGCGGTTCTCCAGCACGAACTCCTTGGCATACTCGCCCGACTGGATGCGGTAGAGCACTTCCTTCATGCGCTTGCGCGTGCCTTCGTCGATGATTTTCGGCCCGGACATGTACTCGCCGTACTCGGCATTGTTCGAGATGGAGTAGTTCATGGTGCCGATGCCGCCCTCGTACATCAGGTCGACGATGAGCTTCAGCTCGTGCAGGCACTCGAAATAGGCCATCTCCGGCGCGTAGCCGGCTTCGACCAGCGTATCGAAACCGGCCTTCACCAGCTCGACGCAGCCGCCGCACAGCACCGTCTGCTCGCCGAAGAGATCGGTCTCGGTCTCCTCCTTGAAATTGGTCTCGATGACGCCCGCCTTGCCGCCGCCGATGGCCGCGGCATAGGAGAGCGCCAGGTCGCGCGCCTTCTTCGACTGGTCGCGGTGCACCGCGATGAGCATGGGCACGCCACCGCCTGCCGCGTAGGTCGAGCGCACCGTGTGGCCCGGGGCCTTGGGCGCCACCATCCACACGTCCAGGTCGGCGCGCGGCTGGATCAGGCCGTAGTGGATGTTGAAGCCGTGCGCAAAGGCGAGCGAGGCGCCCTTCTTGATGTTGGGCTCGATGAATTCCTTGTAGACCGCGGCGTGGTGCTCATCGGGCAGCAGCACCATGACGATGTCGGCGCCCTTGATCGCCTCGTCGAGCTCGGCCACCTTGACGCCGCCCTTCTTCGCCTTGTCCCACGAGGCGCCGTCCTTGCGCAGCCCCACCGTTACCTTGACGCCCGAGTCCTGCAGGTTCTGCGCGTGCGCATGGCCCTGCGAGCCGTAGCCGATGATGGTGACCTTCTTGCCTTTCACCAACGAAAGATCGGCGTCCTTGTCGTAATAGACTTTCATATAAGTATCTTGATCCCCAGAGAAATGGGGTCTGACCCCATTTTGTTGCTAAACCCTTAGAACGCGGTTGCCCCGTCCTATGCCGCTCGCCCCGGTGCGCACCGTCTCGAGGATGGTGCCGGGCTCGAGCGCCTGGATGAAGGCGTCGAGCTTGCGGGTGTCGCCGGTGAGCTCGATGGTGTAGGTGTTGTCGGACACGTCGATGATGCGGCCGCGGAAGATGTCGGCCATGCGCTTCATGTCCTCGCGCTCCTTCTGGCCGGCACGCACCTTGATCAGCATGAGCTCGCGCTCGATGTGCTCGGCCTCCGAAAGGTCGATGACTTTCACCACCTCGATCAGCTTGTTCAGCTGCTTGGTGATCTGCTCGACCACGTCCTCCGAGCCGGTGGTGACGATGGTCATGCGCGACATGGAGGCGTCCTCGGTGGGCGCCACCGTCAGCGTCTCGATGTTGTAGCCGCGGGCGGAAAACAGCCCGGATATACGGGACAGCGCTCCGGCCTCGTTCTCCACGAGCACGGAGATGATGTGCCTGCTCATCTAACGTGCATCACAGCTCTTCCGAGAGGATCATCTCCGTCATCCCCTTGCCGCCGGGGATCATCGGATAGACGTTCTCGGTCTGGTCGGTGATGAAGTCGAGGAACACGAGCTCCTTCGGGCTGGCGAAGGCCTCGCGCAGCGCCGGCTCCACGTCCTCGGGCTTCTCCACCAGCACGCCGCGATGGCCGTAGCCCTCGGCAAGCTTGACGAAGTCGGGCAGCGCGTCCATGTAGGACTCGGAGTAGCGGTTGCCGTGGAAGAACTGCTGCCACTGGCGCACCATCCCCATGTACTTGTTGTTGAGGTTGACGATCTTGATGGGCAGGCGGTACTGCTTGCAGGTGGAAAGCTCCTGCAGGCACATCTGGATGGACGACTCGCCGGTCACGCAGGCGACCGTGGCCCCGGGGTTGGCGAGCTGCACGCCCATGGCCGCCGGCAGGCCGAAGCCCATGGTGCCGAGGCCCCCCGAGTTGATCCAGCGCCGCGGCTGGTCGAACTTGTAGAACTGCGCCGCCCACATCTGGTGCTGGCCGACGTCCGAGGTGACGAACGCTTCGCCCCGCGTGACTTCGTAGAGCTTCTGGATCACGAATTGCGGCTTGATGATCCTGGATTTGCGGTCGTAGCGCAGGCAGTCCCTGGCGCGCCAGTCCTCAATTTGCTTCCACCACGCATCGATCGCGCGGGGTTTCGCTTCCTTCAGCAACTTCAAAAGATCGTCAAGGACATCCGGGATGTTGCCGACGATCGGCACGTCCACCCGCACCCGCTTGGAGATCGACGACGGATCGATGTCGATGTGGATGATCTTGCGGGGGTTCTGGGCGAAGTGGGCGGGGTTGCCGATGACCCGGTCGTCGAAGCGTGCGCCGATGGCGAGCAGTACGTCGCAGTGCTGCATCGCCATGTTGGCCTCGTAGGTGCCGTGCATGCCCAGCATGCCGAGGAACTGGCGGTCGGTCGCCGGGTAGGCGCCAAGGCCCATGAGCGTGTTCGTGCACGGGAAGCCGAGCAGCCTTACCAGCTCCTTCAGTTGCGGCGAGGAATCCGAAAGCACCACGCCGCCGCCGGTGTACACCATGGGCCGCTCGGCCTCGCGCAGCAGCTGCACGGCCTTGCGGATCTGGCCGGCATGTCCCCTGCGCACCGGGTTGTATGAGCGCATGGCGACCGTTTCCGGGTAGTGGAACTCTGCCACCGCCGCGGTGACGTCCTTGGGAATGTCGACCACCACGGGGCCCGGCCGGCCGGTGCTGGCGATATGGAATGCTTTCTTGATGGAGAAGGCGAGGTCCTTCACGTCCTTCACCAGCATGTTGTGCTTGACGACAGGCCGGGTGATGCCGACGGTGTCGCACTCCTGGAAGGCGTCCAGGCCGATGGCATGCGTGGGCACCTGGCCGGTGATCACCACCAGCGGGATGGAATCCATGTAGGCGGTGGCGATGCCCGTGACCGCGTTGGTTACCCCGGGTCCCGAGGTCACCAGCGCCACGCCCACCTTTTGGGAAGAGCGCGAATAGCCGTCCGCCGCGTGGACCGCGCCCTGCTCGTGCCGCACGAGCACGTGCTTTACCTTGTCCTGCTTGAAGAGCTCGTCGTAGATGAAGAGGACCGCCCCGCCCGGGTAGCCGAAGACGTACTCGACGCCCTCCTCCTGGAGGCAGCGCACCACGATCTCGGCGCCCGTGAGCTGGCTCGTCTTCACTCGGTCCATAGGGGTCGAAGCGTCCGCAAAGCGGAAAAGCTTTGGACAATAATGGCTTGGTGCGGTGCGGTCAAGCCGCGCGGCGCAGGGCGGATGAGCGTTTTTGGTACCATCTGCCGCCAAACAACACCGCCCCGGCAGAGGGTCCACCCTGGCATCCCGCAGCGAGCTATCGGCGTTTCTCGAGAGCGTCGAGCGGCGCGCTTTCAAGCAGGCCGTGTACGCCGTCCGCGAGCAGGAGGCGGCGCTCGATATCGTGCAGGATGCGATGCTGCGGCTCGCCGAGAAGTACGGCCAGCGGCCAGCGGGCGAGCTGCCGATGCTGTTTCACCGCATCATGCAGAACGCGATTCGCGACTGGTACCGGCGGCAGAAAGTGCGCTCGCTGTGGATCACCTTGCTTTCCTCGCTCAGCCCCGGCCGTGATGATGAAGGCGACGACCCGCTGGAAACCTTCGAGGCGCCCGACGGCTCCAATCCGCAGGCGCCCGGGTCGGAGCTAGAGAGAGCCCAAGTCCTTGAAATAATTGAACAAGAGATTTCCCGGTTACCGGAGCGTCAACGGGAAGCCTTTCTGATGCGTTACTGGGAGGAACTGGACGTAGCCGAAACCGCCCGAAGGATGGGTTGCTCGGAGGGCAGCGTGAAAACGCACTGCTCCCGGGCAGCGCATGCTTTGGCGGCGGCGCTCAAGGCGCGTGGCGTGGCGCCCTAGGCCGGCAAGGTCCCTGACAAGACGATGAACGAGATGCAATTCGGGAACAAGGTCCGACAGGTGCTGAACCGCGGACTGACGGGGGTCCAGCCCGCGACCGCCGAGCGGCTGCGCGCTGCCAGAGAACGGGCGTTGACGCGCCAGCGCACGGAGCTTTCCCCTGCCATGGCATGGGCCGACAACCTGCTTGGCCGGGTAGGCGGCTGGGGCGGCGCCGCGTGGCGCATATTGGTGCCGCTCGCCATGCTCGTCCTGGCAGTGGTCGGGCTGCAGTACTGGCAGCAGAACCAGCGCATCGCCGAGATCGAGGAGATCGACGCGCAACTTCTCAGCGACGACCTGCCGATCGACGCGTACCTCGACCGCGGGTTCCAGAACTGGCTCAAGCAGCGCGGCGAGCAGTGATGCTTCTGCGCCGGGCCGCGTTCCTGGTCATCGCGCTTTGCGTCGCCGCCGCCGCGGCCGCCCAGCCCGCGGCAAAAAAGGCGCCCAAGCCGAGCCGCCCTGCCTGGGCCGAGCTCACCGCAGACCAGCAGATGATCCTCGCGCCGCTGAAGGACGACTGGGCTGACCTCGTTCCCGATCGGCGGCGCAAGTGGGTGGGCATCGCGAAGCGCTATCCCACCATGAACGCCAAGGAGCAGGAGCGCGTGCAGCGGCGCATGCAGCGCTGGGCAGCGCTCACGCCGCAGCAACGCATGCAGGCGCGCGAGAGCTACAAGCGCATGGCGAAGCAGCGCGCCGAGAAAAGAAACCAGAAGCTCGCCGAGCGCTGGGCCGAGTACCAGGCGTTGCCGCCGCACGAGCGCGCCGAGCGCCTCGCGCCGCCCGAACCGCGCCCGCAGAAAAAATAGCGTGACGCCGGGGCTGCTGCGCCGCCTCGCAAGCATGGGATACGAGGGGGTCCTGCTCTTCGCCGTCGCGTTCTTCGCCGCCTGGGTGTTCTACTTCGCGAGCGGCGGCGCCGACACCACCCGCCCCGGCACCGCGCGCCTCGAGCTGCAGGCTTTCATCGTCGTGGTGTTCGGCGCGTACTTCCTGTGGAGCTGGCTGCGCGGCGGCCAGACGCTCGCCATGAAGGCGTGGAAGATCCGCCTTGTGAACGTCACGGCGCGAAAGGCGTTGCTGCGGTTTCTTCTCGCCGTCGTTTTCGTCCCGTCCCTGGTCTCGATCATCTGGGCCTTCTTCGACCGCGACCGCCAGTTCCTCCACGACCGCCTCGCCGGCACCCGCCTGGTATCCGTCCCTTAAATGGTGACTGTCACCATTTATCTCCGCTCGACCCACCACATCATCAGCATCGCCGCCAGGAGGAACGCCGCGCTCGGCAGCACGGCGGCGGAAATGGGCGGCCAGTTCTGCAGCAGCCCGATGTGCGAGAAAAGGCTGTTCAGCATGTGGAAGAAGATGCCGAGCATGATGCCCAGGAACACCTTGAAGCCGATGGCGCCGGCGCGTGCCTGCATGTAGGCGAACGGCAGCGCGAGCGCCATCATCACCAGCGTGGCGAGCGGGTAGACGAGCTTCTTCCAAAGCGCGATCTCGTAGCGCTCGGTCTTCTGGCGATTGCCGGCGAGGTGCTGGGTGTACTTGTGCAGCGCGAACGCCGACATGCGCTCGGGGCGCACGATGAGCGCGTCGAGCATGTCGGGGCTCACCGCGGAGCGCCATTCGCGCTGGGCGAAGCGCGTGGTGCGCGGCCCTTCGGCAGTGAACTCGGTTTCGACTACCTTCGCCAGCTGCCAGACGCCGCTGCCGCGGTAATCCCCGCGCTCTGCCGAGGTCATGCGTCGCAGGCGGTAATCGTCGTCGAACTGGAAGATGCGCACGCCCTGCAGCACATTTGCCTGCCGCGCCTCGCGCACGTTGATGAAAGACCCCTCGTCCTTGAACCAGAGGCCCGATTGCAGGTCCTGCCCGATCATGGCGCTCATGGCGCGCAGCTTCACCTTCTGCGCCTGCTCTTCGGCTGCGGGCGCGACCCACTCCCCCAGCAGGAAGGTGACGACGACGAAGGCGAGGCCGATCTTGCCCAGCACCAGCGCGGCCCGCTTCGGCGACAGCCCCGAGGCCCGCATGACGGTGTACTCCGAGTTGCTGGCCAGGTGGGCGAGGACGTAGAGGGTGCCGATGAGCACCGCGATGGGGAAAAGCTCGTAGGCATTGGTAGGCGCGGACAGCAGGACGAATACGAACACCTGCCGCAGGGCGTAGTCCCCGCGCCCCAGGTCCGCGAGCTCGCGGATCAGGTCGAAGAACGCGAACAGGGCGAGGAACGCCGCCAGCACGAAAAGCACGTTGCCGTAGATCTGGCGCGCGAAGTAGCGCTCCAGCGTGCGCAGTCGCGCGGCGGCCACGTGCGCTAGCGCCCCAGCCGCAAGCGGATGAGCTGCATGCGCTGCGCGAACATGAATACGAGCAGCAGGATCATGCCGGCGTGCACCAGCCAAATGCCCACGCCGAAGTCCAGGCGGCCCTGCGCGACCTTGGCCTGGCTCACGCTGAGCAGGTTCGAATAGACGATGTAGGTGAAAAGCGCGAACAGCAGGTTGAGCGAGCGCCCGGCGCGCGGGTTGACGAAGCTCATCGGGATGGCGAGCAGCGCGAGCAGCGCCGCGGACACGGGCACGCCGACGCGCCAGAGCAACTCGCCGAGGTTGATGCTGGTGGGATCCCTGATCAACGCCAGGGTGGCGAGGCTCTTGTGCGACACCGCCGGCTCGGCCTGCTCCTTCGTCTCGATGCGCGCGGCGTAGCGGTCGAACTCCATCACGCGGTATTCAGCGTCGCCCGGCATGCCTTCGTAGCGCCGGCCGTCCTCGAGCACGATGAAGCGGTCGCCGTTGGACGCTGCTTCCGTGCGGCCGGTGCGGCTCATGCTCACGCCGCTCTTCTTCTGGTGCACCGAGCTCACGAACACGTTCTGCACGGCCGAAGCGTCGCCGGAGATGGACTCGACGAAGAACACCCGCTCCTTGTTCGAGGTCTCGCCGAACACGCCCGGGCTGATGCGGCTCACGTCGTCGCGTGCTTCGACCTTGGTGCGGTACTGCTCGCTCATCTGCGCCGCCCACGGCGAGATGTACAGCGACAGCGCGGTGATCACGGCAATCTGCGGCAGGGCGAACAGCATCACCGGCCTCAGCCACGCCGCGAGCGACAGCCCGGCGCCGAACCAGATCACCATTTCCGAGTCGCGCCAGCCGCGCGTGAGCGTCAGCAGCACGGAGATGAACATGGTGAGCGACAGCAGCACGGGCAGAGCACCGAGCGAGAAGAAGCCGAGGAAGGCGATTACCGCGTCGGAAGGGATCTTGCCGCCGGCCGCCTGGCCGAGCAGGCGGATGAGCCGCGTGGTGAGCGCAATGGCAAACAGCGTCATGAACACCGCGCCCGCGAGTCCGGCGAATTCCCTGAGAAGCGCGCGCTGGAATATCACGTGAGAAAACTGCGTCGTGTCATGCGATACTTTCCCTATGGACTTTAGCATAAAGGCGCTCTCGCCCGAGTCGGCGAGAACGGGCTGCGTCGTGCTTGGCGTGCACGCCGGGCACGAGCTCACGCCCGCCGCGAAGCGCGTCGACCAGGCGGCGAAGGGCGCGCTCAAGAAAGCGCTCGGCGACCTCGGTGCCCGCACCGGATCGACGCTCCTGTTGCGCGGGCTGCCGGGGGTCGCGGCCGAGCGCGTGCTGCTCGTCGGGCTGGGCGAACGCAAGGACTTCGCCGAAGCCGCCTATCGCGACGCGGTGCGCGGTGCCGCGAGCGCGCTGCGGGAGCTCGGCACGAAGGACGCCGCGATGTTCCTGGCGGACGCCAAGGTCGGCGCGCGGCCCTTGTCGTGGAATGTGCGCCATGTGGTGCTCGGCGTGCGCGAGGCGTTCTACCGCTTCGACGAGCTCAAGACACAGAAGAAATCTGCGCCGCCTTCCCTGCAGCACGTCGTCATTCCCATCAGCCCGAAGCGCGAGCTGCAGGACGCGCTGAAGGAAGCGCAGGCCACCGCCGAGGGTGCCGCGCTCGCGCGAAACCTGGGCAACCTGCCGCCCAATATCTGCACCCCGGCGTATCTCGCCGACCAGGCGAAGAAGCTTGCCCGTGAATTCAAGCTGGCCGTGGAGGTGCTCGAGCGGCGCGACATGGAGCGCCTGGGCATGGGCGCCTTCCTCGCGGTAGCCCGTGCCTCCCACCAGCCCCCCAAGCTCATCGTGCTGCGCTATTCGGGGGCGGGCAAGACGAAAAAGCCGCTCGCCCTGGTGGGCAAGGGCATCACGTTCGACACAGGTGGCATCTCCCTCAAGCCGGCGGCGGAGATGGACGAGATGAAATACGACATGTCGGGCGCCGCCAGCGTGCTCGGCACGATCCGCGCGCTCGCCGACATGCGCGCGCCGGTCAACGTGGTCGGCGTGATTCCCGCCACGGAGAACATGCCGGGCGGCGCGGCTTCCAGGCCGGGGGACGTGGTCACCTCGATGTCGGGCCAGACGGTGGAGATCCTGAATACCGATGCGGAAGGACGGCTCATCCTTTGCGACGCGCTTACCTATGCCGCACGCTACCAGCCTGAAGCCGTCATCGACGTCGCCACGCTCACCGGCGCCTGCGTGATCGCGCTGGGACACGTGGCCACGGGCCTTTTCGCCAACGACCAGCACCTCGCCGACCAGATCCGCGAGGCCGCCGACGATGCCTGGGATCGCGTCTGGCAGATGCCGCTCTGGGAAGACTATCAGGAGCAGCTGCGCTCGAATTTCGCGGACTTCGCCAACATCGGCGGTCGCCCCGGCGGCAGCATCACCGCCGCCTGCTTCCTTGCCCGCTTCACCCGGGACCTGCGCTGGGCGCACCTCGACATTGCGGGCACCGCCTGGAAAAGCGGCCGCGAGAAGGGATCGACCGGGCGGCCGGTGCCGCTGCTGGTACGGTTCGCCCTGAGGAACGCACGCACTACCTGACGTTTGACCACCATCGACTTCTATTTCAACGCCGGCGACCGGTTGCAGGTTGCCTGCCGGCTCGCCGGCAAGGCCGCCGCGCAGAAAAAGCGCATGCTGGTCTATGCGCCGGAAGCGGAAATGGCGAGCCGCATCGACAAGCTGCTGTGGTCCTGGCCGGCGATCGCGTTCGTGCCGCACTGCGCGCCCCACGACCCGCTCGCCGCGGAAACCCCCATCCTGGTCGCCGCCGACGCTCAGACGCCGACGAGCTGCGAGCTGCTGCTCAATCTGGGCGCCGACTGCCCGCCGCATTTCGAGCGCTTCGACCGGCTGCTGGAAATCGTCGGCACGGACGAAGCGGAGCGTCAGGCTGGGCGCAGCCGCTATCGCTTCTACCTTGAGCGCGGCTATAAGATCGCGAACCACGATCTCGCAAAGGAAGGCGAGCGCAGTGACTGACGATCCCCTGGTCCCGGTCCTTACCGAGATAGTCGAAGAGGCAAGCGGCCCACAGCCCGACGGGGTAAACGTGGCGGCGGCGCAGGAAGCGCTGGCGCGGGAGCTGGAACGCCTGGTGCTGTCGAGGCTCGGGCCCGAGCTGGAGCGCGTCATCGACGAGCGGCTGGCAAGCACCGTTACGGACGTGCTGGGGCAGACGCTCGAAGGGGTACGCGCCGAGCTTACGGCCAGCGTCAACCAGATGGTGCGCGATGCGGTGGCCGCCTCCGTCGCCCATACACTCTCCAATCCCCCGCAGAAAGACTGAAGTGCTCGACAAGAGCTTCAACCCGGCCGCGATCGAGCAGGCCTGGTACCGGCGATGGGAATCGTCCGGCTATTTCGCGCACCGCAACCACGCGCAGCCCGCCTACTGCATCCAGCTGCCGCCGCCGAACGTCACCGGCACGCTGCACATGGGCCACGCCTTCCAGCAGACGCTCATGGACGCGCTCATCCGCTACCACCGCATGCGCGGGTTCAACACCAACTGGGTGGTGGGCACCGACCACGCCGGCATTGCCACGGAGATCCTGGTCGAGCGCCAGCTCCAGGAGGAGGGCAAGACCAAGCGCGACATCGGCCGCGAGGAATTCATCCGGCGCGTGTGGCAGTGGAAGCAGCAGTCCGGCTCGACCATCACCCGCCAGATGCGCCGCCTCGGCGCTTCGGCCAACTGGAGCTATGCCGACACCGAGGGTCAGGGTGCCGGGTACTTCACCATGGACGCCCACATGTCGCGGGCGGTGGTCGAGGTGTTCGTGCGCCTGTACGAGGAGGGCCTGGTCTACCGCGGCAAGCGCCTGGTGAACTGGGACCCGATGCTGGGCACGGTGGTGTCGGACCTGGAGGTCGACAGCGAAGAAGAGGACGGCAGGATCTGGGAGCTGCGCTATCCCCTGGAGGGCTCCGATGCGGGCTCGCTGGTCGTCGCGACCACCCGCCCTGAAACCATGCTGGGCGACGTGGCGGTCGCCGTGCACCCGGTCGACGCGCGCTACAAGAAGCTCGTCGGAAAGAAGGCGCGCTTGCCGCTCGCCGAGCGCAGCATCCCGGTAATCGCCGATGAATACGTCGATCCGCAGTTCGGCACCGGCTGCGTCAAGATTACCCCGGCGCACGACTTCAACGACTACCAGGTCGGCCAGCGCCACGCCCTCGAGCCGATAAGCGTCCTCGGTCCGGACGCCCGCTTGAACGATAACGCACCGGCGAAATATCGCGGCCTGGAGCGCTTTGCCGCGCGCAAGGCGATCCTGGAAGATTTGCGCGCTCAGGGTCTCCTGGTCTCCGAGAAGGCGTACAAGCTGCGCGTGCCGCGCTCGGGGCGCACCGGGGTCGTGGTAGAGCCCATGCTCACCGACCAATGGTTCGTGAAGATGGAGAGCCTCGCGAAGGATGGCCTCGAAGTCGTGGCACGCGGCGAAGTGCGCTTCATTCCCGAGCACTGGACCGCAACGTACAACCACTGGCTGGAGAACATCCAGGACTGGCCGATCTCGCGCCAGCTCTGGTGGGGCCACCAGATCCCCGCGTGGTACGACGGCGAGGGCAAAGTGTTCGTCGGCCGCACCGAGGACGAGGTGCGCGAGAAGCACGGCATCAGGGGCCCGCTGCGCCGCGACCCGGACGTGTTCGATACCTGGTTCTCCTCGCAGCTGGTGCCTTTCAGCTCGCTCGGCTGGCCGGAAATGACCAAGGACCTGGAGGTGTTCCATCCCTCGTCGGTGCTGGTCACGGGCAACGACATCATCTTCTTCTGGGTAGCGCGCATGATCATGGCGGCGCGCCACTTTACCGGCAAAGTGCCTTTCCGCGACGTCTACATCAACGCCATCGTGCGCGATGCCGAGGGCGAGAAGATGTCCAAGTCGAAGGGTAACACCCTGGATCCGCTCGACCTGGTCGACGGCATCACGCTCGAAGCCCTGCTCCAGAAATCGACCGTCGGCCTGCTGCGCGCGGAGCACAAGGAGCGCATCGAGCGTTACGTGCGCAGCCACTACCCGAACGGCATCCCCGCGTTCGGCGCCGATGCCGTGCGCTTCACTTTCGCGGCGCTCGCGACGTTTTCCATCACGCTCAACTTCGACCTCAACCGCTGCGAGGGTTACCGCAACTTCTGCAACAAGCTGTGGAATGCGACGCGCTTCGTGCTCATGAACACCGAGGAAAAAGACTGTGGCAAGGACGACAGGAGCCCCGTCAAGCTCTCTTTCGCCGACCGGTGGATCGTCAGTCTGCTGCAGCGGGTGGAGGCAGAGGTCGAGCAGGGCTTCGCCGAGTACCGCTTCGACAACGTTGCCAACGCCATCTACCGCTTCGTCTGGGATGAATACTGCGACTGGTACTTGGAGCTCGCCAAGCTCCAGCTGCAAAGCGCCGACGCCGAGGTGCAGCGGGGCACGCGCCGCACGCTGGTGCGCGTGCTCGAGACCGCCTTGCGCCTCGCGCACCCGATCATCCCGTTCATCACCGAGGAGCTTTGGCAGAAAGTCGCGCCGCTCGCCGGGAAGAGTGGCGATACGATCATGCTGCAGCGCTACCCGAAGTCCCAGCCGGAGAAGATCGACGAAGCGGCCGAGCGCGATGTGGCGATCCTCAAGGAGTGGACCGTCACCGCGCGCAACCTGCGCAGCGAGGCCAGGATCCCGCCTTCGGAGAAGGTGCTGCTGCTGCGCACCTCGGATCCGGAGGTTTCCGACCTCGGCGCCGCGGCGGGCGCGATCGCCTCGCTCGCGCGGCTGAGCGGCTTCGAAAAGCGCGATCCCCTGCCGGACAGCACTTCACCGGTCGCCGTCGTCGGCGGCGCGCGCGTCATGCTCTACAAGGAAGTCGATCCTGCCGCCGAGCGCGAGCGCATCTCGAAGGAAATCCTCCGGCTGGAAGGCGAGATTACCAAAGCCGGGAGGCAGCTCGGCAATCCTTCGTTCGTGGAGCGGGCTCCGGCGCCGGTCGTCGAGCAGATGCGCAAGCGCCTCGCCGGTTTTGAAGCCGATCTTGCCAAGCTCCACGAGCAACTGAAGAAGCTCGGCCCGCACAAGTGAACCTGCCGCAAGGCCTGCGGGCCCTGCAGCACCGTGACTTCCGCGTGTTCTTCGCCGGCCAGGGCGTGTCGCAGATTGGCACCTGGCTGCAGCTCATCGCCACGAGCTGGCTGGTCTACCGGCTGTCCGATTCCGCGTTCATGCTCGGCCTCGCAGCCTTCGCGATGCAGATTCCCTTCCTGGTGCTCGCGCCGCTCGCCGGGGTACTGGTCGACCGCCTGGATCCGCGTCGCGTGCTCATGGTGACCAATGCGATCGCGGCGTTGCAGGCAACGCTCATGTTTACCGTGGTGGCGCTCGGCGTAGTGGAGCCCTGGCACCTGGTCGCCGGCAACCTGGTCCTCGGCATCGTGAACGCCTGCGATGCGCCGGCGCGCCAGTCGATCCTCATTCACCTGGTAGGCGGTCGCCGCGACCTCACCAATGCCATTGCGCTCAACTCGATCATGATGAACCTGGCGCGCTTCATCGGACCGATGGTCGGCGGCGTGCTGATAGCCGCGCTCGGGGAGCGCTGGGGCTTCGGCGCCAATGCGCTTTCCTACTTCGGCATGATCTGGGCGTTATCGCGCATCGGCGCCATCGCGCAGCGGCACGCGCCGCGGGAAAGCGGCCTGCTCGGCCAGCTCGCCGCCGGCCTGCGCTACGCCTATGGGTTCCGCCCCGCGCGCAGCGCCCTGCTCCTGCTCGCGACAACGAGCGTCACGGTCGGCTCGTATGTGGCGCTGATGCCCTGGTTCGCGCGCGAAGCGTTCCACGGCGACTCAGGCACCCTCGGCGTGCTGATCTCCGCGGCCGGCCTGGGAGCGCTGACGGGGATGTTCTACCTCGCCATGCGCACCGGCGTGCGCGGCCTGTTCGGCCTGCTCGCCTGGACCACCTCCGCCGCGGGCGCCGGGCTCTTTGCCTTCGCTTTTTCCGCGTCGCTATGGCTCGCGCTGCCCGCGCTCTATTGCGTGGGCCTCGGCCTGATGCTCACCGCCGCGTCCACCAACACCGTGTTGCAGACCATCGTGCCCGACGAGCTGCGCGGCCGCGTCGCATCGCTCTACGTGATGTCGTTCATCGGCATGTCACCGATCGGGGCACTCATTGCCGGCTGGGTCGCCGAGCGTGCGGGTCCGCCGGCCACGCTCGCCGGCTGCGGCATCGCCGGCCTGGCAGCGGCAGGCGTCTATGCGAGCCGCCTACGCGCGATCCGCCGCGAGATCCGGCCGGTCTACGAGCGGCTTGGCGCCTAGCCAGGAGGTGTCGAACTGCCAGCCGTGCTGCGCTTCGAGGCGCAGCCGGAACGCTTCCTCCAGCTCGCGCGACGGCGTGGGCGCGCAGGCAGACGGGAAGTGTTGCAGGAAGCTCGACGTGACGACCACGGATTCGCCGATAGGCGTGACCGCGCTTTCGGCGATGCGCCGTCCGTGCAGCCAGATCGCATCGCCTTCGAGGTACGCGGCGAGGCCGAACTGCCTATAGGTGGCGACGGCGGGCGCAAGGCCCCAGGAGCGCCATCGCATCGCGCGTCCGGGGAGCAGCCTGCGCGGCGCCATGAGCGCGAACGGATACGTCGCTTCGGCCTTTGCCCAAAGCAGTATCGGCGCCGCGTCGCGCGGCTGCGCGCTCGCCAGCTTTTCGCAAAGCGGTTCCAGGTAGAAAGGCTCTATTGCGCCGAGCCGGATCCAACGCGCCATCATGCGGGCCATTAAACCACAGTTCTTCGAAGCGTCGAGAGCCGCTGCCGGCACAGTTCGTGCAGGGAAATTGGAGCCGCCCAGTATAAGATGGCGCCATGCAAGCTGCGGCCGACTGGCTGGTCATCGTGGTGCAAATGCCGCTCGAGGATCCCGCGGCGCGCATGCGCGTGCTGCGCACGCTGGAGTCGCTCGGTGCAGCGGTGATGCGTGAAGGCGCCTATCTTCTGCCGCACAAGCCAACCAACCAGCAATCGCTCGACACGCTCGCCGACTACATCGGCAAATGCTTGGGCCAGGCGCACGTCCTGCATGTCGAGGCGAGCTCTCCGGCGCAGCAGGAAACCTTCAAGCGGCTATTCGACCGCACGGGGCGCTACGACAGCCTGGTCAAGACCGTCGAGAGCTTGCGCGTGGGCTTCGGCGTTTCCGACCCGAGCGCCATTTCGCGGGTGCTGCACAAGCAGCGACGGGAATTCGAGGCGATCGCCGCGCTGGACTTCTTTCCGACCGCGGCGCGCGATCGCGCCGAGCGCGCCATCGGCGAAGCCGAGGAAGCGGTGAGAAAGCTCCTGTTTCCGCAAACGCCCGGCCAGGCGGGGCCTGCCGAGAACCTCCTCGGGCGCACATGGGCCACCCGCAAGCCGCTATGGGCCGACCGCCTGGCAAGCGCGTGGCTCATCCGCCGCTTCGTCGACCCCGAAGGCAAGGTAGTGTGGCTCGACAAATCGCAGCAGCCGCCGGCCGGCACGATCGGGTTCGGCTTCGACGGGGCGAATTTCGCCAACACCGAAACGCGGGTGACCTACGAGGAAATCCTGGTGCAGCTCAAGCTCGGGACGAACCCCGCGCTCGCGAGGATCGGCAGCCTGGTGCACTTCCTCGAGGCGCGCGGCACGCCGGTTCCCGAAGCCGCTGGCGTGCAGACGCTGCTGCAGGGCGCCGTGCGCCGCGCGCGCAACGAGGACGAGCTGCTGGGCGAGGCCGAGAAGACGTTCGATCTCCTCTACGAGGCGTACTTCGAGCCGCCGAAGCGCTAATTCGGGGTCAGGGTCGTAATTAAGCATGCACGCCGTCAGGCTGCGTCTTAATTACGACCCTGACCCCGAAATCCAAACTTCCGACCCTGACGCCGAATTCAACTAGCGCTGCTTTTCCTGAGCGTGAAGGTTCCTGAGCTCCTTCAGGCGCGCGTCCACCACCGACAGCTGGTAGAAGTCTCCGTCTCCCGCGCGGCGCGCGAGCTGGAGCTGCTCGATCGCCGCGGGCATGCTTCCGCGCAGTACGTAGTACTCGGCCTGCGCCTGGTGCTGCAGCAGCCGCTTGCCGAGCGCTTCATAGGACTGGGACTGCAGGCCGCGCAACCGCGGATCCGAGGGATAGGCGCGCACCGCATCGACCAGTACGTCGGCGGCTCTCTCGTGGCGGCCGGCCTCCTGCAACGCCGCGACGTGCGCATAGAGCACCGGCCGCGAATACGGATAGCGCGAACGCGCCTGGGCAAGCAGCTTCTCGGCGCCGGCGTGGTCCCCGAGCGCCTGTCGCACGCGCGCGTCCAGCGTCTCGATCATCGGACCGCCGGCGCCGGTCTTGCGAAGGCGAGCCATCTCGGCGGACGCCTCCTTAGTGCGGCGCGAGCGCAGCAGCGCGTTTACCAGGCCGTAGCGACCGGCCGCCTCGTTGGCGTAGCGCCCGTCGCGCACCGCACGCTCGAAGTGCGACACCGCTTCCTGGGCATCGCCGGACTCCGCGCGCAGCTTGGCGCGAACCAGGTGGAATTCCGTGCTGTCCAGGTGCTGCCTGTACGGCAGCGACGCGACCTTGTTCTGCGCATCCGCAATGCGCTCCGTGCTTACCGGGTGGGTGCGGAGGTAACCGGGCAGGGTGCCATCGTCCGCTACGCGCTGCGAGCGCTGCATCTTCTCGAAGAACACCGCCATCGCGCGCGCGTCGAAGCCCGCGTCGGCGAGTGCCTGCAGTCCGACGCGGTCGGCATCGCGCTCGAAGTCGCGCGAGTATGCGAGCTGTGCGGAAACCGCGCCCGCCTGCGTCGCCGCGGCCGCGCCCGCGGCGAGGTCGGGACGCGAGCGACCGAGCAGGATGGCAGCGGCGAGCGCCGCCAGCACCGGCAGCTGCATCTGCTCCTGCTGGCCGAGCATGCGTGCGATATGGCGCTGCGTCACGTGGGCAATCTCGTGCGCCAGCACCGAGGCGAGCTGGGACTCGGTTTCGGCGGCATTCAGCAGGCCGGTGTGCACGCCGACGAAGCCGCCCGGGAGGGCAAAAGCGTTGATCGACGGATCGCGCACGCCGAAGAACTCGAAATCCTGCCGGGCGCCCGGCGTCACCGCCGAAAGGCGCCCTCCCAGCATGCCGAGATACTCGGAGATCTCCGGATCATCGATGAACTGCGGATCCCGGCGCATGTCGCGCACGATGCTCTCACCTAGCCGCCGCTCGGTCTGCGGCGACAGGAGCGCGTCGGCGCTGCCGCCCAGATCCGGAAGCGGCTGCGCCTCGACGCTTGCGGAAAGCAGCACGGAAAACGCGGTGAGGAAAGCGATCGCCCGCATGCGTTTATGATAACGCCTCGCAATGACTAAGAAGCTGACGCACTTCGACGCAAAAGGTTCCGCGCACATGGTCGACGTGGGCGCCAAGGACGATACGCACCGCGTGGCCGTGGCTTCCGGCCGCATCCGCATGCAGCCGGCGACGTTTCGCCTGGTCGCAGCCGGAAAGGCGAAGAAGGGCGACGTGCTCGGCATCGCGCGCATTGCGGCGATACAGGCCGCCAAGCGGGCCCCCGAGCTGATCCCGCTCGCGCATCCCATCGCCCTGACGCGGGTCGCGGTGGACTTCGAGCTTCTGAAGAAGACTTCCTCCATCGTCATCCGGACGCAGGTGGAATGCCGAGGGCCAACCGGCGTGGAGATGGAGGCGCTGACTGCGGCGACGGTAGGGTTGCTCACGATCTACGACATGGTGAAGGCGGTGGACCGCGGCATGACGCTGGGCGAGGTGCGCCTGGAACACAAGGCCGGAGGCAAGTCGGGAGAATTCCGCCGCTAGCGCGGGCGCGCATGAAAGCAACGCTGAAGCTCCTGCTGGTGCTCGCCGTCGTCGCAGGCGCGGCAGCCGCCGGCTGGTACGCGTGGCAATCGCGCAATGGGGGCAGCGAGGTCAACTATCGCGTGGCCAAGGTGGAACGGGGTGCCATGGCGGCGGTGGTCGTAGCGAGCGGTACGCTCAACGCTGTAACCACCGTACAGGTCGGCTCCCAGATCTCCGGCCAGATCAGCGAAATCCACGCGGACTTCAACACGCCGGTGAAGAAGGGCCAGATCATCGCGCGCATCGATCCGGCCACCTTCGAGCTGCGCGTCAACCAGACTCGCGCCGACCTCGACGCCGCGGAGAGCGCGGTCGCGGTGGCGCGCTCCGGTCTTGCCGCCCAGCAGGCCGAGCTCGGGCGCGTGAAGATCGCGCTGGTGGACGCGGAGCGCGACCACGCCCGCAAGAAGTCGCTGGTGGAGAAGAACTTCATCTCGCCTGCAGAGCTCGACAAGGCGCGCACCGTGCTCGATACCACCCGCGAGGAGCTGAAAGCCGTGCAGGCCCAGATCCAGGTGAGCGAGGCGCAGGTGCGCACCGCGCTCGCCGCGGTCAAGCAGCGCGAATCCTTGCTGCGCCAGGCACAGGTGGACCTCGAGCGCACCATCATCCGCGCGCCGGTCGACGGCACGGTGATCCTGCGCAACGTCGACGCGGGCCAGACCGTGGCGGCGAGCCTGCAGGCGCCGGTGCTCTTCACCATCGCTCAGGATCTGCGCGATATGCAGGTGGAGGCGGCGATCGACGAAGCCGACGTGGGCCGCCTGCGCGTCGGCATGCCGGCGAGCTTCGCGGTCGACGCCTTTCCGCGGCGCAGCTTCACGGGCGACATCCGGCAGATCCGCAAGTCGCCGCAAAACGTGCAGAACGTGGTGAGTTACACGGTCATCATCTCGGCGCGCAACCCGGACCTGGCGCTGCTTCCAGGAATGACGGCCAACGTGCGCATCGTGGTGGACGAAAGGCCGGATGCGCTCAAGGTGCCGAATGCCGCGCTGCGCTGGCGGCCGGCGGACGCCGATGCCCCGGCTGACGTGCCCAAGGGGCGAGGGCGCGAGCGGCGCTCCACTGTGTATGTGCTGCGCGATGGGCGGCCGCAGCCCGTCGAGCTGCGGCCCGGCCTGAACGACGGTGCGAGCACCGAGGTGCTCGGCGGCGAGCTCGGCGAAGGCAACGAGGTGATCGTCGGCGCCGCAAAGCCCGGGCCGGCGGGCGGCGGCTTTCCGCGCGGCCGCTTCTTCTGATGCTCATCGAGACGCGACGGCTCGCCAAAATCTACCGCATGGGCGACACCGAGGTACAGGCGCTCGCCGGCGTAAGCGTCGACATCGACCGCGGGGAATTCGTGGCCGTGACCGGGCCGTCCGGGTCCGGCAAGTCGACCTTCATGAACCTGCTCGGCTGCCTCGACCGCCCGAGCGCCGGCGAATACCGCCTGGGCGGGACGGCGGTCTCCGACATGGACGGCGACCAGCTGGCGCAGACGCGCAACCGGCACATCGGCTTCGTGTTCCAGCACTTCAACCTGCTGCCGCGCACCTCGGCAGTCGAGAACGTGGCGCTGCCGCTCATCTACGCAGGAATCCCGCGAAAAGAAAGAGTCGCCAAAGCCCTCCGCATGCTGGAGCGCGTCGGTCTTGCGGACCGGGCCCACCACCACCCGGCCCAGCTTTCCGGCGGGCAGCAGCAGCGCGTCGCCATCGCCCGCGCCCTGGTGACCGAGCCGCTGCTGATCCTCGCCGACGAGCCCACCGGCGCGCTCGACACCCGCACCAGCCTGGAGGTCATGGCGCTGTTCCAGGAACTGAACCGCCAAGGCATGACCCTGGTGCTGGTGACGCACGAGCCGGACGTAGCGCGCTTCGCGCGGCGCGCGCTTCGCTTCCGCGACGGCAGGCTGGAATGAAGCTGGGGGCACTGCTCGTCATCGCACTGCGCGCGCTCGCGACGAACAAGATGCGCAGCGCCCTCACCATGCTCGGCATCGTGATCGGCGTCGCTGCGGTCATCGTCATGATCGCGGTCGGCGCCGGCGCGCAGGCACGCGTGGAGGAGCAGATCCGCGCCCTCGGCTCCAACCTGCTCCTCATCACTCCGGGCACGCGCACGCAGAGCGGCGTGCGCCTCCCCGGCTCGAGCCAGGCGCTCACGGAAGAGGACGCCGCAGCGATCAACCAGGAGATTACGGACGCGGTGGCCGCGCCGGCCTTGCGCGGCGGCGCCCAGGTGGTGGCCGGCAACGCGAACTGGGCGACACAGATCTACGGCACGACGCCGGAGTATCTGCAGGTGCGCGAATGGGCCCTCCTTGCGGGGCGCGGCTTCACCCCCGTGGAGATGTCGCGAGCGGGCAAAGTCTGCATCCTGGGCTCCACCGTGGCGCGCGAGCTCTTCGCCGACTCGGACCCGCTCGACCAGGTAATCCGCATCAAGCGCGTGCCTTTCACCATCATCGGCGTCCTGGAAACCAAGGGGCAGAGCCTGATGGGCACCGACCAGGACGACATCATCATCGTACCCATCAGCTCGGCGCGGAACCGCGTGCTCGGCAGACCCACCCAGGCGCGCAGCACCGCCGTGAGCACCATCTGGGTCAAGGTAGCCGAGGGGTATGACACCAAGGTTGCCGAGGAGGAGGTGCGCAACCTCTTACGCCAGCGCCACAGACTGCAGCCGGGGACCGAGGACGACTTCTTTCTCCGCAACCTCGCCGAGGTCATGGCAGCGCAGGAAGCCTCCAGCCGCGTCCTGGCCCTCCTATTAGCCGCAGTCGCCTCCGTGTCCCTTCTGGTGGGCGGCATCGGCATCATGAACATCATGCTGGTCTCGGTCACCGAGCGCACCCGTGAGATCGGCCTGCGCATGGCCGTCGGCGCCCGCACCCGCGACATCCTCGGCCAGTTCCTGGTCGAGGCCGTGACCCTCTCCCTCATCGGCGGCCTCGTCGGCGTCGCCCTCGGCATCGGCGGCGCCATGGCCATCGCCACCTTCGCCGGCTGGCGCGTGGAGCTCTCGCCCCACGCCATCGGCCTCGCCGTTGGCTTTGCGTTCGCCATCGGCGTCTTCTTCGGCTTCTACCCCGCTCGCAAGGCCGCGCGGCTCAACCCGGTGGAAGCCCTGCGGTTCGAATAAGCGTGCGCGTCAGAAGCCGCCGACCGGCGCGAATCCCACGATGCCGCCCTCGCGATCCAGTAGGGTGATCCACTCATCGAGGTTCTTCTGGCCGGTGAGCGGGAGGTAGAAAAGCTCCGCCACCGGCAATCCGGCCTCGGCTGCGGCGGCGTCGATGGCGGCCTGCGCTTCGCCGGGGCGTGCGGCGCGCAGCTCGGACAGCTTCTTCATCCGCTTCTGGATCTGCGGACGGTTCTTGTCGTAGGCCTGCCACCAGCCCGGACGGGCGCTGGGCTCCACGCCCTGCAAGGACAGCATGACGCTGTGCAGCGTTTCCCCGTCCCTGGGGTCCCGCGTGCCCACCAGGACCGGGCCGCTCCAGGACAGCTTGCGGAACTCCCGCGGGGCCTTGCCGAGTTGCGCGGGGTCGACTTGGACGGCGGCGACCGCCACCAGGCGGTCCGTCTCGAAGGCGACGACGACGGGCCGCGCCTCGCTGATCACATGGACGCCGTAGGCCAGCGCCGCGAGCTGCACGATCGCGATCAGGGACAGGTCCAGGGTCAGCTCGCGCCGCGACTTCAGGGGGTTGAACAGCACCATCGTCAGCAGCGGGCCGCACACCACGTCGACGCTCACCAGCAGCATGAACAGGTACTGGCCGCCGGCGACGTCGCGATAGGGATAGGGGAACCACAGGCCGAAGACAATCGCAGCCGTCGTCAGGCCAACCAGGGCGCTGAGTCCCAGGTGGATGAGCGCCGCACGCGAGGCGGCACGCATCCGGGTGGGAGTGATCATGGAAGACACGGGAGGGAAAAGGGCAGCCATGCAGTGTCCTCATGGATTCCGATAACCGCAATGAAAAAAGGATTCCCTTGCGGGAATCCTCTTTTCGTCGCACCTGGAGAATGCGTTCACACTCTCCAGGGTCCGATCAGGCCATTAGCGGCACTGGGCGGGCGCGTACTTGGCCAGCACGGTACCGAGGGTCGCCACGGTGATGCCACGGGAAGCGGCGGAATCGGCGGTCAAGGAGGCGCAGCCCCAGTCTATCGAGCCGGTGTTGCCGTTGGTTACGGCGTCGAAGGCCGTCTCACCAGCGCCGGCAGCACCGGAACGGATCCAGGGCGTCAGCGTGATGGTGTTGGCAGCGGCAGCCAGACCGACGTTGGCGGCGTTGTACGTGATCACCAGCACGGGGTTGGCAGCCTGGGGGTTGCCGGCGCCGGGAGCGCTGTTGAACAGGATCGAGTCCACGAACTTGGAGTTCGCGCCGGTACCGGCAGCCTGGGCGTTCCAGCTGGTGGTCACGTTGCCCATTTCGAGCAGCGAGGACACACCTTCCGCAGCCATCGCTGTCTTGGCCGGCTCGACCAGGCCCAGGCCTTCCGTGATGCGCGTACGAACCATGTAGTCCTGATACGCCGGCAGCGCGACGGCCGCCAAGATACCGATGATCGCGACCACGATCATCAGTTCGATCAGTGTGAAGCCCTTTTGCAGGTGTTTCATTTGTCACTCCCTTTCTCTTCCAGGTTGATCATGCGGTCGCATGGACCGCGACCTGCCGGAGTAGTCGCAACCTCTATGCCATGCTGCTGGACCCGAAAATGGCCGGTTTTTGCGACGGAAGTCCTGCGGTTGAAGACCAAGAGCGTCAGGACGTGCCGCTTTTTGTCAGTGGGCCTGTGGTCGGTTCACGTCGGAGCGTGCACATCTCCACAAATGCTCTTCCGAGAAAAGTGCCGGAAAGGCCGGACGCCGGTCACCGATGAGGAACTTCGCATAGTGCGACGCGGGCTTTCGTCACCAGACTCCGCCAGTCGCGAAGCGCTGACACGATCTGTCAGCTGTCAGAGTCGATAGCCGGGGATGCGGGACAGGTCCACGGCGTCGATTTGTTCACCGTCGAGGAACATGTCCGCGTACTTCCTATAGATGCCCTTGCGAACGAAGATGTCGAAAAGGTCCGGGTCGACGTGGCCGGTCTGCGCCATGCGGCCCAGGATCTCGAGGGATTCGGAGAGGGATTTGCCCTTCTTGTAGGGCCGGTCCTTGGCGGTAAGGGCCTCGAAGATGTCCGCAATGCCCATGCAGCGCGCCTGGACCGACATCTGCTCCCGCGTGAGGCCCCGAGGATAGCCCTTGCCGTCCATGCGCTCGTGGTGGCCGCCTGCGTATTCCGGCACGTTCTTGAGGTGCCTCGGCCAGGGTAGCGCCTCCAGCATGCGGATGGTGGCGACGATGTGATGGTTGATGACCTTGCGTTCTTCTTCGGTCAGCGTACCAGCGCGGATGGTGAGATTTTTCACTTCGTCGATGGTGAGGAATTCGGTCTCATCGCCATCGGCGTTGCGCCAGCGGTAGCCGGCGATGCGGTGCACGCGTGCAACGTCCTCTTCGCTCATGCGCTCGCTGCCGATGTTGCAGGCATGGAGGAACTTGCGGTCGTCCTCGACTTGCAACAGGCGCCGCTGCAGCTCGCGCTCGTCAATCGCTTCCTTGAGCCGTTGGATTTCCAGATCCCGCTTGAGGATCTCGAAACGTGTGTCGATGAGGTTGATGCGGTCGTAGATCGATTCGAGCTTGGTCGCCTTGTCGACTACGTGCACCGGGGTGGTGACCTTGCCGCAGTCGTGCAGGAGACCGGCGATCTTCAGCTCGTAGCGGTCCTTGTCCGTCATGCGGAAGTCGCGCAGCGGCCCGTCATCCGTCTCGTTCACCGCTTCGGCGAGCAGCATGGTGAGCACAGGGACCCGCTGGCAGTGGCCACCGGTATAGGG